>Ga0210365_10335641_pt1 | contig 58792 bp, 91 predicted proteins | sample S637metaT_FD_159655 | JGI IMG/M metagenome (GOLD analysis project Ga0210365, IMG submission 159655) | Metatranscriptome of estuarine sediment microbial communities from the Columbia River estuary, Washington, United States - S.637... | ecosystem: Environmental > Aquatic > Marine > Intertidal...
CAGGGATCTGGAAGAGGGGCACCGTGGGACAATGGCAGAGATTGCGGTTGTGAAGACTGATGTTGCTGCTGTTCAAGCTTCTCACCTGAGCACAAAAGAGATTTTGGATAAAGATGTTGGTCGAATTGATGGGCGCAGCAAGACTATAACAGGTGTAGCGGTTACTGTTACCCTGTTTGTCCTGGCTTCCATTGGAGGGGCGGCAGCGGCTTTTTACAGTACCCAAGCCAATGTCAGTCATTTGAGTCAGGAGCAGACGAAGATTCGGGATGAGGTGTCCAAAATGCGGTCGGCTTCTGTCAGTGCGAGTTCAAAGGTTGAGCTTGCGGTCGAGCGTGTTGAGCGAATGGCTGACAGTGTTGAGAAGTCAGGGATTGTCCCGGATCCATTGAAAAACATTTGGTGTGATCTTTCCCCGATGGAGAGGCGTCGGCAGATAAGGTTGAGAGGGGCTGAAAAGGTTCCTCAGAGGAGGTGTCCATGAATTGTCCGAAGTGTGGGAATCCAGGTGTAATCATGGAAGGTGTTGGCGATGGGAACGTCATGGCAAAATGTCAAAATTGTGGATGGACCGAGGTGAAAGATAAGCGGGGGACACCTATGTTGACCGAGGTTCCTGATGTTGATAGGCGACGGGTTTTGACAGAGGGTTATTCGTGAAAATCTTTTGGCGATTTGTACGCCGATGGTGGTGGGCGCTTCTCATGGGGGTGGCTACTGTCTTGGGTGCTGTTGCCTCTGTCTTGCTTAGGCCAAAGCCTGATATTGGTCGGGGTTTGGGGTATGTTCAGAAAAAACCTTTCAAAGAAGGCGCGGCTGAGAAGATTGAGCGAATACGGCTAGAAGGCGAGGTCGAGCGTGCGCGGGTGAAGGTTCGAGCCCAGATCGAGGGTGATGAGCTGGACGAAATTGAACGAATTGGGGAGAATAACCCATCGGAGGGACGCAGGCGGCTTGCTACCTGGTTGTCCCAAAATCTGTAAAAGGAGAAGAGCATGGGCCTCGCTGAAGAACTACAAGAAGCCGTCAATAGTCTTCCAGGGGGAGACCCTGTGGATGTCATACCTTGGACCGACGAGGAGATGGAAGCATTTCTCGAAGACCATCCAATGGTGAGTGTTCTGGTCTCTGAGGGTTTTGAGCCAGAGGAAGTTATTGAAGCGCTGGATGCAGGAATGATGCAGCTCGTCGAGAAGGGTAAAGGACCTGGCAAGGGTGGCGTTGGGGGCAATCCTGGCAACGACCCATTTTCCACAGCTCCTCTTCACCCAACAAGCTCTCATGGTGTGGGCGGGGGAAGTTCTGCTACGAAGAGAACCAAGCCCTATACAAGGACTGGCGAGTGTGTGAACTGCTCCTGTTCCAATGGAGTTTGCGAATGCACATGCAATGGAAAACCTCGAACCATTGACATGAGCAGCTATTATTCATCGGGTCGAAAAGCCAAATACATGGCTCACTGGCGAAAGAACCACGGCCCCGCTCACCCCCGATAAAAACCAGTGGCTGATGACCTCAAAAAGGCCCGGCTTCAATGGGTGAGGCGCGAGCTTGACCAGGTTGGGATGGCGATGTCGCTTGTGGGCACTCGGCGTCCGATGCTTCTCAAGATGGCTCGTTATCTCGAACCTATTATCGATGGTCTTCATGGCGAGCGCCCAGAGATTCGCAAAATTCGGCAAGGTCTGGTGAGAGCCAAATATAATTTGGAGCGCGGGCCGACGACACCATTGAGGTCGAGCAGGAATATGTGGATTGCGAGGGACCTTCTTGATGAAGTTCTGAAACTCAAAGACAAGGGGCTTTTGGGGGTTCCAGACTTTTATGAGGGAAGGCTTGGGCTGGAAAATTTCTGGGGTTATACCAGTGACGAGCTAAAGGACTTCCAAGGTCTTTTGGATAAAGTTATCAAGGAATTGGATAACATCGGACTTTCTGACGAGTTGGTTTATGGTGCGGTTGTTCTTAGCCCTGAAAGCACCAAGGGGCAATTTTTTTCATATGATGAGCGCACGGGATTCTTTTTTGCAGATCCCTCCAGGGGAAAATCAAAGGCCGATATCTATGCTGCGTTTGGTGATAGGATATGGGATAGATTGTTCATATCTGCTGATCGTCAAGCGTGGCCTTCAAGGGGGCAGTTTGTTTCCTCTTTTGCGAAAGCTATAAGGGGGCAGCAGCTCGATAGCGAGACCATGGCGAGGTTACAGGTCACGGTGGGCCGAGTCGCTGGCGATGATTGGCAAAATATGACCGCATAAAAGGAGGGTTTTATGAGGTATTTTTTTGTCGTTTCAATGGCAATGCTTTTTTCTTCCGTGGCGTTTGGCCAACCTTGTCCTCCTGTAGATGTCAATCTCGCAATTGGTGAACAAACTCAGACTTGGTGGATGGTCCTGCTCGATTTTTTGCTTCAACTCGTTGCTCCTGTTGCCATTGCTGTGCTGACTACTTTGGGAGGCATTGCCGTGCGAAAATGGGGCAAAAAGATGGATGCCGACAAACAAGAAGCATTAGTAAGGTTGACTGATAACTTCATCACGAGTGGTATTTCCTTTGCGGAAGAGCAAGGGCGCAAGGCTCTGAGGGTGGGAAACGCAAGAACCGAAGGGGCTCAAAAGCTTTCGGTGGCTACTGAGTTTGTTTCCAAACAGCTTTCCTCATCTGGCCTTCCCAGGATTGCCGAAGGGGAGTTGACCAAGCTTATTGAAGCGAAGCTGTCCCAGGAGAGGGCCAGGCCCGATGGGGTGGTTCCGAGTGTGCCCATTGTTGAGTGTTCTGTCGAAAAGCAAGCTACTACCACAGCCTAGTGTGTGTGTGGTAGAGTGACGACGTAATAAAAAAAATGAGAGGACCGGGGCAAGTCCCGGGCAAAACAAGGGAGTGAGCTATGATTATGACCCTGACAAGGACCCCGGCTGGTGATGTAACTATTCCAGCCATCCCCAAATGCAATAGTGCCGCAGCAACCCTGGCGGGTGGAGGTGGAACACTCGTGAGGAATGTGAGCATGTCTGACTTGTTTACTCGTGAGCAGGTCGAAGGCGATCCGAGTTGGAAAAGACTCGATGACCTGGTGAAGAGTGGGAGCGTTTCCACGATTACCTTTGCAGTAGACCCCAACGATTTGAACGTACTCGACGAAGCAAACGAGGTCTAGGTTACAGCCTTCCCCGGTGCTTCTCACATGACGTAGGGCCTACCATTTCGTTTGGTATGGCTCTGCGTTGTGGTGTATCAGGAGGTTGAGCCATGCCAAGCCATCGAACCCGTGGGCTGCTTGAGGCTCGCATGAGGGATGTTCGGCGTCACCAGAAGAAAGAGGCGTCAGGGGCAGTCCTTGGGCGAAAATTCAAGGAAGCCTTCCAAGCCTTGGGCAATCTCTCAGGGGCTTTGATGATTTCCGGGAATCAAGAGCTGGCCCATGAGGTGGATGATGTCACGGGGCATCTTCGCAAGATTCAAAAGGAGATGGAGTCGTGAGCTTTTCGAGGGAGTTACCAAGACTGCCCATGGCCGAGAGTTGAGGCGAGGCAACGTCTCAGAAGGAGAAGGAGCAATGAGTTTTGCAGAAGAATTGGCCGAAGCCGTCGCTAAAGGAAAAACTAAGTACAATGTTCCTACTCCTAAAGCGCTTGGAAGAAAGCTCTCTCCTCGTAGTGCTGACGAGATTGATGATGAGTGGATCAAAGGGATTCGCAAGTGGTGGAAGCAATTCGTTGTTGAGTCCAAGAAGTACAAGGGGCGTCCCAAGTCGAAGAAGAATGTCACCCTTGATGAGCTTGCTAGAGCGGTTGATGATAGCAAATATTTTTTGAGTAAGGTTGAAAGTGGCATTGATAGGCTGAAGTATGATTTTTTGCACATAAAAGGGTTCAAAGGCGAGCGCTCAATTACTTCCAAGGTGGAAGAATTATTTGGTATATCTGAAGAAAAAGTAAAAGAAGCCTTCTCAAAATTGGATTTCTATGAAGATGATTGTAATCCCAATGGTATAGCGGCGAGATTTGGGCAGGCCAGATGCGCTAAGGACCCTGAAAAGTTACCTCTTTATTATCAATCTGTTGGCATCACTATTGATGAGACAATGAAGAGTCTTGATAGCTTGATTTCCAAGAGGTTTCTGGGTCTTCTTACTAAGTATGTTGAAAAACAGGGGAATGAGCTTGGAAGAGTAAAATCTTATGCTCCGGGCGAGTTCGTCCCTGCTGTTACAAAAATAGGGAAAGTAACCCTTCTTTTTGACGACAATTTGGGTAGCGAGAGTTCATTCAAAGGCGGTTCTATTGGTCGGTTTTCTTTTGCGGTGAGAAAAAAAGAGGTCGGGAGAGGGTTGGGGGAAAGGGAGCGCAGTAATGTTGTAAAACAAATGACAAAAGCCCAGGCGCTATTGAATAAACATCACTTGGGTTTTTTGTGGTATGGAAAAGTTATAAAGTATGCTGACAAGACATACAAAGCTGTCTACAAGGATGAGCCCCCGCTGCCTGGATTTGGAGAGGCACTTGCCGCCTATTCTCGTGATGCTGACAAAGTTTACCTCTTTTCAAACGATGTTCGTGCGCCTGATATTGTTCATGAATTAGGGCATAGGTATTGGCATAAATTTCTCTCTTCAACAGATAAGCATAATTTTGAAAATTGGTTTGGAAGAATACAAGCTCCAAGCGCATATGGGGCAACAAAGGCTACAGAAGAGTTTCCGGAACTTTTCAGCTCATACGTAATGGGGCGATGGAATACTAACCCATATCTTTCTGCTTTGAATAAAGAACAGCGACAAAGGTTTATTAACTTTTTGGGCAGAAAAGAAAGGCTTGAATCTATGCGTTCATTAAGTTTTGCAAAAGAACTGGCCGAAGCGGTCGAGGCTCCTCCCATTCCCGAGCAAGTCAGTTTTTTGGATACCTTGGACGAGAACGTCACCACGGCTCTCTACACAGGTTTTTTCACTGAGGAGACCATGGAGTCGGCTTTTATCTCCATTCTCATGGAATCGGGCTACACGCCTGGTTACGAGAATGAGTTCGAGGTTTTTGAGGCCATTGAGGAGTATATCGAGGAAGAGCTGGAACTCCTGGAGCTCAAAGACAGCACCAAGGCCACGATAAAGAAACATGGTGGAAGTTTCCTGAAGTCGGTTGGTCGTCAGATAGCCAAAGATGCCTCTGGTCCTCTTTCCAAGCGAGTCACCCAGATCAAGACCAAGAGCAAGGCTGGGAAAATGCTCAAACATGCAGCGGCGGGGGCTATCAAGCAAATAGGCAGGGACCCCAGTAAGGCCAAGGAAGTCCTGAAGAGGGGCGCTAAAAGGGCTGGCAGAAAGCTCGTCAAGTCGGCGGTAAAGAGGGGCATGAAAATGGTCTTCGGAAAATGGCTGAAGACCGAGCATGAAATGATTGAGGCTGCTTACATGCCTCCATTTATCGAGAGCGTTGATTCTGGTTCTGATCTTTTGGTAGAGGGTGCGTATTCCGTTTTTCAGGCTCAAATGGCCCAGGCTTTAGGGCTGAATATTCGCAAGTCGGATATGAGCGTGTTGGTCAATTCATTCATTGATGCCTATTCCAAGTTGGCAAGCGACGAACTCTTTGGAGGCTTGGAGCCTAATGTTGATATTACCAAGACAAAGCGCGTGAAAGAGGAAGGGGAGGAAGAGGTTTATCCCTTTGGTTCGGCAGGGCCTCATGGTGCTCCTGAGTTCATTCCGTGGACCGCTACAGTTCAAATCCCAACAGAGTTGACTTTTTATCATGCTTTCAATGCGGGAATTCCTCAAGTCGTTGAGGGGATGGCTTCAAAGATTAGAAGTTTAACAGGGTCGAATGATGAAGTGATGTCAATGCGTCAAAACCTTGCGCGCATAATCATGAAAGACCCTGGAATATTTAGGAAGTTATTGACCGCAGAAATGGAAGAATGGGCCAAATCCGTGCGATATAAAGGCCAATGGGATGAGGAGTTGAACGAATTCGTCCTCGAAGAGGCCAGTGAGGATTTGGAGTTTTCGGAAAAACCTTCCTGGAACGTGTCGATTAAAGCTGTGAAGATAAGGCCAAGAATGAAGCTTGTTTCAGCCGGGGGCAGGAAAGGCAGTGATATTTATGTCGAGGCATCGACAGTGTGGAATGTCAAGATGGACAATGCAGAGTTCAAGTTAGACACAAGTAATTATTATTGATGAAAGTTTTCACAGTACCATATGTCTTTCTTTTCTTTTTCCTGGGTTGCGGGGCACAGGTCCATCAGTCACCAGTTGAAGAGCCTTACATTGAAGCTGTTTTCTCCTCAGAGCTTCCAGACCCTCCGGAAGATATTGACCAATCCAAGCGCATTGTGTTGCCAGTCTCGAAATGTGAAGTGGAAGGGGCTGACCCACCACAGGAGACCCTACCTGGAATTTACATGACCCATGAGATGGCAGCGCGGGCGGGCCGGACAAAGATTGCTTACGACGAGATGAGAGGTCTATATGATGTAGACCTGAGAACAATGGAAAGAGAGCGCATGGTGTATCAGAAGCAACTGGACCTTGCAGACCGGGAGGTCGTGAGGCTCAGGGAGCTGGCCAAGCGTTCGTGGTTGGAAAGAAACAGGGGATGGTTTGGCCTGAGTATTGGGCTGGCCGTGGGCGCTGGGCTTGCCATTGGGATGGCTGCGGCGCTGGATGGCGTGACCGACGCCGTGGAATAGGAGAAAATCAATGAAGATGACCCAGAACGAAGCTCAGTTGATGATAGAGGATATCCTTGACTATGAGCGCGGTGGCGAGGTATCAGAGGCCCGCAAATACAGCAAGAAAAGAGCTGAGATTGATGCGATTCTTGCCAAGCGCGGAACCGTGAGACTCCCCTCCTTCGACAAAAACGAGTACCCACCCATTCGTGGAATGGAGGGGCCTTTTCGATTTCGAGACGGTCGAATTCTCTATTATGACCCTCGCAAAGGGCGGTATTACGACCGAAAGACCGACATGTACTTGGCCTATGATGACATACCTGAAGATATTGAGAATGATGATTCTGAGGGTGTGGACGAACTTTCTGAGGCGGAGAGCGTCTCTCTGGATCAGATAGGAAAAGACCAGAAAAAGATTGTCGACATGATGAAAAAACATGGTTTCACTCCTGTTTCTGCACATGTAGGGATACATGGTACGATTGTTGACCTCAAGGTGACAGGCGGCCATGGAATGCGGATTTATGCACCCACCATAAAACAGCTTGCCAAGGGCAAGGGATTTCGATGGATTGAGGTGGGTAAGTCAACAATTTCAATCGGTATATAGAGGGGGGATGCTATGGCGTCTATTGAAGAAATCAGAAAAATCATACACCCACCGCTTCAAGAGGCCGTACCCAAGGCAATGGCCTTTGCTATAGGGATGTTCGACAAACAGCAGAATGATGCCGACAAAGAGGTTGGCCGGGAGATGTCGAATCTCTCGAAGAGGTATGTCTCTGTTCTCCAGGGAATTACAGGGTTCAAAGATGGCTGGATTGTCTCGCCGACCCCTTACCTGTTGTCCATCGACAATGAAGACGCTGGAATCGCCATCGATATCCATTGGGAGGTCGATTTAGGAACTGGCAATGCTGACATTACCGTGGAGCTGAACAAGCGCAAAGGCGAAGAAGGTCCAGGGGCAAAATGGAAGAGCAAATTCCATGTTGTCAAAAGTGTCAAACCGAACTCATCAAACCTGTCGCCAGCCAAAGTCATGACTGATAGTGCTGTTCGTCGTTTCTTGAAGGAGAATGCTATAAAAATCTTGTCACCATTGATAGAGGAGACCGACTGGGAGGAGCTGACCGAGGCTGTGGAGATTATCGAGGTGCCGAGGAGTCGTCCCACCTATGCGGCTAGACAGGTGGTTCACCCCCAAGATGTGAAAGAATACGGCGGGGGGCAGGCGCTCAGGGCGATTCGCATGGGCAACAACTCAGAGCTAATTTCCCGAGTCAGGGTCCAGGGTGGTGCCTACATGAGCGGGGCCAAATTCATGAGTACCCAGGCAATGGCCAAGACCCTGGCCGATGCTGGCCATGATGTGTGGCTCATTGGCCGAGAGGGTGGCCGTGATGTTTACGTGGCTCTCAGGCCCAAAGGAATCAGAAGTGACAAGGGTGCTCGTCGAGCTTCCTACACTGCTTATGGGGAGCCATGGGACTTGGAGATTTTCAAACATGCGGTTGGCGAAAATGTTAGCTCGAAGCATGTGCGGAATTTGAGAAAAATCATGGAAAGCAGGGGGCGTCCTTATGGAGGGGGCCTTCAAGGAAAGGACACCGAAATGCCTGGATTAGATGAGCGGAAGGGGACTCCCTACGAGAAGCGCCGCAGTCACGAAACCGAGGCGGGTTACGACAAGCATGATCGAAAGTATTTCAAGGGAGGACCCACAAAGGACAAACCTTGGGGCCAAGCAAGCAAGGGCTCGAAAGAGCGCAAGAAAGCCCATTCAAGAAGCATTCGTCAGTCCAAGAAAAAAGAGATTGCTGCTCGGATGAGGGGCGAGGATGCTGTGAACTTCGCTGATGAGCTTCGTGCCATCATCGAGCGCAAAGGCACTCCTTATGGGAAACAGGGTGGCTCGAAAGAGGCAGACCTGTGGAACTGGGAGAAGAAATATGTAGGCTCCAAACGCCGAAGCGGTCACGCGAAGCAGGCGAAGAAAATGGCTCGCAAAGGCGAGAGACAGGCTGCAAAAAAAGAGATTCAAGCACGACTGAAGGGTGAGGATGTTTCGAGAAAAGACCTGCTTCTTCTCATCGATATCATGGCTGAAGAGATTGATGAATTGCAGGAATTTTTTTTTTTAGAGAATGATGAACTCTCAATAGAGGAGTTGGACCAAATCATCGAGGCCATAGCAGTTGGTCGAGGTGGGGCTTTTGAGGTGCCTTCTCCTGTTCCTCACGCCAAAAAGGCGTCTCTCAAGTCGCGTCGTCTCATGAGGCAGCATCTGCGAAAGACTGGTATGCCAATGAATGCCCAGCACATGCTGGCAGAATTGGCCCAGGTTGCGTCGTCCCTTCCGGCGGCTGACCGAAAGTTAGTCAACAAGGTTCTCGAAATGACTTGGTATGGCCCAGAGGACCTTGGCGGTGAAGGAATGGCAGCCTATGTGGTTGCTATCAAGAAACTCCACAAGAAGATTTTCGGAAGGGTTCGTGGGACTCCTATGTATGGGGAGTCAGTTACGGAAGCGAAGAGCAAGAGGGTTTTTTCTACTTCTGGTGACATTACCTTCAAGGTAGGCGGGAGACTGAGCAGGAAACATATACAGGCTATGGATTGGTATATGAAAAGGTGGGCTGATGGAGGAGAGAGGGCGGGTCCCTCGATGATTCTTCAAAATAAGCGCTGGGCATGTACGGGTGTAAAGGGTGGTGGCAATAAGTTTACAGTCACATTTTCCACTGATGCCCCTGGAGACGGTCGAACTTTAGAAGCTATTGAGGAGGCAATTATAGGAGCGAATGGTTTTGGTGGAATGCTTTGGGATTTTGCCGTCCATGATGTTTCGGCACCAGAAAAGCTGCAATATGAGCTATATGATGGTTGGTACGAAGCTGATGATGATTTGAGACCTATTCGCTATGTAAATGCTGGAATCGACTAGAATGGTTTTTTGTTTTATTTTACCTTTGAATTCAATCATATATACCATCTCGTTCGATTTAATCCCGGCATTATTGGGCTGTGTTATTTTAAGTATTTGAAATTAAAGAGGAAGCGTGTTTGATATTTTTTGTTTATTGATTTATTTTTGCATGCCAAGGGAGGACTAGATTCCCAGGATAGCGGCTATTTTTGCAGCCCTTTCGTCCCTTCTCTTCTTTTTTCCCATCAATCCTTTCGCAGCAGCGGCTTTATAAAGTGGTACCTTTCCTTTTATGGGTATAAGCAAATATTTCAATACAGTGGTGAGGATGGGCGACCGTCGTGGCTGGATTGTGGGTTATGGCGACAACGGGGAGAGCAGCAATACCGTTCAAGTGGCCTGGGATGCTGACCCTGTAACAGATGCAGAGGTTGAGGATGAATGGGTCAATATAGACGACCTGGAGGTGGACTATAAGGATAGCTGGGAGTTCCAGGTGGAGAGGGCCGAGAAGCTTGAGGTCGAGATTCAGAAGGCGAGGATGGAGGCCCAGATTTGTCGGGAGTGCTTCAGTGATTTGAAAGACCTTTGCATAGCCTTGGGCTATCAAATCGTCCCCTATCTTCAGGCTTTTCAGCCACTAAAGGCCAAGATGGAAGATGTTGAGGGGATAAGGGATGAGATTCGGAAGCGGCTCAAGGCAGTTGTGGGGAGGCCCAGGCCAAAGAAGAAAACAAAGGAAGAGTGAGATCGACTCCACTTGTTGACACCCGTAATTCAATCTATAAGTTAGATGCGAATGGAGGGCACTAGGGTGTCAGTTAAAATTATTCTGGAACACATTGGAGCCTCGGACGATGCGGTGTTGTGGGGGGCGGCCTATGGTGATGATATGCGACGCGCCTGGGAGGAGTGTTGTCACCCTGAGATGATGCTCCCAATAGCGGCAGGCGTTGGAGTGCCAAACTTTATTGTGATCAATGCAGGGGTGGAAGTTGTTTGTGCCCATCTAATCAATATTTGCTTCCCTGCTCATGCCAAAGAGGGGATAGATGCTATTGAGCGGTTTATTTGCATGGAGATTACCCAGAATGATTTGGCTTCAATGTTGGATATCATAGTGGCCAAGGCGGGAAGCCTGCGTGAGAAGCGTGGGGCTGAGAAGGGGGCGCTGGGGGCTGTGGCTCATTTGGTCGAAGCGGCGTTGTTTGGCGACCAGCGGCTGTTGGCTCCCATGATGAACAAGCTTTCTCAGGCGGTGTTTTTTTCGGCTTATGCAATGGCCGAGGCTATTGGCAAGGGGAGTCCCGATAATTACAAGAGAGAGCTTTTTGATCGTGGTCTCGTGGCGGTGGCTCCTATTGTTAGGAGATTTATTCCTTATGAGTCGATGGCTGGTGGTTTTATCGCTTCCATGGGTTTGGAAGAGGCGGAGATGCCCGTTGCATAGGAAAAGGGTGGGGTGTTCATGATGTGGGAATTTATTACAGATCATCCATGGTGGTCATTGGTTTATCTTCTTGTAATCTGTTTGACCTCTATTTTTTGGGCTATTGGGCTGGGGGCGATGATAGGGGGAAGGCGTAAGGTTTATTGGGAAGAGTATAAATCCAACCATGCGAAAGATAAAAAAGACGTGGTACACTGAAACCCCACATGGTCAAAATTGGGGACAAATACGGAAAGTGGATGGTCATTTCACTGGATGCGCCTCGATACAGGGGGCACATTCAGGTTCAGGTACGGTGTGAGTGTGGAGTGACCCGTTGTATTCCTCGGAGCGCCCTTGTCAGGATTGAACGACCCTCTCGCCAATGTCAGAACTGCGCTCGTAAAGCAGTGGCTAGACAGCGTTTTGGAACCAGACCTCTTTGAGTTATTGACAGACTGAAATGGTGTGCTAATTTGGATGGAGTCAATGACCCATGCCTGTCATGCCAACGGCTGCGAAAGCCCTGATTTGCATCGCGAAGCACCTTTTTGCAAGAAGCATTGGTCTCTGTTGCCCAAACCTCACCAGGACAAGCTTTGGAAGTTGAGGTCGCGGGGGGAGTGCGGGGTCTGTGAGGATTCCGAGGCTCATCCTGAATTTGTAAAATTTGCAAACCTCGCAATAGCCCTGCTCTGTTTCATGGAGTACGGCGAGCATGATTGCCCAAAAGAGCTTCGAGATGAGGCTGGTTTTTGTTGGGGGTGTGGTGTGGATAATGCTGACGTGGTTTATCGGCAGGGCAAGAAGATTGCCGAAAAGTACAAACTGAAGGTGAGAAGATGATTGAGCAAGGCAGGATTGAGATAACGAGCAAAAAGGCGCGAGAAGATGGTTTGCCAGAGCCTATTTGGTGGGCCAAGGCGTGTCGGCAATTGGGGATAGAGCCTGACATTCGAGAGGTAAGGGATTCAAACAACGTCTCTGTTGCGGTCAGTCTGCCCGATGTTCCCGTGCATATTTATGAAGCTCTTCATGAGCGGGCTCGTTTGTTGGCCGAGCGTGACAAGAAGGGGCTCCCTACTGAAGAGAAACCGAGCGGGGGTTTTCCAGATAGTGATGATGAAGTGGCTGATCCGTTTGCTTTGAGAGTTTGGGCTGATGATGGTGGGAAGGTTTGCCTTGATTTGGGGCGAGCTGTTCGGGCTGTGAGCATTCATCCAGTTGCAGCGCTCCATTTGTCTACCCTGCTCACAACAGCAGCTTTCAGCATCGAGGCAGCGTTAGAGGATGGTCTTTCCAAGGATATGAAGGTTCAGGTTGCCACGGTGAAGGGGATAGATGGGGAGGTCCGGGAGGCTGTCGTTCGGCTTCCTAGTCCGTTTGCGGAGGATGACGGGGAAGAGGGGGAGAACGGTGGCGACGTTAGTTAGTCCATGGTGTGGAAAGAAAACTGGAGAGAACATGGTTTATGAGGCGGCTGTTGAGTTCATGAGAGAACTTGCCAAATGATCAAGGGGTACTTTTGGCGGTCGAGTGTCGAGCGAGTCATCAGGGTCATTCTCGATCAGGACTGGGACCCCACGGTTTCTTTTCGAGATGTCCAGGTAATGCCCGTGGGAACCAAGATGGAAGACTCTGGGACCCCGAGTATTTGCTTGAGTGTACTGGACAGGACTGAGTATCGAACAGACCCCAGCAAGCTTGTGAACATCACCAATAGGGTGTGCATCATGCTCATGCGGGAAGGCTATGAGATTCGCAATAACGCGGTGATAGACAGGGGGCCTGTGGACAAGCTGAAGGTCGTTGAGGGCTGGGATGAGGTCAGTAAGGCTTTTGGGGATCCAGGGAACAAGGGGCCAAAGAAGAAATGAGAAAAAAGATTTATATGGAGCCTATCAAGTGCCACACATGTGGGCTTCAGGTGATCGGCAGGGGTGGAGACAGTGCTGGGTGGAGAGCTGTGCAAGTAGACCCTGATGTGGCTGAGTTGCGCTGGTTTTGCATGAAGGAGATATGCCAACAGTTTTACAGGGCGTCTTTTCAGGAGGCTCAGATTCTTTGGGCCAAGGGGGAGGTGGAGATTCCGGAGCCCCAGGAGCCCGAGCCGGAGCATTCTCCATTACCTCCATCATTGTCTTCCAAAAAGCACGAGGTTCCTGTTTCTTCTCAACCAAGTGAGCTGGTGGCCTATGAGACGGCTGATCAGGGGGAGGCAGGATGGAAAGACGAAGTGGTGGAAGAGGGCAAGGTTCCTTATATGCGCCTGGATGATGAAGCTCCCTCGAAGCCGCTTGCGCCCAAAGGTCGATACGTGCCGAAGCCGAGCGCCGAGAGCAAGGCGAAATTTGTTCGGCGCAAAGGGACAGGCGAGAAAGAAAAAGAGAAAAAATAATGGCATGGCTAAATCCTGTAAATATCAGGGCTCGTGATTTGGGAGATTCTTGGTTCCAAGCTGTGGACATGATTCTTTCGGAGGGGCGACAGTGGACGATTGAGAGGGGTTCATACGAGGGGCAGAAGCGTTGGGAGCTTGACTGGGTGCAGATTCATATCACCCACCCACACGACGGACCTCTTCTCCCTGAGATGCCGTCCCATTTGAGCCATATTCCACCGCCGACGACCATGGATTATGTTTGTGATTACTTGCCTTATTTGATGGAAGACCAGCCGCTCAAGCCAAATGAGGAATACAACTACGGAAGCCGTATCAAGCCCCAAATGGACGCTATTATCGAGCGGTACAAAAAAGGCTTTGGCTCGAACCAGGAGTGTATTTCAGTGGCGCGGCCCGAGGATACTAAGCTTCCGGACCCTCCATGTCTTCCGGGGGATTCTTATATTGTGACACAATCAGGCGTTCAAACACTTGATACGGTGGCTGTTGGGGAGTTTGTGTACACCCATAAAGGGCGATTACGAGAGATTCTTGAGGTTTATCAGCGACCCTATCAAGGGGAAATGAATTACATTACATTGATGGGGAATGCTCGCAATGTATGCCTTACACCAGAGCATCCTGTTTGGGCGGTAAGGGCTCAGGCTTGCCCTTATGATAGTCATTTGATGTGCAAACCTTGTTGTAAGAAACGTTACAGTGTTTATGAAAAAAATGGCAAAAAGTGCCCAGCTCCTTGTGATGATTATGTTCCAGGTTTTGTTCCGGCTTCAGAGATTACAAGGTATCATTTTGTAGCTGTCCCAAGAGTGAGAGACAAGAAGAACCAAGAAAGAAAATATTCAAAGGAAGAGCTTTATGTTTGGGGGTTATTTGTTGCTCAGGGATGGTTTTCAAAAGCTTATGGTATTTGTTTAGCGATTGACAAAAACAAACAGGATGTGTCTGACCGTTTATCGGAAAGCATGAAAAAGGTTTATGGGTTGGAGGCTCACATTGATGAGAATTATGTTGGATGTAATAGATTGAGTTTTTATTCAAAGAAACTTGCGTCTGAATATTTGAAGAGGTTCGGCAAGGGCGCAAGGACTAAGAATATAACCGAACAAGTACAAGAGCTTACTGTTGCAGAGGCTGAGGATTTTCTCAAGGGGTGGGTTGCTGGCGATGGTTGGATTGATGCGGACAGGGGCAGGCGTCAACTATGTACAACATCACCTTATCTTAAGGAGAGTGCTGAGTTTATTCTCACAAAGCTAGGGATTTCTTCATCTGTATCGAAGGTTAAAATTAAGGATTCTATTATTGATGGAAGGGTTATCAAAGCTAATGGTCCAGCATATTCTTTCAACTGGACCCCAGAGCCTAAAAATAGAATTTGGTGGTCTGATACGGATTATGTTTATGTTCCTGTAAGGTCAAACCTTGTCATTCCTTATAATGGTTTGGTTTACAACTTAGAAGTGGCAGAAGACAATTCTTACATTGCTTCTGGTACTCCTGTCCATAATTGCCTTCGGAGTATTGACACTCGGATCATTGCCAAGGATGGGCGCAAGACGGGCGAGCCTGATCATCTTCATTTCTTTCCTTACTTCCGGTCGAATGACCTTTGGAACGGTTTTCCCGCCAACATGGCAGCAATAGCTTTGATGCAGCAATGGATGGCCCAGCAAATTGGTGTTTTGCCAGGAGAGATTATTTACACGTCAAAAGGGGTCCATTTATATGGTTTTACTTGGGATATTGCAAGACTGAGAACTGGGAGTCGTTAGCTTGCAAGGTTTAGCATCTTTTTTTGTCACTACTTACACGGTGTGTAATGTGAGATATCTTTTTTCCTGCCAAGCATGGTTTGTCTTTGTTGTGCAAATGCAGGTACTTGTGGGTTGTCCGATGATATTTTTAGCATTTTCGGCGCAATATTGCTAGTAAGCTGTTGTTTTTACAGCAATATAACAAGATGATATCTTTTTTTTTGTTGATTTTTTTGCTTTGCTAGTCACAACCAAGCATTGCCAAAGGGAGCATGCTAGATGTTGTCAAAAAAGGAACGAGCAGTTAAAGCTGCTGCCACTCGATGGGGAAAGAAGTCAATTGCAGAGGGTGTCATCAGAGTGGGAGATGTCATGATAGATTGCTATGTTCTCAATACTAAAGAAAGAGTTGTTTCTACTCCATCTCTTCACAGGGCTTTTGATATGAAAGCTGGGGGTTATAAGACCGGTGACCGAAGGATTGTGAGATTTGTCAAGACCGAGGGGATGCTGCCTTATGTAAAACCCGAGTTGCTGAATATGCTTGAGAACCCAGTTAGTCTCAAGACATTAGGTAAAGGAAGAACGCTTGCTTATCCTGCTGAAGTTGTCTCAAAGTTGTGCTCTGCCATTCTTGACGCTGGCACCAATGGGACTCTTAAGGCGCAACAAATGCACATTGCGCGGCAAGCCAAGGTTCTTCTCGATGGATTTGCCACTGTTGGCGTTATCGGTTTGATTGATGAGGCTACAGGTTATCAGTATGTGAGAGAAAGAAACGCTCTTGCGGAAGTTTTGGAAGAGTTTGTTGCCAAAGAAGCTGCTGTTTGGGCAAAAAAATTTCCGGATGACTTCTATGAAGAATTGTTTAGGCTTCAAAATATAAATACCAATGAAAAACCATGGAGGTTTGGGAAGATAACGAATGACATAATTTACCGACGCCTTGCACCGGGGGTTCTCACCGCATTAGAGAAGAAAAATCCCAGAGATGAACGTGGTAATCGCCATCAAAAACATCATCAGTGGCTAACCAAAGAAGCCCAAGACAAGTTGAAGCATCATCTGGGCAGAGTTACTGGCCTCATGATGATGTCAAAAAACTGGAAACAATTTATGATGATTTTAGACAAGAAATTCCCCGTTTATCCACAAATTGATGATTCTATTAAAGAAAGCGGCATTGCCGGGCTTGGGGAAGGTAAGGATAGAGAAAAATAATGACCGGCCTATATTGGATAAAACAGAGAACTGGGGGGAGCAGATGAAGGTCAAATTACAAGAAAAAGAGAAGTGTACCCATTATTGGGTTTATCGAAAGTACAGGCCGGACAGGTATCACCAGCCGTGCCGGGTGTTGGCGCGTAGTCAGGGGAAGGGGCCTCGAAATGTTCTTGTTGAGTTCATGGATGGAGAGAAGGTTGTTGGTCTTCGATTTTGTGTGAGGCGCTTGAAGGGGCAGGAGTGAAATTGACCTTCACTTTGTAAGAATAAGGGAACTGCAATGACTAAAAGTAGGATTTATTTTATCAGGTGCAACGAATTTGTGAAAATAGGGTATTCAAAAGATACAAAAAAAAGATTAAGCGGATTGCAATCATCTAATCCTTATAAACTATCAATTGAGGCGGAGCTAGAAGGCGACATACATCTTGAGCGCTTGATTCATGATGATTTGGAGGGGAAACATTACTCAGGTGAGTGGTTCAAATTATCAAAAAGTGAAGTGGAGCAAGTTGTATCAAGGTTCTCTTGTTCTGTACCAGAGTCTAAAAATAAAAATAAAAATTCAAAATTGAATTCTTTCGATATATGTAACTTCATTCTTGACGTGGCACATGTAATAGACCACCCGTTTTGTGGTTTTTTATCGGCGAGTAAGCTTGTCAGGATAGGCAATAAGTATAGAGGTCTTCAAGGGGTTTCGCTTTTCAATTTTTCACAATGGATAAAAAATGAATCTACAAGTGATTTCATTGTTGCCTGCGAGGATAAGTATGGAGCGGCAATTTTGAAGCATGGAATCACAGGTGAGACTTTTTTGCATCATTTTATTTTTTTTGAACTTGTCAAAGAAATAGGATGTCCTGTCTTTAGGGGTTTCAAAATTCTTTTTTACGACAAACTTCTTTCCTCTTTTATGGAAAGACTTGAGGAGGCGAAGGCGTAAAGAATGGACAAAAATAACGTGGTGGAATTTGACAGGGTTATTGATAGGGATTTTTTCGACAAACCTATACTAAATAAAATAAATGGATTGATATTCTGTTATTGCCAAGAGGAAAAAAAGAAAGAGTCGGAAGTGTGGGACGAGATTTGTTCTGAGTTCAGGTACAGGCATTGTATCAACATAAAGTTGAGAGCGAAGAACCGGGGGATGAAAGTCTTGGATTTGGTTGAGGACATGGACAAGATGGATGAGCTTTTTGCTGTGGCGACAGTGATTTGTGTTGACCGAGGTTGAGTGAAATTGACCTTCACTTTGTAAGAAAAAGGGAGCTTCAATGCTAAAAACTCAGTTGAGGGTGGGCCGTGATAGTTGATAGACAGCACCGAGACCTCCATGACGCGGCCCAGGAGGCTGTGCTGTCTATCAGTATGTTTTACTTTCTGGCGATGCCCTCAGATGCTCAGAAAAAGCTGCAACACCTTGCTATGCACTGCGGGTGCAGCCATGTCCCCTGGTTCTCTCACGAGGTCAGGCTCAGGGATGAGGAACAGTGATGCTAAAAACTCAAAAGTGTGTCCATGAAATGATGAAAGTCCTGGGGTTGCCGTTGCCAAATGAGGAGCGTCCTGGGCTCATTGATTTGAAGTTTGATTTGCTACGAAATTTGGTAACAGAGGAGTTCGACGAGTTTGATCATGCGATGGATGCTCTTCAGATTCTTTCCGATAGAAAGAGTGACTATCGAAATTTTTTGCTAGAGATGTTGCCTCCTGACATGGACCAAGAGAGGGTCGATTCCTTCAAGCAAATGACCCCTGGTGAGTTTGATCAGGCCATGGGTTTCTATTGGTGGGCCGAGGTCATAGATGCAATATGTGATTGCATTGTTGTTCTGCACAACACCTCAAATGCCATGGGCGTGGATATCGAGCCATTTTTCGATGAGGTTCACCGGACGAACATGCAAAAGGCCGAGGGACCATTGAGAGAGGATGGCAAGAGGCTGAAGCCGCCGGGGTGGAAGCCGCCTGAGATCGAGAAAATGCTGAGAAATTTGATAATGACAGGGGAAGCGAAAAAATGAGCGAGTGGCCAGTAAACAGCCCAATGATAAGGCCATTGGACGCGCCCGGTGGGTGGGTGTGTAACACCTATTTGCATCATTACGAAGGCGGGAAAAAGAGCATTCATTACAACAGACAAGGCAAAATAGTAGAGGAAACAGTTCTTTGTAGTTGCCTGGAATGTTTACGCAAGAGGGATCCGGGGCTGAAGGCAGATAATCCTTTGCAGGTTCACGAGGATTTTCCGGAAAGTGTTTTGAGGGAAAAGGGGCTTGTCGGAGTGTACAGGCACATCGAGAAAGGGAAGGAAGCAGATGGGGAAGAAGAAGAAGAATGATTTTGATGAGGTAGAGAAGCCTTATCACTACAATATAATGGGAAAGATGACCGATGAAGGCCGTTCGGTCTATGAGCCTATCAATATCATTGAGTCATGGGGTTGGGGGGAGGGTTTTTGTTGTGGCAATGCGATTAAATACATTCTGAGGGCACCACACAAGGGCACTGAGGAGGCTGATTTGAAAAAGGCCCATTGGTATCTTTGCAAGACTATGGAGTCTCGGGGTGCAACTGGGTGGCGTTTACCGCCGGAGGAATTTACGCCGATGCTGGTGGCCCAGGCGTGGAAGCTTCCGGGTCGGCTCCAGATGGCCATCGAGAGGATTGCAGAGGGGAATTGCGGCTGGGCAATTAATGAATTGGTGCTTTATTTGAATGAATTACGTGCGGCCCGTGAAACTGCTGAAGAAATAGACGAAGGGATTCTGTCAGACATTGAGGCTACGATAGAAAACAAGAGCCATATGGGATGAAGGTGAGCAAGATGGAGCGATGGAGCGATGGCGCTGCATGGAGCAGTTCGAGGCAATAGCTGATCGTCAGCCTGTTTTCGCCGGAGACCTCATTAGTAAGGTCATGACCAGGGCTCTTGTGGAGGCTGGTTTGGTGATGAGAAATGCCCAGGGTGATTACATATTATCGGCCAATGGGCACGACCTAATGGAGCTTTGGGACAGAGTGAAGACATGAATAGAGACTTGATGAAAATATATACACCAGCCGAAGGGCTGGAAGTGTTGAAAAAGCATTTCGATAAAAAGAGAGATCCGGAAAAATTCAAGATAAGATGTATTCTCTGTGGGGCACAATACTACTCGCCTGAAGTATCGAGCAGATGGTGTGAAGTCTGTCAGTTTGTCAATATCAGAAAGCATGTGGGAAAAAGGGAGCTAGACGAATAATGGCTCGGATTTATGCGACAGAGGAGAATGGGAAAAAGCATTTGGTCGCTTTGGAGTGTGACTATTGTGATGCTCGAATCAAGCCCCATAAGGAGATAGCCGAAAGCGGCTGGGTCAAGCAGGGGGTTCGCAACGGGCCGGGCGATAACATTAGCTGGGATCTTTGTCCGGATTGTGCAGCGGGTCGCAGGTGAAAAAATGGGAAGAAAGATAGATTATGGCATGCTGGTGCTTTGGGGTATTGCTTTGGCGATTATTCTGGCACAGCTCAATGGATGCTGGTGAGAGGGTAGCCATGGCAATAAAAGGAGGGACATGGGTGGAGGTAAGGAGGAGGTCGGCGGCTCGAAGGGAGACATGGAGGGAGTGTGCAAGACCAATTATTGCCAAGGTACTCGAAGAGACCAAGGGGCAGGACGAGAAGGCGATCAGGAAAGCTCTCAAGGACGCCTACCCTTGGGGCGAGCGCAGTATGCACCCTTACAAGATTTGGTGTGACGAGATTCTTCGTCAGAGGGGGCTGAAGATCCGAGGGCCGAGGGGTGGGAAGTTGTTGGATGTCCCCCTTGACCCCCGGCAGAAGGATTTATTTGAGAAATGAGCAAAGAAAAACGCCCTTATGAAAAGCCCGAGATACTTGAAATAATAGACATGGGAGACTTGATAATGATTCGTGCAAAACTTCAGGCAAAATTGAAAATCACACGAAAGGCTTTTGCAGAATATATCAAGGACGATGCCGAAGAACACGGTCGCGAGATACCAATAGACGAAGCTTATTCCCTGGTTGACAAATACATTGAAGAGCAAAAAAAGAAGGAGCAAAAATGACACAAATGGTTGACAAGTGGACAGACGAAGAATTTTGTTATGAATTTTGGGCTTCAATAGATGAGTTTTATGGGCGGTGGAAAGAGGGCAGCGGTGGGAGTTTGCGAGATTTTGAAGCTGCGATTCTTCGAGGTAAAGAGAATGGGATCAAACCTCATCCAGCCTATGTTCCTTCGCCTGGTGGAGACACTGAGACACTGACTTGAGGAAGTATGACAAAGACAACAAAGGACATAGTGAAAAGGTATTTCGCTGCGAGGCGGGATTTTTTGGATGCAACCAAGGCACTGGCAAAAGAGGCGGACAAGAAAGCTCTCGAAGCCACGGATTTTCCAGAGGAGTACGATTACATAAAATATCTGGCGACTTCCTTTGGGGTTGTGACTGAGAGGGTGTCGACTCATGGTATTTTGTCTTTTGACCAGTGGAAGCATGAATTTTGCGGTGCTCGCAGGGCATGTGGGCCAGAAAAAGATTTAGAGGACCATTAGTTGTGAGTTATCGAGTGACATTGGATGAGGCAATTGCCTGGGCTGATGACATAGCGAAAAACTATCCGGCCAAAATAGATAATGAAGACGATCTTCAGCATGTGGTCAAGCACTCACAGATTGCCCGTTGGCTCATGGAGCTACGGGAGCGGCGCAAGGAAGGGGACTGCCCCCCTTGTCCTTCATGTCGATGGGAGGAGCGCTGTTCTGTGACTGCCATGGAAACGGCCAGTGAGGATTGGCATTGCACTATGTATGAGGCAGAAAATGAAGAATGAGACAACCATTGATGCCTGGAGAGAGGCCGTGGAGGAGGCTCTTGGTGTGGATCCGGACCCAAAGGAGCACACCCCCCAGTGGGCTTGCGATGTTATTCGAGCGATCAAGATGGTCGTTGTTGCAAGCGAGTGGAGAATGGCCAAGAAAGAGGCTGTTTGGAAAAAGATTACTCAGGAGTTGGCGCAAGAAGGGAAACAAGGTGCGTGATGGACCTGGGATGTTCTTGCGTGTGTGATGTGGACCATGATCCGGCCTCTGTTCTTGAAGAGAAGATGGTCAAAGCTCGCAAGGAGCACGAGTGCTGTGAGTGCGGGGAGACCATCAAAAGGGGTGAGAGGTACGAGCTAGTCAAAGGGTGCTGGGATGGGTCTTGGGGTACTTACAAGACTTGTGAGCCCTGTGTTCGTATCAGGCGTGACGTGTGTTGCAATAGCTGGATATATGGAGAATTGCGAGAGACTATTTGGGAGGCTTTTGACTTCGACTATGTGACTGGGAAGTGGAATACTTGGGGCGATGAAGAGGAAGAAGAGTAAATGAGCGGATTCACGAGGCAGAGCCCGTCAGTTGTGAGGGTGGAGCATCATCTTCGAGCGATGGGCGTGTTGGGAACAACAGATGCCGAGCTGGAGGATGCTTTGGGCCTTTCGAGGGCGACAGTGTGTGCAGCCCGAAAGTTACTTGTAGATCATGGCCTGGTGGAGTGGAGCGGAGAGAAGCGCGAGATCCCCCTGGGACAGCCCCCCAAAGTTTGGCGCTGGATAACAGGGTAATATGGACAGGTTTTATAGGCTTGTTTTATAAGGAGGGGTCGAGTGGAAGAGCCGACACAGGAGCAGTTGATCCAGTATGACATTGAGACCCAGAAGCATATCAAGCATGTCAGGGTTCTTGTAAGCAAGATAATTGACGCTTTATACAAGCGAGGGGCGGCCCATGACAGGTCAAAGCGGGAGGACCCTGAGAGGAGTGCCTATGCAGTGATCATCCCCAAGTTGGCCGGCCTCAAGTATGGCACCCCCGAGCACAAGGCTGTTCTTGGTCAGATGAAGGTTGCTATCGAGCATCACTATAAGAACAACAGCCACCATCCTGAGCACCATGAGAGCATCGACAAGATGGACCTCATAGACATTCTGGAGATGCTGTGTGACTGGAAGGCCGCGAGCATCAGGAGCAGTCAAGACTTTCGAGAGAGCCTGGAGATAAGCCTCAAGAGGTTCGGGTTTGATTCCCACCTCGCTGCTCTTATGAGGAACACAGCCGAGCTGATAGATGATTACAACCCCTCAGATACCTGATTCCATGGTACCGGCGGGAGAAATATGAAAAGGATAGATTGTGAGTGCTTGACCTGGGCGTGGTGCCCAGAGCTAGGCCATTGGGACTATAGCAACCACCATCCCAATTGTCCCAAAGGGCACCCAGAGAGCTGTTCATGTCTGAGGTGCATTATATGGAGGCACGAGAAAATGAGCGTACTAGACCAAGCTGAAGCGGCGGCACCCCCTATCGCTATGCAGGCGATTCCACCTGGAGCCACAGGCGTGGTGGCCCAGGGTAGCACAACAGGGTGGTCCATCATCTTCACAACCCCGGACGGGGCGGTAGAGACAAGGGTTGGCAACATGGAGAGGGCCGTCAAGCTGGCATCAATGTTGTCAAGAGTTATTGCCCGGAAAAAAGAGAAAGTGCTTTCGCAGCAAAAGACAGACCTGGAAAACGTAAACCCCCTAGCCGGCGGGAGATAGAAAATGCCCATTCATATCAATAACAACAAGAAGGTCAAGGTGTCTCTTATGGGTGACATAGCGGTTCTTCCCTTCTATCCCCAGGACTGTGATGGAATAGCCTGGATGTCCTTACAGGAATGGCCGATTGACCTCGGGCCGAGAATGCTAGGAGACATGGAAGGTGTCCTCATCGGCGCGAAGGACCCCAGAAGCCTAGACGTTATAATAGAAACTGCCACCGCCCTCAAAGACCAGCTCATCAAACATCAGCAGCAGCAGCAGCAAACACCACAGCAAACACCACAGCAAACACCACAGCAAACACCACAAAGGGACGGAGGGATAGGAAGCCCACCAATCAGAACACCAATAGAACTCACAACAGAACCCCCCACAACAGACCCTCAAGAAATACCACCAGAAAACAATGGCAATATATAACGCAACACCACAACGCTCTCTTACAACGCAACACCCCTGCCCACCCCCTACAACCACCCCACACCTACCCCCCCAATCCCTATGGCGAAAACTTTTACTCCGCGCTGCCAAAGCTCTCCCACCCCTCCCCCCAGCTAGCCTGGGGCGAATTTTTCGAGGGTCAAAAGGCGTAGCTAGTGGTTTTTATTGACAAAAGGAGCAATTATGGCATTTGGAAAAGAGAAAAAGAAGGCACGAAAGAATGAGAAAAGGTTTTGGAAAAAGGTGGAACGAGGATGGGATGATGAGGATTGCTGGTTGTGGTTGGGGGCGGTATCGAGCAGGGACAAGGTAGGAGTTGTGAAGCGAGAGGGGAGGATGTTGTTTGCCCACAGGGTGGCATGGGAGCTTGTGAATGGCCCATTGGAGGAGGGGTGTCGTCTTCGTCGGAAGTGTGGGAACAAGGTTTGCGTAAACCCGGCGCATATTGTCAAGAGCGGGTGAGTTTTGTTTTTGTTTTTATTTTCTGATAGTTACATTATTTGGCATGGCAGAGGGGTTGGGTGTTGACAAAATTTGTCAACAGAAAAAGTGTTTAGAGTGCTCGAAAAATTTAGTTGAGTAAATATGGATACTTGGCGGGAGGAAAATTTTTTTCTCTGGAAGGACGATTTGGAATTTTTTTGATTCAAACCATCGTATAGAATGGATAGGCAGTATAAGAAAAGGGAAGAAAATGAAAGACGCAAAAGATAAAAGCAGAGAGATTATGTACACATACAGTATAGGTGAGAAGGTGATTTTGAGGTTATATGGGGAGGTAATTGATCGGGTAATGAAGGGGAATCAGGAGCTGGTGAACATTTGGAAGAGCGACGGGGGGGAGACAGGGTTGATACCAGTGGGAGCGGTCAAGAGAATTGAAGAGAGGGGGGCGATTGAGAAGAGGATGGAGGGGATGATAGAGAGGGACACGGGTTTTGTTCCTTATGTCATATCTGACATGAAGAGCCCTGATAATTTGGGTCGGGTGGTGGAAGACTTGGCGGACGTGGCGGTCGCGCTTGCGGGTGAGCCATTCTCTCTTGATGAGGCCAGGATGCGAGAGCTTCGGGTGGATGTGATTCGGTTGGCGCTGTTGGTGTGCGGGTGCGCTGACACCTGGATGATGGAGCGAAGGGTTTGGGAGAGGGAGAGATTGAAGAGGGGGTAGTCTTGCTAACCGGTTCATAATAGGATGTGTTTACAGTCCAAGGGGTTTACGTGAGTCATTGTGCTTATTGCCAGGCAACAGTTTCAGGATATCGAGATAATCATTGGGAGAATGTCCAGGAGAATCTTTTGGCCTGCAAGGATTGCCTTGAGAAGATAGCAGTAGAGCTTTTGAAGAGCGGGGATGAGCAGTACGTGGCCCCAGCGATCAGGAAGGTGCTTTTGGAGAAGTACCCAGAGTTGAAGAAGCGAGCAGAAGCCATTCATAAGGGGGCCGATAATGCCTAATATCACGATAACGAATCTGATCTCGACAGAGGTTTTTATAAATTTCCTTTACGTTGCTATTCCTGCTGGTGACTCGATAGAGGTTTATCGATCTGCCTCGGATTTGATGAGTGCGACCAGGCTTCAAGAGCTTGTGGATAATGGGATTGTGAGTGTTGATATCGAATACACCGATGAAGAGAAGACTTCGGGGTTTGATATCTTTCCAGGTTTCAGCCTTCCGGAGGGGATTGGGGCATTACTTCCACAAAATACGAGGTATGTGAACAAGGAAGCGGAGCCTGATGGGGATGGGTCGATACTCAATCCTTACCAAAAGATTCAGACTGCTATTGATGATCTGGAAGCAATAGGTGGATTTGATGCCACGAACAAAGCTACGATTTTTGTGTCCCCTGGAATTTATAGTGAAGCTTTGACTATTCATCAGAATGGCATCAGCATCGTCAACCTGGGTCTCGATGGTACGTCCTATTCTCGAGTAGAACTTCAGCCTCCCACCGGGGAATCGGCTCTTACTCTCACAAATGCTACTCCAGCATCTTTAGCTGCATATAACGTGTCTGGGGCCTACTCTGATCTTGTCAATCAAGGAGACGCAGGCCCACAGGCCAACAATTTTATGGGCATCAGGTTTCGAGGGTCTTCAGCGATAGCAGTGAGATTTCTCGGTGTAAAAGGAGACTATTCACCTACCCAAACCGAATTTGGCTCCACTTTGAGCCTCAATAACTGCACTGTTCAAAGTGCCGTAGGTCAGATTGGATGGTATGCGAGAAACGCTGGAGTAGTACTCGCTAGATTTTGCGCACTTATTTATAAGCTAGAGTGTATAAATTGCTACTTTTCCGGCATAGCTAATTCCACTGCGGGCGGCCTAGAATCAAAATATGATCCGGCGGACCCGGAAGGTGAGCACAGGTATGCATCTATCGGTAACGATTCTATCCAAAATACCATCATCGAGAACTACACCGGGTACCAGTCGACATTAGATCGCCGGACACTATTTGCCACAGCTTCGGTCTTCGCCTACCAAGAAGGCCGACACCCAATAAACCTCCTCAATGGTGCGTATATGCAGGCGAGTGGGGTGGATATATCCGGAGATATAATTGCTGACGGTGATTGTGATCTGTATCTAAGCCGTGTCAACGTGAATGGTGACGTGTCTGTAGCTTCTGGTGCAGGCACTGTCGATTGGGAAGGCGGTGGGTGGACAGGAGACCTCACAGACCCTGACAATAAACTCACAAGGGTCCCAGATAAATTGTACAAGGCACCTGGTGTGCGATATGTGGATTTGAACAGTACACACCCCAGTCCGGACGGTTCTTTCGAGGCACCCTATCTCACGATACAAGAAGCTATAGATGACCTGGAAGCCATTGGTGGGTGGAGCACAAACAACAAGGCGCTTATTTTCGTACAGCCTGGAGTTTACAACGAATCCTTGGTAATCCATCAAGATGGTATCAATGTTTTCAATACGGGGTTTAGTGGCACTGCGTATACAAGGGTAGAAATCAATGGTGCGGTTGGGAAGTCCTCTCTCACGCTCACGAACGCAACCCAAGCTTCCTTGGAGGCGTACGAATCTAGTCTTGTCTATTCGGACCTTGTAAATCAAGGCGATGCTGGCCCAAAATCGAGCACATTCATCGGCATGCGATTTACGAATGACTCCTCTGCCTCGGCTCCATCCGTCAGGCTTCTTGGTGTTCAGGGTGATTATTCCCCTACGGAGACGGAGTTTGGAAATACAATAGGATTCGTTGACTGCAATTTATTGAGTCATTTGAGTAATATCGGCATATACTCGCGTAATTCTCGAATACTATTTTTAAGATCCTGTGTATCCGTCCGTGGAATCAAATTTATAAACGGGCAATTTTTCACGGCGGATTTCAGCAGCCTTCTCGGATTAGAATCACAGTACGACCCAGCAGACCCCGAAGGTTCCAACAGGTTTGCGTCGGGCTTTAGTGAGGACATGATTCGAGGATGTATCGTCACAGGAGGTGCAGATACCTCCATTATCGACAATCGATCTTTAATCATAACAAATTCATCGCTTGCTCAAAGAACAGGTGATGCCCACAATGTGAGTTTGATTAATGGAGCTTCATTACAAGCCAATGGAGTTTCCATGACGGGTGATTTGACTGCTGATGGAGACTGCGATTTAGATTTGCGCAGCACATCTATTGTGGGGAGTGTGACTCTCGGGTCCGGTCCAGGTATAGCTTCTTGGAGCGGTGGAGGCTGGACTGGAGAGCTGACAGACCCCGATGATAAACTCGCCCTTACTCCAGTCAAGCGATTTACCTACCCAACAATTATAACAAGCGGTGTCACGGCCCTCATCGGACAAAGGGTCCGATATGATACTTCTGGGGGGACGTTTCAAATCAATGCTCCGTCTAGTCCAGATATAGGAGATAGCTTTGCGGTCAAAGAAATTGCAGGGGATACGACGAATGTCACCGTGTCAGGCAATGGGATTAGCATTGAACATCCTATTACTGGTGTTGTCGCTGCTAGCGCTGTATTGGGCGTGGCAAAGATAAGCGTGACATGGGAGTATGATGGAACAAACTGGATTGTAGTGTAGAAACGATGTCTAGGGATGATGACAGAAATGAGAACCTCGATACGGCGTCAGATTTCTTTGGTGGGCTAAAGCATGTTAGAGATACCTCGAAGGTCACTCATCAAGCAATGTACAATGACATGCTCAGCAGTCTGATGGAAGAGTTCGTTGCGATTGAGGATAAGATAGATGAGCACAGTAAACGGCTTGCTAAGCTAAAAAAGAGAGTCACTGATTTAGATCGCAAGTATATTACTTTGGTTACTGGGTGTTACTTGCTCGTCATACTTGTTTTCATTTTTCTCATTATCGCAATTAGTAAGGGTGTGTAAAGGAGAAGGAAATGATAGAAGATTTTGAAGAAATAGACGAAGAAACCATGACAGCAGACATGGCGGCAGTAGATGCAGTAGTTCCGGATCTAGAGACTGCCTGGGATGCTCAAGTCGCTACTATATCAGCGGAGGTATCAGCACTTCCTGATGAGCAAAAGGGGAAGTTCCTTGCACCTATAGCACGCCTTCCTGTTGGAGTAGACCTACAGCCTGAAGGCTTATCTCCGTGGGGAGAGCGTTACTTCTCAACAAAATTGAGAGAGGTGCGTGTTGTGAAGCTAACACCTCTCTATCCCTAGTCCTTTCCTTAAAGAGGGGAGCTGACAGGAAACGCCTTTTCGGTCAAGGTCAAACATATACAGCCAGGTGGTAAATTCGGCATTCCAGAGGGCTATGTTATGATGACTGTTTTCAGCTCTGACTGGAACGACTGTTTATAATTTCATGGAAGATGTGATTTGTATTCATTCTCACAACGGCTTGACTGTGGTTGAGTGGATCGACGAGGGATAAAGTTATGAAGATCCGAGTAATGGTTGAAGTGATCGAGGGTGGCATAACAGTCAAACGCAAGATGCGCCAAATCAAGGTCAGTAAGAGGGCTCTCAAGCTCTATGAAATGATGGGGACCGAGGATACCAAGGATTTTATAGCCGAGGATGTTATCAGCGGGGCGTTTAAAGCAGTCCAGGACGCGACTACTGGAAAAGGAACCGAGGCAATACTGAATAGCCAACCAGCGGTTGATGAGCAGGGTAACGAGAAAGGGATGACCAAACTCGATGAGGCCCTGGGCCTTGATATCATGGAACACATGTTGAAAAAGGATAGGGCGGGGTCGTCCCAGGGGGTTCAGCCTGGCGTGCCCTTGAGAGAGGTTCCCTTCCCGAAGGGATGATAGAGGCTAGGAGCTGGGTTGGGTAAGGCCCCTACACCCGAGGGGTTTTCCGCTATCGTCTCGAATCAGTGTGCCAGGGCTCACCACGTCCTTCCTTCCAAGGGCGGCGGCACGACTCGCAACAATCAAAGAGGCAACGAAAACAATCCCCTCCTTGGGCTGTGGCAGGTCTTCGATATCTCCGAAAGACGTGCGGTAAATGGGTACTCCATCGACAGAGCCAACCTCTTCAGAGGTGGTGGCTACACGAGCGATGGTTCCAGACGGTTCCACGGTCACGACTCCGTTCGCCGAATGGATATTGAGTGTGTGTGGCGTGATGTTGATTATGTTCATACCCATTAGACGAAGGCTCCAGGGGGTATCTGACAGAGTTTGTGATTATTTTTTTTGAATTTTCCCAGAAGATATGAGGGTGGTTATTTCTTCTTTAGAAAGAGGCTGCTTACAACCGGGGCATGGACTTTTGGCACCCCAAAGGGCAATGTCTGTTTTTGTGTCGTCGTCGGGAAGGGGGCGGTCACAAATATCGCATGTCAGTATCACACAAACTGTTACTCCTAGTCCTAACATTTTGTTACTCCTGCTCTAAGATTTTCTCCATCTTCTTTTTGTCAGCTTGCTCGAAGTATTGTGCTCCCAGTGACTCGAATATTTCCCACATGAAGTTGACCAGTGTTCGTTCTTCATAGGTGGGTTCTGAGTTTAGTTTTAGGGCGAAATCATCCATAATGTCTTTTCCAAGAATGCCTTGACGGGCTTCTAAGATTTTTCGTTTGTAAGCCCATGCTGCCTTTTCGATGAATGCCTCTTTGTTTATTCGGGGGATAGGCTCTGATTCGTGCTCACAGTTAGTGTGATCACAGACACCTCCCCATTGTGATTGATGAAGGTGGCATTTTTTACAGTGGGTGAATGGGTCGCGTTTCATTTTATCTTGCCTCCATTGCTCTTTCGTAGGCATCTTCGGCGCGGGCGCAGCAGTGCTCCTCGATTGCATCGAGGGTCATGGCGCGGCCTTCTGGTGTGCCAGCGAGCCAGTTTATGATGAGACCTTCGGCAAGTGAGAAAAGGCGGGGGTGGGTCTCCCAGTGAATCTCTTCCTCTGGGTCGCCATCATTGGGGCCAACAGCGATCCAGATGGACGAGTCCACCATGGATCCAGAGGCAAGGGGGGTCTCGATAAGTGTGGGCACGGGGTATTCGTCCTCTGGGTATCCTTCAATGAGGATTTCCTCGTCAAAAGACACGGCCATTTCGACCTCGGCATAAACAAATACGCCGGGCTCTATTTCGCTTGCATCCAATTCGACTCTGTATGTTGCCATGATTCCCTCTGTCTCTCTCTAAAGTTTATATCGTAGTTTGCAATTGTCAACAACGTGGAGTAGAAAAAAGGGAATAATCGTATTTCTTGTATTCCTTATACAGAGGTTACTCCGCGCTGGGGTTTTTCCGTTCCAAAAACAGAATGCTGGCCCTTGAAAAAAACCGCCCCAAGTTCATAGCGTTGACAATTGCAAATCAAGATATAGACTTTAGATATGGGAGAAAAAATAATGATAGGACGACGAGTTCAACCGCTTCAGGGCAAGCCTGGTGAAGTTATCAAATGGGAACCTTTGGGCAGTGCCATGTGTGATGTTTTGGTTCGTGATGATGAGGGTCGAGAGTGTTGGTATGCTTCGTACGGGTGCCGCCCTATCGATGGACTGGGCGACCTGCCATCTCGTCGCGAGTCCCAAAGGTTGGCAAAAGAGAAATCTTTGGAATCTTTAAAAGTCATTCGTGAGAAGCATATCGAGAATTTCGATAAGCCCTGGCCTGGATGTGAATTTGGCAAGGGTCACTTCGGTATGATGCTCGACAAAGCCATCAAGGACCTTGGTCAAGATTGGTCCCTATTAAAGGGCAAATGATGCCTATGCTTTTCAAAGGAGCGGACGACCCCAGAGTCTCGCCAAAAAGACCTCGTGGGGCTGTCCACGGTTTGAAGAGTGGTGAGGCAAGGTAAAGTGGCCAAGTTGGCCTCTTTACCTGCTCGTCCTACCTGATCTCTTCCAGGGAAACTGTTGCCACAATGTTGACTATTGTAAATCAGCGGCTAGATTAGATAAAGAGGCGGAGGGCATAATATGTCAAAGGCGAAAATGGAGGGGTGGGACTATGGCGATAGTGGGTTCTTTGGGAAACCTTCTGAAGAAAAACAGGAGGCCATAGCTCACCGAATCAAAATGGAGAAAGAGGGTTTTGCCTCTATCAAAGAGGATATAGAGCCTCTTTTGAAAGGGCTTGTTGTTGAGATAGCCGAGAAAATCGGAACTCCAGCTATTAGAGTCACGTTGCCGGGTTTTGATGACAAGGAAGCCTGGATTGAATTCAGGTACTCACCAAGGTCGTCTTTTCAAAGAGGGAAATGCAAGGGGCTCTATGTAAACGCGACGGGGGATTATTCAAGAGATCAACCCAGTCTTGGCCGGAACTACAGTTTTGATTTCGAGAAAAACACTGTAAAACCTGTTGTTCTCAAAAAAATAGCCAAGGCTGTCTCTGACCATCTTACCACCATTCTGGAAGACAAAAATAACTACGAGAAGAAGGTTTCTACTTCGACAAAAAAGGCCCAGGAGGCGGCCCAGTTGTTGGAAGAGGCGGGGTTCGAGGTCAGGGTTACAGGCGAGGAATCAGAAGAGAGCACTCTTATTGTTCAGGGGTTGACCAGCTTGGGAGTCTCAGCCACGGGGCTCATTTTTAGCCGTGGCAAAAATGAGGCTGTTCCTGTGAGGGCAACAAAGAAAAACATTGTTGAGGTTGTTCAAGCAATAAAGGTCCTTCGGGATATTGTTGGAGGGAGGAACCATGAGCACGGCTAGAGCCATTCGTTACAGTGGAGACGTAGTAATATCAATCGTTTATAGTGACAAGGAGTGTGAATACACTTGTCGTCTGATGCTTCCAAATGGTGAGGAAAATTATCAGGTGGTCAGCCCTCCCCCATGTCTGGATAAACCTGTTGACTCTCCAGAGGCTTTTGATGAAGTTGCAAGCGCGGCTCTTTCCTTTGCTCTTGCTGAATCCCAACCAGTGAGTGAAATAGATTCTTTGGCGGCCAGTGATTTTGAGGGAACAGGCTGGCATATTGGGCGGACCAAAGAGGAGAGATGGCCCAAACAACAAGATTGACAACCCGTTCTCAAGTGATAGATTGGGAAGAATTCGCGAGAAGAGAATGATGTGGCAAAGAGTTCTCATATTGATATTGCTGGCCCTGGTATTCATGGCCCTGGCGATTGTTATTCATAATTGCATTGAAGAATATGACAACTGCGTGGAGGCACATGGTGATGAGAACATGTGCTTTCAAGAGGTCGCGAATTAATCAGGAGGCGAAGGTGTTGGAAGACCGTTTGTTAATTTCTGAAGGTGCATCAAAAGCACTCTTCAACCTACTGTCCAATGGTGGGGTATTGCGAGGCCGGACAATTGATCAGGTCCACGAGAGGCTGATTTTGGTAGTAAACCAGCTCTGGGATGGTGGCAAGGCCGCAAGCTTTGTTGATGACCGGGGCGGTGGCTGGATGATCGACATAAGCAAGGGGTTCAGTGACATGATGCTCTATGCCATTGTTCGGGACACAAATGACCATCGGGCTGTGGTGGATGTCATTGACGAGGGAGAGGTTACAGAGGTCCCTTCCAAAACATCCAAAACTCCGTCAATTCCTCCTCCTCCACCTCCTCAACCCATTCAGAAAAGGACAACAGAGGTGCTTGTTCGTTGGGTAAAAACAACAGCTAGGGATCAAGGGGTTGATTCCGGCTGGGAAGAAAAGCGCCTGCTTTATCACGAGGTAGAGAGCGAAGTTCAGAGGCTTTTGGCCAAGGGATCCAAGGCCGAGGAGATTGAGATATGGACGGAAGTAAAAAGACCGAGGGTGAGCGTGACCCTAGTGTAGGTATTGAGGCAGTGCATCCAATGCCTGACCCGGTTGGGAAGGGTTGCAGGTCCAGACGTGGCTGAAAGGGCGATTGACTGGAGGGCCTATCTAAATAAATTAGTACCATGTTTCGGCTGTGGGCGCTTGGGCCTTCCTCCCAGGAAAAAGACAATGCCAACAGGCTGGAAGCTCCTCTACCAACCTCATCCCGAAGGTATTCCTGGATTACATGTTTGTTCAAAAGATTGTGCTGATGCTGTTCACCTTGCGATGATACAGGGGCCAATAACTCAACCCTTGGCGATGCCTGAGCCTGGAGCTGTTGTGCTCCCTGTTGAGGTTCGGCGGGCTATGGAGGATGAGGTCTGGCAAGACTTGGAGGATCAGCATGGTCAACGTTCCAAACCTATCAGTAATGACGCCAAAGAAGGAGAAGCCGATGAAGGGGGTAGCGCCACAGAACCGGCTGGGTCACAGCATCAGGGCTCGAAGAAACGTATTCAAAGAGACCCAGAAACAGACGGCTGATGCTATTGCAGAAGCTCTCGGTAATAGGGATTTTACTGATGTTGTATTAGGAGAGATTGAGCGTGGGGTTCGTCCTGCGTCCATGGTCGAGTTGGAGTGCATGGCTCAACTTTTTGATATGGATTTGAGCGAATTGAAAAAGCATGCAATCGAGTGGCATGAGTCGGTCTGGAACGAGAACCCACAATACGAGCTTCAACCGAGAGGGGGCAGGGCAGCCACTGTTTACTCTATGAGCCAAGCAGAGATGTCTGATGAGTTGCATGGGGCACTGGCAGACATGCGCCGAGGGGCGAGGGTGCTCCATGAAACCATCGGGGTGGTCGAGCGGACCGATCCAGATTTGGCAGCAAGAGCCCGATCAACGTGGAACCTTCTCAACGCTTCTGTTCATCGAATCATGGGAGTGCTTGAGCCCGAGAGGATGGACGCCCAGGGAGATGACTCGTGAGCTGGTTCCATAAGAAGCGAAACATTGCGATCACTGTTGGGGCGGCAATTTTAGCCATTGTCTGTATTGTTTCGATTACATACGCTGTCATAACGCACGAAGAGCCAACCTTGTTAGAGGTGTGCTGGGTCGATGGGAAGGCTCGTTATATGGAGGGTGCGTCGGAGGAGAGCTATGGGGTGTGTCCGAGGGGTGAAAAATTGGTATGGCCGAAGAGCCAGATTCCGCTTACCGTCGCCGCCTTTGCGGCTTATAGCGAAGTCGTTCTCGCACCGGGGGCGAGTGGTCGCCAGGCGCTCGATTCAGCAATTCGGGATATCAACGCCCAGATTGGATGTAAAATTCTCGAACCCACGGCATTGCGCGATGGCGCATCAATATTGGCTCGCCTCGGAGAACCGGTGGGCATTTATGTTGGAGGAGATGGAAAGGGAAAAAGCGAGAAGAGTGGCAATCCGTCTTTGGGGTTTGCGAGACATGTCAAGGGGGGGAACGACAGGAGCAAGCTATATTGCAATCTCACAGTGTACTCAAACGCGAACAACGTCCGTTGGCAATACTTGGTAGTTCATCACGAATTACTGCACGCTATTGGTTTAGCGCATGACCCAAGTAATCCATCAAGTGCCATATATCCTTTTGCTTTTGACGATACGATGTGGAGCCAAATGTCTGTTTCATGGATAACTGATGAAGACAAGGCCACGCTGCACGATCTTTATTGCCCATAAGCTTTTGCGCGTATAATTATTTTATGAGCCAAATAGATTTGAGAAACCCAGGTAATTTTGTTCTCTGGATGTTGGGCGTTTTGGTTTTGGCCAGTGTCGCCCGAATAGGATGGGAGATTGGCGGGGTTTTGTGGGGCGTTTTCTGATAAATAATTCCCTTATAGTGGTTGGAAGGTTCAAAAAAGACATGACCTTCAAAGAGTTCCTTGGTGAGCAGTTCAATTATGTGATGACTCACGGAAAGCTTGATTCTGGCTTTTGGGATAGGGCTGACATTGTTGACTACCAGCGCCAACAAAGGCCCCGCCGGATGAGCGCTAATGAGCAATGATGGGCTTTCTATTGGTTGTTTGACCTATGGCAACGATTGACAATCACTTTCCGTATACTCATATTGAGCAAATGAAGGTTTTGCATCTTTTCAGAGTGTTGGCTTTTAGCCCAGACGGCAAGGAGCTGGAGCGAGGTCCCCAATCTCGTGGGACCCTGGTTATTTTTGACGACGATACAGGGGGGCGCAAGGCAAGGTTTGTCAGGGATGTTGATGGCGATACCATGGAGGTTGGTCTCTCTGGGTATGAAATTATTTCGGCGGTTCCGACAAACAAATCTGTGGTTCTCTATCTCTCAGGTAATGAAAAGAGGCATACTTTCGTCGCTTACAAAGAGCTCCCTCCGTCTGAGGTGACTCAGTTCACCATCATCCAGGCAAGGATCAACCCGATTGCGAGGTAGGGATATGAGTGGACTGTGGTTTGAGGTGACGGCGATTGCTAACAAGGAAGACGCCGAGATCAAGGATATCGAGGGGAATCATGTTTACATACGAGGAAATATTGACGACCTTCTGATTGTCCAGGTTCCCAAGGGGGCAGACCATCAAACTCTTTTGGCAGGGATTCAGCGAATGCTCAAGGCTGAAGGAATTGACAAGGGGGTCTTTGTCATCGACGACGTTATCGAGATGATGAAGCTCGTCCCTGTTTCGAGAAGCCGGGCCAAGGTGATGGAGGCCAAGCACCAGGCAATGAAGTCCGAGCGGCTTGCTAATACTAAACAGAACGCTCCCACGACAAGGACGAAGCAATGAGTGTTGAGGTTATTGAGAAGGTTGAATCTCCAGATCCTGAGACTTTGGCAGGGTGTCCAGTTGGAGAGGTGCTTCCATTGGTTTTTTGGCCAGACGAGCGATTGACTCGGACCTGTGAGGAAGTACCGCCGGATTTTTTTGGAGAGCAACTCGACAAGCTCGTGGCTGACATGGCGACCACGATGTACATGACGGGCGGGATGGGCCTGTCTGCCATTCAGGTGGGGATTCCTTACAGGGTTTTTATTTGTGATATTTCAGCCAATGTGCCGATAACAAAGAAACAGCATCCCAATCAATTATTGACAGTGATCAACCCTGCTATTTTGATTCCTCCAACAGCGAAATCCGTGGGTTTGTTAGAGGGGTGTTTGAGTTTTCCGGGGGTTCAAGAGTTGGTTCATCGGCCTGATGCGTTGGTCATAAGGGCGAGGGATCGGGGTGCTAATGCTTGGACATTGGTTGCAGGTGGAACACTTGCAAGGGTCATTTTTCACGAAATGGATCACTTGGATGGCAAGACATTTCTGGACAGCATGAAGCCAATGGCTCGGAGGTCAGCTTTGAAGAGTGTCGAAGGGTTTCATAAAGGGGTCAAGAACGACTCTATCCGGGTTGCTCCGAAGCTCGGCGAAGGGCCGTCAAAATCGGCGGCCAAGAGATTAGCTGTACAAAGAAAAAAGAAGAGAAGAGAGAGAAAAAGGGCGAGCTATTAGGAAGGAAGGGGGCCGGGAATTAGCGGGAGCAGTGACGGGCGAGGCGAACGCGGGCTCCTGGGTTTTCTTCTTGGGCTTTTCTGGCTACCCATTGCCCACCTTTGAGATTGTCCATTCTGTAAAAGCCTTTGGGGTCATAATCGCAGTCGTTGACGAAAACTTTGTATTTCACATCAACGAGGGTCAGGGTGAAGGTTCCCCAGCCTTTTTCGCATTCAACCCATTTGGAACATTTGAAACCAAAGGCTTCAGCAAGGGCGTTGACGGCGTTGACGAGTTCAGGAGTAGGGGGCACGGACCCTTCTCTTTCACCGTCCCAGCCGTATACGGGGCGGGTGTAAACAGATAATTCGATGCCGCCCTCGGTAAAACTGTATCGAATGGAATTGCCGAACATGGAAATTCCACAAAATGCAACAAGGGCGTCAAGGGCGTTTTCAAAATCGCTTTTGAGGGTTTCTATGAAAGTTACGATTGCGGGGTGTGTCCAGTTTTCCATGATGTCTCTCTTTCCCCCTTGCGGGGAGTGGTGTTTTTCCGTCCTATTTATAATCTAGCACATGGTTTGCGATTGTCAACACCATGGCAGTGTTTTTTTTACGCTGCTTTCTTTTCTACTTTTTTCGCGGCATTGTGCAGGAATTCAACGGCTTTCTTGGCCTGAGATGCGGCCTTGGTGAGAATGGTCGAATCTTTTTTACAGTGATCGAGCCAATGGTTGAGGTATTGAGCATGTCTGACGTGGCCCGTAACGCTGAATTCAGAGCAAAGAATAGCTGATGTCAGCTCGGCAACCAGCTCTTCTTGAGCATAACCAGCGCTTCCCTTGCGATTATCGAGGCCACGGCCAAGGCGCATTTTGTGGCCGGTGCTATGTCCGATCTCATGAAAAAGCGTTGAATAATATTCGCCGATTTCTTCATATTGACCGGGGGCTGGTACGGTTATTCTGTCGGTTATTGGTGAGTAACAGGCGATATTTGATAGCTCGGCGGTATAATCGGCACAACCGCACCCATCGACCACGCTATCAATCCAGGTATCGATTTCCTGATTCGTCGCTTTTTCACGAATCTCTGGGAGGTATTTTGAATAGGCGGACTCTTTTAGTGTGGTTTGTGAAACATTCCAAACCTTATGGATTCCACGCCTCCAATATTTGCGCTCTTTGGGGTCGCCGTTGCTATCAAGAACAATTTTGCCATTATTGTCTTTGACAACATAGGAGTCTGGCCTTGCCCACATAACGATGTGGGACTTTTCCCATTGGTCCTCTTTTGGATGGCCGCCAAGGGCCTTCATTTGGCTCCAGGTGACCCATAAAGGGGTCTCATACTCTTCGACCATGGCAATGAGGGCCAACGGCATGGCATTGATCCCGTTGTAAACACGGCCATTTTGAGCGTTTTTGTGGTGGGCGATGGTGGCCCATGATTTGACCCAGTTAGATCCAACTTGGGCCATGGTTTCAATGATACGGGTTACGATTTTGTCTCTGGCATCTTTTTTCATGGTTTCCTCCGTCTCTATCCCAAATCTAGCACATGGTTTGCGATTGTCAACAATTCGTGGTGAAGAAATTTGAAGAAATCCATCATAAGGGCCAATAACCTTGACAAACGCTAGTTATACGCTAGTTTAGGCAACCCAAGAGGTTAGTGTTTTGGCTATAAAAAAGAATAAGAAGAAAAAGAAAAAAGTAAGCAATTGGAAAAAGAGAGGGCGGCCCGCAGGGGAGAGCTTCAATCACTTGCCAGTGTGGAAACAGATTTATTACAAGGCGACACAAAACAACTACACAGAAGAAGAGAGGTCTGTGGTTGCGAAAAAAGCCTCGATGATGACAGCTATGAGGGCATTCACTAACGATCTCACCGTTCATTTACATAAATGCAACACGAATCTTGGGCTAATGCTGGATACACGAAGCTCGGTTGTTGGGTCCCTGACACTTGAGGGAACTGGGGAGAACGGAGCAACGGAATTCGTCCCTGTGAAGATGACCGTTCACATCGGAAACATTCAGGACAGGGATACTCATATCAAAACTATTACTGATGAGTATGGGGGCGGTAGGGAGCACGAAAAGAAAGAACTTTATTGTGATCAAGCTTCATAAATTGTGATATCGTTTTTTTAGCAGCTTGTTTTTCTCCGTTTGTGTGCATTTTCCCTCCCCCTCTCAGGCCCTTCCCCCTGAGAGGGGGCTCCTTTTTCCTCTTATTGACAGAAGCTCAGTTCTCGTCCGCGCCGAATCTGGAGCCATAGCTCCCCTTTACCTGCCCCCTCCCTGTTGTCAATGACAAACTGTAATATATATACAAAGAGAACAGGCCGATCAGAAAAAACGGAAAAAGTGAAAAAACTTTCCCTCAATTCGTTGACAATCGCTTATCATGTGATAGATTGTGATTAGGACGGAAACACTAACCACCCCGCAAGGGGGAAAGAGAGACATCATGGAAAACGTAACTAACAACCTTATCAACCTTACAATCGCAACCCTTTTCACCTTGGCAGCCCTTCGCCCAGGTCAAAAACGCCGCAATAGCAACCAAGTTGCCGCCGAACGTGAAATTGTTCGTCGCATTGAAGTTGCTCTTGACCGTAGTCCAGCCGCCGTTGTTCGCGCTGTTGAGGCTATTTATGCCCGCCAAACCAGTGACGAGAAATGTTCACACGCTACTCGCCACCACAACAATCGTGGCTTTTCACAGGCCGATGCCAATCTCGGAAGTTGGCTCGTCAATACCGTTATCGCCGAAGGCCGCGCCAAGGGCCGCAACGACGGTGAACTCCTCAGAGGAAAAGCCCTCACATTGGGCCGCCGCGTTGCCTCCAAATATACCCGCCAACTTCTTGAGGTTGCTCGTGAAAAGGCTGAAAACGCCGCCGCCTCTACTAACACTTACACCGTTCCCGCCCCTAGCGCTTTCGGATTTACCCCTAGCGTAGCCAACTAATCACCGGGGCATAACGGGCGCAGGGCCTTCAAAAAGCCTTGCGTCCCACCAGTCAACCCTCATCGCCTCCTGTCGAGTCCTAACCCATCTTTTTTTCCAATTTCCATAACTTTCACCCCTGATCTTTTCGAGCAAAAACTTACCAAAACAAAACGGGTCCTCTTTGGGCTCAAACAGGGTTAGAGCTTCTCTCAACAGGCGGTATGCAATGCTCGGGGCGTTGACGGTATAGGAGTGAAAAACGCAGAGGGCCAGATCTTCGGCTTCAGTGATGTCGGAAGATTTTAGAGTCTCAATTGGACGGTCTTTGTATACTGCTTGCTGCAATGTGACTCTTCTTCTCCTATTACTGATTCGGAGCTTGCGGGTCTGTACTCGGTTGACAAGGTGCTTGAGTCCAAAATCGTGCTGTACGTCCCAAGTCTTTTCGTCGGCGGTCAGGTTGTGAAGTAGCTCGGCCCATGCTTTGGCTTGTTCCCATTCCCGTGATCCGCTCTTTGGTACCTTGCCGCCCTTGGGAGTGAAGACATCGCGAATAATTGCACCGTGGACAAGATCGCCGGGTTTGTGATGGATATCGCGATTTTTGATTTTTGTCTTACTGTGATGAAGCCATCGCAGTGTTCCGTTTTTTGCGACGCACCAGCCGTTCTCTGCAAGTTTTTCCCAAAGGGGGGCCACGGGGCCGTGGGCTTTTTCAATGGCAGCAAGGAGCGCCCAGGCCCCTCCCTGGTCATCGGCAGCGTTGAAGTCTTCGCTGGCCAATTCTCTGGGATAAACAGCGATGTGTTGATCCCTGCCGATGGTGAAGGCTGTTCCGTCTGCCATCATGACCGAGCCCATTCGATTCCTTGTCTCGATTTGTCCGGTGAACCAATAAGCTCTTTCAGCGTGGAGGGCAGCTTGCTCTTTTTCGGGGGGCGGAATGGTTTCGGTTCCGTAAATGACCGGCCCAGAAAATCCATTGATAATTCGGCGCTGTATTCTCATGCTTCAGTCATTCGCTTTCTCTTCAATGTTGGTTCCATAAATCACGTGATAGCAAGTCCCATCCCATTCATCGTGCTTCACAACCATGGGGTAGGTATGAGGGAGGCCGTCATCTATACCCCTTATGAATTCATCGGCCTCTTTGAGATCGTGAAAACATCCAACTTCTAGGCAAATTTTGCCCAGAGTCTCGTTGACCTTTTCGTCGATTCTCTCCAGAGCTTCGGCCAGGATGGTCGGGTCTCCCCTGTAAGGCCCTCCCTGTTGCTTCGTTTCAAGGGTTTTTTTTGTGATGTTTTTGATGGCACCCAATTGGCAAACAGCAACGTTCCATCGATAATTTGAGTGCAAGTGGTCGGTCTCAGACCTTACCAATTTACTCGTTTGGCGTTTTTCTTCTCTTTTTGCAAAATGGTCTCTGATGAGAATTCCAGCGAGTGTTCCCATGAGAAATAGGATAAGAGCTTCAAAAGGCATTATTATTCCCATCCTTCCACGTCGTCGGCGGCCTCGAAAATGAGTGACGGGGGTTTCCCCTTTTTTCGTCGCCAGCGCTCCAGGTCGCGGACGTTCCCATCTTCGGCGCAGGCTTTTCGAGTATCTTCTGATATTTCCTCACCAGGGCACCACGTTAAAAGCTCGGACCCAAGCGCCCCGCAACGAGTACACCAAACGACTTCACTGAAATCATCGGGATCGAAAATGTAGTCCAGATTATGTTCTATTGGGTCGTTCATTCTAATGCCCTCCGCGTTCGTATTTTAAGCGTGTTGAGGGCGGTCGGCTTCAGGGAACAGAGGATTATCCTTAATAGGGATGCGTTTCAGCTCTTCCTTGCTCCCAGGCTCGGCCTTGTGGCGCAAAACCTTGGCATCACCTTCATAAGCAATTTCAAGGTCCATAGTTGCCACAAGAACCTTGAGAGCATTACGTACCATCTTGGGATCGCACTTGAGATCGGCGGCAATCCAGCTAATATTTTTATCCCCAATGGCGAAGGTTTTTCGCTTCTTCATCTCTTTTTCAATAGCGATGATGACATCAGCCTGATCAACAGTCTTGGCACAGTCTTCTTCCATTACCTGTTCTTCAAGCGTGGGCTTTTCCCTGTGTGGGGGCGGGTCGTCTTCGATTTTCTTCCATTTGCCTATTTTTGTCTTACAAAGGAATCTACCGTTTACCATCTCTCTCTCAAAGACTCCCTCTTTAGCCAAAATCCTGAGAGCCCCCTGTATCGATGATGTTTTTGCATCTGGTAATTCCTGGATGACCATCTCGATAAGGTCGTTCTCGTCCCAGTCCACGCCGATGGCGAGTTCCTTGGCGATGCTTGTGAGAACTTTCCTGATTCCTCTAACGCGGGGGGGCGGTGATTCTTCTGTTGTTACCTTTATGTCTCCATGAGCCGAGAGCATGGCTTCCAGGGCCAAGATTTCTTTGTTGGTTTCAATGAGCGAGACTTCGATGGCTTCGCGCTCTTGTTCTAAGCTCTTTTTGCGTTGGCGCAGAATAGACAGCCCATCTCGTGCCTGTTTCACCCATTCGAAAAAGACAAAGCCCTGTTGCTCGGACATGTGATTTCTCCTATCTCCTTACAAGCTAACACATCAAAAAGGAGTGTCAACTTTGCTTCTTTTCTTCCTTGGCGGGTTCTGTCATAGAGATTTTGGGGGTGTTGTCCTCTTTTATGAACCCAAACCTTCTTTTGCCTGGGTCCCATTTCACTGGCCAGGTCCGGCGCTTTTCTTGGGCCTTGCCATTGAGCCATCTGTTAAGCTTTTTGCAGCTCTTCAAATGGCCCTCATAACCAAGGGTCCAGGGCTTTCGCAACTTGTGGTTGTCTGCGAAATATTCGCGCTCGGTATCGGTCGCGGCCCGGCCCAGTACGAGTTTGCCGCTATGCTCTTCAAACAGGGTCAGAGGCTCCTTGGGCAGCTTGGCGATGGCTTCCTTCCCGTCTTCATCAGTGTACTTCACACTTTGATAGGGACCGTCAAACACGATGATTCTCAACTTTGTCTCAATTTCAACCTGGTCTTTCCCGTGCTCGCCCCATGGGAGAAGTAAATAAATGGTCTTCCCGCAGGCAGGGCACTCGTAAGGGTCGAGCTTCTGCCTGGGGACATTTCCCAATTTGCGCCCCTTTTTGACGGCAGAGGTTCGGGCTTTTTTTGTTGCCCACACGTCAAGGTTTTTCAATCCTTCAACGTCTCGCTTGCCAATGACGGTAATAAGCTGTTTGTCAGCAAGGGATGCGATATAGGTGTGTTGATTTTTGATGACTCCACAGGCCCGCTCGATCTCGAAAGCTGTTATTCCCTCTTTTACTCTCTCGATGCAATCGTAAATCTTGCGGGCGGTGGTCCCCTTTCGGGGCAAGTTTGGATTGTCGGGCATTATTCCCCTTCTGGGTTGGATTCAACGATAATTTGGGCTAGCCATGCGGGGACAATGAATCCCCCAAACCAGAAACATTCATGAAAAGAACCATTTTTGAATATGGTTTTTTCACAGGAGAAGACCTTTTCAGGAATGTTGATTTCTGCGCTATCGTCAATGTTGAAATCCCATTCCACATCAATATTCTTTTCAGCGCCCTTGCCAATGCCGCCGTTGTCAATATGGTTGCCGGCTTCGTAATGAATACAATTGCCGACAAAGTAAATTTCTTCACTGTCGCTGAAGATACAAAGGCGGGCACCGGAAGGATGATCCCATCCTTGTCCCCCTACGCGAAGCAGGGAGAACTTTTCTCTCGAAATACTGAATTTTTCACAAACAGCATTGTGGAACCATGCGAGGGCTGTTTGGAATTCGGCGTCATCAGCATAGCCGAATTCTTCAGCATCGCTGATGTTTTCATTGTACTCATTAATCGCACGATCAATGTTGAACGTGCTACTTAATGTTTTCTCAAAACTGTTTCTCCAATGTGACATGGTGTCCTCCGCCTCTATCTATAATCTAGCACATGATTTGCGATTGTCAACAGTGTCCACACAGAAAAAAAGAGAAAAAGAACGGGGGCAGCGTATCACGTTGACAGGTGAATACCAACATATTAGGTTTGTGGAATGAGAACGTTTCATGTAAGAATTCGCAATGAAGACAATGAGGAGAATAGCACTGTATACAGCGCTCAATTCTCCCAAAAAGGCGGAGTTTTTGAGATCAGGGTTCAGAATCTCATCAAAAAAGGCAAATATGAGGAGTTGCTACTCGGAAAATCTATAGCAGGGCTTCAAGAATGGTTGAGTGATTCCTTCGAGAAAAACTGGATCTTCGATGACGAGAACGACACATGGAGGCGAGAGATTTCGAGAGAAGCTCTCTTGGTCATAGTGGAGGGTTAGGAAGAAGTAAATGAAAAAAATAACACCTATGTTCTCAGACCATGAGGTCATCAAGGCAGCCAAGGAAGAGGCCGAGAAGGTGAGCGCCCACGAGCGGGAGCAACAGCGAAAGCTCGCAAGCACTATTCCAGAATCAGAAATGCCCTGCCCCCGCTTGGAATTGCGCTGGGTCAAAACTGACCATGATTTGAGATGTGATTACAATATCGTGATTCCTATTGACTCCAATGATATCAGAAGGGATGCGGCGGTTCGGTTTGGTTCAGAGCTTCGCTTCTGTACGGGATGGACAACCTCCAGTTCTGATCGCTCTCCCTTGCTTTCCAATGGTGTGATTGACGTGCCCTACAGAGATGGAAAGCACGCGGCATGGGATAGCTATCGGATCAACTTTCCTGCTTTTACCGTCTGGCAAGGGCAGGCCCAAAGTGTTCTCCCGGAGGAACCCCGTGGTGAGCCTGTTCAAGACCCAAAAATGCACGAGGAGAACCATCGTGATTGGGCAACACGTCATTACTTCTATTTCATAAAGGACCTAAAAAACCAGATCCGAAAATTTGCTCACAGGGTTCTTCGTCTGAGGGATGGTCATCGAAAGCAATCCTGGCCTTGGCTTTTCTTCAACCAAATGTACGACCATTTGATGGAGAAAATAAATAATCTCGGAGATGATTTTGGACATGACTTCATCGGCTGGATGATTGAGTGTGCCCCCAAAATCAAGGCCGACATGATCAAGCATGTCTGTGCTGAATGCGGGGCCGAGGTTCCAGACAATTTGACCCAAGCATGTGAGCATATTTTCGAGCCTGAAGCGAGGGCTTTTCTGGAGAAAGAACTGCCTCCAAAATGACCCCTAACTATCATATGGTTTGAATCAAAAAATCCCAAATCGTCCTTCCAGAGAAAAAAATTTTCCTCCCGCCAAGTATCTATATTTACTCAACTAATTTTTTCGAGCACTCTAAACACTTTTTCTGTTGACAAATTTTGTCAACACCCACCCCCCTCTGCCATGTCAAATAATGTAACTATCAGAAAATAAAAACAAAAACCAAACTCACCTATGCTGTATGTGTACACAATCTCTCTGCTTTTATCTTTTGCGTCTTTCATTTTTCTCCTTTTTCTTATACCGCCTATCCATTCTATATGATGAAAAAATTCCCAATCGTCCCTACAGAGAAAAAAATTTTCCTCCCGCCAAGTATCCATATTTACTCAACTAAATTTTCGAGTGTTCTAAATGCTTTTTCTGTTGACAATGATTTATCAACACCCCCCTATTTGGGGGTATTTCTGTTATTGCTTTCTACCCATTTTCTTACTCAAAGTTGACTGGTTGGAAGGTCTTATATAACTTCGTTTCCCGCGCCAGATTGAAGGGGGACCAGCTCCCTCATTAGAAAACTCTAAATTCCGAGGACCAATCGGGATTTTTCCAATGAGGGCGGGTTGGGGTTCCCTTCGCTGGGTGCCATAGGAAGGACTGAGATGAACCTATGACAAGCAGGAAAGTATCCCCATCAATTCACGGTTGTCAACCGTCTTTTCGGCGACTTGGAGCTATTCATCAGCTTACGCCCCCATTCACCCCTGAGCTTTCACCAGTAGCCCCCTCTTCATTCTTGCTTCCCTCTAAAAGAGAGGGAGGAGAACAAAAGAGTAAAGGTGGGGAATCATTGGGGGGAGAGGGAGAGGGAGAGGGAGAGGGAGAATGGAGGGGAAAGGGATTTGAGAGTGTCCCTGAGTATTATGGGAGGTGGAGAGGGAGTTCGTGGGTATATGGGGAGAAGGTGGAGAAGGAGTTGAGAGGGATGGGAGCGGTAGGGGGTTTATTAGGGGCACGGGCCTTTGAGATAGGGAGGTGCGGGCAGGTAGTAGCGGTGAGGCGGTGTGAATGTTGTGGTACTGACCGAGTAGGGAGCGGGACATTTCGGGAAGTAAAGCGGACATGTAGTGGGAGGAGTTGTCCCTATTGTGCATGGGTGCGTGCGACAGAGAGAGTGGAGTTATTGAGGTGGGCGGCCCAAGAAATTCCTGAGATTGAGGGGTACGAGTGGCAGCTATTGACGTTGAATCCACAGTACAATGGGGAGAAAAAGCATTTTGATATGTCGATAGAAGGGCTTCGCGCCCGCGCCCTCGGGTGCGCGAAGATGGCGCGAGAATGCTGGAAAAAGCTTCTGAAAGTAAAGGGAGGAGCCTTATTACGCTGTACAGAGATCTCCGAAAAAGGTCATATTCATGTTCATATGATTTATTACGGGCCAAAGGTCGATGGAGTGAGACTGGCAGAGCTTGCGGCCAAGGCGTGTCGTCGAGCTGTCAGATCCGATGTGAAGAAAATCAAAGGGGGGAAAAGTGGAGTGGCAAGGGCGGCCAGATACGCGGCCAAGGGGGTCAAGGGATCGGCGGCGGCTTTCGATGAGGACTATCTGACAGGAGAGAAAAGTCAGGCGCTTTTACACCCGAAGCTGGCGGCCCTTTGGGAGATAGCAGCTTACAACCTCCGATTGAGCGAATGTTACGGGGCGCTTCGTGGGCTCTCTGTCCCCGCTCCTAACGAAAAGGGCGGCCCACACGATGATCAGGATGTTCAGTGTTCTTGCGGGGCCACAGGGCGATTTAGGACCGTTTATCGCAATGTCTTTGACTACCTTATCGAATGCCATTTGCAAGGAAAGGCAGGGATAGAGGGGAATAAGTGGCTCCCCTACTGGATGAGAGAGAACGTGAGAAGAAAAAAGATCCGTGAAAGACACAAGCGCAGGGTCAGCGGGATTTCTCAACAGTAACAAAACCCAATGATAATGGGCAGCGCTCATCGAGATTTGTGCAGTCTGTATTTGGCTTTTCGAGGATGCCAAGGATCGAGCACCTGTAGAATACGAAATGGCTTCGGTAAATTCTGAAGGGGCATTTTTTGGAGTCTTCTACTTTTATCGAACAGTGACTTTTGTTTCCTGATTCCATGGTTTGATACTATTAGATAGAGTGATGGAATGAAAGAAGCAACCAGAGCCAGAGCAAGGACGCAACAGAGGTCTTGATTGCAAACAAAGTGAAGGTGACTTTCACTTTGTAAATAAACGGGTGTCTTATGGGCTTTATAAGCTGGAAAATTCCAGGGTGGGTGTCAAGGTTTGTGTGTAAGGTTATTGGTCACAAGTGGGAGGAAATCCCATCAAAGCAGTTTGATCCGATAAAGAATTTATGGGGAGAGTCGAAGAAGTGTTCTCGGTGTGGTAAAAGGGTGTGCTATTGATTAGTTTTTGAGAAAAGGAGCGTTGGGGGAAGGATTTTCGTCGAAGTCATCATCGTCGAAGTTAAACAGGCCCTGGTTGTCTTCTTTGCGAAAAAGTTTACTGGCTTTGATTTGTATGTTGAGATTCGGGGGTTCCTCCTCTCCATTGCTCTCCACAAAGGTTGGAGTCAGGCCGGCTTCATAGATAAAGGGGCTAGCATCGGCGGCCCGGAGTTTATTTCCCACAGCAATCTCAGACACACATGAAATATTCAACCGCTCCTTGGCCCTGGTAACGCCCACATAAAACAAACGACGCTCTTCATCCATGTCTTCGCTTCGGGCGTGGGGAAGAAGATACTCGTTGCAACCAGCCATAAAAACATTTTCCCATTCGAGCCCTTTGGAATTTGAGCCATCAAATCCATTCTGTAAAAATCTTCCATGGCCAGGAACCTCAACACACATAGCGGGGCCAACACTCTTTTCAATAGATACAACCTTGTCATGATGCCATCTTAGCTCTGCTTTCATACCAATCTTTGATGCAACATTTCTCGAAACATGTCCTCTTAATATTGCATTTTGGCGGTCATATAAGAATTCTTGTGTTCTTGGAATGTTTCTTGCGAATTCCTCCGATATTGGAATAAGATTTCTTGTATCTTCCCCTGTATCAAGAAAGGTTCTGCTGTTTTTGAATGATGAGATGAATCCGATTTTATCTCGAAAAATGTTTATATATTTTCCATAAATAGCAATTCGCCAGCCACCGCGTGAGTCTGGTTGAAATCGAGTGCTAATAATGCCCTGGTGAAGGAGCATTGTTTGAACTGTTTTTGCCATTTCATCATAAGAAGTGTGAAATCCGATATGGTCTGCTTTTGATTCGTTTCGTAAATTCACTGTTCCATCCTCGAATAATCCTCGCAAAAATGCTGCTTGAATATTTGAATCGCTTTGAAGGATACAAGTCGGGACGGCCTTTTTATTTGGTGCTAATCCATCAATCGATAAAAGCCATTTGCTCAAAAATGTTGAGTTTATTTCAGAGCAATAATCTGGGTATTCTCCACTGTCATATGGTTTGCATTCAAAGATGTTTTCTGCAAGTTTGCTAAATTTATCTCTTACGTCTTTGTGGCGTTTCTTCAATCTAAACCCATTGTTATAAATAGTCGTATCTGCAACTGTGAGACCAAGGAATTCAGCAAGGTCAAGAGTCATTTTTGAAGGTATGGTATATTTTTTTGCTCGAATATCAGTTTCTGGTATTCCAGGCAGAGATACAGGATTTTGAGGTTCTATTGTTTTTCCAATAAAAAGACGCATGAAATCATTAATTTCAATATCTTTCGCTTCTTTTCTTTTGTATTCAGTCTTGTCCCAAACCATCATTCCATGGTCTTCTGTGACGGTTATTTCATATCCGTTTTTTGTTTTGAGGGTAAGAAGGTTTCGTTTTTCAAAAGAAACGGGATTGCAATATTCCAAAGGACCGCGAGCTGTTGCTATTATACCGGAGTTATTAATGTTTTTTATTGAAGTAGTTCCGTGTTCTGTTTCCACAAGTGTGTCAGGGTGAACACATCGATGCAGGGTTGTGAGAATAACCTTGTTTTGCTTTTTGTCCTTGCCCTTGCGCCGCGATCCCTTTGATGCCTCGGTCAGCTCGTCGATAAAGTCTAGTAATTCGCTGGTAGTGGGGAACCTTCGAGCGGCTCGAATCATTTCACGAACATTGGAAACCCTTGAATTTTCAGTGGTTTCTTCGCCTTCATCCTTGACCAGCCAGTTATTATATTTCGTATATAATACAATATCTTCGAGTATGTTTACCGGTTTGCCAGCATCCCATGTGTCCGAGCCCTGAACAGCGTCTTTTTGTGCTGATATTCGCTCCATAGCATCGGTCAAAATATCGGCCCATTCATTGGCTGAGTTCTGTTGCCTGCGTTGAACACGGGCCATCTGACAGGCTTCTCGAACGACACTGGGCCAATGAACTCGCTTGCCTTGACTTTTTGCAGCACGGCGGGCAGAGGTAGCAACTTTTGTGACCTTATCAACAAAAGCCTTGCCCAAAAAACGGAAGGGGGCATTAATACAACGGCGCACGTCATCAAGATCACCACGGCCCTCGGCGATACGCAAATAAGCAAGTAAATCCTTGACCTCTTTTCTACTATAAAAATTCGTCCCTCCAACTACGACATAAGGGATTCGACGGCCAATGAGGGCTTCCTCGGGAGCCCTGCTTTGTGCATTTGTTCTGTAAAGGATTGCACAGTCTTTGGGGTTTTTGCCTTCTTCAATGAGTGTGGCAATCTCGGCGGCCATGGCTTCAGCCTCTTCATCAAGACTCCCATATTGAAAACAGGAAACCTCCCCCTCGGTACCTTTTTCGCAGATCATGTGCATATCGAGGCGGGTAGCAGGGTCCATTGAGTCGAGTATTTTGTTTGCGGCATTGATGATATTTTGGCCACAGCGATAATTGCGACCCATTTTGATAACATGGGCACCCCAGCGCTCCTCGAAAGAAAGCAGCATTTCGGGTCTTGCTCCCCTCCAAGAATAAATGGCTTGCGCTGGATCGCCGACAAGTGCGTAATTTCTATGGTCTTTTGCTAATAACTCACCCATGACCAGTTGAACCATGGACTGATCTTGGCAGTTGTGAACAAGGAGACCATCGGCATACATGCAATGGGTGTCTTCTACTGTAATGTCATAAACAAATGGTTCTTTTGGGTCCCATGGCTCAACTGATATAACCTTTGCTGGGACAGGACAATTTGTTGAGAGTTTTTGAATGTCAAAACCATATGATTCTTTATTTGTAAGACGTATGACTGACCATCCATGGTTCTTTAGAAAACTTGTCTTTCTCTCGTCTTGTTCTTTACGAGTCTTGCTTTGGTGTGATGCACCGTCTAATTCAATGGCAATTTTTCTTTCAGGGTGAGCAATGTCTATTTTGTAGCTCCTTGCTCCATATCTTCCCATCGCTCCTGTTCTTACAACGTAGTTGTGTACCCACTGACATCCGAGGCGTTCTAGCAGTGCTTTTTCTGCATCGGTTGGACCATGCCCATTTCCTTTTCTGATTTTGGGGCCTTTAATGTTTCCTATTCTGCTGTTACCGCATAATCCTTGGTTGTTTTTTTGTTGCATGAGTTTTCTAAGTTTTTCGCGGCCATAGTCTGATATTTTGTATTTGTTCTGATATTGTGGCGTTACATTGGACGATGACTCATGTATGACTTCATCATCATTGGACAAGAGACCGGCTGCTTTCCATCCATTTGTTGTGTATACAGGATGATCGGTTGTGCAGATGAGATATCTTTGTGTGTGTCTGACATTGTTTGTTGTTTTAGATAGATTTTTATTATGTTGTCTTGTTTTTATACGAACCATTGGTTTGTTGACGGGTTTTTTGTACCAACCGGTGATTTTTTTAGAGACTGTTTCCCCTGTTTTTTCATCGTAACTTAGTATTTCTCCGCTCCATTTTTCGTCAACGATTTCTTTTATTGTTTTTGTGTCTCCTTTGTGATTGATCAAAATAGGAGTGTCTCCTACGAGGCACTCGTCTTGTAAAACCCAGTCCCAATGGCGAGCCCAACGGCGGCGTGCTCTTTCGTCATTTTGCAGCAGTTCGGCGGCATCAATCATCATGTCATCAAAGGTCAGCATTTCACGGTTCACGCGGATTTCCTCGGCCTTTTCATAAACCTCATTGAGCATAGTGGGGTCGGCTTTAGCAGGGCCATATTGATAATAATATTTCTCACGGGCGATAGTCATTGCCTCTTCAGAGTGGGGGCGAGCCATATTCGCCTTACAAAAGCCAATAAAAGAACATGTCATATTGATGTCACAGGATTTCCAGTTGAGTTCACGAAAACCGGCGGCATCTTTGACACAATATTTGTAACGCTCATCACCGCATTTTTCCCAGCCCTTGACCTCGGGGGTCTCGGTATTGAGGATTTCGAGGGCCACGGAATGAAACGTCCCAATTCTAGCCCCGCTCTTTGGGATCATTTTTTCAAGGCGCTCGTTCATCTCATCGGCACCGGCTTTTGAAAAAGTCACGGCGAGAATACGATTGGGGTCGACCTTGCGTTGAGAGACCAGATAGGCCACGCGATGGACGAGCGCACGGGTGTTGTGTGAGACGATTCCATTGGCGATGAAGCTGTGAGTTCCTGGAACCGTGAAGTCGTAGACATGCTCCATCCCGGCATCATTGATGGATGATATTGGGTCGAGGTAGAAGTTGACGAGGTTATGGAGCAGGCTGGCACATGGACCGTCGCAGCCATTGATCATGTTGAACAACTTGGCGCGTGACGGAGCGCGTCGGTTGTGGAGGTAATCCGAGACTGCCTTGCCGTCCAGGGTCTGTCGATGACCATCCCATCGCCCCTGTGATGACCACTGTTCCTTGAGGGCCATCAAGAGGTGTCCGGTCATGGGGTAGCAACCCTTGTTGGGGTTCGTCGGCATGTCGAAGATGGCTCGTAGCGTGTCGACCTTGTCCTGTTCGTATCTGAAGCCAACGAGCACCGTGAACAGTCGGAGTTGATCGCCGCTGATGGTGATGCGCCAGTAGGTGTGATCGTAGCCCTTGACGGACTTTGGCGAGATCCTGGAGACAACACCAAGGGCTAGAAGCATTTGGTGAACGTCGCGGGCGAGTTGCTCTGATGCCGATGTTATTTCGACTTCATGTCCACTGACCGACCCGTCGGTGTCGAAGTAACCTTGAAGGAACCTGACTCTTTCGGCTGGAGAGGCGCCGACGAGCCACTGGGGGACGTGCTTATCTCGTGCAGAAGAGAAGGCGCACCCGAGGTCGTGCAGGCGGTTGTACGTGTTCTTATCGTCCCAGCAGTGAGAGACGCTGTTTGTCTCTGGTTTCACTCTTTCGACAGGGGTTCCGGTCCAGAATCGTTGGACGAGATTGTAGAATTGCGATGGAAGATGTTCACCGCCTCTGGACCATGAGATTCTGTTGCCCTTTGCTTCGCGTCGGCACGTCCATCCGTCGCCCATCATGAGTCCTAGAAGGTATGCCTCTTCCGGGTCGATGACCTGCTCTCCTTCGTCGTCTCCATACCCGGGTCGAAGCATGAGTAGGTCTTTTGGTGCGAGTTGGTCCAGGCGTGTCCACACCGGCTCACCGCGCCAGACAAGCAACGGGTGTTCTGGCGTGCCCTTGATCTTGAACCCATTACTTGTCTCGATTTCGATTACTGGTGAGATGCCCATGTCGAGCCACATGCCAGGGGCTTTATTTGCGTCGAGCGTCACAGCGTCGATGGAATAGCTGATCATTCCGATTTCTTTGCATTCGTCGATCCGACGAGGCCCGATTGGGGTCGCAATGATGGTGTCTCCGGTGACGCACTTGCCAGCGCCAGCGACGGCGGCCACGAGAATAGGCCCCTCACCAAAGGTGACGGCGGCGGCCTGTTCGGGGTTGAGCCCTTCGAGGAGTTTTTTGGCTGAAACGGCGATGGTTACGGCGGTTGCGGCGATAAGTTTTTTAAGTCCCATGGTTTTCTCCTTGCCAGTGTTACCGGCCTTGTTCATCGGTGACACCCTCCATGGATTGAGTGTGCCCCGGTTCATTTTAGAATTTACAGCATAAAAAGCGGTTGTCAACAGCAATCACGCTGATTTGGTTTTTTTGCATTTTGGAAAATCAATGCAACCGAAAAAGGGAGAAAAAGTCTGTCCTTTTTTGGGGCGGCGCAGTGCCATGGGAGACCCGCACTCACAAGTGGGGACCTCACGGACGAGCCCATAGCCCTCACGAACAGCCTCGGTCAATCTATCGAGGAAGATTTTTTCCCTCTCAGATTCTTCGAGTCCGTTAGGTGCGGTACGCAATATTTTGCGGGAGCGGCCCAAGGGCTTGAAGGGGGCACCCTGGTGATAGCAGCCAATGACAAGGCGCACGGCGTCGGAATCGCACGCTCGGACTGTTTTTGCCCCTCTGGCGATAGAGGTATAAACACGGACCAATGCCTCACCGCCCGCGTGGTGATAAAATTCATACACAACCTCATTTCCATGTGTTGTGACTTCAGAGTGCCCACCGGCGTCTCTGATTTTTTTGCCAATGGTATCAAGGCAAGAAAACATTGCGTCTGAAGTGATTTCTACAAAGCGTTTCATGGTGTCCCCCTGTCTTTTTTTTTGTTATTGGTTCATTGCATCTTTGACGATTTCGGCAATGCAATCGTTGCCTTCTGTTGTCTCAAAGAGCCATTCGAGAAGTTGGTATGATGCGTCTTTATAAAAAGCGTCATTTTTTTCGATTTCTTGGGAGCAACCTTCTTCATCACAACAGCAACAAAGGTTGATATTGGAAACAATAGAGGTGTTGTTTCTGAGAGTAAGGTTGTCAATGTGGGATTCGTCCCAGTGGTCAGCATTTTCAGCGATTGCATCATATGCGATCACAACGTCGGCACAGATATAAATACCATCAATAAAGGTTTCAATTTCTGTTGATTTTGTATAGCTTATTGTGTTTTCCATGGTGTCTCTCCGTCTTGGCAGGGTTGTCTCTGCCATACCCTAAACCTAATACATGGTTTGAGATTGTCAACAGGTGGCAGAGGTTTTTTTGGAGAATTTACAGGGCGGCTCGAATAGACTCTTCAGTAAATAAAGAACATATTGATAGGGTTTTATCTTTATCAGCTCGTCTATCTACAACCGAAACGATTCTTATTGTTGCACGATGGTTGTAGTGACTCATTAATTCGAGACACTCTTTTACCGAGCTTTCGGTCGTCACAACATCTTCCAGGATAACAATTTCTTTTTTGATGGGCCTTGGTAGGTTTCCTATTGGCTCGCTTCCAAGGCCATGCTCTTTCTTCTCGCCCCGGAAGACAGTGGCTTCACAGGAGAGATAGGCGGCACCCACCATGCCGGCACAGAGAAGCGCTCCCCCGTACCCATAGCCGAAATAATGAAAATGGTTGCCCTGGTGCGGGTAGGAGAGGATAAGCTCCTGAATCGCTGAAAGGATTTGAGGAGCACCCAAGGAAAGCAGGGCTCCCTTTGCGTCAATGTACATGTCGGACTTTCGGCCCGACCGGAGGGTAAATTCTTCCCCAGTCTTCACGAAGGGCTTGAGAGCTTCCCAGGGGTTGAGTGGTTTTGGTTCAATTTCTGGAATCATGGTTTTTTCTTTCATGCAGCAGTAGCGGGTTCGATTGAGAAGATTGCCGAGGGGTCTCCGACAGCAACCAAAAAGCAGTGTTCGTGCATGTAGCCCCAAACTGCTTTTTGCTCGAAATCTGGCAGGTCTTCTTCTGTTATCTCATGAAGATGCCCTTTGCCGATCTCCATCACTTTGTCATTGGGGGCTATGCGTCCGCCGCATCCACGACACTTGCTGTGGTCATATTCGGTCATAAGATAAGTTTGACCGTATAGGATACCAATGTCAATGTTAGATAACCACATCACCAATACAGACCCAGGGTCCTGATGCAATAGTTTTTGACTGTCCGCGATAAAGATTGTAGTCGAGTCCCGTCTCTGTGGTCCAATCAGTAAAATCGACTTTCATTGCTGATGATGAGAGAACTTCGAGAATCATGATGTACTTGCCCTGGATATGAATAATGTCGCCCAGTCCAATCCCAGCGGCAAGAAAATCAGTTCCTACCCCTTGGATAAGCTGTTGACCAGCTACGACCATGATGGTCCCAGAGGTTCCCTGGATATGTTCGACAGCCTTGGTCAGCTCAATGTCCCAATTCATTCGGCCCAAGGGGTGGCGAACAGTGTCTGTCTTTCGGATTTTGATACGAGCTTGACCAGAGGTCTCGTTGACAAATTCTATCTCTGAGGCCAGGGCAGAGGTTTTCATTATTTGAAGGCCCTCGTTGCCTACAACAAGGTCATTGTTCCATGTGCAGCCGAATCCTTGCTTGGCCCCGAATCGGAGGATGGAGCGACTGATATCAACCCGGCTCGGCGGGTCTTGGTCATTCTGGACCTGGATATCGATATCGAAAGAGTCCCCACGGCGGAATTTTATCTCCTGCTGATGGGGGATGATTGTGGCTGATAGGGATGGGAACACTCCAATCACCTCCACTGGTGAAGGGACGACACCAAGGATGCCGACCGACGCAAAGCCGATGACATTGTTTCGGTTGCGTCCTTGATTACCTTGCGGGCAGCTCATCTTGGTCCCTGCTGACGATTTGAACGGTGACTCTGATATCTCGTACGGCTCCAGCGGCCATCATCATGGTGCGAATTGCCTCGGCGTGCTTGCCTCGACGACCGATCAAGGTCCCTGTGTCTTTGTCGTCACAAATGACCTCAAAAGCGATAAACCCTTTCCCGCGAGCAGGCTCAACGACCACCTCTTCGGGCTTGTCAACGATCATGCTGGTCATATGAATCAGGAAATCTTCTAAATCTTGCTGGTGAAGAGCGTCTTTATTCATCACCTTCTCCACTTCGGCTACTCCCACGGTTTTTCTCCTTCGGATCATTTGTATATGGTATACATTACCATCAACTCTCGGCGAAGGAGAAGGCGAATGCCGACCAGGACAAAACCAGAAGATATTTTGGAAAAAGTCGAATGGGTCAAAAGGCTTCCAGATAATGGTGGTTTGTGGGGAAAAGGGCTCATCGAGACAGCGCAAGCGGTGGCAGACGAAATCTTTCATCTGGAAAAGAAAAAGGCAGAGATTGAAGAGCAGATCCGAAAAAGGCTTCGCGTGATGCGGGCTATGCCAGCCAGGGCCGAGCGAGAAGCTCCTCTTTTATACTCTGATTTTGAAGTCGAAAAGGCTCACACCCCGGTTTTTACTTACGAAGAAGAACAGCAACAAGAATAAATCACCAATGGGATATTTTTTCGCGAGGCGGTTGACATTGCGATTTGAGGCCATAAGATAGAGGAATGGGGTTCGGGAAAATAGGCTTGCCAAGCAATGTAAAAGTCATTTCCAGAGAAACAAGTTGGCAAGCTGGGTGCCTTAGAGGGCAAGTGCAATCCTGGGGTGCAACTCCCCGTTTTCCCATAGTGGTGGAGGTTGTGTAACGACGGCCTCATCTGAACCTTTGCTAGGCCCTTGGTGCGTTACCACCAAAAGGCACGCCGGGTTTGGAAACTCGGAGGTTTGATTTCGGGCTAGTCAACGGAGGGCGGGAGCCCTCTGTGGTGTGAGGCAAAGGGGAAGGCCACTTTTGACTCGTTTCAGTTAATGAGCGCAGGAAGCATGCAAAAAGGAGATGGCAGTTGGTAACTATTTCCGCATGCTTCCTGCTATGTGGCGAGCTTTGTGGCTCTGGCGAAAAGGGCAAAACGGGTTCGATTCCCGTCCGGAGCCAATCGTGAGCGTTTGACCTGATTTTAGCTCAACCTGTAGCCGTTCGATGGTCTTGGTGCCATGGCACCAAAGCGGGGAAAATAGACAAAAAGGGTGACAGCTCGGAGAGACGGGCACCTTTTTTTTCGGGCAACGCATAACAATTTCCGCATATCCCCTCCCGGATCATGCACTAAAGAGGGCCAGTGAATAAGCCTCAACCTGGCCCTCTTTTTTTTGTGTTATTGTATACAAATGAAGACAGGGAGCACCCATATAATAGCCGACTTTTGGGGGTGCGGGAGTGTCCTTGGTGACGATAAAGCTCTGTCCGATCATATGGAGCGGGCTGTTTTTGAAGCAAGCGCGACTCTCCTGCACATTGTTTCCAAAGAATTCCAACCTCAAGGCGTGAGCATTCTGGTCATTTTGGCCGAAAGCCACATGTCCCTCCATACCTACCCCGAGAGAAGCTATGCGGCGCTGGATGTTTTTACCTGTGGAGTAAATGCGAGCCCTTCCAAGGCGATTGATTACCTAAAGAATGTTTTATCTCCAGAGAGCACTGAAATTGTGACCCTTCAGAGGGGCGCAAGAACAGGGATCAGAGTGGTATCTTTCTCGAAAGCAGGGAAGTGTTGTAAACTGGCCCAATACTAGGGAGGGAAGCATGGCCGTTCAAACGACCTTCAGTATGTTCCAGCAACTCTTGCGGAACAGTATCAATGCCGACTCCTCGCTGGAGGCAACGCTTAAGGCTGCGCTTCTGTTGCGAGTGGATTACCTACCCAGGGTTGATCATCAGATCATGGGAGCTTCACAGGTCAATGCTGTTACAGGCGCGACCGTGGACGAGGCGACCGATTCCATCACCTTCGCCAGTGGTTCAGGTGGGGACATTATTTTTGACCTCATCACCTTTGGCACTCCAGTCCAAATTGATGGGACCCAGGCGGGCATAGGTTTGCTCTTGGGCCATGTTGGGCAGGGGGTAAATCCGCCAGTGGTTGAGAGTGATATCACTCTTCAGTATCGCGAGAGCGATTCTGCTGCCTGGAAAGCATTTGGTCGTAACGTGGTGCTCGATAACATTTCGACCATCCAATTCAAGGCAACCGTTGCAGTCCAGGGTGCCGATGCTGACATGCCCCAGCTTCATCTTGTGACAGAGCAGGAGTAGTGATTATGGGACAGTCATTTGAAGAAGCCTTGGCCGAGGCTATTGCTTTTGATGAGGCTTCAATAGGCGGATATGACATCCCCTCTCCTGGCGGGATGGGATTCAAACCTGATTCTGTTGGAGGCTCGGTTCCCGTGGGCGGCTCTGATAATATTAAGGAAGAGAAGAAGGTCCTGAATCCATTCGGAAAGATAGTCACCACGAATATTGAAGAGGAGCTTTCTTCCATTGGTGGGGACAGGCTTGTCGAGGCATTCATCGAGGGGCTTGATCAGCGGTTGTTGGGCTCATCCGTAATTGATGATGTTCCCTGGGACAATGAAGACTTGGATGAGGCGGATTTCACAGTCCCTTCTCCCTCAAAATTTGGGTTCAAGCCAGAGCCGCTCCACCACTTAGAAAAAAGTTTGACGCAAAAGGGATATGTCGATCTTGAAAGGGCTTCGTCTCGGACAACGCTGGATGATATTGCCAATGCTCTTGCAGATGTTATGAAAAATGGCGTTGCATTCATACGAGATTCTGGCGGGTTTTTGAAAGAGCGAGACCCTTCATTGAGAAATTTCAGGGCTATTGTGGCTCATGCTGTTGCTGATTCTTTTTTTTCATTGTTACAGCCTAATGTTGATTATTTGAACAAGATCGAAAAAGTAAATCCCTTTGCTCACAAACTCTTATATGACCTCGTAATGAATGCCATGCAAGACGGTGCTCTTCGGAAAGCACGGGTCCAAGTGAAACCTGTGACCGGAAAGACGGGGGCCGGTTACAAAGTGACAATCAGCCCAACCTTGGAGCAATTCATCGAAAGGCATAAGGATGCTCTCAAGAAGTACAAAAGGGTAGACAAGCCCGGACATAGACGGGTCACGGAAGATGTTCTTCCCTTATTCGGTCCAGAAAATAATCAATAGATTCAACAGCCCTGGCATGCTCGATACTGAGATTTTGAAGATTTTTGACTAGGGCAATGTCGGCGGGGGCTTTGTTGTGGGCCTTGAAATCGCGGAGGATGGAAACTTCGGAGACTCGGACCCTCGCAATGTCTTTGCGGTTCATGGCCTTGATAAGGGTCTCTTTTGTGCATTCCAAGACCTTTTCTCGGTTGTCATCTTCGTTGATGTAACCGGGGAACACCCCGGCCTCCAATTCGAGGCCGTCGGTGTTTACGGTGCTGATAATGATTGCTGTGGGCATGGTTGCTCCTTTAGGCTGCGAAGAGCCACCGTTGGCCGGGGGCTTTCTGGAAGGCGTCCCAGGCAGCCCATGAAAGGTCGATATTGACCTGGTAGAGGTAGCCTTGGAACATTTCAAGGCCGTCGTCTTCGACCTTGTAGATTTCCAGTTTGCCGCCACGATATTGGACTACGCGATATTGTTTTTTGTTGTATTTGAAATAACTCCTGATGATTTCCATTATCTTTCTCCTTTATTCGGTTTCAAGGTCGGCGCAGAAATCTTCGACTTCTTGGGGAACGTCGA
>Ga0210365_10083428_pt1 | contig 47288 bp, 65 predicted proteins | sample S637metaT_FD_159655 | JGI IMG/M metagenome (GOLD analysis project Ga0210365, IMG submission 159655) | Metatranscriptome of estuarine sediment microbial communities from the Columbia River estuary, Washington, United States - S.637... | ecosystem: Environmental > Aquatic > Marine > Intertidal...
CAGACAAACGTTACATAGTGGTCATGGTGCGGAATATGTATCAACCGGATCTAAACGCAGATGGAGCTCCTAGGGTAGCAGATATAGCCGATAGTGTTGAGGAGTGCATGCGCAGGATTGATGGGGAAGAGTCCGGGGTATACGTCCTTAGTCACAATGAGGCTGGGTGTCCTGATTATTACATCATAGAGGATTACGGCCTAGATATAGGAGATCGCTACTGCTATGAGGATAAGAGTCAGTATGATTGGACCGATTGCCAGTGCTCTGAGGGTCCGGAACATGCTTGCGGCGAGTGTCATGATTGTTACGATATGATGATTGCGCAGGATATTAAACTAATAAAAGCTAGCGCTATTGAATGGAGTCATCCTGCTGGATGAGGATATCACGGATGAGGAGCTGAGTGAGCTGATAGATATTTATGTCGATATGATCGACTAACAACAGGAGGTGGGTGGTGAGTAACACAATGTGTAAAATATGCGGTAGTAGTGACGGGCAATATTGCTCTACGAAACTACAAGTACTCTGCAAACATTGTTCGAGGGAAACACCGCGCAAAGTTGGGCGCGACAGCTTTGACGCGCGATATTGGGTAGGTTGCAAAGATGTTCCCGAATCAACTAAGCGCGAGTTTTACATTGACTATCTGCGTAGCGGGGAAACGCTCACGAGCTATATCAGATCAACACAACAGGAGGTGGAACAGTGACATTACAACAGGCAATTGAGGCGTCAATGAGGGATTGGCTAGACAATGACGGAGATTGGACTCCGGCTAGCCCAGCGATAATCGTGGATGACGAGGGCGACTATGATTATGGGTCCGTACTGCACTGCGAAAATGGCAATTATAGCATGGTTATTACACTGGACGGCGATTTCGGCTCTTGCACACCTGCAACGATGGATGACGTGGTTGATTGTGCACGTTGCCTCGCGGATATGATCAACTAACAACAGGGACGGGGATGACAGTATGACTTGCACCACAATAGGCAACACGATGTACATTGACCTAATCGAGGACCGGAAAAAGCCTGACGAAGAAACGCGGGCGAGTATCTGCGAGTTTTGCGGAGGAAAGGCTCAATACAGCTCGCATATGGTCATGGGGCACACTGAGTGTACGTGGGAGGGTTGCGATAACGTCGCGTGTCCAGGGCGTCCAGGGCGGCAGAGATTATCGGACGTAATGTAACCAAGAGTAGTATCAATAGGAAAAAGAAAGGAACGGGGATAATGAAAGAAACACTAACGATAAACGAAGTTGCACACAGACTATATGCAGACAAAAATGCGGGGTGGAGTTGGGATGGAGCTAAAGCTTTAGCGGAATATATGGAACAATACGAGGAGGATCTTGGAGAAGAGCTGGAACTTGACGTGGTAGCTATACGTTGCGACTACTCAGAATATGATAGCGCGTTAGAAGCTGCGCAGGAATACCGTTTCGAGCCGGAAAGCGAGGAAGAGGAATATCTTGAAGAGGAAGCTCTTGAGTGGCTTGAAGCGAATACGACGGTCATAAGGGTAAAAGGTGGTGGTGTTATTATTCAGGCATGGTAAAGGTTATGGATCTCCTAATCATACTGACAGTGATATTCTCCGCACTTGTGGCAATGGGAATCATGCTTAACAGGTAAAAAAGAAAGGACGGGGATAATGATCAGTGATATATTATCGACTGCATGTACAGATATACGTAATTGCCGCGAAACAATGCCAGAGTCAGAGCGCTACATTGAACGCGAACTTGATGTGCTGGATAACATCATGATAGCTGCAATGGAGTCATTGGAAGCGCCTAACGAGTCCATCAGTCGGCCATTAAATGCGGATTATTTGCGCTGCCTTGCGGACATGTTGGACGGCGGCGGTGAAATTGGTGATTACGAAACCACAATGAAGGCGGTTACAGGTTGATAGGAAAAAGAAAGGAACGGGGACAATGACAAGACTGGACGAAGAGGCGCACAGTCACGAACAGGAAGCGGAGGAAGAATACATGTTAGCTAACCCCTGGGACTCACCTACCAGGGACAACTTCAGAAAGGATCTGGAAGAAGTAATGGGAAGGGCGGAGTTGGAGAGAATCAACACTATGAACTTGGCTTATGCTTACCTACAAGGGTGGGAGGAGTAGACGTGTTTACGATTACAGACAAAAATGATGACAGGATACTAACCAGGTGGCTGAATCCAAATGAATCGGCATCGGTAAATATTGAGGGTAACACAGTGCAGAGTTCATTTGGGAACGTAACCAATGGGGAGTGGTTAGAGCTGACACGCAAGGAGAACGAACGTGCTGGCCGGGCAATGGTTATTTGCGAACACCCGGAGAATGGGTGTTTACGGGCGCTTATGTTGACTAGTCTATGGGAGAGTAAGCAAGAAAAGTAGTTGACAATATGATACTCGAAACATAACCCCGGGCCCGGCGGGCAAACCGGGCTATTAAGGAGGTGGGAGAATGAAAGCATGGCATTTTTTACGAGCAGACAAAAAACTAGGGTATGGTGATAACCGGAAAGTCGTCGTTGGAGAAACGTACGAGGCTGAGTTCCCCTGCAATGGCTATGATTGTCCTACATTAGGCAACGCGGGAATGCATGGCAGCATAAAAATCATGGACGCCTTATCCAATGCGCCAGGTCCGATCATATGCAGAGTGGATATCACGGGCGATGTTGTTGAGGGTTGGGACAAGATTGTTGGTCGAAATCGCGAAGTGCTCGCAATGATAGATGGTACTGAAATATTACGGAAGTTTGCGCGTTTATGCGCATTGGATGTTGCGCGCTTGTGGGAGGCCCCGGAGGTAGTAATTAAATACCTCCAAACGGGCGAAGAGGCATATAGGACAGCGGCATGGGGGGATGCAGCAGCATGGGCAGCAAGGGCGGCAGCAAGGGATGCAACATGGGGGGATGCAGCATGGGCAGCAAGGGCGGCAGCAAGGACAGCAGTATGGGCGGCAAGGGCGGCAGCATGGGATGCGGCATGGGGGGATGCAGCAGCATGGGCAGCAAGGGCGGCAGCATGGGATGCAGCATGGGATGCAACATGGGGGGATGCAGCAGCATGGGCAGTAAGGGCGGCAGCAAGGGATGCAGCATGGGATGCAGCAGCATGGGCAGCAAGGGAAGCAGCAAAGGAAGCAGCAAAGGAAGCAGCATGGGATGCAGCAGCATGGGCAGCAAGGGAAGCAGCAAAGGAAGCAGCATGGGATGCAGCATGGGAAGCGCAAAACAAACGTTTGACGCAAATGGTCAAAGCCGTGCGTGTATTGGGAGGGGAGTGATATGACAATCAAGGAAAACAGGCGACAAGTAACGGTAGAACTCAAGGAACAAGCACTAGCACACTACGCAAGAATGATCAAGTGGGCTAAGAGGCAGCGTGCTGACGATAAGCCAAGAAGTGGCACGATGCATCTGGAAATAGGCGAATCTTGGGGCGCTAAAGACTGTGCATATTGTGCCTCTTTCGATCGGTGCCTCGCTTGTCCATTATACACCCATTTTGGCTGCTGTAACGGGCTATGGGAGGCAATGAAGGCTGCCACCACCTGGGGTGAATGGCTCAAATGTGCGCACAAAATAGTTGAATACATAAAACAACATGGATAAAGGAACAATCATGATCATATGCGGACAAGACTTTATAACGGCAATGGCGCTCTTGATGACGTTGCATGAATATTTGATGGAAGCGCATCAGAGCGAAATAGATAACGGGCACAATCCAAAAGAGTGCTCATACTGCCAGGCACTGGAAGACGCGGAAACATTTATCCAAAAGTGGGAGGAATGATATGAGCACAAAAACGCGGGACAAATTGGCCACAGAGGATTGGAACGATCCAAACGGAGCAATCAATTTAGTTGCCGTTGACAGTGAAGCTGCCCTATTGCATAAGCGACTAGGTACTGGTAGGTTGGGAGAAATGAATCCGGAATATGACATAACCGATAGGGCAAAAAAACAGGGTTTCTTTGTTAAGACCTTTTTGAGCCGGCGTTTATATCAACAGTTGCATTCCAGGGCCCCCGGAGAAACTGTCTGTCGTATAGACGGTATGCTGTACTCCCTCAGGCAGTATATAAACAAGGGCAAGTGGCAAATGAATAGAGGTAGATTTTGCTGCCTTAACAAAAGAGATGAAATAATTAGCGTGTGTGCTGAAATTGATCATTCTACGTGGTCACAAGGCATGTTGATAGACATAGATGATTAGATGATTAGACAAAAAGAAAGGACGGAAATAGAATGGAAATTACGCGGACAATCACACTGGAAGAGGAGCTATGGGAGAAAGCCAAGGCAGTAGGTCAGCACTTGCAGCCAAAAAGCAACCGGCAAAATGTGTTGCGAGCTGCAATAGAGATTGGACTCACCAAGCTAGAAAAAGAATCAAACGCAAGTGATGCTTAGAGGCAATGGGAAGGCCTGAGAGTTTTACTGGCTCTCAGGCTTTTCTCTATGTGAACCTATATTATTTATAACTTAAACATTTGTTCCGCAACTTGCAGGGCCATGGCGTTTCCGAACACTCTAAGTCGATCCATACTATGGGAAACCCTACCCACTTCCGGCCACTCCCTTTTTAACCAGTTTTCCTTGCGCTTGTCGAAAAATGGCACATCACACACCCAAGCTTTTGCGCTTAGCTCATGTATCCAGGCAGGCTCGCAAGGCCGTGCATATAAACCAGTTTCCGGTCCCGCTATGATCCAGTCAAGCTTTGTAGTCATCTTGAAATCTTTCCAAATGTCGATACCTTCCAAGAGCGGTTCAAGACTGACAAATCGCACTGCTGCCGGGATGTCTAGCAGCATTGGTACCCGCTCATCGAAGCGTTGCTGATTTTCTGCTGTGACCCCTAACCACAAATTAGGAAGTACAGGTGTACAACCAGTCAATCTCGCAGCTAATCTGTCTTCTTCCAGCACTATTCTCATAATATCAGGACGTTTCGTCAGAAACATAAAGATATGTTGAGGACAATAGCCTATTACTCGCATAATCTGCTCAAAATCCTCCTGATCAACAGCGTCATGAAACAAATCACCCATACTGCAAACAAATATTTTGCGTGGTTTTTTCCATTTCCGAGGAATGTTCAGCCTATCCTGATGAAAAGTGCCTGGCGTGAAGTCGTAATCAAACAAGTTCCGCTCGAACATACGTTTCGCATAGCAATTCTGACAGCCCTCACTGATCGGAGTACAGCCAGTAACAGGGCTCCACGTTTCGTCGCACCATTCTATTTTTGTTGACATTTCTCCTCCTCTACGACTATTTCAAACCTCTCTCCGATGGCGCCCCGGTAATAAGCCTCCTTGTCGTAACGGTATTTCGTGTTCGGGCGTATGGTTGTGAACAAGTGGCCGTCATCGCTGATAAATAACAGCACCAAAAGTGGTCCGGAAGGCAATTTGTAGTTTTTGAAAATCAGGTAGCCTGCAGAATACAGAGTGTCGTAGTTTGTAAAGTCTGCCGACATTTCCCCCTTCTTCGTATTGAAAACTGCTAGCAGAGTGGCGTAATTGCTCTTTATGTTCCTCAACTTCTGGTAATCGTGACTAAACTTGATCTTTTTCATAGTCTTCTTTTGCTCTTTCTAATCCTGAACCTGCCGTATCGCATCCTCAAGCGGGTCGTACTCCTGAACTATCCCACACTCATAATCTTGTGCTGGCAGCACCACAGTATTATGCTCCTCGTGGGTTAGCTCAGTATCGTTCGACAAAGCAAACACCCTAGTTCCCTCATCAGTTTCCCACACATCAACCGTGTTGTCTGCCAACCTATGCGCGTGCCCCGTTACTTCCCCATCAGCCAATACTGAACCTTTAACTTTTTTCATCTTCTTCTCCTTTTTGTTGTTGATATCTATGTTAACACTGCCGGACGTGGTTTGACAGCTTTTGCGTTGCGCGGCCAAATACATACATCGCCTTGTTGATGCCAGTCTGCGCCAGTATCGGAGACGGGAATCTTGCGTAGCTTTTCTGGCTTCCTGAAATCAATGGCATCTTGTACGGTCTGACATTCATTTCCGACACCTTCGATATGGATCGTATTGATGGATGGATTGACCATCTTCAAGTAGCGACCTTTAGTTTCCGGTGTCAGTTGCATCTCAATCAACTCGTACACAGCTATTTTCTGTTTATTTTTTGGGTCACACAGTCTGGCCAAAAATGAATGTTTTCGGAAATCATACTCCTCACTGTCTATCACCGTTGCTCCCAGCTCGTTGTATATACGCTCGATACCTATTTTACGGATGATCTCGCGTTTCACTTCCACGTTTTTCTCATCGATCCAACGGCTGACAGGGATCTTGCTGTGATGCAAACATGCAATATCCTTGGGTACTTTTACTCCATTCAGTCGATACAAGGCAAAACCGTCGCGAAATCTCAACGCCGGGCCACCATCACAATGTAGCTGTTTTTTAGCGTTACGCTTGATATGTTGTGGCCGCTCCCAAACAACTACGAGACCAGTGTAAGCATCTATACATCCACTCGTCATTACCAGTGTGTATAGATTCTCATATTTTTTTCGTAATTGTTCCTCAAGCTTAATTAACTGTTGACTGATATAATAATGATGATAACACATCCAATACGCCCAATATGGTACATATAATGGATGCTTTTTGCGCCGTTGACCGATCCCTCTGTAGATTTCTCCGTAGATCTCACTGTAGATCTCTCCGTAGATCTCACTGTCGATCTCATCGTAGATCTCACTGCGGATCTCATCGTCGATCTCATCGTCGATCTCTCCGTTGATCTCACTGTTGATTTTATCGCTGATCTCGCCGCTGATCTCACTGCGGATTTCTCCGTAGATCTCACTGTCGATCTCACTGTTGATCTCATCGTAGATCCCTCTGTAGATCTCACTGTTGATCTCTCCGTAGATCTCTCCGTTGATCTCATCGCTGATCTCACTGTCGATCTCACTGTTGATCTCATCGTAGATCCCTCTGTAGATCTCACTGTTGATCTCATCGTAGATCTCATCGCTGATCTCTCCGTTGATCTCACTGTCGATCTCATCGTCGATCTCACTGCGGATTTTATTGCTGATCTCGCCGTAGATCTCACTGTCGATCTTAACTTTTGACGATATTTTTTTAACGGCATTACACATGGCTATAGCACTATACGGACCACTGGCAAATAACACTAATGGCTGTCGTCTACCTTGATTAGCGTATAGTTCACAACATGCTTTTCTAATCGTATTTTTTTCCTCGGCTGTGTACGGTCCGGTCCTCAGCCCTAACTCTATGCCGCTCTGAGCATATTCTGGTATTTTATCTCGTTGCTCTTTTGTCAGTTCTGTTATCATCAGGTTACTCCTTTCTTGCTTAAGTCCGCCATAATCACAGTATCAGATCCTCATCCTCTAAATCGCCTAAGAGCCTCTGTACGGCGTCGGAGATAGTCGAGGTAGGTTCAGGTACGTCTTGACCCCTGGAAACGTCCTGAGCGGCAGTTTGAGTGGCGTCATGGCTATTTAGAGATCCTAGTTCGACTTTCGTTTGCAGCCAATTCCGGTGTCTGGCTGTGTTTAACCCCCAAATACGCTGTATCGTGGCCTCTCTTTCCTGAGACGCCCGATCTATGGCAATCACCTCGCTAACGCCATCTGCCATCAATCTTGCCTTGGTTTCCTGATAATCATCTTCAAGGTCTTGCTTAATGTATTCAGTCTGCATATGGCGCTCTGACATACTTTTGGCATATAGCCTGTTCTATTTTCAGTGTATCACCGTAGAAGTTACAGGCTATTGTCGTTCCTGACCCTCCTCCGGTCCCTTTGACGATTCTAACACGCATTTCTTTGTTTTGTTCTCCACATCGCCATGCTGACAATACAAGTTGCGCACTATTTTCTATACTACCGCTGTCTTTTGCGTCGTGCAGACCGAACCCTTCTTCTTCGTCGAAGTCCGGCTTGCGCTTAACCTGACTGGAAACAATCAGCACGCTATCGGTGTTCCTGGCAACTCGTTTCAGTTCCTCGGCGTTTTGACTAACCCTCTCATATCTCGACTTGGAAGCATTCCCACCCATCAAACCAATGTAATCAACCATGATCACATCGAAGGTTCTGCCGCTTTGGGCAATCAAACGCTCGATATCCGTCGGCTTGACCCTGGCAGCATCACAAGTGTAAATATGATCACATGGACCTGTCCTGACTATTTCACCGTTTGTGTATGCCTGCTCCACCGCCCATTGAGGCATATCGTTGCTTATGGCCATGAAGCGTTCAAAACAAGCGGTGCCAGGCAATTCTAACTCAAACATGCAAAAAATTAAGCCATCTCTGCATGATACAGCAATATTCTGAAGGATTGCCGTTTTACCGTGACCAGTATCAGCCATGATAACTACCAGTTCGCCCGGTTTCACCCGACGTATTGCCCCCTTGAATGCAGGTAACCATTGCGACAAGTCAAGAGTTCGGCTTTGCTGAACAGCGACGAACCGCTTGTATTCATCCTCAAGCTCAAGCATGCTCTTTATGCTCATGGTGCAATTGCTCCTTTCTTAGGCTTCTTGTCTGCCCACTGCTTGTAGCGGGCTGCGAAATTCTCAGGACTGACATACTGAGGATCAGCTTCCTTGAGATAGGCCTCGAACCACTTTGCCGTTCGCTCAGGACCATGCGCATCATGCACCGGCTTCATGGCTTTAGCAAGTCTACCAGCAGGAGGTTCGCCGATATGTTCTTTCCAAAGATCAAAGTACGGCGTAAGCCACGTAATATTATTCTTTTCTTTTCTTTTCTTAATGCTTGAGGGTCGCTTGAGCGAAGCTTGAGCCTTGCTTCCAGCTTGCTTAAGCCCAGCTTGTAAAGTTCTGGCTTTACCGCCTTTACGACCGGCGTTTACTCTTTGGTTGTGAGTCAATTTTAACTCTTCTAACTGCTCTAAAATAAACTCAATATACCACCCTTTTTCAGGTGCTTGAAGCAAAGCCTGGCACCGCTTAAGCTCTGCTAAAGCATTGCTAAAGCTCTGCTTGTCGGCACCTATCAAAGCGCACAGATAGTCTTCGTCACCCTGGATGTACCCGCCCTTAATCCAAAGCTTTGCCATTATGTCAATCAAGATACCTTTAGCGGCATGAGAACAGATCTGTATATCACCACCAAGCCAGTCGGTAGGGCTAAATTTGAAGTATGGAAGATTGTTCATCTGTCAATTCCTTGATTACCTTTATTAGTCTTTTTATAGGTTCAGAAATATGCACACAGCGAGTTATTCTGTGTTTATTCATGTGATGCAGAGCGCAGAGCATAACAACATTAGACAGACGGTCATTCTCTGGTATATCGGGGTAGCTGTCGTGGTGCATCTGTAGCTTGTAAGTGCTGCTGCAACACTGGCACTGTCCGTTATCACGCTGCATTGCGGCAAACCTCAATCGTTGCCATGCGCCACTTAGTTTGTATTCTTGCCAAGTCATAATGCCTCAAAAGCAAAGATCCGGCCACCGCAGCGACAGGGGAAGAGTAACTGAGACGCAAAACCCCAAACAGTGACCGGATCTTTAATTCTGAGTGTTAACATATGCTTTACTCTTTTTCATTTTCGCTGTCCCGACTCTACCACTACTCCTTGCCACTGTCAAGGGGTTTTTCTGCGTTGGCATTGTGCACACATGTTCGACAAGGGCCCGTGTTGTCCATCTTCTTAAGTATGTGAATACAGTCGCCACACGGAAACCCATATTCTTCATGATCCAACAATTCAAAGTTGTCCACTTCACCGTCACGACAATAGTCTTGTAATCCCATCACTCACCATTTTTCGTGCATTCATTGTGTCTTGAATTGCGAGCGCCATGAAGTCAGCCAAGGCTTCTTCAAACCGTTTCCAATCAAGCTGAGGACTTCCGAACGTCTGTGTGTATAAGCGCAAGAAGTCAGATGCAGCTTTTCTGCCTGCCATTTCTGCTATTGCGCTAATTCCTGTTTTATCCATCACCCACCTCTTTCTTGTTGTTTACAGTTTTTTTGCCCCCGCTCAATCAACTTCAGTTCTTCTTCTCTAGTCATTGGTTTCCTGGTTATGTCCTTGTGTTAAGCGACCACCCGTCTTAGATAACACGATCAGCATAGGTCTCGTAATCCGGTAATCATTTTTTAATGCCGACGCAAGACGGGTGGTCTAAGTTGTGGTGTTTACATTATTCTATGATGGACCTCCTTTCCTTGCTATTCCTTGATTTTCCAAACACAACCTGGATACTTGAAGTCATCCTTCTGAGCCCTGGCCGTAGCATCGAGAACCTTCTGGTTCGGCTGTACAAATGACATCGGTATTGTGCCGTCAATAGCTGCCTGCAAGAATGCCTTCATGTCCACAACTTCCGCGTAGTAAGTCTTCCGTGCGCCTTTGAACTTTGTTACCGGGGGGGTCTTCACTTTGACTTCGGGAAGTGGTGCTTCCAGGATCGCGTCTGCCGCCTCTTTGAATCCAAGCCTTTCAGCTTCCTGGGCCTGAGCAAGCCTTTGCTCTTCCTGGGCCTTGCGAGCTGCTTCCCTGGCCTTGCGTGCTGCTTCCTGTTGGATACGTTGCTGCTCGCGGTCCCAAGCTGTGCAAGCCCGTTCGATCGAGTTGAATATTTCCTCGAACGGTGCACACATTGCATTTTCTAGTGCACACATTTTCTTGTGTTGCTGAAAGTGGAAGTCTTTCTTCGGCTTCAAGTGTTCTTTGATCTTCTTGACGTTATCTTTCGCCGTTAGAGCAATAGACTCCTTCGCCTTTCTTGTTCTTACATCTGTTATCGTGATACTGTTGGATTGTTTTTGCAGTTCAATCGCCATTGTTTTGAAATCGTCTCTTGTCATTCTTCCAGTGCCTTTCTTATTCTGAGTTTCAATACCTCGATCTCCATACAAGCGCAGTAAAGCGCCTCCCTATCGTTGCGAGCGTGCTGGCGCATCAGTTCGGCCTTTTGCCTCGCCATCCTTTGCAGATTCTCAGTATCCGCAAAATCACCTGTGCTGCTTGTTGCCACTCCATTCCTCTCTTATATGCCAGCTTGCCACTAACTGTTGGAAGTCCGTCAGATCGCTCATGTCGAAGTAAGGAGGATTCAAGGTGTACGTACCCTTGCGTGACAGTTGTAAAGTATACCGCAATGCGTGCGGGTATTCAGTAGCAATCAAGCCGTAATACCCAGCAAGCTGATATTTCCACCAAGGCTGAGGTTGCTCGGAAGTCTTAATGTCTACCAGTCGCATAGATGGGCCTCTCTTAAACAACCTGTCAAGTGTGCCAGCGTACCTGTAGGTCGGGCAGTAAGCAGTATGTTCCGACAGCACCACTTCCCAAGGATGGTTCTTCCTGAAGTCAACGTATGCGTTGACATAGGGCTCGTAATCCGGGGCAACGGTTTTCCAGTTGAGCTTGCCTTCGTCTAAGAACTGGCAAGCCATATGTACATGCTGACCGCGCACAGTAGATACTTCATCAAACCAGCGGTCATCAACCCCTAGAACCTCGGTTACGCCCGGTACCCGCACGCCATTGACATAGTACTCATGCTCATCGTTCAGTACGATATTGTAGTTCATCGTGATAATCCTGAGTTGCCGGATTGCAGTTAGTTCTTTCAATGGGGTCTGAGTTTAAGCCCTGGCCGACCCTCTTACTCCAGGACTCCGGCAACTTCGTTATGGGAGTTTAACCGTCTCCGACTGTTGCTTTCATCAGGTGGACTAATTTCGCCTTCTCTTCGTCAGAGTAGTCCGATATGTCCCTGGCTTCGTCGATCTCTGCTGCTTTGAGTATCTTGGCCCACACAGGACCAGTGATCTTGGCATTGCCGTACAGCTTTTCAAACTCTGCGCCTACATCAGCTTGCTCCTGGGGTACAGGTTCAGGCTCGGCTATACGTTCAGGGGCTTTGGGTAAAGCATTAACCGGCTCGCCTGCAAGCACATCAAGATTTCCCTCAAATCCCGACAGGTCAGCTAAGGCAGGAGTCTGCTTGATTCCGGCAAGGAATTGATCATCCAACGCAATGGCTCTTTGTAGTTGTGTAGATTTCGGAAGCAGCTTGAACAACTCTTTAAGGGCAGTCTTTTGCCACATCTTACCGGGCCATTGTTTCCATGCAGACTTCGAGCTACTCCAACTGTGTGAAGTATTTCTCCGTGCCTCCACCTGTTTTCTGTTCATGTATATAAAATAGCGAGTGCCATCCTTAAGCACGGCACCTGCGTATGAAAACATGAGCAGTTCTTCATCTTTGTCACGGTCAAGATTTGGATCTTTGACGTGCTTGAAAGAGGGCTGGAACCCTTCTTCTACCTCAAACAATTCGCCTTTCAAAACAACGGATGCGAATACGTGCGCGACTTCACCAGTATTCCGGCACAGCTTCAATAATCCCTGCCATTGTGGCTCGCAATCCACAGTACCACCACGAGGCACAAACGCCGCCTCATCAAGACCCGGCTCCAATCCCATCTCCGCACAGTTTATCACTGCCATTGCAAACGTGTTCGGATCTGCCTTTGTCAGTTCAGGGTTGCGCAGTGCTGCATTCAAAGCCATCCTACAAAAGCGTGCTCCATCCATATGCGAAGGAAGTACACTTTCAATGCTCTTGAAGTTTTTCGCCAGCACATACTTCAACCCATCTACTCTCTTCTGTAATGCTTGCGTTTCTTGTTTAGCCATTTCTCTCCCAACCTTTCTTTATACCATCTCTTTTATTTGTACTGTTATGTGCGGATGATCACACCATATCTTGTCGAACACCAACTTTGCCACTTGGGCGTCGTCATTCCAGAAACCCAACAGAGTCAACACGTCCTTGACCATCTTCACGATGTTGTCACAATCCGGCCTAGTATCGCAGGGTTTGAAGCCATTAACTTTGTTCTTCTTTGGTTCTGACTTACGCCAGCTATAACCCCAAACAACGTGCAACTTCAACGCCCCTTCTAATGGCTCTTTCGGTGCGTAAGGACTGAACAATGTCGTCAGATTATCCTTAGCTACCTTACCTCTACTACCACCCTGCTTGCCGATAAAAAACTTGCCATCCTTTCTTTTCATTGGCCGTAAAGATCCCTGGTGGGTAGCCTTTGGTGGATTGCAACTAATCGTGAAGTTGATCAAAACAGTGATTCCTGTTCTGCACATTCAGAGCAAAGCACTTCTTCAGTGTGCTTCGGAAGCTTTGCACCGCACAGCGCACATTTCTCTGACAGATTGTCAATCATCCCCTGTTCTTCCTTGCTGATACCATTTAGTTCAGCCAGTTCCTCTTCACTCTCTCCAACATCAGCCGGCAAATTAGGCGTTGCCTCATCGTTTCCGCCATCAATATCCTCATCCTCGCAAACGTCCGGCGTTCCGTCAGGATCATTTCCGCTATCTTCGGGTTCATTCTCGGCAGCAGTCTTTTGTCCATGTTGCTCCTCTGCCTGTTGTACGACCGAAGCCATCTCCTCTTGTAGTTCGTCTTCGGTCATGTCACGTTCTTTCAGAACTTCGCCAGTATCCTTGCGTACCTCCTTGACCTTCTTCTCAATATAGTCGAAATGGCGTTCGCATTCAATGCACTTGTCAACGCTTCTAGCCTTCAGCAACGCCCTGGCCTTGTCAATAATACCTTCCTGTTCGGCAATCGAACCCTTGATAATCGAAGCCTGATCCTTTAGCCGTTTCTGTAGAGCGTCAAGCTCGTCCTTTGCATCCACAAATGCGTTGACCTGCTCGTCAACCTCTTCAGCGGTCAGAGGCACCGGCAGCGTCTTCTGAAACTTCTGAAACCTATTGTGGTTGTACTTGTAGTTATCACACAGTGCTCCACCGCACTCCTTACGCCCACACCGTTTATGTCTTTCGCACGTCCTGTCTTTCATTTCTCCCTTTCTTAGTTACCCATTTGCATCACACAAACAAAGAGCAAAACCAGAATGATGATCAGCTCGAAGATAACCATACAGTTCGCAGAGAACAATTCAGTATCTCTTTTGCACAGGATCTTACGCAACCGCTTATTGTCATCCTTCAGCGCCTTGCTTAACGTCGCTTCCATTTCGTTCATTGATCTCCTTTCCGGGAACAGAAGTCTTCTATTATCAATGCGACTTGAGCGGCCCGGCTTCTCCTATTGTCGTAGGCCTCTCTGTCCACCTTAATAATAGTGCTTTTCGGCAACCTCATTCCCACCGACACGAGTTGTTCTTTCTTTCGTTTCATCATGTTGAGAACCGTATCAAAGGTTTGGCAAACTGTCAACAGAAAATTTTAAAAAGTTTTATCTTGCCAAATTTTGCCAATGTGGTATGGTGGTGAAAATAGGAGAATGATTATGGGTATCCATATACATTTGAAGACTGAGGGAGGCGAATATCACCCCGATTGGGATTCGGTAAGGTATGCTGTTGATCGAGAATTCTCGCAGTGCATTGATTGGCATGATGTTGATTGGAAAGATGATGATTACGCCGACTGGCGTCCCAAGGACATTGATCGTATGCGCGTCCGCATAGCTCAATTTGATGGTTGGAGCGTGGAACCCAAGGATAGTATTTTCGCTATAAAGAGATTCTGGCATTTGTGCGACTTGCTTGAGGCTAACCCTGAGTATTATGTATGTATCAATTAAATAAGGAGTACTATGAAACGAGGACATCTATATCAGCGAAACGGAACTTACAACCTACAGTACACAACACCGGACGGTAAGCGGGTCAACCATTGCCTGTGTACGGATGACGACGCGGTTGCTAACGATCTGCGTGATGAGATTATGGGTAGGATCGGCCACGTTCGGGATCAAGCCAAGTACCTGCAAAAAATGTATAACTATGGGATGGAATGCAAGGCTGAGTTGGATGGGATCACCGTTGAAATACCCATATGTCTTGTGGATGTATGGAAGTTGTTCATGGCGTCCAAAAAGAGGCCGCCGTCTTCTGATAACATGATACTTGACTACCAAATGAAATGGGGCACGTTCCTGGAGAGGCACGGCTGGCACATCAAAATCACAGACGTATCGCCGGGTGTGGCTTCGCTGTATATAGACTGGTTAGAAAATCGTTATACTTCCAACACCGTCAACAAGCATATATCCTGCCTGCGGATGATATGGAGAGCCTTGGATATTGAACCAAACCCCTGGGAGGGCCTCAGATCCACGAAGAAGGACAAGGCTGTCAAGTACCGGCGACTCACCGTTGATGAGTGTAGGTTGGCTTATGCTGAGGCTCCTAAAGACTTGAAGAATATAATCATGATCGCGTATTACACAGGTCAAAGAAGAAAAGATATTTTAGGAATGACGCCGCCTGTTGATAAAGTCATCCATGTCACTCAGGCAAAGACGGGTCAAAGTGTGGTCATACCGGCTATGAATGAGCTTCTGGATTATCTTATAGTCTATACGTCGTATAGCAAAGCAAGCCTTTGTTGTGAAAACTACACCTTCAAACCAGAGAGGTTGACCAAAGACATGCGTAGGCTCTTCAAGAATTGCGGAATTGAAGACAACGAGCACGGCAAGGCATCACTGCACAGCTTTCGTGCAACCTTCGCCTCTCTCATGGCCGAAGCCGGGGCTCCTGATCATGTCATACGGTCGGTGACCGGGCACAAGAAGGGCGACCAGCTTGAGACCTACGTACAGGCCGATGTCGAAGTTGCTAGGGAATGGATGGAGAAGGCGTTGCCGCCGTTGGCTACTTGCTGAACAGTTGATCATCTAACGCTTCTAGGAGTTTGTTTAAGGGATTCTTCTGCTTGTTTTCGACGAAGACTCCGAAGCTTGTCCTGGATAGATTTGCGCTGTCGTGGATCTGTAGTATTTTGAAGGGCTTTCGTTTGGATTGCAAACTGCGCCTTGCTTGACTGTTGCCACTTCAACATTTGCCCATCGGCGTTCGCAATACCTGCCGCCTTCATATCTTTCACAAAATCTCTACCTAATGCTGTACTGCGCCACGATGCTCCATGCTTCCTGAAGACATCATCAATAGCTTTCTGCCTCCAATAATAATACTTGCGCTCTGCTGAGTTTTTCTTGTCGTAGGTTTCACTCAATTCGCCAGAAGTAGGATCTGTTTCGTAAATACCTACAGCCCTTTTGAAGTCTAGGGGGCCATTCAGCAAATATTTGACGAAAGGATTACGTTCTGGATCTCCTCCTTTTTGGGTTCTAGTGTATTGAGCAATCGGCGTAAACATCTTTTCAACAAGATATCCTCTGACATAGGGGAAGATGTACTTGATATCGTCATATGTGTAATCGTTCGTTACAATGGCTTGGTGCAGTGATTCAGGCATAACAGTTCGTTTCGTGAAGGGGTCACGGTTGCTAAGAAGACCAGCGGCAAACTGAAGTATAGGCCCCATTGTTGACATAGTTTTGTCCGCTGGCACCTGTAAAACGTCTGTTCCCAACTTCTGCGCAAATTCTTTTGGTGTAATCCTCTTCTGAAGCAGCTCTGAAGTCAGCATGTTCAAGTTGTCCAAACCAAACCAGGACCAAGCCATATCTACCGGAGACGGTGGGGCTATTACAACGTTACGGCCTTCCTCATCTTTTCCTAGGACGATATGAAAGCGTTTTCTCAGCCATTCAGGAAGCTGGTTTTCAATCTGTTGACGTTCATCGTCACCATGATTCCAAGCAAACGCCGCTAAGTAAGGCGCAATCGCGGCTAGAATATACTGCATCTTGGCTTGCGCATCGCCTTTCGTGAGTGTTCTTACGTGATTCCGAACATTGGCTTCATGAAAGCGTATGAACGGTGCAGCAAACCCTGTCAAAAGGCGTTGGTAGGTCTTTGGCACATCAACATAGTCCACAAGTGCTTCACGGGCAACTTTCGCCGCCGCTGATTCGCCGTCGAGTCCTTCTGTACTGATTCCAGCGACCTTTTGAACTGACTGACCTTTATTCACCCTATCAAGCTGGTGTGCCAAAATTGCCAGACGGGCGACAGCTTCCCTGAACTCATTAGCCTTGCGCCATGCGTTCTTGCCCTTGGTAATAGCAGAAAAAGTACCGATCTCTGCGGTAAAGCCTGAACCCGCAACGTCCTTGGCTTCTGCAACTCTAACAAGCTGGTCAACAAGCTTTTCATTGACACCTAGCGCTGTTACCTTGGTTTTAGGATCCAATATTTTGGCTGCTGCTACTACGGCTTTGTCCATATAAAGGACGGCAGACGGATCAAACGCCAGCATGTTCCAGGTATCACCTATGAGGTTGCCAATCTGATAGGGTAATCCAGCGACCGTTAGAGTCATAGCCTTCCATTGTCGCGTCATTCTAGATAAGCTATACATTACATCCCAAAGCGGATCAGAAGAATCTACGAGGTTCATCATCTTGTTTGCGACTTCTTCCGGCAATAAGAAAAGTGTTGGTTGTCCTCTGGCCCGAATTCTTGCGGTAGGCTGGCCGCCTTGCTTGCCGGTCATGTCCAACCATTCCCTGACAGAGGCATCTTGTGTCCATGCTTCGTTCAATATGTCCTCATTGACCCCGAGTGCAGAGAATGTATTCTGCTTGTAGACAACAGGCTTATAGCGTTTTCCGTCTATTGTTTCTACAGGCTTCGGTCTTTTGCCTTTGTTGTTTTCTCTCCATTGCTTCAACTTGTCATACTTTCTTGCCTGAGAGAGCATGAAGTCTTCCATCCTGTTATCAATCTTGACCTTGCCTACATGTGACCAAAAACCTTGCTCGTCTGTACGTATGAGTCGCTTAGACCCAACTGCTTTCTTAGTGTATCCCCGAAATGGCTGCTTGAACTTATGCTGTTGCGCAACCTTGAGTCCGCGCATGTATTCAGGCATAAACTCTATAATTTCATGGTGGGCATAGTTCTTTCTGGTTTCTTTAAGCTTACCACGGGCCACTAATTCTTGCCCGAGAGCTTCCATAAGATTTCCCATGTGTTTTGCGGCGTCCTTTACATCCTGGGAAACTGTGTCTTCTAAGAATTCCAAATGCTCTCTGACTTGCTCTTCTGTCAGATCATTGGGAAGAATATGCCCGTCCTCTGCACGTTGAACAAGATCTTTGGTGTAAAACAGATCCATAGCCGCATCAACGCCTTTCCGTCCCTCAGCTTTGGCAAGTGCACCAAAGATAGCGCCTCTGAATTGCTCAATTTCTTCAGATATTTTGCGCTTCATTGGTTGGAATTCTGTACGAAGATCATCTCGAAACTGTTGAAAGCTCTCTTTTAATTGCGGATCACGTGTGACGAATGATCGAACAAACGGGTCAACAATGTCTTGTGTGGCACCTTTGATATCAATCGTAGAACGCGCCTGCATGGATCGACCGGCTTTAAGAGTCTGCTCTACTTGTCCTGGTTGGCGCCCCTTTTTGCGAGCTTGTCCTAAACGTAGAAAACCAGCTTGACCCCTCTCTTTTAGCTTCTTGACTGTTTCTGCTGTTGCTTCGGCCAATACATCATCAGCGGTTCGCACGGGCTTCTGTGGCTCTTCTTGGATCTGATCGGCTTCCTGTGCGACATCGACTTTTTCCGAAATTTCCTTTTCAGGCACCGGCGCAACCTCGACAGGCTCTGGCTTAGGCTTGACTTCGACAGGCTTCGGGGCCTCAACCTCGTAGCCCTGCTCAAGAAGCTGGCCGCGCACATCCTCAAGCTGCTTGTCGAGTTGCTTGCGCAACCGCTTTGCCCTGGCCATAGGATCTTTGGCCTTCTTAAAGGCAGCGGCTTCCTTTGGTTTGATCGACTTGTTCAACCTCTTTAAGCAGTCAGCGAGACTTGCCATTGATAACCTCCATCATAAATGAAACAACTGTGCTGATGATGATATCATCTTCACGCCGTCTTTCAACAAAAGCATTCTGCCGGTCTTCCAGGAAGAAGCCGCCTCCACCCAGGCCCCCGACATTCGAGGGAGGGGTAGGGGCAGGGGCAGCAATCAGGCCCCAAGCATTCCCCCAAGCTCTTCCCCAACTATTTCCCCATGCGCTAGCCATTATGCAGGCCCCCAAGGATCGGCTTCCGTTCCGGCACCGTCCACTGTTAGATCGTTGACTGATTTAATATTCGAGTCTACCTGTCCAGCTACAGAGAAAGTCAAGGAGTCTGTTTTGCTTTTGACGGCATTGAGGTCAGCCTGTTCCGAGTTGTAGAAGTAGATGGTATTACTGCCTGCTGCCACTGGTGTAGCACCATCAGTACGGTATATCTGACCCCCAAGGATGGACAGTGCGGCAGATTTAACATTATCAATAGCGACATCAACCTTGCTGACATCAATCTCAAGATTGCCTTGAGAATACCAGTTGAATGCCCCGAACAACTCCCTTATGCCTGTCTCCGTTGTACAAAAATAGTAGTACCATGCACCAAAGCGAGGAACGTATGTTCTATTATCTGCGTCTTCGACATCAACCTGGAGATCCGGTGCCTCATCCCAAAGAAACTCACCACCATTCGCGTCATCCATCAAAGAACCATCCTGACCATAAGCATTATAAACAGGCATGTTCTCTTGTTCGTCGAGGAAGCTGGCCCCTGTTGCTGTAATAACCTGGGTGGCTTCTATAAGCTGTTTGGCTGTTGCACCACTTTGGTATGCTGCCCTCAGTTGTAAGGTATCATTTAGCGCAAGATCAGCATCCTGGAAGTCGGCGGTGTACGAGTACCCGCTCCCTCCACTTACGGTACTGTAGTCAAGTACTACTGTTTTGGTCACGTTGTATAGCTCTACCTTTGTATCGTCAATCAGGTTAGGCGCTGTAACAGTGGCCTGCTCAGTGATCGTAATTGTGCCGCTAGTTTCCAAGGTTGTAGGAGCTGTGGCCCCAGGAGCTATGTTCAGGAAGATGTTATTCCCTGAGCTGTTCTCAAAGACTGTTGCGCTGTTGAAGGTAAATGCTGAAAAATCAAACACGTCACTTGCGTTGGCTGTAGTGACCTCGATAGTGGCCGAAGCCCCTGCCGATCCTGAAGGCGCTGTACCTGCTGCCTCTATCTCCCAATCACCCGTACCGGTAAGCGACACTATGCCTGTCACCAAGTCAATGTCCGCAGTAGTGAGCTTGGAGCCAGAATCTATCTTGATATCTGCCGTTACCGAGCCGCCCGTGTTAACAGCAATATCACTGCCATTTGAAACCAGAGTTTGAGTTGTTGAAGTCAGGGTACCACCAGAAGCAACAGTCAAATCACAAGACTCTAAACTGATATCAACGCCGCCTACAGTTGAAATCATTATATCTTCGTCAAGCACGGACAATACTGCGGCTTCCGCATTCAGATAATCAAATATCTCCTGGATAGTATGGCTTTCACTCAGGGATACCGTGCGAGCTGAAAAGTCTTCAGTGATCCCGGTATAGGCAAGGGCTGTCGCCTCATTAACAACCACAAAGTTTTCAGCTACTTGAGCCGCCGATGCACTAAAACCTGAAGAGGTAATTGTTCCGGTAAATTCGTATGTCTTGTATCCGTATTTGCGGACGATGTTTTTGATATTCAGGTTAGCGGTGTAATTGTATGAATCTGTGTAACTTCCACCACTTTCTGCGCCCTCGCTAACCAAAGAACTATCAGACACTTTTTCCATTCTTACATTCGATCCAGTTTGTAAGCTGTCTATAGTAAGATCCCTGGGGAATGTAATCGTGACTGTTGCACCCTCGGTATCATAAGTAGGCGTATTGGTGTTTCCCAATATTTGAAGAGCTACTGTACTTGAAGAAGCGCTAACGTAAATATCCTGCGTGCCGCTGTCATCAAACGAGGGGTTTGTGAGTTGATATGTTCCGGCTGTTTCTATCACCATCGCATAAGCTTTTGGAGAGAAGCTGTGCGAGGTTCCGCTGCCTGCTGTTGTAAGGTCAAGTGCTGACATCTGAGCTTTGGCATTTGCATAAGAGGCATACACCTGAAAATCATCACTATCCTGAATGTAAATAAAATAGTCAGTTCCATCGGTCAGTCCAGCTAAATCGCTACCACCTCCGTTGTCGTATGTGACCATCTGTACAGAGCCGCGAGGGTAGCCGTGATCTGTCACAGTGATAATGTCGTTGGTATCATCGACATTAGATGTTCCGAGTCCTGTAAGATCTGCCTTTTCTGGATAACTGCTGAACGTTAAGCCTGAAGTGTTTACCACAGAATCAAGAATCAGGTGATAGCAATCACGAATATTCTTGTAGCTGGTGCTTGTTATTGTAGTACTACCTGCCGTGATTGCTCCGCAACTGTTAAAAGTACAACTCGTCAAATCCAGATCATCAACAACATCTATTTTCCCTGCGCCTTGTATGGTGTTATTTGCAAAATCAATATCTGCCGTAGGAGTCCCTGCAAATTTAAGATACCACGGAGAAACACTTTGAAAAGACACGTTGTTGATTGTGACTACATCACTGGTCCCTGCATTGACTCTTAACCCAATAATATTAGGCAATATATTAAGCGGAGGATAGTTTGCTTGAACATCTGAATTTTGTCGGAACAAGACGGTCGTTGCGGTTATCACAGAAAACTCAGTAGCGTTTGAGCCACCATCCCCTATTATTAGGGGAATGGAAACATTATAGACTGCACCGCCACCCTCCTCAGCAATGACTTTAATAGGTAAGTTTGTAGTATCTGAACCAGGGCTACCGTCTGTGTAGTCGTAAAAATCGCCAAATGTCCCGTCTGTTGATGCTCCATCACCACCTACCAAAACAATGCCTGTTGTGTATCCGCACCAAGACACTGCTAACCGTTGACCACCTCCAAGGGTGTTAAATGTCAACCCAATGTCGTCAATAGTAGACAAGGTTGGTGCTGTCCCCGATTCGTCTACCGCATCTGACGTATTGGCAGGACTAACAACCGTCGCTACGCCATACCCCATTGCGTCGATATGAGTTTGGTCGATGCCACCCATAACCCATCGCCGGAACGTACTAGCAGAGTCGTCACCAATGTAAAAAGCAACCCCACGATTTGCTATTGTGTTAACGTCGTTAAGGCCACCAGCAAACACTTGACATGTGAAATTTGAGATGACCAACATGTCGCCTGCCGACAAATCTTTGTCGCCTGAAGTTGTCCAGCGAGAAGCATACTCTCCTGCCCCTGAACTATCTTCGGTTCGCCATCCGGAACTAGCTCTGTCAGTTGCTATAAGGGTTTGTGTAGAACGAGTTCCTTGGCTCACGCTCATAGCGGTTAATAGATTAGAACTTGTAGCAGACCCCGCCGTTGTTCCATCGTGCAATGTTGTTAATCCTGATACGCTAACACTTGCCATTATTTCTCACCCTTGAACTTGTGAATTTCCGGATCATAAACCTTGCTATGCTTTTCCAGCATCCGTAAAAACTTTTCACTCGGCTTGTTGATCTTGTTGCTCATGTTGGGGTTCCTAAGAGCCGCTTTGTAGTTGGAAAAATCATCGCCTTCATCAAGCCGCCAAACAACAAGCTGATTGTAATCAACAACGTAATCTTCGCCGTCGTACTTATGGATCTCTACTTTTTTGTGGTTCTGTGCCATTAAACCCCTTGTGGTTTGGCTACAATCTCCTGGATGTTACCACGGTTATCCCGCTTCACAGTGAAGATGTAGACAGGAAACTTCTGCTCGGGAATGTTCACAACGGCAGGGGCTACACTGACTGCGGGTGCCTCCACTTTTACTTCAGGAGGTCTCTGGTTCAATGAAGCCGACACCAGCAATCGGATTGACGCAGCAAGTTCCATCATGGCATCAGGCTTTCTCTTTGCCAGCCCCGAAGCTTTCAGCTCTTCCAGTACTAAGTTGGCTTCCATATCACTCCTTCAAACAAGCTATCAAAGCATCCATCGTGTTGCGTTGCCGGTTGATTCCCTCGACATACTTCCCTGCCTTCGTATCAAAAGACTCTCCCTTAGACTTGACTTCAATATCGGCATCGTACCAGTCCTGATCCTTCATCTTTTTCAAGTCGGTCATGGGATCTCCGGTCTTGCTCGCTTCTGCCGGTTTCTCTAAAGGTACAAATCCCTTTTTGGTCTTGTTACCGAATTCTACGCTTTTGTAGGGCCCCGCACCTTCTAAAGTGTCAATGTCCTTGGTACGAACAATAGCTTCTCGACCCTGGGCGTCTGTTACGCGCACGTACGCGGCTTCTTTGGGCGCCTTGACCTCTTGCCCTAAGTGAACCTGTTCCTCAAGCGTGTCGGCTTGTTTGGGGGCTTGCTTGACTTCCACAGCCTCAGCCGGGATGTCAGCCTCGGTGATGGGGGCCTCAATCTCGGCATCAATGGGCGACACCGGTTTTTTCTCAGAAATTTCTGCCGGCTTCTCATCGACAGCCACGGCATCCGCAGGAAAATCCTCTTCTGTAATGGCTGGCTCGGTGATTTCAGGCTGTTCCTGGGGGAGTGGTGGCGGTTTTGCTGCCTCTGGTTGCGCTGGTGCTTGCTCAGGCTGCGTTGCCTGGGCTGGCTCGGGTGTAGCAGTGGGTTCCTGGACCGGGGCTTCTACGGGGCTCTCAGGGGCTTCTTTGCCTTCGGCAAGTGCATTAATAGCCGTTGTTCCGCCGCCGGTGACAGCAGCAGGGATAAAGGTGTTCAAACCCTGCAAGCTGGCATCAAGCGCAGTCTTACCAAGTTCTGATAGAGTCAAGCCTTCTTTATCAAGTATTTCAATCACCGCTTGCGCGGGTTCTTCTGCTGTTTCAGTAAAACCTTCAACCAAAGCATTTGTCAGAATTTTGATCGCCTTAGCCTTACCGCCTTTAGGAAGCTTGTCCAAAATATTGTCGAAACCTATCTTTTCCAGCCCTGCGACTACTGCTCCAAAAGCTACAGATTTCAAGGCTGCATTTGGATCACCCTTGTCTGCAAGCTCGGCATACATAGGACCAGCTTCCATTACCGAACCAGCTAATGCCGCGCCAACAGGAGTCCCACCACCAGCGGCCAAAGCTGTAGCCATAGATACAACGGTTTCCCCAATGGAGTCTTTCCAATAACCAGGGTCTTTAGCCACCTTCCAATCAACGCCTTTTTCCGTAATCAAGGTTTTGGTAGGTCGTATTTGTTCGAGAAGTTTTCTCCGTTCCTCGGCCTGCTCCAACAAAAATCGGCCAGAAGTTTCCAAGTTTGGTGCGACAAGTTGCCCCAAAGCGCCTTGAGGGGTTGGCTGCGCTTCAGCCGTCGCTCTTTCTTCTGGTGTAAGATCATCCCTGAAAGCAACATCCTGCTTTGTCCTATCGGCTAAAAACCTAAGCAAGCCGCCTGCTGCTGAAATTCCTGCTGTGCCGCCTTTGCCAATGAAAGCCAGTTCCTCAGCAAGCTTGCCTGTTGGGTCTTGTTCAGGAGTAACTGGGGTACGCTTCAAGGACTCAATGAAGTCACCACCAGGTATACCACCACCGGTAAAGGGTTTTTTGGCAAAGGTCGCTGGTGCCGCACCCATAATAGCGGCCAAGTTTCTGATAGGAGTAGTCGGCTCTTGTTGCGTTACCGGTGTTGCCGGTGTGATAGGGGTTATGCGATCCCCAAGCGCCTGACCGATTTGTTTTATACCAGGGATCTCGGATGCTCGTTGTATCAAAGAAGGCCCAGGAGGCGGTGGTGGAGGAGGTTCAGGAAACGGTCTGGCTTCCAGTCCAATTCGACCCGTATAATCCAGGAATGCTTGAAGCTTTGGTTGCGTAACTGGAAACACTCGATCCCCAACTTTGTACAATTCCACGGGTTCAGCTTGCCTGCCAAACTGGTGAACCTTGTTGAGAAAAGCTTCGTTCTTGTCTTCAGGAACTGGATAAAGCTTGTCAGCTACTTTATATATCTTGCCGGGCATGTATTATATTCCAAATTATATTCCAAGGATTAACTTGAACGCCTCCTCTTCATCCATCGACAAGGAATTTGAGCTTCTCGGGGATGCTCCGCTCATGGGTCTGCCAGCTTGCAAAAGTTTAAGTTGTTCCGCACGAATATCCGCTAAGCCTTGTGTGGCCGCTTGAGACGCCGCCGCCGTCTTTGCTTGCTGCTGCGCCGAATAACCCTGACCGGCAATAGCACCAAGCTGAGCCAGCACATTTGCTGCGCTTCCGCCTTGAGGAGGTGGAGTAATAGCCGAAGGACGTTGCGCACCCTGGCCGCCTACAATACTCATCAGATTGAAAAGAGCGTCTTGCTTTCTTTGCTCCTTTGCAGCCTTCTTTGCCTCCTTGCGAGCCCTGTCGCTTTCCATGAACCCAAGCCCTGTTCCTGCTGCTTGTAGTGCCAATGCTGCCGGTAACATCCATGCTGCCATAATAAACCTCCTTTATACGTTTAATCCTAAAGTCTGAGCATTTGATCTTGCCAGTTGATATGCCAAGTTTAATTGGTTGTTCGCAAGCTGTTGCTGCTGCTGCTGACCGGCCATCCCCAACAAGCCTGAACCGAGCTGAGTTGGAGACGATACCTGGCCTGCTGATTGTACCTGGGTTCCTGGCGAAGTGATAAACGGTAGAGCTGTTGCTTGAGCTGTTGCTGGCCTCCCGGCAATCGCAAGGAAAGGATCTATCTGCTGTTGAGACTCTTGACCCAGAAAGCTCTGTGCCTCTGCTCTGCGTTGCAAGCCAAGCCTTCTTCCTTCAAGGGATCGGGCAACGGCTTCTCTGTTAGCGCTTCCCTGGCCGAAACCAAGGCCTCTGGCTTGTTGACCGGATCTCACACCTTGTTCCACTCCTCTAAGCTGCTCGTCTGTGAGGCTTTCTCCTGCCTGGATCTCTGCAAGGATCTGGTCGGCTAGGGTCTTCCTGATAGCCGTTGCTTCAGGTGTTTCTGCGGCCTGCCTGATACCCTGTAGCTGGGGAGCCAGCCTGGATACATCTCCGAGCTGAGCCGAAATATCTGCACTTCTGAGCTGTTCTTGCAAGCTTTGGAATTGAGGTTGATACTCCCTGGCAAGCCCCAAATCCAGCGCAAGCTGCTGTGGTAATACATCTCTCTGTATATCCAAGCCAAGTTGCGCCAGAAGGGGGGCATACTTTTGCTGTGCTTCATATTCTTGCTGTGCAAGTTTAGGCCCGTACTCTGCAAGTTGTTCGTAGATATTTGCTGCTTGGCCTCCCAATGATGGCAAGGGTATAGAGGAAGGGGCTTCATAGTTATCGTTTTCAGAAGACTGCTTATTGCTGCTTTTTTTTTCGGGCAGCAAAGCAGATAGAAGAGAAGGATACTTTTCAGAACTAATCAATGAGCTAAACCATGACATAATTACCTCTCAAATTCCGGCCAATGTGCTGACCTATCTACTGTTTCAAAATTGGTACTTCCAAGCGTGTAATCAAGCGTATCATCTGGTACCCAGTAATAAGCTTGTCGAGGAAGAACCTCAAGTTTAACGAAAACCCTGTTGGATGTTTTTGAACAAATCACCCTCCTGCGAAATAGATCCAACTTTCGAAACAGTATTATGTCTGTGGCCAGCAATTTCCCAAGGATGCCGTCAAGAGCACATAGGAATAGCTCCGCTCTCGAATAGCGCCAGCCCAACATTTCATCCATATAGAACAATGCATGAGTTTTCATATGCTCAGATAGCCCGCCAGTAAACCGCATCACACACCATTCAGTGTTAGAGGCCGCCATGTCCAGTTGGTATTGATCCCAATCCGATCTTACAACGCCTATGCCTAAAGCTTCCTGCACGGTATGCTCGTCATAAAACATTCCCTGGTGTGTCGCAATGGTTTTAGGTTCGTGTCTGTGCCTTGTAAGAACCTTAGTCATCTTATTGAGAACAGAGTGGCCTGACGTAAATAGCATGTCGCCAGTTTCCATTAGAAAAACCCTCTCAGCTTGTCAGCACACAAGATTAAAGTAAGCAGAACAACTACAGAGGTCAGCAAAACTGTGATTACATCTGGACCCTTGTACCTTATGCCTGATTTGGTTATTTCAAACTCACCCCTAGCAGTCCGCTTTGCTAGCGGTGTTTCCGGTATGTTCTTTTTGTCTGTACCTGCTTGCTGCAAAAAGTTGACAATGAAACTAACCGCCTCATGTTCTCTGTCCACAACGTTTCTCATGGCCTCATTGGTCTTGTGTATATGTCTTTCAACTGTTTCCATGCTTCCGCGAATGTGCTCAATGTCTTGGTGGACTAGATTCAGTTCTCTGACATACGTTTCTCGCTGTGTGTCGATCTTTTCTTCAAGGTACCTATGTGAGGCGCATAACGTCATTGTGTTAGGGTAGTTCTTGAATCGTTACAGTGTTCGTGCTGTCAGTCTTAGAGATCCCGTATATAGCGCCTTGAAAGGCCCCGTCTCTTTCACTGAACCCGTCACCTTCAACAAACAACGTGATTCCCGAGTTTGTGGCCGCTGTGTTGTTGAATGCGAGAGAAACATTCGTGACTATACCAAGGTTCTGAATGTAATACTTACCCCGCTTCTTATTGACCATCTTCCAGGTTACAGTGTTATCGGTCACTGTGTTTGTGGTCGTCCAGGTAGGAGTGTTCGTATCAGTAGTTCCACCCACTATGGCCCAATAAAAACGGTATATATTGTTCGTATGTAACCGAATGTAATCACCCTGAGAAAATGCTGTTGACGCTACCCATTCATTCGTGGTGTCCGGAGTGGTGGCCGGTAGAATCATTGCTGAACTACCAGGAACATCCACGGTGTACGGGTAGTAGTTGTCACCAGCGTTCAGCCTTAAAGCAATCAGCATTGCCACCATTACGACTACTGCACACACACTTAACTTCTTCATACTATCTCCTATTCTTTTGCTGTTATGAAATTACCACTATCATCTACCAAAAACGAAGGTGTATTTGTTCCAGAAGGAGGGGGTATGTATTTATAAGGGTGAGTATCAGGTAAGTTACCTGTAAGCCCCCACTTGTGCGCACAGCGACCGACACACTTGTTAATTATAGTGATGTCCCCGGTTGCCAGTACAAGAGCTTCGCCTATCCAACCGTCAGGCCTCTGTGATTCGCCGCGATTGCTGAACAGCCTGAATTCTGATGGAGTACCTATTTTTCCGGTATAATTGTCTGTTGCGCTATTGATGCCATCTACCTGGACGTATATTGTACCAGCACCAGTAAAATCTGCCACTGCTACATAAATAGACGGACCAAAGGAGTTTGTGCCGTATTCAGGATCGCCAGAAGCCATTCCGGCATTATTGAATCTGGCCATAAATTGAGGTGAGGAGCCGGACTCAAGTTGATAATCATTATCGGCGTTGAATGAATGTATTGAGTCATTGTTTGAGTCAATAGCATCTATACCTGCCACCATGATCACTGTAATATCTCCCGATGAAGGCACGGGGAAGTTGTTTTCTTCAAAGTAATCGTCACCGTCCATATCAATTACGTTTATGCCATTGTGCGACCGGACACCGCTTTGCGGATTGCCGTTACCAGTGAGATGGTTGCCGTTTCCGCTCATATCGGTTGCTATAACAGCAGTGCCACTAGGCGCAATGGAAGCATCGTACCAGCCAATAAGGACATCTGTACTTAATTCGGCAGGTGTAAAGGGCTGTATCACAGTAACCATGTCTTGAGCCATGCCGGACCATGCCAACAGTGCCGTCAGTATCATAATAATATGTTTCAACATAACTCAGAGTCCCTATGGTGGTGTTGTATTTGATTTACCATTGTAATATGCCGAATCTTCACGTCCAACAAACCGATACAAATCCCATCCATCAGCACCCGTTCCTGTGAGATAAGATTCACCTACTGAACCAAAAGTCCACCCAACGCTGTCCCAAGCACAAGTATGACCCCCGACACCATCTTGAGCTATAAACAATGTATATGAAGCGCATGCCACATTGCTCGGTGTATTGATGTAGGCGTCATTCGTAAGCGTTATATACACATACTCGCCGTTATTGAAATCAATGTAGATGTTGGTGGGTCCACTATACGCATTGGTGTACCATGTGCTTGTTATGGTGCTCACATTGTTGATTGCATTGTTTTGCATATCCAAAGAGGCACATCTGACAGGCTCATCAAACGTAACCCCAACAGGTACATTGGTTGCGGCAATCTGATTCGTGCCGTCGCAATACATAAGGCCATAATTCAACACGAATTGATTCGTATTGCCCATGCCTATGATGTCGTTACCCTGCATGTTCAAATCTTCAGAAATTGCGATGCTCTGTCCGTTTGTGATAGCGTCTATTTCGTTAACATAGGAAATTCCAGCCGACATTGTTAACCAAGGTGATCCAAACGCTAGGTCGTAAGTATAGGCAGCCGTAGGTGTCAATCCACCTTCCCACTCTGTGGCAGTGAAAGGGTTCAGAATTTTTAGTATCCCTCCCACAGCGTTGATGATTTGCACGTTTTGTGTATTGACATAAGCGTTCCGCCAATACAGAGAAGCTGCTCCTATATCGTTTGCATCGTCGGTCCCTGGTAGCACATCGGCCAAGTTCGTAATGGAATTATTCTGCGCATCCATATTGGCGCCAAAACTACTGGCTCCTGTGACCTCTAACGTCCCGTCTACGTCTAGTGTTGCCGAGGGGCTATTGGTGCCTATGCCCACATTCCCATTAGTCAAGATCGTTAACAACATATCAGACGTTAAACTAGGCACAACCCCACCTCTATACGCAAATGACAGTGCTTGGTTTGCAGAATAGTCCAAGCCAATTGCCCATATATTTGTCGATGCAGAATTTTCAAATTCGATCCGCGTATCAGCATTCGCTAGGCTTGTCCTAATTCCTGTTCCGACAATATGCACGTCACGGGCCGGTGTATTTATTTTGATACCAACATTGCCACTATCGTCTATAACTATGCCCTCTGAATCACCATCGCCACTGAGCCAGTTGTTGCCGGTATCCAGCGACCCCGCAATAGCTAGATTAGTCGCTGTGCCATTAGCACTAAGAAGACGTAAACAATCATTGGTATCAACATAGTTTTTAGTGGTTGCGTCTTGTGCGGCTACAGGGCCGAGCAAGTTGGTAATGGAATTATTTTCCATATCCATATTGGCGCCAAAACTACTGGCTCCTGTGACATCTAAAGTTGTGCCTATTGATGCGTTTGCGCTGATCAATGCTTCACCAAGAACGTGTAGCCGAGCCGTAGGGGCCTCGGTACCTATGCCAACGTACGGTAGGTCATTAGTAATCGACAGAATACTAATCCCGGATCGTAGACTGGTAACGTTATCTGGTACCTGCAAATCTATTCGCGTTGATGTTCGTCCCAATGCCTCGTCCCAATCCGACTGCGACAACACCTGAAGCCTCCATGCGTCGAAACTGCCAACTCGCCCTCTTAAATAGTCTATAGTGTCGCCATAAGAAAGAGGCCCGTCCTCATGGTAAAATTCAATATTGCTAGTATAATCGTCACTGTTTCCTAAAGTCAAATCTCCTGATATCGTGGTTCCTCCATTCACCACATCAACACTGGCCGTGCTTACGTAGATATTTCGATATGCCAAACTTGAATCGCCTAAATCGCGTGTATCATCAGCATCAGGATCTATGTCGCTAGCGACTGTCCCGGAAATAGTAACATTGGATAGCGTTGCCAAGCCACCGATAGACACGTTATTCGCGAAAGATCCATTCGTTCCGTCAATGTTCGTGAAGTAGTTGATATCACTTCCGTTCATATTGATATCGTTGCTAACAGATATCCCGTCGGCTACATACAGGTTTGTAAAGTTTCCGTTGTCGCCATGAAGGATGTCGTTGCCCTGAAGGTCTATGTTTCCATTCATGGTCAATGAATTGATTTCAAGAGTCAAATCTATGTAACCCGAATCTATACGCTCACCGTTCCATGTCATATTGGAAATTGCACTTGAGGCCCCCACACCATTTAACCAGTCTATTTGGCCTAGCCCGTTAGTCCACAAGTACAAAGCTTCAGCAAGCGGCGTACCGGCATCACTGTACATGGCATCAAGCCGGGTCAGCATTAATAGCAGATTCGTGTTGATCAATCTATTGTCAAGTGGGTCTGCGTCCTCATAAAGAATAATCGCTGTGCCGTCAGAGTTCGTTGTCCAAGCAGAAGCAATGCTCGCGAAGCACATCAAAAGCAATAGTATCAGTTTCTTCATATCATCCTCATGTGGTTATGTCTGCCGTGCCGGTGTAAATACGCCCCAGAATCTCTGCCATACAATAAACCGTCTTGGCTCCGCTTGTCGCTATATCCATTACTACGGTACCGCTAGCGTCCGAAATGACCTCATAATCAGCGTCGGCCTCAAGCTCTCGCATAAGTTCCCCGGTTGACACTGAATAATCAGTTTGCGGGTCCGGCTCTGAATACTCAGCATCAGCAATCCATGTACGAATGAGAAAGCGTTCAGCCAGATTATTCCCGGCGGCATCTTTCACCTGGATAGTGCATGTTCCGGCGTTCCCTGTGGCATCGACAACGCTAACGGTGAGGTATGGAATAAGATCCTGAAGGGCAGCGGCGAGCTTTGCCAAGGTAACATTTGCATCAAGAATCTTGGCTGTGGTGACGGCATCATCTTTGATGTCTTCGGTGTCTAACAAATCAGTAGTTTCTACTGTAACCAAAGGCTCGCCCAGGTTGTGAAGCCGTTCCTTAGATATTCGTATCAACTCGCGACTGTCTTCTGTGAATGTCTGGTTTCTGGTTACTGTGCAGTTAAGTATGCTCATTGCTCACCTATGTCTTGATTATAAACATCACGTATGCGTTTTTAGGTCTTGTCTCGTTACCGCCGGTGCTGTTCGTGCTTCTTGTGCCAGTGGTGTTTTCTGTTTGCAGTGGGTTTGATCCGGAGCTTGTAGACCCTACATTATAGGTATGTGAGTGGCTTTTGAAGGCATCTTCCTGCACCGAACCTATATTGTCTCCTGTGTTACCGCCTGTATTCATGGCAGTACGGCTTGCAGCATCGGGATCATTTCCTGCTGTATTATCCCATCCTCGAAGAAAGCGTCCACGGAAATCAGGAACATTAAAGGTAGTGCTACCGTTGCCTTCACCGAATGTGTCACCTATTACGGCGTAGAGGTCAGCATAAGTCGTTCTGTTCAGTTCAGAGCCATCACACTCGACCCACCCCGAAGGCGCTGAGTTGGTGCTCCATATCTTGATTTCTCCGGTCAGTGTTGCAGCACCCGCCGCCAGCTTGGCAGCGGTAATAGACGAATCAGGGATCTTGTTTACCGTTACAGCTCCGTCGGCAATCTTGGCCTCAGTGACATTGGCATCTTTGATCTTAGCTGTTTCTACGGCATTGGTGCCCAACTTGGCAGCAGTGATAGCAGCATCAGGCACATACGCATTGCCGTTGCCGTCGGCAGCGATCGTCGTTCCATCAAACAAGCTTGAGGCGTCACCATCAAAAGCGTTGGATGTGAATCTAGCCAGCGTAACAAGATCTTCCAAGTTGGCTCCTGTTTTGATCCCACTAGCCCCGTCAAATGTGTATCCCTTTACTAAATTGTCACCAGCCATGAGTTACCTCCCTCGTTTTGCAAAATGGCTTTGCTGTGCCGTCAGTATGATTGACTTGATTTTTAATGAACCCCTTGTGTTGCTAACCAGCACAGAGATACCTGTTTGGTTGGTCATCCTAGGAATGAATCGCAAGGTATGCGTTTCCCAAACATTCAGATAAATACCATCAGCCCTGGCAAACAACGTGGACTCAAGAAGGCCGGGAGCTGTGATTCCGTGAATAAGGGCATCATTGACCGTGAAATAGGTATATCCATCTTGAACTGTCAACTGTCTGTCAGAAAGGAACAATGTGTAATCCTGCCTGTGGGGTTCCTGCCAATCGTCATCTATATTCGACCTATCCCAATCGGGGAGATTGTTGACATCGTACACTCGTTGATCATACGTGATATCTGTAAATACAACGGTCTCAGTGTTGTAATCTTCAGACTCATAGGAAACTGATATTTTGGGATCTTTGTGTTCAAACAACAATTGACAGCGGCCCCATCTCTTAGGGCTCGCCTCATCACCATGTTTGAGAAAGCGGGTCCGCATCTCGCTTTCGACAGGGAATATCTCATCTGTCGCATATGCAGTGTATTCTGTGAAGTAATCTGTATCTGTAACATCTTGGTTCAAACTTTCCTTCACAGCAATGAAGGCGCGTTTAACTCCGGCGATCTCCTTGTATACACGTTGCCCTTCCTCGTACAGTGTTGTCGCACTGTAGAGCGGGATGTCATCCCAAATGTCCTCACTGTCCCAGGGATCATTAGTCATCATTTTACGAGTGCCACCATCGGTACCAAGGAAGTAAAGCTTTTCAGCTTCTACAAAGAATCGTACAGGCTTCAGTAAGTCGCTTTGCCAAACACCAACCCATGCACCGCTTCCACCATTGGCCACATAATCATAGACAAGCACAGCATCATTGACTGTTGAACTGTCCAGGGGCACAGCGAACATCAGATAATTATCGTAGAACACGCCGCAAGCATTGTGAGCATAGTTCCAGTTGATACGGTTAATCAAAGGTTGAATCTTGGCTGATAGCGTTGTTTCTCTCCCGAGGATACTTCCTTCAGCGGTTCTGCGCACAGAAGTTATCCCTTTATATGACAAGAAGCTGATTTCTTGTCCGTGAACAGCAAAAGCGTTTGGGCCTACCATTCCTTCAGATTCACTAATACTATCCTTAGACACATACTGTGAAAGCACTTCCCCTCCTGCGACATCGACATAAGAGTTGAGTCCACGCAGTGCTGAAACAGATCGCTTCTTAAAGACGATGACATAATCATCCTGCCATTGCACAACGGCAGTAATTTCGTCTCCATCTCCCTTTCTGATCGAAAAAAGTTGGTCTGTCCAGTCGTAGGTGTCAATATCAAGTACGTCTGAAACGTATATATCATCATCCCCCTTTACCACAAGCAATCGCCCAAATACATAAACACCCTTGTCACCGGTAGGTATCTGGCCTGTTTGGCCGGGATTCGTGAAGCTCACAAAACCCGCATCCTGGTCTGCACCGTCCCAATACAGAGGGTTGTTCCCATCGCTGCGCAGCATCACCAGCTTGTTGTGTGCCTGCACAAACTGAATAGTCTCGGAAGTTCCTATGGCTTCGGCGGTAGATATGCTGCTTGTATATCCTTTCGTATGGACATACACAGAACCATCAGACACAAGAATTTGCCTGTATGCTGCATCGTCAGTAAACCTAAAGAAACTTGTACCCTGAATATCGCCGTAAACAGACCCAACCCATTGCCACGGAAACCAGAAACCTGTGTGCGTCGCGTCATTGTAACGAGCATTATCCTGGTTGAAGTAGAACGTCTCGTTGAATCCTTCTGTGAGCACTCTATAAGCCCTATGGAAGCCGGGCCTGGTCTCAGCATCGCCCGAACGTATAACGATGTTCTTGCCCCACCTATACTCGTTGGCGGCCAAGTCACCAAGCAAGTTCATGCCGCCCGAAAAGTCGGTTTGTCCGTCAACCATTTGCGATTTGCGATCTGCTCTCATTAAAACGTCTTTTTCGTCGTCGTCCCTGTGTTTTGCCATGCACCTACTTCACCGAAGTCACCAATAGGCATAATCACATTTTCTCTTCCCTCTTGAGTTATCGTCTTTGACTTTGCATTGCCAAGCAACTGAGCCCAATCGCCTCTTCGGGCTTGACCATCCCAAGACCGAAGCTCGTCAGCCATATAAGCCTGTATAACCGGCAGAGCATCAGGAATGGTCCACTCAAGCACTCGGTAGTCAGTAGGTGTCGCGGTAGGATCAGAAGAACTGTACGAGCTTTCTACCGTTGCCTCTACAAAGTTCTTCGTTGCCAAGATCCTGTAGCTTTGAACATCGTCATTCGGATTGACTTTGATTCTGGTCAGTCCAGCCGCCGTATCGGCCAGCTTGTGATATCTCCCACTTGTGATTCCTGTCTGATCGCCCCTGAGCATAGCTGATATCTCGTTTTCAGCCCACACAAAGGAGTCGTTATCAAGAGACGAACTATTCACTACGACTACGGCCAGCACCATATCCACAGAAGAAGTAAAGGTGATAATGCCGGTACTGGTATCATAACTTGAAACATAAGTTGAATCAGAAGAAAGGAACTGATCAATCTTTTTGTTTGCCCACAACTCTTCATCAAAGATGACGCGGCCAACTTTGTTGTAACGAGAAATGGCTTCAAGCAATATCTCATTTTGGATGGGGTCGCGGGGCAGACCCAACCCGTCTGACACTGCACCTTGTATGAGTTCCAATACCGTCATATATCACCTTTTTGGCCCCCCAGGGAGGGACTAGCTCCCTGAAGGGCACCTGGGTTGGGGAGCACAACTACGGTTGAATTGTATACGTTCCGCTCAGCACACTGTTGCCGGCAGTGACCGGAATATTGAGGTTCACAGGCATGTCCCGTTTACCGGTGAATATATTCCTCAAAGCCATCTGAACGGTACTCGACGCCTTCAGGGGCACAGTTACATTATCCGTCGCGTCCACCACATACACCGGATCGTCCGCAGCCGCAGTAAGGGCTGTTTCCAAGGTATATGACGTGAAGTTCGTAGTGCTGTTGTAAGACACAATAGTCTTGATCTGACTGAGCTGATATCCTGAAGTCGCATTGCGTACCAAGATATAATCAGTTGCAGCAGTGGGGGTGAATCCACTCCAACTATTGCTGCCTTGAGTATAGACGTTGATGTTCGTAGTAGCCGAAACAGCGGCCTCCGCAGAACTAATATCGCGTGCACGATAGATAGTCATATTGGCATTTGTAGCCACGTCAACCATCATTGACTCGTTTAGAATATAGCCTCTCTCACCGGGTATTGTGACGCTGGCAGCAGCCGCCGGGGATCCCGTAGTAGAGAAGGTTTTCATCTGAGGAGCAGCAATGACGCAAATAACGATTGCGGCAAGAACAACCACAGAAGCGATGATTTTCTTATTCATATTGTCTCTCTTTCTTTGTTCTTTGAGGTTTAGGGAGGGGAAATACCCCTCCCGCTACCAGTTAACTTACACCATGTTTCCGAAGTTATTTAGCTGCTTCGTCGGATCAGCCGGATCGTAGTTATTCGGCAGATACTCAGTGACAGGAGCCTTGATAACAAGAGCCCAATCAGGGTTAACCATAGCAATCTGATATGGCTGTAGATAACCGACACTCATCGAGTAACCGGTCTTTGTGATGTCCTGGGTTTTGGTCCTGGGTTTTGAGAACAGACCCTTACCATTCATAGGCATCCAAGTGAATGACTTTGCACCAAAGCACAGGCAACTATGGATCTTACCATAATTAGCGCGCTTGTTCTCACCGCCGAAGTCCTCCGTAAACGGAGAATCATCTATCACGAAAACAAACCCTGCGTACTTGTAAGTTGTGTAGTTCTCAAGGCCCTTAATAGCAGTCTGCATTCCACCTGCGATTGCGGATGTTATGAGTCCATTGTCAGTATCCCGCATAAGATCATTCCATGCGGAAATAGAGAGAACACAAACATAGCTACCGTTGATCTTACGAGCGCCAGCAAGTTCCAATTTAACATAAGCTGAACGGATATCACTCCACTTCAACGTGTCAGTCTCATCAAGGTCTGCAAATGAAGCTTTACCATTTGCGTAGTAGTGAGGAGCTGCATAGAATGTGAAGCTTGTACTGTACAGCGTAACCGTTGCCTCTGCTGACTGATCGAACGCAGTAGTAGCCACAGTTGACGTTGAACTCCATACACCTGGAGTCATCCTGCCAACAAGCATCGCGTTTTGAACAAGTTCATGCTTACGTCTTTTGAGGGCCAGCGGCATATCCTCATCAATCCACTCCTTGATCCTTAGCCAGGAAGTCATTGTCAGAGTCGTAGGAACATCAATATATTCCTGCAAGAACTCGACCGGAACGGTGATTTGATCTACACCAAGCTGAGCGCCTGAACTAGGATCAGATCCAGCACCGCCTGGGGTGGCCATAGTTTGAGGTCTGCGCAGCCTTTGCTTGCGCGTGAATTTGCTGTATTGTCCCGATTCCATCGGGATACCGTCTACTCTGCCATACGTCTCATTGAGTAGAGCGGTTTCGTAATCCCGCCTTTCCAGCAGCTTCTTGTTGAGATATTCCTCAACCAATGCTGCGGAACTAATACCAGTAATTGTATTAGCCATAACCGAACGCCTCCATTACACGAGAGCGCCATCCCTGATCAACTGAGTGATTTGATCGTTAATATCAGCGGCGCTTCGCTCGTTTGTTGTTGATTTAATTGGAGCAGAGGCCGGTAGAACTGAATTCTGTTGAGCAATCTTTTGCTCAATCTGTCTTTTCTGTTCCTGCAACTGCGCCAGTTGACTTTCAGACGAAGGAACTTGAGAGGCCGCGAACGCTTCCTTGATTATTCTCGCATGGGTATGAGGGTTCGACATCAAATAATTGACATAGCTTTGATCGTAGACGCCTTGTTCTAGGATCTGACCAGTGTCAGGATTTAACTTGCCCAAATACTTAGCATCCCACTGAAGCGAGAACTTAGACAAAGCAGAATTCTCATTCATAAATTCCGGCATTTCTTCTTTCACTCGATTGATTTGCTCTTGATATGCCGACTGTAAGGATGCTTTTTCTTCTTGCTGTTTACGCTCTTGCGTCTCAGCGTCCATGCGTTTCTGGTACTCATTAGCATGCACAATTTGCATGGCATTACTGATTTCAGCAGCAATATTTGCACTTGCTTCTGGGCCGTAAATGCCTTGCTGCGCATTCGCGAGTACCTTAGTAAGATCCTGGGAGTTAAAAGCTGTTCGGAGAGCTTCACGCGCATTTTTGATCGCCATAGCGTTATCAAGCTCGGTGTCAAACCCGCCTTCTTTGGCTTTTTCAAGTGCTGACACCACTTGCTCAACGGTCATAGTTGGACCAGAAGGCTCTGTTGGAGCGTTCCTGGCTTCCTCTATTTCCTTGATACGACGCTCAACTGCTTCTCGTGCTTCTCTCTCTTCTTTCAGCTTCAACCGCATTTCCTTGAAAGCATGTTGGTCAGGGGTCTCGACTACTTTCTCAGGTTCATTCTGAGTTTGAGTTTGATCCTCGACAACTTTGGTTTCTTTGGTTGCGGTCTCCTCGATCTTCTCTCCTTGAGGTGTTTCCTTGGCGTCCTGGTCGCCGGTTGTCGCAGGAGATTCAGGGGCTTCAGTCCCGGCGGCAACTTCTTGCATCAAATCCATTTCGCTATTTCTGATAGTGTCCTGGAGTATGGCGTCAATGTCTGCTGCCGTTCTTTCGTCCAATACCTCTGTCTGTGTCTGTGCCTCTTCTGTCATTTCGTCTGTTTCCTTTCTGGATAGGGTCCAGAACCCGTCACGCATTCAAAGGCATGCGGTGCCTGCCAAGCACTTGTGGCGTGCTGTGCCATTCCTACCATTCGTTACCATCTGGTATGGTGGTAGATTGTTTTCCTGCTGCCGGAACATCAGGACCGGGTATTCCATTCAGGTCCGATTTACAGTTCTGGTAGCCGATCATAAGGTCTTTGGTGTTGCGGTCGGATCTAACGCAACCAAGAATGCGTGATACAAGCTGGTAGTCAAGATGCACCATGAGTTTATTCCATAACTCAGTGTCGCGCCACTCCTTCAAGACTTGGCGTTCGGTCTGATTAAACTCAACTTCCCTAAACTCAGGAAGACTTGCTTTCTTTTTTCGCTTGAACAGCATTTTTCTCCTTCATCTCTTCAATCTTGTCAGCATTTTCGACCGCGAGCTTTTGAACTTGCTCAAGTTCTGTGTCTTGCTGATCATTGGAAACAGCGATCTGTTTGAGGCTATCGGTGAGATTCTGTAGTACCTGATAAATAGGCGGTTGCCCCTGGGGGCCTGCCTGGTTAGGATCTATCTTCATCAGGTTTGCAAGGTCAGGGTTGGCATAGGTCAAAGCATACTGCACTCCGGCAGCAATATCTTGAGGTGCCACGTTCAAGTATTGAGCCGCCCAGTCTATCGCTGCTTGATTCTGCATGAATTGAAGTTCAGGATTAGATGTCTTCTGGCTGGTAGCCGGAATAATCAGCCATTGAACGTCGTAGATTTCTATAGGAGCGGTACCTTCTAGTTCTCTGCCGTTGATTATTGGTAAAGGAATTCGTCTACTCTTGAGATCATTCCAAAGCATCATATACAGCTCTTTGTCGGGATCGTTGAACCTTTCGACAGAAGCGGACGAAATATTGCCTTGCTTGGCATCCTCGCTGCGTTGTTGAGTAGCTGTTTTTTCCAGCTTACGGGATTGAGTTACTTCTGCGTCGTACAGAGATGATCCTGCTCCGGCCCTGGCCGCCACTGTGCGTCGGCGAGCGTCAACTTCAAAATCAAACGAGTTTGGAGGCTGCGGAAGCGTTGCCGGGGTTATATTTGCCGGAAGCACTGTACCTGGCTTAATCTTGATATTTTGAGGATTGGTCCCTTCGCCATTATCCTGAAACAACATATTGCTTGCAAAATCGGCCCAAATAAGCTTTTTCCGGGTCATCGTCGTGGCAATAAGCTGATCATCCATGCAGGTTTCGCCTAGCCCTCTGGTATCGTACCAGTGAGGCGATCTATTCTCATAACGATGCTGAATTAGGGGCCACGGTTTATCTTTTCCAATTTGAAGCAATTTTCTTGTTACCGGCTCTCTGCCTTCTGCATCAGCAATAGCCAACTCTGCCATGAGTACATCATCTTGAAGCTCTTCATAGACATCATCTTCCTTCCAGACAATCATCTGCATCATCTTTTCAGGAACATCTGGACATACATAAGAAATTATTTTCTGATTCTTTTCGAGCTTCAAACCAAACTCATCTTGGTGTTTGAGATCCCATTCGCTTGCAAGATGACATATTTCCCAAATGACTATCGAATTATGACTGTAATCACTTACATTCAGCCCAATTAACTCTTCCCGCCTTTTCAGAGCGTTTCCTTCGTTCCATGCAGACTCGGCAGGGTTATCAGCGTTCGGGGCAAGCCTGTCCAGAACCTTGTCGACGTTGATCCAACCTTCTTCTTTCTTATCTTCAAGCTGCTTTCTGCTGAACCTGCTGACAAAACAAACTCGTTCTGAATGTATGGATACAGGGACTTTAGCGTCTACTGGAACAATAACATCCTGGGGGTCTATTGTTTCGAAACTTGGGATTTCAGTCCCAAACATGTCATTGTAAATGGGTTTAACCTTGTCAACGGCGAATCCACGACAGTTCTTGGTATCAGACGCCTGCTCACGCTTACGCCGATAATCTATGAAGTGTCGCAGGTATGTATCGAAAGCCCTTTGGGTCTTCATTGTCAGATCGTTAGGGATACCCTCTTGAAGAGGTATGAAATAGCACAATAGGGGCGCATTGACCATCATGCTGATTTCCTGATCAACCTTGTCTCGAACAACGTCGTCAATCAGGGGCTCAACAGGATTAGGGGCATCTGGATAGGGTTTGTTCTTGTTGTTGCGCTCACCAAGCCTGCGCTTTTTGATCTCATCGTCTTTGTAGGCCCAATCCTTACGCGCTTCAAGATCGTTCTCAACGTCTTCGATGTACGGTGCCATCGTTCTATTCGGATCGTCAGATGCCATAATAAAAAAAGGGATACCAGCCATAAAGCCGATATCCCTACCTTGATAGTGCTTGGGATTCCTACTTAAAATTCAAATTGTACACTGTCGGTTGATTCTACGCGAAACTTTGAGTTTTTCTTAACCACACGAAGTTCGCCGTACTGCTTTTCCATCAGTTTATCGACGTGTTCATATAGTTTCTCAATCATTTCTGCGTGCCCTTCCCTTTCTTTTCGTTCCTTTATAATTCGGTTCATAACAGAATAGCACAAATGTTGTCAAGGCCTATTTTCATATCACGTACACCAGCCCCACCGATCATTATTTCCAACCCCCTCTCTCATAACTCTTTGCACATCTTTGAAATACTCTTTTGGCGATCCGGTAGCAAGTAATTGCTCTTCATAATTGGAATAAACCTTGGTTTCCTGCATCTGATAGCACAAATGTACTAGAGTATCCAAGCGGTCTGGCGAGCCTTCTTTCCGCTTTTTAGCTTCCTGCTTGGGTTCTATTCGGATCCGGTTATTGTCATCGTTCCGCATGACGTATCGTCGTTGTTGCATCTGCTTAATAAGAATATCATCTCTCGGCAGAATCAACTGACCTTCGTGGAGCATCTTCTTGAGATGCCAGTGCATTTCAGCGTAGCGGTCAACGAAGTCCTTTTTCTGCAAACCTGGGGTATTCGGGTTGATTCTTTTGATCGGCCAAGACGCATCTATCATTTCTGAAATGATGCCTGCCCCCAAGCCCCCGTTATCTCCTTCGATCCACTCCGGCCTAAGCTGCCAACGCTTGAAAAGCTCTATATACTTTGCTGCTTCTACTGTCGGAGCCACGTTGCCGCTTCTGTGCCAAGCAACAAACGGGTGAACCTGGTTGCCAACCCGGACGCCAAACACTAGCTCATCGCCGCCACCGGAAAAGTCACAGAACGCCTTTCTTTCGCCTCCAAGCTGTGGCAAGGTACCAGACATAGCTTCCACAGCTTTCTGCATGTCTACTTCATCGAAGACCATCATGGTCCCGGATCTGAAGAACTTGGCCTTCAGAAAAGAGTAAATGAACGGGTGATCTGGTCCGAATTTCCTGAGATATGCTTCTCTTTTCCTTTTCTTTTCCCCGGTAGTCAAGTGCGGGCACATCTCCCAATCAATCACAAATGGAATAGTTTCTCCCTGCCACTTCCATTTAGTGGTCCAAATCCCCTCGGTATTCATGCAGGCATCATAGAAAGAGCCTGAATCTTCCCCGGTTGTCGAAATGTAAAGCCTCACTGTGGGGTCACAACGGACAACAGCTTCGTATATCTCTTCAGATACAGACTTTCCCTCATCCACGATGATCAACAGCGGACAGAAAATGTTCCGGCCCTTGTCATCAGTCTTATTTCGCTCGTGATACCCTTCGAACCGCTCACCTTCCTTTGTAACCCTGATAAGTATGGTGCTACCCTCTAGCCCATTGACAGAAGGCAGTGTGATCTTGTCGTTCGTTATTTTCCAATTCGGGTGAAACTTTCTCGACATATCCCTGATAGCCGGCCACAACTGCTCCTTGATCTGATCTTCCGACTTCGACGTAATCACCACCTGGGAACTCGGAAACGCAGCGGCAAAACTCAATGCCAGGATCGGGACAGTGAAGGAAGACTTCCCGCTTTCATTACACGTAGCAACGGCCACATTGGCCCCTGGACGCCAGCACGCATCCCAAACCGCTTGTTGCCACGGATAAGGCTTCATCACATGGTAATGCTTAGCCTGAACTACCGGTGACTTGGCTTTCGAGAAAACACAGTTGGTCCCCTCAACTACCCTATCGCCGTACTGCTCGAACCCTGTAAGTCCCTCGGATGGTGGTATCCCTTCCATTTATTTGTCATCTCCGCTATTCGTTTGTACAGATCCATATGACTCTTCAATACCGGTAGCAGCAAGCTCTTCCCCAACGCTTCCTGCATCCCATCTGCCAAATCATGCACCTGGCCCAATATCAACCAAGCCTCGTGGCACATGCCGGCCATTTCCTCACAATCGCTCTGAAGGTCAGACCTCGTTTTGTACCCTTTACCCCTGTCGTAGCCGTTACCGTTGCTCACTTCCAAGCCCCCCTTACCGCTTCTATACACATATTGATCGCCCCCGAATAACCCTTGTCCGAATGATGCTTCTTGCATCTCGGATTCGCTGGAATAAACGACTTCACCAAGAAACGAAAGTTCTCTGGCGACAGCGTTATACTGATTTTCGGACTCTCCCGTCTCTTGGCGTCGTCGCTCATGACTACAATCCTTCCTTGACCTCATGCCGTTATTTGGTGTGCGTTCCTTCAACTCCACGGTTGATCCGGTCCTGAGTGCGCTTATTCAGCCACAACAGTGCTTCTTCCAGCTTGGTAATAGCAAGCGCATTCTCTCTACAACTATATTCACCAGCCTGGAAATGCTGTAGCCGGTCAATGACTATTGCTATCAGGTCTTCATGATGACAACCATTAACACCTTTTTCCTTGATCGGACCATTTTGGAACCGAACCTCTAAGCAAATAGTGTGATCCTGATCATCTTCAGGTACAGTAACAACCTGATATATATGACATGCCCCTCCGTCACCAGGCTCATCCAAACACTCAACCTCAGTATACTTCCGACTTCCGATCTCGACCTTTCTCATGCTTTCCCTTTCGTTTTCTTTCTACCTTCCGTTGAACTCTTCCGTCTTCATCCTTCGCCAGTTATGCAACGCGCCTCTCACATCACGCAACGAAAATTTTATCCTCGTTTTGTTCTCCTGGCTCATGGTCTCCTCTTCTAAACGTCCCAAACCCACCTTCTCTGCCTCCTCCAACAGTTTCTCGTACTTATCCTTCTTCGGTGCCCCCTCCCGAAGAGATTCCGTTGTCGGCAGCGGACCCTTCGGCTTCACCACATTCGTCACCATCTCATTGATACTCGTTCCCATCAGTCCTCCTCTCTGTTGTTATCGTATCCGAAAATGTGTTAGAAGAAGCAGGAATTTCAATCCACTCATCAGTATCACTTCGGTATATCCAGCTTGGACCGACATGTATTACATTTTCATTAAGCCTTGCGTATGCCTTACGAACATCATCCCAGGTAATACGATCTGCTTCACACGCGATAGACGGAAAAGAATCCTTCGGCTTCAACCAACCCAGGAACGGCAGCCCCGACAACATCGTCATGAATGATCTACGATTCATGCCTTACTCCTCTTCGCTCGGACATCCGTTCTTCGATATACTATGTGAATAATAGCTCTGTTTAACGTAAATTGGCGTACCTACCGGCAAAACAGGCAACGAAAGACAACCATTGTCATCAACTCGATAGCTTCCTTCAAAATTCTTCGTTTGAACATGAGCCCAAGCACCAGGAATGAATCCTGGAACGGTCTTGTAAACAACTTTCGGCTTCAGGAACCGTAGAAACGGAACCCCACCCAACATCTGCATGAAACTTCTTCTATTCATCACAACCCTTCCTTATACTTCCTGTTCATCATCTCAGCCTTTCGCTTGGCTCGCTTCCGAGACCAGTATGCCCACATAGTCCATAATTTCTTCCTGATATACCACCGAGGATACACATGGCTATACTCACACTCCCCAGGTAACGACATCTTGTCACTCCCAACAAGCACAGACCTTACATCATACATCAAATCAGAACCAAACGACACCAACCATATCGTTTGCCCCTGCCTCAACTCCTCAACTTTCGGTCTCACTCCCAATCTCTCCTCCAATCACTCGTCGCGCTTTCCGTCTTCATGTATACCACTTCTGCGTGCCCTCAAACACCTCCACACCCTTACCATAACCCAATGACCTAAGCAACTCGCACATCAATTCATCCATACGCATGTGATCCGTATCCACCCAATCAGCGTCAGAACGCTTCCTCATCTCTTCCTCAAACTCGTCAGGCGTCATCATATCAAATCCCCCACACTCGGTATCTCCCTTATCTCTCCTTTATCACTCCCCTCCTCTTCTTCATAACACACTCCATTAGAACAGTGTGCGACATCTCCTGGGGAAGTAGAGCGAGGGTGGACGGATCTAGTATCTGCTGAATCGCGTCGGGGGGGTCCGGGTACCCCTGCCACCTGGCCACCACCATCACCGGATAGGCTATCCGATGCAATCTGACCCTCATTATCCTCACAACCACCTGCTACTGAGTGCTTAACAATACTCTCCATGGTTGCAGCGTTGTCGGTAGGTTGCTCAGATGTATGCAATGTCCCTGCCTTGGCGCTCTCCGTCTGCGTACAGATAAGCACCCCATGTACACCCAGTGTACATTTGACTGCCTTGGCCACCGTCTTGAGCCCATCATGCTCTTGCGCAATGACTTGTGCAGGTGATCTACCGTCTAACTCAGCCTCAAGAAGCCATTTAGTGACCTCAACCGGGTCCAACTTGCGCCGATCCAGCTCAGCTTGCTCTAGGTCGCCCTTAAGCTTGATCAGCTCAGAGAGTGCTTGCCTAACCGCTTCAGGGCGAGCGTTTTGTGTATAAAACGACTCGATCATGTCCTTTAGAACCTGCTCGCGCCCGGCCATTGTGTCGAGGTCGGGAACCATGCCATTGTGCATGGAATGTACATTGGATGTACACTCAGTGTACTTTTTGCGTAGGTGCTCAACTCTGGACATAAACTCAGGCTCGTTGCGGAGCCTGGACGCTCCTCCGTACGCAGCATCCTTGGTAATTGCCCCGTTGGCAGTCTGAGACCATGCCACTGACAGTTTGGTGCCGTCAGCATGCAATTGAGCGGTGCGCTCTCTGCGCTTGTCTGGGAGAGGCTGGGAGGGATCATGAGTGTGGGGGCCCTTAGTCTGATCTATAGTATCTATCCCTGACATACATACATCCATACTTACGCCTCTTACTCCGTGGCTTTGGGGTTGGGGTTGGGGGTTGATTGTGTGGGTGGATGATCTCTGAGGTATGCTCCTTGATGGTGGTAGTCCTGGAGGTTGTCATCGGGGTCATAACGGGCGAGTACGAGCTGGTTACGTCGCATAGCTTGCTCGAGGATAGCCATGATAGTGTAGGTGCGGGCCCGGACACGGTGTCGGGCTGAGGGTCGGGGGGTGCAGAGTATGGTGGTGCCGTTGGGGGTGAGGATGAGATATTTTGGGATGCCGGACTTGGTTAGGTAGTAGCCGCGACTCTGGCAGTAGCGTATAAGGGAGAGCTCTGCGGGCTTGCTTGAGCGGGGCTTGATCCATGAGACCCATTTATTGGCGAGCCTAGCCGGGCTGAGCGTGCGGATCAGTGCCTTAATAGTACTACTGTCTTGGTCCATACCTCGTGACTCTTACTCTATGACCGTGGAGTTGTCAACAGTATTTTTCGCAATTGTGATAGGTGGCAGATGCTCAATTTGGGTAGTTTGTGTGGTATAGTGTTTGTTGATAGTTGTTTATGACTATTCTCAGTTTTGCGTATGGTTTTCGCACGGTTGCAATATTGTGATCGTGCAAAACGGTCAAACTGGTCAAATTTATCAAATATTTGCTCAGTTTTTGGCGATATTGAGGGATAATGTGGTTATTATACGATATTTATATGATTATTGTGTAGTTGGCACATCTGCTGCTTATTATTAATGGCATGAGATACGAGATACGAGATAACAGAGTAACAACAGGAGGATGCAGATGCAACGCAAATACAAACTTTTTCACGCGATGGACGATCACAATTGTTGTAACACGCTGCTGATTGATGTAGATGAGTGGGATGCCAAAAAAGAGGCACTGATCTTAACGCACCCAACGCACAGCGAGCTACTTAATATGTTGATTAAATATTTCGCCCCGCCCGCATGGACTGAGGTTACGTACTGCGAAACAATTACTATCTCGGGTCAATATGTTGGCACAATGGGCGGTGTATATAAGCAGAGCTAAACCGGAGTATGCGTAGCCAACAATAACAGGAGGTAGTATGGAAACGGTACGAGCATATGACCACGCAGAGCAAGCGGAAATAGTGGAGGTTGCAGACTGGTATGAGGCGTTTGCTCAGATGGGTAACAATACGCCAGGGTACTACATCCAGATACACAGTGGCGACCGGCTATGGGTATATCCTGACGGTAGTTATCGTGTGTGTGGTCGCAGTTGATAAATATACGACGTATAACAACAGGAGGTAGACAGTGACAACAGTACTGACACGAGTACAGGCAATCGAGGTAGCAGGGGTAGAGGCAGTTGAGGCAGTTGAGGCAATCAACTGCGAGCCGACTAATAGGGTCGGAGTACAGGTCGGGGATACTGCGATGGAGTGGGCGGCCTCAGTGGATATAGAGCACGAGGACTACGACACGTTGACGGCTATATACATGATAGATGAGGAGCAGCAGCGGGCGTTGGCAGATGCCGATGGTGATGGATCCGCTATTACGTGGGAGATTGATCATTACGTGGTTGATTAATAATCGTTTCAACCCCAAGCCCGGGGGGCAAACCGGGCTATTAAGGAGGTGGGTGGTGACAGACAAACGTTACATAGTGGTCATGGTGCGGAATATGTATCAACCGGATCTAAACGCAGATGGAGCTCCTAGGGTAGCAGATATAGCCGATAGTGTTGAGGAGTGCATGCGCAGGATTGATG
>Ga0210365_10420617_pt1 | contig 40632 bp, 53 predicted proteins | sample S637metaT_FD_159655 | JGI IMG/M metagenome (GOLD analysis project Ga0210365, IMG submission 159655) | Metatranscriptome of estuarine sediment microbial communities from the Columbia River estuary, Washington, United States - S.637... | ecosystem: Environmental > Aquatic > Marine > Intertidal...
AACTCGGCCAGGGCCTGGTGCATCTCGCCATACACCCAGCACTCCAACTCAGCACCGAGCTCGACGCATTCGAGGCAAGTCCTGAAGGTCTCGAATCCGCCATCTACCCAGAGGCCCGATGTGTACTCGTACCGGTCGCCTGGTGCGATGACGGCCTGGCACTCGACGCACTCGTGAGCCTTGCGCGCGGTGACCATGCGCGTCGTCGCGAAGGTTGGGCCATCGCAGTCGCACATCAGAGATCTCCGCGCTCATCGCGCTCGTGCGAGCGCTGTTGCTTCGCCTGGCAGAACATGCACTCCTCTGTGCTATGCGAGCGGAGTGTCTCGCATTCGTGGCGGCGCATCGCGACCCGCAGCGCTCGACCGACTTGGTCCAGCTCGTCGTCTGTGACCATCCCTTTGCCCTTCTCGGTCCACTCCACAGCTCCACCAGGCCAGTATTCGAGTACGAGCGTGCTTGATTCGGCCTCGGCCGTTGCGCCGTTGACGACTGCAGCACGGATCAGACGACGAATGCCGAACGTGTCCGCGTACAGGCGCGCCGAGTCAATGCCGGTCGGAGCTTCTTTAGCAGTCGCGCAGATGTCCGGCGTGATGGCCGTGTCGATATCGTCGGCGTCATTGCTGGGCTCCCATCTGAACAAGGTGATCTTGATATTCCATGCGGTCATATGCATCATGTCGTTGCCCTTTCGCGGCTGTCTGTGGATGTTGGAAACTCCGCCCACTGCCGACCGTCGAGCAACGGCAGGGACACCTTGCGCACGCGACCCTGGTCGCGCTCAACGAACTGTTTCAGGAAGAATGGCACGCCCAGGCGCTGGCACTGGTCGCGCAGACTTCGATGCCAGTCGAGTTCGGCAGCCCGCGCGCGCTGGCCCGACTCGGAGCCCGCGATGACCCAGCCCAGCCCAGCCGCAGAGCGTCCGCCCGCAGCCTCGCCGAGGTCGATGGGGCCGAGCAGTGGCTCACACGACAAGAAAGGCCGCGTGCCATACATCTCGGCGAGGTCGAGCACAAGCGGCAAGCGGTACTCGGCCACCTCCTGATTCTCGATCGACACGCCGAGAGTGTCCGCATGGCTTCTTCGATCTGCTGGATCGCCTTGGATGCGTCGCCAGACTGAACGGCAGTGAGGGCTGCGCGAAGCTCGTCGAGTGCCAAATCAGCCGCCGAGTCGAGCTGCGCAACACGACGTTCGAGCTCGGTCTCCTTGCACGGGGAAGCCGACCATCCGATGACGCTATGCGTGTTGTTTGCCATGCACCATACATAGCCGAGTGGCGACACCGTGTCAACACCAAAACAACACCATGCACCGGCGCCGCGTTCAAGGGCGGGCGGTCGCCAACGCGTGAGCGAGCCGCGCAGGGTATGCGCGGTGAAACTCTCGCGGCAGGACCTCGTGCACCAGGCGCTCGAAGTCCCAGCGTCGCGCGACCGGCTGCGAGGGCTGTAGCGCCCAGCGAAGTTGGAGCTTGCGCCGTCGCCCGCGACCGCGCCGGATGAGCAGCCGCTCGCCCTTGCCAGCGTGTCGCCGAAACGGAGCGGGCAGGCGGGCGTCGTTCTCGACGAAGAAGTGGCGCTCGTCGCGCAGGGCGCCGGGCCAGTTGCGCCTGGTGACCACGCGCTTTGGATTCGGTCGAGCCGCGCGCGTGGGTATGGCCGTGCTCGTGCGCTGGCCGCCGAGGACGTGATCCTCGTACATGGCGCGCGTCGTGCCCACCGTGACCTCGGGCCGTGAGCGCGTCGCTCTCTCGACCCTGATGCCGCCCGTGGACCACTGGCGCCGGACTTGGAAGGTGTCCTTGATGTCGTCTTTGATTGCCCCTCGCGTGGCAAACGCGCTATCGTTTGCAGCACCAATCGCAGCAAATCCCACCTGTTTGTTGAATGATTTGGCGACCTTGCGAGGAGATATCAGCTTGTTTTTTATGGTAACCATGGCAATTGTTTGGGCATCCTTCGCAGCGGTAATCGCAGCCGCGGGCATCATGTGGCGCATGTCGCGGCGGCTGCTCGAGGTGATCATACAGCAGGCCGAGATCGAGCTCGACAGCGCAATCGATCGGGTCCTGATGACCGGCAACTCGAACGCGTCGATCGCCGACACAGCGACCAGGGCGCGGAACCTGCTCACCGGGCCGAGCGAGCGAGCGCTGCGGCGGCTGTACGGCGCGGAATACGAGCAAGCGGTCACCAAGCGTGCGGAGGCTCGCAAAAGGTGATCCGGTCGCTCATATATATGGGCGAAATTATTGGCCTTTTTGACGCTTTGGCCGAGTTTTGGGACCACTTTTGTGTGAGTATGAGCCGCGCGCAGCTACCCCCTCCCCGCACGTATGGGCCAGAAGGACCCGCGACATGATCGATGACACACCACGCAACCTATCCGACACCCTCCTGTGCATAGCCAACAGCGATGCAGGTGGCCGTGTACCGTCCGCCGCCGAACTGAACCGGCACCGCTTGGTGCTGATGCATCCTGAGCAGGTGTCGCGACGCGAGCAAGCGATGGCAACGCTCAGCACAGCGTTGGCAGCAGCACGCGCAGCGACAGAGGAAGCCGAGCGCGCTGTATATGAAGCACTCGAACTCTACCGGCCATTAGCCACGATACGGACTATGTTGCCAGACATGGCAGCCATGAGCACTTACAACAAGCGTCGAGATGCACACGCGCTGTCATGTGTCGCATCGGAGATATCCGGCGCTGCCCGGGCGAGCGAAGCGGCATCACGGACCATGTCGACCAAGGCGGTCAAGGTCTGGGAAGAGTTCGAAGTGGCGCTGCGTGAGGCCGGGCAGTGAGCGAACGCAGGCCCAAGGACATTGACGTGCCCATTACTGGGCCGATGGGAGACCGGCTCATCTTCAAGCTGCTGTCCCCCGGGCGGCGGTTGTGATGGGCATGTTCCGAGCACTTCGCGCATGGCGTCGCCGTCGCCTCGTGGCGCGCGCAGTACGCGCCGAATACATGGCGGATCACCTACCGCACGACTTCGCCGATGAATGGCGCACCCGGGCCATCACCGCCCTCGCCCGCGTTGCCGCAATCGACGCGTGCGAGGGCGTACCGCCGGCGAGACTGCTCGAGTAGCATGGGCCGCCCCAAGAAGCCCCGCGACCTGATCGCGCTGTCCACCGCCGCCCAGCGGTACGGCGTGAACGATAGCACCCTGCGCCTGTGGCTCAACAAGGGCCGGCTGCGCGGGCATGGGACACGGCCCACCGAGATATCTGAGGGTGCACTGGTCGCACTGCTCAAGAGCGATGGGCGACCATGCGAGCCCCAGGACGACACGCCAGCGCCGGTGACGGCCGACGATCCGCTGCTCACCCTGGACCAGGTCGCCGACATCCTCGGCGTACGCAAGCAGACAGCGAGCGCGTACAAGACCGAGGGCAAGCTCGCATCATATCGCCGCTCTGACGTGATGGCGTACCGCGCGCACCGCGCCGCTGGCGATGGCTACACCAAGACTGGCCTCGCCGACGCGCGCGCCGAGGGTCACCTGCTCGATAACGAGCACAAGCGGCTGCGCAACCTCGAGGCCATGGGCAAGGTCTACCACGCCGAGGACGTAGACAGGGTCGCCGTCGAGCTGGGGCGGCTCCTGGCCAACCAGCGACAGCAGGGCGCACAGCGACTCGCGGCGACCCTGGCTCGCGAACTCGGCGAACTCGGCATCATCCTCACGTCCGAGCAACGAACCGCGATCGTCCGCGCTGTAGCCGACGTCATGGATGCCCAGGGCGATGCATTGCAGCGGCTCATCGCAGGCATGGCCAGCGACTGACGGCGTCGCCGCTGGCCAGTGGAGTACTTCAGCGACGTTGACCGCGCTCACGAGTGCTGGCACACTTTGCGCATGCTTATCCCGACAGGCTGGCAACCGGGCACCTTGGCCGTGTCCGCGCCCTCGGCGCCAACCGAGGAAGAGTTGGTCATCCCGCCCCAGGTCGATGTGCTTGAGGTGACGCTCGTCGCGCCCGTCGGCACCGAATCGGTGACGCCGCCGCTTCTGATCCTTGGCTGGGACAATGACCAGCTGGCCTGGCGCGAGCTGGCGCAGATAACGAACACCGATCCGGTCACTGGCGACCAGGTCCCGTTCGACGTCGGGCCGGTCAACCCGGCGCCGTCGTATCTCTTGCGCGGCTCGCCGGGTATTCGCCGACTTCACATCCAGGCCGCAGCACTCACCGGCGTGGTTGCCACCCGTCAACGCGGCATCTATCAGAGGTCGGATACATGAGCGCGGGCTACCTGTTCGACTCCGGCGGCGGTCGCATCCCATTCCTCTCGCAGACAGCAAGAGGGACGATGGAAGCGGCGATGCGCATGCCGCTCGACTTCTGCGTCCAGGGTAACGATGCCCGCGATCTCATCACCGACACACCGCTGGTACAGGTCGCGCCCGCGCTGGCCAATCAGACGACCACGGCACTACTGGACGGGGAGCCACCGCCAGCCACGGTGACCACGGCGCTGACCATGAGCGGCGGCGGCTCGTGGGATGCATGGGACTCGACGGTCAACGACATCACCACGGGCTCCGCATTGCTCGCCCTCACATTCTTTCTGCAAGCCGCTCCCGTGGGCTCGGCCAACCTCGTCGGCAAGCGCGACGGTGTTGCGGGCATGGAGCTGTTTGTCGATGCCAACCAGCAAGTGAGCTGCCAGCTGAACGTCAGCGGCGGAGCGCTGCGCAGCATCAAGCTCCCCGGGACTTTCGACGTCGGTCGCTGGCATACGGTGGTCTGCCACATTGACCGCTCAGTGCCAGGCGGGCTCGGTGGGGGCCAGCTGATCCTGGCCGGAACCAACGAATCCGCGTCACGTGCCGCCAATCGTATCGCGATCGACATCGATCCCGGCTCACTCTCGAACGCCAGTACGTGGGCGGTTGGCGCTCAGCGGATCGGCGTGAGTGCCAATATGCGCGTCTTGCAGGTTGCCATCGGCGAAGGTCCAAAGACAGAGGGCCGCAAGGCCACGATCATCGCCGGCGAGGTAGCGAAGGTGACCTGGGCCGATCAAGTCTACGGGGGTATCACGCCATGATCTTCTTGAATCAGTCATTCATTGACGCCGGTACGTTTGGCGTTGCCGCGCCCACGAACAGCAGCTTGGCTGCCGGGCTCACCGCACTCGACGAGCAGCTCGACGTGACAGTCCCGGGCGCTGTCGCGAACGTTCAGGCGGCGGCGACCGCGCTGGTTTCCGAAGCCGATCAGTTCAAATTTGACTCATTGTCTCCATCGTTCGATATCACCGCGACATCGGGCTTGGGCGGTGAATCAGTCATCACCGACTGGGATGGTCTGGCGAGCGATATCGTCATCGACGCCGACGTGTCCGTTGGCGCATGGACATGGACCGGCTCCACTGGGAAATTCACCGCCACCAACGCGGTAAACGGCCACATTTCCAACATGAGCTTTGAGTTCGACGCAGAGAAGGGCGCGGGCGCGGGCGTACGCTGGCAATTCTCCGTGCGCATCAATGGCGGCGTGCCGGTAATCAGCAGAATCACGAAGAATTTCGACGTCTTGAACGATCGCCTGGCATTCCGCGTCACGTTTCCCCTGCTCGCGATTCCGAGCGCTGGCACTACCGTTGAATTCTTGGCCCAGCCAGAGAGCGGCGGTGCGTCTACGTTGACGATCTACAAGTTCGTGCCGGTCTTCCTGCGCCACACGAACTGATGATCAAGGGAAATAGATCAGCGTCTTGAGTACGATCGTCGGCCCTTGGCCGTTCCACGTCCGGCGGAACGTCGCCTCGATGCGCTGCGCGGACACGTTGTCACCAGCCACAAGACCGGGAAACAGCTCGTCGAGTGTCTTGGCGCCGGTGTCACTCGATATCGGATAGGTCGTGGTCTCGAGCAGCGGCCCCAGTGTGGTGAAGCGTTGCAGGTAGATCTCGCTCGTGGCGCGCATCTCATGCCAGTGCAGAGCTGTATCCGCGGCCAACGGCCCGCCGGCCGGTTGGCGATACTCGGCCATTGGCGTCACCAGTCGCACGATGGCCGCGGCTGGTGAATAGGTGCGGCCCACGCAGTAGACAACGCCCGGCTCATCTATCGCAGGCGCATACCAGATTTCGACGACCTGAGACGCTCCATCAATGGGCGCGGGGATGGACAGCGGCACGATCGACGGGCCGGGCAGATCGTCAACCTCGACCAAGGGCAACAGTGCCCTGATGCGCGCGCTGAGGCCCGCGGGCATACCGATGTCGGAGGCCACGATCCCGCCCAAAACGCGTGCGCGCAGGTCATCGTCGGCCACGGGTGCGGGCAGGCAAGAGTCGGGGAATAAGTACTCGTGCCAGACCTCGAGCATTGGACGACGGCAGTCGAACGGCCAGACCTCGAGGTAGAGCGTTGCGACGAATTCGGCCACGGGCGCACTGGCGCGGGTGAGCCCATCGACAAAGCGCTCGACGCCCGCGCCTTCCCAGAAGCTGCCCGCGGGCAGAAGGTCCCAAATCAGTGAGCGATATGCGTCCGTGAAGGTTTGAGCCATGATGCCTACAGGAACGTGATGGTCGGCGCCGGCTCTATCAGCTGGCCGTGGAGCGCTACCAGGTCGGCGCTGGGGCCCGGGTTGATCACGTTATCCTCGGTTGCCTCGTGGCCCGCTGTAACGCTGGGCTGGATGTCGTTGACCGTGACACTCGTGATGCTCGTCAGCCCACTGATAGCCGCGATCAGTTCGGAGTTGGCGATCGAATAGCCACTCGCGCCCCGGCCCGTGGCCACTCGCTGGCGAAGCGCCCGCCCAGCGGCAGCTTGTGTATCTGCCGTGTTCGGCACGATCGTGAGCGTGCACTCTGCCCATGGCACAGCCATGATCCGCACCTTGACGTTGTCCCCTACGCCGCGCACAGTCAGCACGTTCAGCGCCGATTCCCATGCATCGACTTGGCCCTGAGTTGGCAGGTTGATCGTCCATGGCGCGTCCTGGGCCTCGAGCGCTGTGAGCACGAGCAGCGGGTACAGGACGACAGTGCCGGACCCGAGCCCAGCTGGATCGACGAACACCTCGCCGATGGCGGCGTCGAGGTTGCGCAATTGCTCGATGTAGTACGCAGCGAGCCGGCAGCCGCTGCGTGCGGCAAAGGCACCGCGCACGCGTTCGCTCGTCTGCTCATCGTTGACCGGGTCCGCGCCCGCAACAAGCAGAGCCGTGACTGGTGCGATCGTGTCGACGTCGTCCGAGATGTCGTCGATCCCGATGTCGTCGCCAACCGACAGGTTGTAGTCGCTGCCCGCGGCCTCAGCTGTGACATTGACCTCGATCGTGGACTCAGGCGCCCCGAACACAAGCGGCGCATCGGTGGTGTATCGCTTGCCCGTGGCAATGCCGGCGACGAACGATCCGGCCGGCAAGGTGTAGTTGTTCCGGGCCGTCACCGCGATCGTGAGCTGCGCGGTCGCGGGAACCGGCGCGATGACGCCCATCAGTTCGGCCCATTGTTGCAAGGGCGCTCCAGTCGCGCCGCCTGGGAACGCCTGGGTGGCAGACTCGCGAGCGAGGCCCATCAAGAACAGGTCGCGCCGCGCCAGTATCTGCCCGAGCGGATAAAGCAGGTTGTCATTGGTGAACGCCGACAGCGTCCTGCCGGAGCGCGTCACGACGCCGCTGTATGCAGCGGTCAACCCACGCTTCACCGTGGTCAGGACCTCACTGAGAGTCGGAATCGTGATCGGTAGCAGTGCGGGCATATCAGCTCTCTGGCGACAAGGTGCGCCCGGTCAATACCAGTGTGGACTCAAGCACGTAGACGGCTCCGACCTGCCCGTTGACGGTAACAGTGCCCGCGACGCCGACTTGCGATAGCGCCCCCTCGATGTCGGCACGAATCGCATCCTGTGAATATGGTCGCTTGAGCAGCAATGCGAGATCGCGACCATATGGCGGCTCGACCCAGGTCCAGATCGACGTCTGCTCGCCCTCGGGATCGTTGCGGTCGCGATCGGTACCGATGAGCGCGGCGACGTCCACCTCGTCGAGGATCTGGCCGTCGAAGAAATCGTCGAGCGATATCGAATCACTCATGTGTCACCTTGAGGCGGTCGGAGCCCTTGAGCGTGGCCGACGTTCCGGGGAACGGATCCACCGCGGGCGGCGCCACAATGGGAGGCGGCACAAACGGCGTCGTGGTCGGTGTCGGGGCGATCGGGCTGGGCAACGGCACGTTGTGGATGTGCAGCTGGACATTTTGCTCGAGCGCACTGGTGCGCGCATCGAGCGCATCGACATCCTGCTTGAGCGCGACGAAATCGGTCGTCGCGCTGGCTGGGCGATAAGAGCAGGGCAGGGCCGCGTGCTCGCCCTCGGCGCCATCGAAGGGCAGCACGAGCACGATGTCTCCCTTGGTGGGCTCGTAGCCCTGGCCGAGCAGTGCAAGCAACACGATCTCCGGCTCGACGTCGCCCTGGATTCTCACGTTGACCTTCACCACATCGCCGCCGATGGCAACGCTGTCGATCACGCCGAGCCTCATGAGCGCACCGCCCGGATCAGGCTGGCATCGAAACCAGCCGTCACACGGTAGACCTCGGGCAGCACGCACTGGGCCGTCGCGCTCATCTGTGACTTGCTGATCGTCGAGGTCAAGGACTGAATCACCATGGTCCGATCCAGGCCATCGCGCTTGATGCGCACCAGATCGCCTGGCTGGCGCTCTGTGCGGCGCAGGCGGACCTCGACCGGGAAAGATAGCCCCAGCCTTCGCGCGGCCTCAGTCGCCGCCTGGTGGCCTGCTCGACCTTGGGTGTTCGCCGCCTTCGATGCTATCACCAGGCGGCTGGGCTGGATCGAGCCGGCGACAATGTCCGCGCCCAGCTGGCCGGCGATGACCGAGGCCACGTCAGAGCTCACGGGGAAGCGCCAGCCGCGCACGCGCACGTCGTCGCGCCATTCGCTGATGTCTGGATTCGGCTGGATATCGAGCACGTCGCCCCGCCCGATCTGCCAAAGCTCGAGAGGGCGCACCGGGTCAGGGATCGTGACGAACCTGAGCGCACCAGCCGCCGTATCGGTGACCGTGAGACCCGCGGCCAGGGCCATCTCCTGCAGCGCGGTCGAGAGGAGCGTCGATTTCTTCAGTCGATAGCGCGAGACCGGCGCATCGTGGGCAGTGTCAACGACGATGCCGAGCGGCTGCGCCAGGGACCGCGCCACCGCGCTCAGCTGCTGGGCTCGGAACAGCTCGTTCCCAATGGCGTCGTTGATCAGAAGCCCGCGGGTGAGTGAGCGGCCCGCGACCGTGAACCCCTGCTCTGGCGTTCCGCCATATGTCTCGACAACGCCGGAGAAGACCCGAACGCCGTCGATGTCAATCTCGAACCGCTCGGCCATGGCTGCCCGGTATTCGACAAACGTGTCGCACCGCGCTCTGGCCGCGATCTGTTCGAGTGAGCGCTCGACGACCACGGACTCGACCGCGATTTGCCGCCGATCGTTGCCAATGCGGACGACCGGGATCATTCGTCGCCGACCTCGTCGTCGCCAGGGTCACGCGGAGCCTGCGCAAGCAATGTCTGCCCAGCCATGGCGAACGCTTGCTCGGCGAGTGTTGCAAATTGCTCACTGGCCACGCCCGGTGGTGACCACGTCCAAATCATGAGAGCCGACGCATACAGCAAGCCCATCGCGCGCTCGCGGATTGCCTGGTCGACGTCGTCCGAGCGCAGCGCGCCGCTGACCTCGACCGCATCAGCCGCGGCCTTCCCATGGCCCACGATGCGCCGGTTGCTCTCCAGCGCTTGCTGCAGCTTGCGCGCGCGCCGCCGTCCGTCTTTGCGTTTGCCCATGGTGCAACCCTATCACAGTCGCGCTGTGCGCCCGACTGACCAGCTGAAGATGGCGTCGCGGTTCTTGCGTGCCAGCGTGTCGAAGTCGCCCGGCAAGGCTTGCAGGCGCGCCAGCGGTCGCGTGGCCGTCGAGCCGAATGCTGCGGATCCGAGTTGGCCGAGATAGAGCTGCCAGGACTCCAACTGGTTCAGGATAACGGGCGAGTCGTGCCGAGTTGCGGCAAGCTGTACGCGCTCGATGATGGCGTCGCGAGCGCCCGGCGAGAGTTCGCCAGACTCGGCGGCGCGGGCCCCGGAACCAAGCGCCTGGATAGCCCCGGGGATATCGCCGCCCGCCTGGACGTTGCCATCGGTGAGGAGCTTCTCGCTGACCGTCGCCGTGTAGTCTCCACCCTGAACAAACTCCGGCACGCGCAGGGTCGGGCGCAAGGTCGAGAGCTGAGCCGACGCCGCTGGCTCGCTGGCAAAGTCAAAGCCAATCAACGACAGCTCCTCGGCGAGGTCGGCCGCGGTCGCGGCAATGACGCCGGTCCCGGTCGGCTCCGGCGGCAATGAAGTCGTCCAGAACACCGCCCGGAACGTGTGTGTCTCCAACTCGCTGTGCACCCCGGAGAAGCTCCACGACTCCGGGACGACGTCCAGTGGGCCGAACCATGGATGAATGAGCAGGCCCGTGCGGCGCGCCGTGTGGAACAGGCGCAGGCGCGCGCTCAGCTCTTCGACGCGCGACACGGCGCGGAGTTGGCCGTCGAGCGGGATGCCGTCATCGTGCGGTGTGAGGTATCCCTCGAGCGCGTGGCGCTCACGGCCAGCCACAACGAAGCGTGTCGAGGTCGCGCGACCGAGCAGCACATCCTCGACCGTTGCGTTCTGCCCGTCGCGCGTATACCGCGCCACAGAGAACGGCAGCCCCGCGAAGCTGGCGGGATAGCGCGTTGCCCGCGCGCGCTGTTGGTAGTCGTCTGGGCTGATCATCGCTTGCCGCCGTCGAGCGATGGTGCTCGATTCTGCGCGCGCTCGAAAGCGTTCTGGTTGAGTTCGCGGATCGTGGCTGGATCGAGCCGCACCTCGCGGATCTGGGCAAGCAGCTCAGGCGTGAACGTCTCGCCTCCGCCGATGCTGCGTTGCTCGACCAGCCTGTCGATGGCGCCTGTCAATCCAGTCATCGCGTTCGAGATCTGAGCCTCGCGCGCGATCTCCTGGACCGCGGTCACAGGCGCGAAAATCCCTGGCTCCGCGGGGGCGGCCGGACCGATGACAGCTTGCTGCTCGAGTGCCTGCGCGACCTGCTCACGGGTGACGACGCCGGTCTCTGCGGCTCCCAACACCGCGAGTTCCTGGGCCAGCGCTATCCCCTCGCTCCGCTGTTTGGCGAGCAGCTCGTTGATTTCTTCGAGCTGGTTTTTGAGCCCGTCGATCTCTCGCCGCGTGGCCGCGTACTGCTCTTGCCACTTACGCGTTCCGATGATTGCATCCTCGATATCGAATACAGCTTCGCCGATGGCTGTACCTACGCCGACAAACCCATCGGCCAGCCATCCCGCGGCTTGCACCGCGCCCGTGAGCAGGGAGACGAACGTCTCGATGCGCTCTGGGGTCATCGCTTCGCTGAGCGAGAGCTTGGCCTCGTTCATCGCCTGTGCGATCCGGAACCCTTGCGTCGCGGTCTTCTTGCCGAAGTCTTCCGAGATGTCGGTCGCGTTGGCCGCCGCATCAGCCAGTCGCTCGAATTCGGCGCGCGCGGCGGGGTCTTGCAGTGTGCGGAAGAACTTGACGGCCTCCTTGCGCCCGAGAATGTCCTGCAGCTGCTTGATGTTCAACCGCTTGTCGGCGATCTGGTCGAGGATATCGCGCAGCCCGCGCAGTCTCTTCTCGGGGCCCTTGCCGGTGAATACTTCGATTCCGACCTTCTTGAATTCATCGCTCTTCTGCACAAGTGATGAAATTCCAGCCTCGAGCACGGTGCCGGCAGCGGCGGCTGATCCGGTTGACTTGCGCAATACCTGCAGCGCAGACGACAGGTCCGCCGCTGATTGCACGCCGCCCACGCCCACCTCCTTGAAGGTGCTGGAGACATCCTGCAGCACGCTCGCCATCTCCGAGAGCGGTATCTTGCCCTCCTTGCCGGCGCGCACGAATGCGCTGAGCGCTTTCTCCATGCCGTCGACGTCGGTGACCGCAATGCCCATGGAGTCGCTGACCGCGGAAACAAGACCGCCGAGGTCTGCCACTTCGGCGCCCGTTGCCACCGCCGTTCGCGCGAGCAGGTCGAGCAAGCGGGCATCCTCGATAGCTGCCGGGCCGAGCAGGTTGGTCAGGGTCTCGGCGGCACTGGCCAGCTCGACTTTGCTGAGCGCCGTCTTGCGCGAGGTCGCGGTGAGCGACTTCTCGAACAGCGCCATTTTCTCGGCGGATGCGCCAGCCTGAATCTGGACGCCGCCGAGAATGCGCTGGAATGCGAGCGTATCTTTTGCACCGGCTGCGGCTGCGGCTGCTACGCCGCCCGCGACACCGAAGCCACCGCGGCGGATGGCCTGGCCGCGTTCCTTGCTCCGCCGCTCGCGCTCACGGTCGCGCTTCTTTTCCAGCCTCTCGATCCGCGCCAGACTCTTCTTGTTCTCGCCCTCGAGCTGGGCAAAGGAGCGTGTGATCTGGGCCTCGGCTTCGGCGGTTGAAACCCTCAGCTTGCCGAAGACCGAGAAGCCAGCGGCCATGGTCTCAGTCCACCACGTATCCCTGGCTGACCACGCCGCGCAGTCGCACGTAGTACGTATCAGCCGCGGCCACGGTGAATGACGCCTTGCCGTTGGGCACGTCGCCGACCCCGAGCGCGGGCAGGCTTTGGACCACGAGCATGCCGCTGTCGAGCAGGTCTATCACGTCGCCGACCTTGGCCGAGTCGTACTCAAACCAGACCTCCGCAGACGGCAGAACAGTGTGAACGTCGGGAAACGATGTCCAGATGATGAATGGCCACTCGGGATTACGCACCCCGTTTGTCATGTATGTCAGCATTCCAACGACGCCGCGAGATTGGCCGCCATCGAGCCCGGAACTGCCGATGATGACTGTTACGCTGGCTCCGATCTGCGGGATTCGCCGCAGTGCTGTTTGGGATTGCGCCGCGCCAAAGGTTCCGGGTGGGGCGAATTCATAGGCATCCTGTGCTACGTCGCCGAGCTGGAAGGTTGACTGGGAGAGCGCAATTGATGACCCACTGCCCGGCGTGAACTGAATCGATGTATCGACCTCGAACGGCAACTCAACATAAGCCTGATTGCCGGCAATGGCGCCATTGGTATTCAGCCATGATATATCGACTGATACGGTGATCATGTGACCCATGCGCTGGTATTGCACGCGCTGGGCGATCTCTGCTGCTGCGACACTGAAGATCATCGGCAGCGTCGTTGGAGTCGGCCCGCCGCCCGACTCCATGAGCTTTGCGAGCTGACGGTTATCGGGCAATGGCGGAACGCCGAGCGCCGTTTGCATGCCGATGATCTCTTGCTGCAGGCCCTCGGCGAACGCCGGCGACATCGTGGTCGGTGGTTGCAGCTCGACCACCTCGAAATGGCCCTGGCGCGGCGTCGCTGGATCGAGCGGATCGAGCGGCTCCGGCGGCGAGAGAGTCGTGGTGATGTGTTGATTTGCGAGCATCGGGTCGCTGTCGGCGGTGCAGGATGAGAGCAAGAGAGCGGCGAGTGCCGCGATTCGTATCATGGCGCGACTGTGTCAGGTCGCGCGCGCGGTGTCATGCATTCGTATCAGTGGCAGTGTCGAACGAGATCGAAATCGCGCTGGATACGCCGCTTCGGTTCGTTCCTTCGGTGATCGGGTCGCCGAACTGCGTGGCGCCGTTCAGCGTGAGCAGGCGACCATTGCCGGGGTACGACAAGACGACCAGGCCGCCGACCAGATTGCGCAGGATGTCAAGACTCTTGTCGGTCGCGACGGTCACCTCGACCATGCCCTTGCCGAACTTGTGGCGGAACTTGCTCGTCGGTCCGTCGATGTCGTCCAGGCGCTCGCGCGTCGGGTTGGCAGCGGTATAGGTGACATCGCCGGCGACCGTGAACTCGGCTTGGCCGATGCCAGGCGCGGTCACGATCATGATGCAGTCTGACGCGGGGATTGTGTTTGTGCCGGGCATGTCGTCCTCATGTGGCCTGGAGCGTGGCCTCGTGCCGGGCGACTGGCTGTGTCACCTGGCCGTTGTAGGTCGTATCGAAGCCGGTCATGATGTTGCCGGTGATGATCGGCAACACCGACTGCACCAACTGCGCGGCGTCCTCTTGTGTGGCGTAGATCTGCCCAGCCGCGGCCAGCTCCTGCAGTACCGTCGAGATCTCATCCCGAAGGGACTGCGCGCTGACGTTCCTGGTGTGCAGTGGCGCACCGTCCGGCACGGGCAGATCGCCGACGTGGCTGGCCTCGATGGCGCCCACGGCCTCGAGAATGCGCCGGCGCGCCAGCACCGCGGACACGTAGGACTCGGTGTAGTCCGTGGCTCCGAGGTCGTTGAGAGAGCGCATCGTGATGAAGCTCGGGCAGATCGCGGCGCCTGCGGAGCCGTAGTGCGACATGCCGCCCACGCTGATGACCGGGCCAGTCGCCGGGCCAGGAGGCTCGAACAGTAGCGTTCCGGGTTGCATGCCAGCGATGGGCACCCTGATGAGCCCGGGGTTGGCCCGCCCGTCCTGGGCGCGTGCGTTGATCACCGTGGCGAGCAGGCGCACGCCGACTTCGAGCTCGTAGTGCGGCGCGTTTTCCTGGGCAAACACGGACATCACGCGGTCATTGCGTGCGGAGATCAGCGCGGTGAAGGTCGCCAGGAGAGTCGTGGCGAAGCTCTGCACGTACCACGTGTATTGATTCAGTTGCTGCCAGCCCGGCTGCAGCGCGGCGTCGATGCTGTCCAGCCATACGCCGAGCGCAGTGTTGCCGATCCAGTACTGGCTCGTGATGGTCCTGAGCTTGTCGACGTCGGCCTGCAGGAGCGCGGCGGGTACACCTGTGGCGTCTGCGTTGTTCGTGATGACCGGCGGCGTCGCACCGGGCACGCCGGTCTCTGCTCGGTCCGGGCGCAGGTTGACCGTGACCGGCGTCCGACCAGCCGCCACACCGACGTGCGAGCTGGTCAGGATGGCGTCGCCGGCGCCGATGTCCGCCGCGGCGCTGAACGGAAAGCCCGCGCCGTTGATCGCGGCGACAAAGGCATCGCGTTGCGCGCCCGGATCGCTGCCATTCGCGTGGCTCACGACCACCACGTGCGGTCCGAGCCGAAAGATATCCTGACCAGCCGCGGTCGTGGTGCCGGCGAAAGTGATGTCCCACGTGTTGGCCGTCCATGCGGTGGCATCGGCCCCGTAGATGTACAGCTCCACGGTATCGCGGAGTGGCATGGTGGCGAAGAACGTGCCAATGGCCTCGCTGCCCTGGCTGGTGCCGAGCAGCGTGCGCCCCTGGGCTTCGCTCGTGATACGGATCAGCGTTGCGGGCGTCGCCGTGCCATCGGTGGCCACCTCGGCGAACAGGATGGCGCGCTCGTCGCTGGTCGTTCCCTGCGCGGCGTTGACGAACCGCGACACTTGGCCTGGAAGGGGTAGTGGACTCATCGGCCTTGGCCTCTCTTGCGCTTGGGTTTGTGGGCGCCCACGGCAGCGGGCGCAGACGGTGCGAGTTTGGCCTTGAAGGCCAAAAGCCGGGCCTTTGCATCATCGAGTTGTTCGACGGCCAGATCGACCTGAGTCACATCGCGCCGGACGTTGCCGACCACGAGCATGGCTTGCTTGGCGCTGGCGTATGCCTCGCGATACGCTGGCACCGCCGGATCGGTAGGTGAAAGGGGGTTTGCGCCCCGCGGACCGCTCATGATGGCGCCTCCGAGATCGTGAGTGTGTGGAGTGAGCGAACGCCGCCCATCTCCAGTGTGTAGACGCCGGCGGCCAGCGATGGCATGGCCAGATCGTTGGCCGGAAAGCTCACCACGGGCACGAGCGCCACCTCGACGTCGTTGGCATCGAGGACGCGAACGGCATCACCGGCCTGCGCGTTGGCATACATGGCGATCGGCGCATATGGGGCCGCTTGCGGCGTTATCGTCGCCCACGTCACCAGGCGCGGGCCGTAGACATAGAGCGCATGGCCGCGCGACTCGGTCCCGTCGGAGTCGTCTGCGTCCAGCGTCACGAGCAGGCCGAGCGCGGCGCAGCCGGGCTGCCGGTACTGAATCTCTGAGCGAATCGTGAGCGTGAGCTCGATCTCTGGGTTGCCCGACGGAGTGGCCGCGGTGCGCCGCGTATCAGTGCTCTGGATAACGGCGAAGAGCTGGCGCAGCTCGGCGTCGTCTCGTATCCGTATCTCGGCCAGCTCGGCGGTCCAGTCCACGAGATCGGCCACGCGCGGCCAATCGGTACCAACCACGACCACGCGCAGCGCCGTCTGGACAGTGACCGTCTGCGCTCGGCCGCGCTGTTCTTGCGAGCTGGCGCGCACGATGGTGATGTCGATCCAGGGTAGGCCCAGGGATGCCCCGGCGGGCACCTCGGCGCTGAACCCGAGGTCTCGGCGGGTGACAGATCCAAGACCTTGCAGGATGGTCACCGCTCGATCCTCGAACGCCCGCAGCGTGTCATAGAGCAACTCACTCACGCGTCATCCCGCCCCTGGTCGCAATGCAACCGTATATGGCTCTGTGAGCTGGAGACGCCACGGATCGTGAAGGTGCGGCCCGATAGTTGGATGAAGCCGAAGTGACGCGGGGAGCCAGTGGTCGGAGGAAAATCACCGACTTTGTATCCGTCGGATCGGAGGACTTCGCCCCATTGGTCGGTGTCGAGATCGCCAACCTGCTCGGTGATTTCTCCGAGGGAGGTAAATCGCTCGGAATGCCAGTCGAGCGCGAAGTTTTGGAAGGTCGATCCATCGGACTTGGTGAGCGTGATTGTATCGCTGAACGTATCGAAGGCGGCGCGGTGTATAACGTCTGCAATGCCGCCTGTGCCGTACCAGGCCATCAGGCCGCGGACAGTAGCAAGCGCAGGCGGAACCGGCCCGCGGTCATGGGGCCGCTTGCCAGCGAGATCGCGAGCGCGGTGAGCGCGACGGGCGCGGCCAGCGCGATCGTGAAGCGGTCATGTGCCACCGCCGCGCCGATCAGCGCTGTGAAGGTCGTGGCGGTCAGGACCTGGTCATTGGCACCCGTGCCATCGCCGATGCTCAGCGTCGCCGTGCCAGGAGCCACGAGGCCATCATGCTCCGCTTCGATGGCGTAGACCCATCGCGTGCCACCCTCGGCGGTGAAGTCACGGAGGGTGTACAGACCGTCGGCCTGCAGGTGCATATGCGTGACGAAGTCCATCACCAGCCCGGCCTCGTCGGCAGCTCGGGCGGGCTCCTTGATCCGGATGGTCGCGTTGTCGGCGCTCGCGGCCTTGGGACAGTCCGCGAAGCCGAAGTGCAGGTCCGTCGGCGATGACGTCACGCGGGCCACGCCGTTGACCATCTGCAGATACACGGCCTGGCCGCTGATCCAGACCTCCGAGGCGACGAGATTCGCGGACTGTACGAGCGTTCTCGCGTCGGTCAGTACGACGTTCTCCGTGTTGTAGTCGGCGTCGAGACTGGACACGATGCCAGCCTGCGCGCCGCGAATGACGGGCTGATAGCCCGTGAGTGCGCCTGGCGCGATAAACTGGTCGCTGTAGCTGTTCTGGCCTTGCATGATGGTCTCCGTGCGTGAATACGTATTTGCCGGCGAGTGGTTATTGGGCGCAGATCAGGGCAGGAGGTTGCGATACATCGTGTTCGGCTGCCACGTCTCGCACCCGAACTCCTCGGTGACACGCATGCCGATCTCCGGCCACCGCTGCCAGTTGATGTCATCGGTGATCGTCATGCGTGGGCCTTGCCGCCCGCGCAGGTTGCCGTGGATCAGCGAGCTGTAGGTGCCGCCGGGCACGAACATGTAGATGTTGCGGCTACCGCTTCCGATAAACGGCGTCATCTCGCGCATTCGTCCGACGTTCACCATCCAGTCCGTCAGCGCCGCTTGATCGCTCGTATCGCCGGGAAGGCGGCCCATATCGTTGAGCCGGCCCTTGAAGTAGTCCGACATCTCGGATTCGAGGGCCGGGCCGTAGATCAGCTTTGTCGGCAAGAGTTGGCCGTTGTTCACTCTGCTGGCCAGCTTGATGTCGATCGTGGTCGGGCGCGCGACGATGATCTGCTGAAATGCGGATCGGAATACGTGGTTGAGGAAATCGGTCAGCGCTTCGTTGCGATTGAACGTCGCGCCTGCGCCGACATAATCGAAATCGAGGATCTTGTTGACGACGAACCTGTCGCGCTCGCCGTCCCACGCTTCGCCGAGCAGTGCCGGCGTATCCACCAAGAAGCCGCCGTGATCGAGCAGCATCAGCATCTCGGACCACGAGTAGACGAAGCCGCGCGGATCGATTTTGAAGCTCAGCTCGTCATGGAACCGCGCCGCGCCCGGCAGATCCTTGCCCGCGGTCGCGAGTTCCGTAAAGCTGGGAATCGCGACGTCTGGGCGGATGACGTTGCGGGCATCCAACGAGTCCATATCCTTGCGCCGTGACCACGCATCGATATTGATGCGATGGCTTCGGTAGGCCGGGTCCATGGCCTTCATCGCGAGCGCCACAAGCAGCGCTGGAAAGTCCGCAGGTACGGCGACGCCAGCACCGCCCGAGCGCAGGGATGACTCGACGTCGAGCTCGCCGTTGTGATCCAGTCGCGCACCCTCGCCGGGCAGCCAGAGACCGCCGAGCGACGGCGAGCGGATCGCAGCAGCTGGGGGCCGATGGAGTGCCTTGAACTTGCGGTAGGTATCCTCGGGGCTTCGCGCGGTCCAGTGGGGCTCAACGAGCCCGGCATGGCGTAGATGAAGCTCCATGAACGTGTGCAGGGGCGCGGTGATCAGCGAATCGGCCACGAGGTGACGCTGGTCGGCAACGCCCGGCGCCGTCGTGGGGTTCTGCGAGAGCATCGCGATCTGCGCGTCGCGCATCAAGTTGAAGTGGTTGGGCTGGCCACCCGTGACCGCGGGCGGCTGGGGGCGCTTCTCTGCCCGCTTGGCGGTGAGCGCCGCCGCTAGCTTATCGCACCGCTCCGGGTCGTGCTCGAGCAGCTCGACCGTGAACTGCGCATCCTCGCCCAGCTCCTTTTCGGCGAGTGATCGGAGCCCGCTCCACCGCTTGTCGTCGGTTGCGACGTCGACGGCGGGCGCGGGCGCGCTGGGCGACTCCACTGGCGTCGGCTTGGCCTCCAAGCGCGCGACGAGCGCCGCTTGCCCATCGGCCAGTGTCTTGAGGTAGTCGGTGAGTGTGCGGAGTTCGTCGCTCATATCGTCCTCGGATCGGCCGATGCCGGTGTTGTCAGCGCCCGTCCAGACCCACGATGCTTCGCGTGGCGTCCAGTCATCAGAGCGATAGATTTGCCGCTCTTCGTCTTCCAGGATCAGGGTGTTGTGATTGAACGAAAACCCGACGGAAGTGTCGCGGATCGTTCCCGTGCGAAACATGCTCGCCACGGCCTCGGGGCGGATTGCGCCCCCACCTCGGGCCAGCCAGTTTGCGGCCAGGTCGGCATGGATGTGCGCATCGGCAACCACTGCCAGATGTGCGTCATCCCCCTCGCCCTTGGGCTCGATGCGCAGGTTGTGCCAGCGCCCGATGTTGTCGCGCGCCGCGTTCGGGCTCCAGAAGTCGCCGGAGCCGTGATCGCCGAGCATCGCCATCGTACCATCCGGCTGGACCGAACCGGCCTTCTGCCATTCTGCGAGTGACGCGCGCTTGCGCAGGCGCAGGCGCAGGCGGACCACGCCTAGCCCCATCACGTGTTGGCGGACGGGCCGATCGGTGGCGATCGTGACATCCGGAACGCGAATGATCGCCGATTCTTCCGGATCCACGATGGCCTCGAAGCGCGCGAGCGCGACGGGTTCGGTGCACGCATATCGCTCATGCGTCTGCGTGTAGCGGGTCGTCATTCGATGCCTCCCTGTAGCACTGTCATTCGTGCGCGGCGGATCTCCGGCGTTTCGGCGGGCTCATTGGCAAGCCGTCCGCGGACCACGTCAGGCACGCGCCCACGCATCAGTATGGCTGTCTCATCGTCAATCCAGCCCATCTCGCGCTCGAGGGCCAGCGCCTTGACAGTCTGCAAGTCGTTGGCTGTCTCACGCTCCACTTCGAGCCAGGACAGCGTGGCCTTGTCGACCACGAATCCAGCCAGGAGTTCAGCCTCGACATACCAGTCGACAAGTTCGGCGCGGGCAAAGTCCAGCCCAGAATCCTTGTCGAGATTCGACACGATTCGGCGACGCTGATCGCTCGCCCCGCGCAGGGCTGAGAAGCTGGCGCTTCCCATGGCTCCGCCGATGCGCTCTACCGTCGAGCGCATGCCAGCGGCCACGCGGGCCTGGCTGTTGCCATAGTCGATAACGCGCGTGTCGCGCGTGAGTGTTTTGATGTCCTTGAAGCCGCGGGCGACCATGAAGGTGTTCGGTATGATTTCGTCGATCACATTGCCGTCGACGTCGGTGAGCGTGGATGCCGCGCCGGTGAGCGCGGATTGCCCAAAAAGCGCGGGCTGTTCGATCAGCCCGATCGCCTGAGTCGAGGCGTCGAGCTGTGCCTGCCCGAGCTCGGCCAGGGCCAGGCTGTCGAGCATGCGTGCGCCTTTGAGCGCGGGCGCGGGCAAGGGATAGCCCCATGCCGCTGACGCCTCGTAGCAGACGCGAATCGGGCTGACATTGGCATCGGCAACAAACGTGACTTTGCCGGTTTCCGTCGCCCGGCTTGACTCTGCGGCCTCGCCGCGGAAGTAGGTTCCGGCGTAGACGCCCTGCTCGTCGAACGCATGCCCATCGACGCCCTTGTCGCGTGCGACGCTGCCGATCCCCCATACCCGCAAGCGCAAGCCGTTGTCTCTCGCATTTGCCGTCTGCACCTGGATCCGCTCGACGTACACCTCGCCGGACGTGATCACTTCGTGAGCGACGCGCGCCCACACTTGCGCCAGGGTGCCAAATTGCATGCCCCATCCGACAGCGCGAGACCAGCGCTCGAGTCGCTCACGGGTGATCTTGTCGCTGGAATGCAGGGCCATCGGGCCACGCAATCCATCGCGGAGATCCGCCACACCAGCGGATACCATGCCGTCGTTGTTCACCGCTTGCTGGACTCGGCGGCGGAGGACATCTCCCTGGTATCCCGCGAGCGCCGCCGTCGTGCTCGTCGTCGGCGCGTGGTCGATATTTTGCTCCGCCGCTTCAAAGACCAGCGCGAGCGAACGACCATAGGGTGTAGATGTGAACGGGATCACTTGCCATGAGCTTGCAGCCTTCCCATGTCGGCCGGCCAGGGCACCGTTCGCCGTCGCCTGGCCACGCGACGCGCGCTGCTTATCGGCCCATGCGCGGCGTGCTATGCTCTTTCGATGAGCCCACCGACACCATGGACCCGCGCCGTCGGCGCCCGCATACAGCGCGCACGCAAAGCCCTGGGGCTTTCGCAAGAGGCGGCTGCTGAGTTGCTCGACGTGTCCACGTCCACAATCTCTCGATATGAGCGTGGGCACGTCCTGCCGACGCTCGACGGCTTCGCTGTTATGTGCGAGGCCCTCAAGGTCTCGGCGGATCAGCTGCTCGCTCGGGATCAGTTCGTGCCGCGACCGGTGCGCGACCGCGGTCTCGATCCACTGGCTGAGAAGATCCGGCGTCAGCTGGCCGTGACGCCACGCACATTGCTCGTCGTCATGCGCCGAATCCAGCTGCTACAGGGTGACGCGCCTGGCTCGGAGGATACGACCGCGCGGGGCTGAGTTCGGGTCGCTGAGTTCGCTCTCCAGATTCAGCATGTCGCGGAGCTCGGCGGCGGTGTAGCGCGTCAGCTGCTTTGCTTCATCCTTGATGCTCTTGCCCGTCGCTATCGCGCTGGCGACTGCCTCAAGAGCTTTCTGCGTGTCGATGGCCATGCCCGATGATAGCACGCATCAGAAGATGCCCGGGCGCCGCTTGCGCCGCGCGCGTCGTGGCTGCGCGCGACCCCCCGACGGCTGTGGGCTCGCGGCCTGTCCGGCGGCGAGTAACCTCGCGACGTCCGGCTGGCGCTCCGGTGCGGCGCCCACACCAAGAATCATGTCGCGGATTCCTGGAATCAGCGTGTTCCCGCGCTCATCGGGCGTGAGCACGGCTTCGATGGCCACGCGGCCCAGGTACAGACAGTCGAGCGCTTCGTCGCGCGCTTTCTTGCTGGGCTTGACCCACGGACTCTTGCCTGGCCGGTCCGTGCTCGTGCGTCGGCGCTTCGTGAAGACCTGCCGGTACCATGCCCGGACGAATGGCGACCGCTTCGGAACGTGCAAGACGTTCGCGCCCGCCCGCGTCTCTTTGGCGAGTGCTGCGTATACCCAGCCAATCGCCGCGTCAGCGTAAATCGAAACCGGGGCAAACATGCCGTCCTTTGGGTTGCCCGGCTGAACGGGTTTCGGCCACAGCTTGCCGGCGCCAGCGAAGTTCTTGATCCCCCATGCCAGGATCCCAGCCTCGAGGAGTCGCGGGAACAACCGTGTCATCTGGGCGCAGATATCGTTATGCACCTCGCCGTCGCCAGCATCGACGATCCAGACGTGGACGCCAGCGGCGACTAGATGATCGCAGACCTGATCCCAGACCTCATCCTCAATGACGGCACCGTGATGCACAGAGTGGTCGAGCGCCCAGGCCTCGCGCTCGCGGCCCCACCCGAGCAACGTGGTCTCCAGCCGGTTGTGCTGGCAGTCCGTGGACGCCGTCTTGACGATAATCGGCAGCGTCGCGTCATCCCACGGGATCTCGGCCCGCTCGTACGCCGCCGCAGCATCTGCCGACAGCCGGCGGTTTGCAGCTGGCTCCCACGGTCTCGCATTCCGAATATTTTGGAATGTCTGGCGCGCCCGCTCATCGTTGTGCTCGCGCAAGGCAATCATCGAGTCGATCGAGTCCTGGGCGTATTCCGTCCACCCTGCGAACTCGGGCGGCACGTATCCCTGCCATAACCAGAAACTGCGGTGGGTGGACATTCGTTCCGGATGGAGCGCTCGCCATTCCCCTGCCCGAACCATGGCGGGCATCTGCTCTTGCGTGAATGGCTCCTGGCATGTCGCGTATGCGCAAACCATCCGAGCCGTCTCGGGTCTCTTCGGCTCCCAGATCATGCGCGCCGGGTCGAGTACCTGCTCGCTCTTGCACGCCGGGCATGGCACCCACAGCTGCTCTTGTGAGCCTTTCAGGTACTCGCGATTGATGATGCTGGGAACGTCGCCCGGAGATGACACCACGATCACCTTGCGCCCGAGCATTCGATAAGTGCCTGTCCTGCCGAGCGCGAGCCCTACATGGTCGCCCTCTGGCGCCGCGGGGAACGCGTCGACGTCGTCGAGAATCATCACGCGGAGGGGCCTTGATCGATATGTGCCAGGTGCGCCAGCACCGAGCAAGAGCAACCTCGCGCCCGTCGAGAATTCGGTAACCTGGGCGTTGTCGCGCTGCTTTCGGTCCGCCCGCTTGCCAGCGATAGCGGCCAACCGCGGGGATGCCTCGTATAGCTTGCCCAGCCGCTCGCGCTGGTAGTCGGGTGCGTCCTCGGCGGTGGGCAGCACGATGGCCATGGCCGACGGATCGGCGTCGGCGTAGAAGGAGAGCACGCCGTTGATGAGTGTGCTCTTGCCACACTGCGCCGGGCCCATGATCGTGACTTGCTGGCATGGGTCGTCTGGCGAGCACGCCTGCGCAACCGTCCGCCACAACTCCATGCGGTCGAATCTGTACGGCCCATCCCAGGGCGAATCCTTGGGCAGCACCACGTGCGCCTCCATGTACTGATCCACCGTCCGCGGGCTCTCTCTGGCGCGTAGACCATCGAGCACGTGGTCGAGGATTCGCTGCGGCGGGCGCAGACTCAGGCTGCGGCTGTCGTTCATCAGGAGAGTATAGGCTTTGCTCCTGACTGCCGCGGTCGTCTATGCTCTGCGGATCATGGATCCATCGCCGCCACCGTCCCAGAGTTCGCCAGGGCTCGACCTGTCCGGCTTGCTCGCTGAGCACTTCACGAAACTCGTGACGGCCGCTGTCACTGAGTCGGTAGCCGGGCAGCTCGCGGCGACCGATCGCACGATGAAGCGCCGCCAAGTCGGCGGGCTCGGCGGCATCGCTGGCATCGGGCTCGTCGTGCTCCTGCAGTGCTACTCGTGGGTCTCCAGCTACATGGAGAGACAGGAGCGCTTGCAAGACGAGGTGTATACGAGCAAGCGAGTTTTGAACGAGCAGCAGGAGTCGCTGAACCAGATATGGCGCGCAGTCTTCCCCGACCGTGCGCACCCCAAGCGGCTGCCGTTCCCCGATGTCACGTCCGGGGCCTCGCCGCTGGATCCGTGATGCGACAATACGCCGCATCGGAGCGGCTCCATGGCGTGCTATTCTCGGCACCATGCGAGCATTCAACATCAACGACAACGCCCACGAGCGCGACATCGAGCTCGCCCATGGGCTCCTTGCCAGCGCATACCCCGGCGCTATCTGGCGCCACGTCCGGGAAGATCACGGTGACCACGCCGCGATTTATCTCGCCGCGTTTGTCGTGGACTGTGGCGCGGTCGCCATCGCCGCGCTCGATCCAGAGAGTGGCGATGTCAACGTCATACCCATGACCGAAGCGGACCCCGACCTATACCAACTCGTCGCGCTCGTGTTCGCCAGCGAGATCGGCAAGTGGATGGCGCGGGCGGCGCGCTCGCTCGGCCAGCGCCAGACCATCGCGCCATCGGACGACATCTGCCAGGCGTTCGTCGAGTCCGTCGGCGAAACGGCGCCGCTCTTTCGGCAGGTTGATGAGGGGCGAAGGATGAACACGGCCATGGCGAACCCGAGGGCGACCAATGAGCGACTCCGAAGACGCGGAAGATGACGCCCGCGCGGCATCGTATACGTGCAAGCGCCACCAGAGTGGGCCAAGTACGACGAACGCGCCCGCCCGTGATAATGTCTCGGCAATGAGACAGACATCCCTCCTCGCGATATCCCTACTCGCACTCGGCGCATGCGGCCAGTGCGGGACCAAGACACTGCCCGTCGTTCAGCACTACGCTGGCGACTACGCGATCGCCTTCACCGGCTCGGGCGCGACCCACGGCAAGGTGAGCGCGCGCGGCGCCTACTTCGATGGCACCACGTCCGTAAGCGTGGCCCTGGAATACAAGGGCGTGCCGCTGCGCACGCTCGAGGTCGAGCCCGGGGTAGCGCGGTTCTTCGCTCTTGCCGTGGGTCCATCAAGCGTGCGCTGGATCGCGCTCTCGTGCGAGGCTGCCCACGGCGCGGGCATCTTTCCCGAGGTTGCCTGCGAGACGGCGAAGGCCGCACCGGCCGGCCACAAGGTGCTCGTCGAGGTGGACAGGGAAACGGGCACGGTGAAAGCGAATGACGGCGAATGTCCGGTCGACGAGAACGGGACCAAGTGCTGCCCCGACGTCGTCACCGGCGGCGCTGTTTGCCCTGGCTGACCATCACACATCGGAGGTCTGGCACAACCCTGGCTCCGTGGTAGTTGTTGGCGATCGATCCACGGTTGCAAGCTCATCGGCCTGGTCTCCATCCCTGGCAACGGGCTCGCTTGCGGCGATGCTTGCGCTCAGCCCGCTGATCCTCGCGCCAACTCGTCCGCCACTCTGTCGGGGTGGTTGCCCAGGATGCCGACAGCGACGCGCTCGCGTGATCTTGTCGTCGTCGATAACCTCGCCGTTTACGTGGGTGTTTGCCCCATTCACTCCACCAGTCGCCGCGCGCGGGCTGTGGGGCCCTGAGACGACGATCGGAGCGCGACGTAACGTTGCTCATCGCATGGCCTCGCGGACGTCGCTTGCGTGAGTGTGAGCAGAGCCCCAGTTGCCCATGTCCACCTCGTCGATGGCGGCGAGCAGGGGATGGAAGAAGCGCTTGATCAGTGCGCCACTGTCGGCGCTGATCCTCGGAAAGCCGCCGAACTCAGCAAGCGGTGCGGTGATGAGCGCGCAAGCGCGATGCATGAGCTCGACGCTGGCCAGGTAGTCCTGGGTCGCGAGCGCCTCAATCGCACCATCGAGCGCAGCGTCGATATTGAGCATGACCTCGTCGGCTTCCTCGGACAGCGGGCAGCGGGATGTGTGGCCCTGGCTTGCGCGACGGCCACAACAAGAGTGATACGGGTCTTTAGTGTTCATGTCTGGCACAATACAACCGCATACGATACCGCGCAACCGCATAAGTACCTTACGGGTTGATTTCGGCGCATGCGCGGTGCATGATCGGCCGATGGCTCATCACACAACGATCGCATCAGACGCGCGGAACAAGCTCAGAGCGCTGCTACGGCGAGGCCTTCGGGCTGAGCGCGGAGCAGGGCGCAACACTTGGCGCGTGTACTACGGGGATGATCTCGTCGGCACCGCCGACTGGCACCGGATCAAGGGTGAGACATTTCAGGGCACGCTGACGCTGCGCGGATTCGCACTCAGCGACTACGGCACCGTGCGCCAGCGCTCGCGTACCGGCCAGCCATCGACGCCTGTGCACCTGCTCAATGCGCAGTGGGATGAGATCCTGCGCGCGCTCGGCATTGACCGGGGCGAGCGCACAGTCGCGCAAGCCCTGCGCGCGTTCGCGGCATCGGCACCGCTCGCACGCGCTGTCGCCGAAGCCGATGACGTGTTGCCCGGCGCACGCTGAGCGTCTAGTGTTCGTCGGCGTCGAGGTGTAGCTCCGCCACGCCGCGCCACAGCGGGGGCTCGCCAACCGGGCTACGCCAGACCGGCTCGAAGTGGTAGAGCGACATCATCTTGTTGTGTGGCTTGACCGGACCGCGCGCGCTCGGATCGCCCCAAGCGATACGCGTGGCCACGTCCGTGATGCCAGCGACTCGGTGTGTGCGAGGTCGAGTGCACGCACCGTCACCCGACGGCAAAAAGAAGCGCATGCGGGCCGGGTGAAACCGCCAGTCCAGCGTGTGAATTACCCACACGTCGGCATCCCGCGCGGTCAGCATGGCCTCGGCGACCATGACTTGGGCCAGGTCCTCGCCGATGACGCGGTGGGCCTTTGTCGAGCACCTGGTGCAGTGCTGGCACCTCTGAGCCTCCCATGTCCGCTCGCACCGCGGGCACCGCTGGATCGCCCACGGTGGGTTGCTTACGACCTGGTCGACCGCGCGCATGGTGGGACAGTCGAGCGGGCTCAGTGACACCGCGTCCCGTTGATGGCGATGAACGCGCGCAAGCCTGACGGCGGGCAGCGTGTCGTGTGGCTCCGCCGAGTGCGGCATGGGCGCGCCATCCGCATCGCGCCGGGGGTACCAGCCGGCCATCGAGTCGAGCGCATCGCGGCGAATGTCCACGAGCTCCCAGTCGAGGCAGAGCCCGCTGGCCGCGTCCAGCCGCGCCAGCTCGCGCGCGATGGCGCCGTCGCCGCAGCCCAGATCGAGCGTTGCACCTCGGCGCGACTTGAATTCCGGCAGCGAGTAGAGCAGCTGGACGACCGCGGCCGGTGTCGTCCGATGCCCATGTCCGACGGTTTCCTCGACAGGTCGCGCCCCGCCGAAGAGCTGGCCCGTCACGGGCCCACCGCGCGGAGATAGATGTGATTGTGCTCGGCTGCGCAATGAGCCTCCCATAGCTCGCGCTTGGGCATCTTCTTGAGCTTTGCCCACCGCGCCATCCGATCGAGCGCGTCCTGCTCGACTTCGATCGGCTCCTTGCAGATCGAGCAGGACGCGGTGACCAGTCGGGGCTCCTCGGCGGCGCTGTAGCGCCGGCGTCGCGCCGCGCGCTGCCGGGTCACTTCTTTGCTCTCCGACTAGCCGTGTCTGCGCGCTCCGATGGCGTGGCCAGAGAATCGCGCGCGTCACGGTCTGCCAGCCTGGACTCCGCGCGCGCTGCGGACTCGGCGGCGGCTCTGGCCGTGGCCAGCTCTTTGGCCAAGTCGTCACGCCTGGCGACGTACATCTGCCGCGCCTCGCTCAGCTCTTCGTTGGATACCGCCAGCCTGGCAGGGTGATCGCCCACCCTGACCAGCGCATCCATGTCCTTGACTGCCAGGAGGACGTCATGCCACGCGCGCAACTCGTCTGACATGAACGACCGGCGATCGGACTCGTTGACAGCGACATGAACCATGAGCACATGCCGGAGCAAGCTCTTGACGGCCACGGTCAGCGCTGCCGGATAGCTCTTGGCTTGTGGAGCCATCGCGCCGGACTGGACGATGTGCGTCAGGTAGGTGCCGTCGGGCGCGATGATACTCATCCGGAGCTCGGTATGGACAAACATGCCCTTGCCCTCATTGCTCGGATGCGCAGAGGGCTGATGCAGGCACAGCACTATCCCGTGCCGGTTGAAGACCGCGCGCGCGACGTCGATGATCGCTGTGGCTTCCAGGCCGACGCTTTGGCCCGTCCCCTTGACCACGCTCTCGACGTCTTGCTGACAGAGCAACATGCGCTCAAGGATCAGTCCGGGCGCGCCAGACGGCAACATCCACGGGTGTTTCTGTTCTTGGTTTGTCATTCGCAATCCATTGTGTAAGAGCGCACGGTAATCGTGCACCCGGGTTGCTCGCCAGGCTGGCACCAGCGCTTGGAGCCAGACCATGCCGAGATCTGTGAGTCGTCCGCGATCACGGGGCCGACGAGGCAATCCCAGACCGCGCGGGTGAGCTTGTCGCCGTCGCCGATATTCCGCCCTGTGGGCTCGCGGAACCGGCGACCAGCCTTGCTCAGGCGCACACCGTCGCTCATGTAATGTCCGCGAGGCCGAGAAAAGCGGAACTCTAGGCCGACATGGACTGGAACATGTTCGCGCCAGCCGGCCCCGTCGTAGGTGCGCAGCGCGGCCTTGACCACGCGGACCCATTTGCCTGTCCGCTTGTTCTGCGATGGGCGCAGACCGCGGGGCATTCTAGGGTCCGCGACCAAGTTTCCCTTGGTCCCAGCCAGTCCCGAGATGAAGATTTCAAATGGTGGTGTCAAGGCAGAACTCCCTCTGTGGTGATGGTGGCGGCTTGACCAGTCGCCGCACCACGGTCTGGATACCCGAGCGCTCGCCGCGCCAGGACCGCAGTCCGACGACCTTGTAGCGGCCCGTGAAACCGTCGCGCAGCACCCAGCCGCCGGTCCTGCGCGGCGTCCCTGCCCACCAGTGCCACGGCGGCGGCGAGCTGAAGAACTCGACGGCGCTGCGCAGGATCGACGCGCTCAGCTCGGCCCGGTCGCGGTCGCTGGCCGCGCGCCACCACAGGAGTCGCGCACCGCCCTCGATGTCGCGCAGCAGCGACTCGATCGATATGGTCGCGCTGGCTGACCTCTCGCCCGAGGGCAAGTTGGTCCAGTTCGTCAGTCGTGTCGATGCCCCGGACCCCGGCCACCAGCACAGCGCGGCGGCGGTCACGAACGACTGCCACGCCACGCGGTAGAGCGGCGGCGTTGTGACCGCCGCCTTGCGGATGACTGCCGCTCGCGCCCTGGTGACGTGCGCCAAGCCATCATCCCGAAAGTAGCGGAGCACGCCTTCAAGCGTTGGCTCGATGCCAGGCACCGTCAGAATGCCAAGCATCATCTCCTCGATCTTCGCGGCCTCCTCAGCTCGAGCGCCCACCGTCCGGCGAAACCCGCCCCTGCTGTCGAGTTCGCCGTCGTAGATCCCCACGAGCCAGCCCTCTGGCGTCGCGCAGATCCGCAGCAGGCATCGCTCCCTGTCTTTGACGTGCCACATCCGGTACTCGACGAGTTCCGTCGTCCGCGTTCGCGTCTTCCCATGCCATAGCTCGACGCCGTATCCGTGCGGCGTGCCCTCCGGCGGCTCCATCGCAGCGAACCGCTCAGGCAGCGCCAAGTAGGTCTTTGGCATGCCGCGGCCCAAGTCGATGGTTTCGACGTCACTCATGGCGCGATCCGTCTCTCGCGAGCTGGCCGCAGTCCTCCGGAACCATCGACGGCGTGCCGGTAGGATGAGACCCGCTCGCCCCGCGCAGTGCGTTCGCGGCGCGCCTCAACGTCGGCGACATCCAGGCCGAGGAAGTCGGCAACTCCTGCTGGCACGGTGAGGAGCAGGCGGCGGAGCGCGCGATCCTCGACCTGCCGGACTCTCTCGCGGGTGACGCCGAGCTGCTCCGAGATCTGCTGCAGGGTCCGCCCTCCAAGGTCTGCCACGTCGAGAGCGCAGTGGTACCGGCTGCTCTCCAGCCATTCGAGCACTGCGTTGTCGCCCACGTCGCCAGCCTCGAGGGCGCCACGGCGGCTCGGTCGAGAGGGCTGTCCGCCCTGCGTGCGGTCAAGTGCGAGGTGGTACCGGCACCCAACCCATGGGCATTCGCGCCGACCACCCACGACAGGAGGGCACTCCGCGCGCGTCTTTGGCCGCGAGTCACCCATCGCCGTGCAACCTCTCGTACTCCGCGATTGCCGCACACGCCGCCGCGCGGACGTCGTCGGGCGTCGCCAAGTCCTGGTTGGCGTCGAGCCAGTGCTCGAGCTGGGTATTCGCCCAGCCATCGCCCAGCCACGACCACTCATCGTTCTGCCATGCCCATCCCCACGATGCATCACCGACGGGTTGCCCGCCGAAGAGCACCTTGGTGCTGGCCTCGTCGCCGTCCCATTCGGTCACGACGCACATAATCTCGGCGACGTCCTGCGCTGGGCCGGTCAGCGATGGCGCCGCGGTCGCGAGGGCATCGAGAAACTCCGCTCCGGTCATGCCCGCCCCGTTATCGAGCGCGGCACTGGACGCCGCGCGCTCCTCGGCGAGCTCGGCGTCGTCCGCGAGGGCGCGCTCGTCGGGCAGCTGCTCGGTCAAAAAGCGGTAGTAATCCGGGCTGTGCACCGGCTCGTCGTCGATCGCGCGGCTGATGTCGTCCCACAGCTCACTGGACACCATGTGCCGCTCCGTTGCGCTCAGCACGCCGTCCTCGTGTTCGCACGGGTCGATGTCGAGCGCCTCGCACGCGTCGCGATAGAGCAGCCGTGCACCGGCGACGGTGAGTGCATCAATCAGCGCGGGCGTGTCGACAGCGACCCTGGAGAGCGCCGCTGCGGCCATCTCTGGCCCAAGGTGAGCGCGCTCGAGCCGTCCGTTGGCCCCGAACCAGACCACGTAAACACAACTTGCCACGTGCTCAACCGTGGCTTGCTGGGGCTGTCCGCCGATTGTCAAGATCACATCGTCGCCTATCTTGTAGCTGTCATTGTCCATCGTGTTCTCCTGTTGGTGTTGGTCGCTCATGCCAAGCCGGCCCAAACGCGTTAGCCAGCTTGACTCGGTGTCTATCCGTCGGGTTGCGCTCGATGCCAGCTGCCTCGATCTCGGAGACGCCCAGGGCTGCGGCGAGGTCTGCGAGTGTCCAGCCTCGACTGGCCCGCGCTGTACGCACGCGGGCTGTCGTCAACTCACGGCGCGCCACAGTGCGTCCTGGTAGAGCTTGTCGATGGCGGCCCTGTCGTCCGGGTCGTGCCCGGCGGCGCCGACGATCCTGCGACTCTCGGCGCACTCGGCGAGGTCTCCGTCACCTTTCCCGAGCACGCGCTCGAGGTCGGCGAGGGTTGGCTGGCGTGGCACGGTCACGGTGCTATCTTCCATCCATCGGGTTGATTCCGAGCGCCGCGGCAAGCGCGCGAATGGCTTGCTGCTCCATGTTGGCCCGGAGCTCGGCAATCTTGTTGCCCGAGCGGCGAGCGGCGCGGCGGCTCTGTCCAGCGAGGGCGGCGGCGGCGTATAGGTCTTTGGCGGTGTCCATGGATCTGACACTAGCCGACTGCGCCGTGATTAGTCAAGTGGAGAAATCACAAGCCGTGTCGATTTCTTAGTCTGCCAAGGCGCAGTCCATCCGGTGCCCGTGGCTGTAGCCGCACTCGTCACAGCTGCGCGTCGTCGCCGCCGTAGCCGTCGTGTAGCCGTAGCAGTGGGGGCCAGCGGGCCGCTCGAACGCGCGGCCAACGCCAGCGATCGTCACGGGTGCGCCGCCCACCTCGAGCACTGCGCCGACTACCACGAGGCCAACGGGACCGACCACGACGCGGCGGCCGCGCTTCGTGGTGGTCCAGGATAGGCTCGGAGACGATGACACGGATGCGCCAGGCTCCGACACTGCGACAGCCTGCAGGTTCGGCGTATCGCAGCGCTTGGAGTGCCGGATCGCCGATCCGGCATACGCCCACATGTTGCAGTCGTCGCAACGCACCGCGCCTGCGCTGGCTGCGAACTCACGAAGGCCATCGGTCAGGGCGAAGGTTCCGTCGTCGGTGGTGATGGTTTTCGGTTCCATGGCTCCGACACTAGCCGATACTGTCGTGATTAATCAAGTGGAGAAATCACCAACCGCGTCGATTTCTCACGGCGTGCGCACTGGTAGCCATTCGCCAGCGAGCAGTCCGCGCAGCGCCTGCGCGGGCGACTGGCCGAGCTCATCGCCGAACACCCGCTCGGCAGCGGCGTACTCGGCCGCGCTCATTGTGAACGAGTGGGGGCGCCGCTTGACCTTGCCTGGTGGTCGGCCTGCGCCTGGGCGTCGTCCGCCTTTGTTGTCTGGTGGCATGCTCTGCTTATACCGCTCGGCGACGTGATTGCGCAAGTTGGGGAATCATGCGGCATGCATCAGCCGGCCGTAGAGAACGCGGAACGCCAGCGCATGAACAGCGGGGACCTGTCCGTTCCCCAGGGCTGCGCCTCGGTCCATGAGGTCGGCCACCCCATGAGCCACTCGACATATTGCGGGTTCGCTTTTCCACCAAGCATTTCCCCGAGGCTCGGTCCGCCCTGCGCGTTGCGTCCTCTGACGCTCTTTCCGCGTCGCGCGTCGCTCGCTGTCGGCGTCGGCACTCGTCGTACATATGCGGTGATCGACTCGCCGCCCTGCTGATACTTCCCGTTCCGGCCCGTCGTCATCCCTGACACCGTCGGGGTCGGCACATGCTCGATGGCGCGCAAGGATCCACATGCGGTGGCGATGATGCGGTGCACCCACGTCGCACGCTCCGAGACAGTCCCACTCCGCATCGTACCCGAGTACGGCAAGATCTCCGAGGACTCGGCCAAGCCCGCGAGTAGCGAGATTTGGCGAGTTTTCCACGTACACGAACCGTGGTCGAACCTCATCGACCACGCGGGCAAACTCTCGCCAGAGCCCAGACTTGGGGCCGTGCTCGACGCCGCCCCCGCGCCCTGGTGCCGCGATGTCCTGGCATGGGAAGCCGCCAGATACGAGATCCACAAGTCCACGCCAGGGGCGCCCGTCGAAGGTCTGGACGTCGTCCCAGATCGGAAACGGTGGCAAGAGTCCGTCGAGCTGTCGCTGCATGAGCACGCGTCGGCAAAAGGGGTCGATCTCGACGGCGCAGACGGTTCGGTGTCCGAGCAAGAGTCCGCCAAGTATCCCGCCGCCAGCTCCGGCGAATAACTCCAGGACATTCACTTCGCCCCCATCACACGTCACCCGCCACATAGCGCTCGACCACGCGCGGCCGAGGCGGCGGCGTCGGGAGCGCGATAGAGTAGAAGCTGCCGTGCTTGGTCCGCGGCGCCAAGCGCCCGGCGGCTTTCAGGGCGGCGCGGATCACAACCATACTCGGCTCGGTTCCTGTGCGCGCACGGCACTCGGCCTTGATCGCGGCCTGTACCTTGGCCGCGGGATGGTTGGCGATGCGGGGTCCGTCGGCCAGCCATTCCGCGATCACGGTATCGACGACGGTCTCGCCCGTGGCGGCGAGCAGCTCGAGCGCAAGCCAACGCGCCCGCTCGCGGCCCAGGAAGCCGTGCAGCTCCACAGCATAGTCGCGCGCGTCGCGCGCGTCGAACGCGGCGAGAAACGCCAGGTGCAGCTGTATTGCCGCCATCACTCGCCGCCCTTGGCCGCGCCAATCAGGTGACAGTCGCCGCTCAGCTCATGCGCCACGAGATCGAAGCTCGCCCACATACGTGGCGACCCGTCCGGCCCGGGAGTGCCACGGCCAAGAGTTGCGCGAAGCTCCGCGGTTTCGCCCAGGGGCAGCGAGCGCGCATCGTCGATGAAGCGGTCCACGCGCTCGTGAACGATATCGCCGATCGTCGGCGCGGCGGGCGCCACATGGTCGGCGGCCTTCGTCAGGTAGCGCCCGAGGGCGCGCGCATTGTCCGGCTGTAGCATGATTCCGCCCAGGGTCACGACCGCAGCGGCGCGATCCTCCATGCCCACGAACGGGTAGCCGATCGCCAGGTTGATCGGCGGAGTGCCAGCCCAGGCCACTGGCGCGCTGGTCGTGCTGCCGTTCACCAAGCGCACGATCACCTCGCTGAGTTCGGCGGCGACCGGCTCACCATCGCCGTGGTTGGCGTCCCCGGACACGCGCCCGACCATCGCCCACGGGCCGCGCAGGTCGGTCGTGCCCGACTCGGACAGCCCGGGCTTGATGTTGACCGGTGCGGGCCTTTGCGCGTCGGCCCGGGCCGCCCTGAGCTCGCTCTCCGCTTGCTGGCACACCTCGTTGGCGGCGTCGAGAGAGCGCGCGGTCACTGACCAGCACTCCAAAACGATCGCATGGCTTGCGTGCATCGACGCCAGCTGCGCGAAGCATGCGTCGCGCTCGGCTCGGACCCTCTCGCTCGCCGCTCGAGCGGTGTCTCGCTCGGCCTCGGCCTGCTCGAGGTCTTCGCGCGCGATGGCGATCTCGGCCAAGTCGATGTCGCGCTGCGCGTGCAGTGCATCGTTGGCGCGCCGGGCCTCATCCGCTTCCTCGCGCGCATCCACGAGCGCAGCGGAGCATTGCGCGAGAGTGCGCCTGGCGTCGTCGTGCTCCGCTGTGACCTTGGCCAGCTGTTCGTATAGCTCGTCGTACCCCTTCACTGCCGCCCCGTGCCAGCGCCACGCGCTGGCGTTGCCGTTCTTCATCTGCTCGAGCTCTTTGCGGGCGGTAACGTTCTCCGTTCTTGCGGTCTCCAGTTCCGCGCGCGCCGCATCACGCTCCCGAGTCACCCGCCGAAGCGTGGCGTGCGCCAGCTCGCCGCCGGCCAACTCGTACCGCTCAGCCGTCACCCGCGTGAGTGCGTCCTTGGTCACCTTGTGGTAGCGCCGCTCGAAGTCCAGCGCCGCGGCGTACTCGTCGCGCTCGGCCTGGACCTTGGCCAGCCTCGCCTCCGCAAGCTCGCGCCGGAGCCGCTCGTTTTTCTCGCTCTCCACGCTTTCGAGCAGCTCCTGATATGTGACCTCTTCTTGCTGGGCCATTGCCGGCGTCGTGCCTGGCTCGAGCAGCGCAGAGAACCCGGCGAGCGACCGGGACATGGTGTTGGCTTGCTGTGCCGTGAGCGTGATCCCGCTGGCATCCTCGCCGAGCACGACCACGTGGTCGTCGAGGATTTGCACCGTGACACTGCGCCCGCGCTCGTCGCCCTCTGGGTTGAACGTGCGGCACACGATCGTTGTTGCTTGTGGTTCTGTCATAACCGGCACCATATCAGCACTATTCGGCGATGTCTACACCGATGGTACACCGCAAACCTCATGATGCGCGCCGTGTAGAAAGCTGGCCAAATGGCCGAATTTCGACCACCTCCGGGCGGACCCCACCCTAGCCGTCGCCACCCTGTAAGTACTGAGTGGCACGACGTCGCAGATCGCCAGCTACACGTCGAGCGGAGCCACCGCGGCGCGCCTGTTTGCCAGCCTGTTGCAGGTCCGGAAAAACTCGTTCGGCGGCTGCGGTCTCAGCTCTCGTGTAGTCCAGCTCGGACCCTCGCAGGTTTTCCCCGGTCGGTCAGTGCCAGAGCGCCTCACGCGAAGGGTCCGGTTCGACGGTACTCCTGAGCGTTGCGCGCCGTTGGGTGGCACTGGGCTGACTAGGGCAGATTCGCGGGTGGGTGGGGTAGGCCCCCCGGCCTTCGCCAATCTGCGAGGGGTGGCTTGATCCGACTCACACCGAACAATCCAGGATTCTTGGATAGTTCGCGCCCGAGCCCCCGGGTAGCCTTGCCGTTCTCCTGCTCGTGAGCTCATCGGTCCCCACACGTGGATTCGAACCACGATTCCGCATGCAGTAGCGAGCGGTCCCGTGGGACTTCTCTGCATGCGTGCACACCTCGTCAACGGTTGTCGCTGGGTCCAGCGAGCCGCTGACTGCGATGGGGAGCGATCAACCCACGAACCAAGGGCGGCCCCATGGTCTGCGTGGGATCTCCGCTTCAATCGCGGACGTATATCCGGCGCCGTCGCGGTCGCCGTACTATCTCGCGCTGCGCTCCACCTCGCTGTGCGCCCGGCGCCCGCTGCGCCGGTGACCATCCGCTGGGATGTCACACTGGATATGTAGGGTGGTTTCATCATCGAGACATGGCAAGCCTAGACAACTTGCCCGCCGAAATCAAGCCCCCGGATCCCTGGGGGCTTCGGTCGTTTCGGGAACTTGCCACCGCGCGCAGGTTAGAGCGCCCGCCCGGGACTATTCTTGACAGCGCCGCGCCGCCCGCGGGACTGTGCCGCCATGGCCATCGACTGGAACAAAGCGCAAGAGTACAACGCCACGACGACCAGCCTACCGCCCGAGCAGCTCGTGGCGCTGATCGCCGAGACACAGCGGAACCTGAACGTCACCCAGGACGGGATGTTTGGTCCGCAGACGCGGCTGGCACTGGCACGCGAGTGGGCAGAGACCGAGGAGCGTACGCTCGAGCAGATGATCGCCGCCGCCATCGCGCAGACGGGCAAGCCGTACATCTTCGGCGCCGAAGTGAGGTTGGACGACCCGAGTCCGCCGGCGTTCGACTGCTCCGAGCTCGTACAGTGGACGTGCGCGCAGGCTCGGCTGAGGATGCCAGACGGCACATGGAACCAGGTCACGCACTGCCGCGACGTCGGCACGCTGATCGATGTGTCGACCGCGATCTGGACGCGTGGCGCGCTGCTCTTCAAGTTCGGCGGCGACCCGTTCCAGGGCTCGCGCCCGTCGAGCGCTCACGTTGCGATATCGCTCGGCAACGGCACCACCATCGAGGCCAGGTCGGCCAAGTATCCGGTCGGCTCGTTCAGTGCAGAGGGTCGCGGCTGGACCCACGCGGGCCTCATTCCGGCGTAAGCAGGATCAGCGGGCCACGTAACCGTCGCCAGCGCACTCCCAGCAATCCTCGCCGTCATCCTCGCCCGAGCCATCGCACGAGGTGCACGGCGTGCGGATCTCGAAATCGCAGGTGTCCGCGATGAACACCACGGTGTCGTCTGATGTGTCGCCGTAGCAATTCCGCGACTCTATCTCGAGCCGGAGGAGTTCGACGAACTCGGTCACCGGCGCGTTGTCCAGGATGCGCGTCGGGTGTACCAGAATCTCGCCCGGATCGCGCGCGTCGTCATCGGAAAGAACGCCGACGAGAGTCGTGACGACAGCGCCGTCGAGGTCTGCGGCGCGCCAGAGCCCGTGGTCGCTGTGAGCAAAATACGCCACCAGGTCGTCCATGGAAGCGCAACAGCTCAGGCCGCTCCGTACATCGCCCTCCCATCCGTCGTAGCAGGTATCCCACGGCGTCGACGAGTGGTCGCTGTGGCAGTCCGCAGAAGTGAGCGGCCGGCGGCTGATGCGGTAGGCGGTGACGGTGTCCATGCATGCGGTATATCGCGCATGTCGGCACCAGGTCAACACCAATCGAACGCCGTTGTCATTCTGGCGCGAGCAGGGCCATCTGCTCATCAACGCGCACCCATCGGCCGCGGCGCCACGCCCGAGGTGCTCTCTGGCGCTGCCGCCCATGAAGTCATCGCCAGCGCCGACAACTGGAGCATCAGCGAGCAGCCGTTCGCGCCGTGCGACCGCGCACCTTGACAGCGCGGCCATAGCACGGCACGATGGCCACCGTCATTGTAGTCCATCCAACACGCGCTCGCCTCACGAGGTGGGCGCGTTGCGGTTTCGGCCCTTGCGCCAGAGCACGACCAGGACGATTCCCGCAGCCACCGCGATCATGGCGTATCGGGCACACGTCTCGACGACATCCGGCAGACGCGGCCTACACTTGGCGGTCATCGCGCCCGCCAATCCGCCCCGGCCCGGGTGAGATTGCAGCGCCGCCCGTGGCCGCAGATCTCGCATGTGCGCTCGGCGAGATCGCGCCATAGCCCGACAACTGGGACCGAGACCACGGTCCTGTCCGCGTGGGCTGTGAGCGCGCACCAGACGGCGTACACGAGCCGCCTTGTCTCGGCGTGCGCTTCCATGGCCTCGCGTTCGATGGCGTCCATGCGGCGGCTGTGACGGTCACGCGCAAGCATCACACCCACCTCGAGCCCGGTGACTCTCGCAGCGAGCTGGCGCGTGACCGCGGTGTCATCGGTTGGCGCCGGCCTCGCGCGGACTCGACCGCAGGCCAACAAAGTGCACTCGCTCACCAGGGTGGCGATAAGCGCCACCCACAGGAGCCAGGGCGCGGCGCGCGTCACGGTGTCACCGGGCGCAACACCACCATGTCCTCGCAAGGCATCACGCGGAAGACATAGCCACCCTTGGTGTCGATCTGGAGCATGTTGCCGTTGACCGCGGCGATCGCCGTCACGGCACGTGTGATGTCCGAGTCTTGGAGCGTGTCAACGACGTCGCCGACCCTCACACTGTCTGCGCGCACGACCCTGCGGCCGTCGCCGCGTTCCATTGCCCACAGGACGCTGCGCCATCGCCGCAGCTCCCCCGGTGACAGGCTCGCGGCGTACTCTTCCGCGGCCCGGAACTGCTCTTCTGGCATGTCGGTCTTGCCACGGTGATCGCACGGCACCCTCGTGGCCCTCGCGCTGCCGGCCACGCGCATCATGAAAAATCCGTTGTCCTCGCACTGCTGGCAGGTCGGCGATGTGTCCTCTTTGCTCGTATCGGTCTCGTCGATACGCTCACCGGTATCTGGATCGCGGCCATGGCGTCGGCACAGATCCTGCGCGCGGCCCGAGCCTATGGCGAAGATCGACTTGACCCCCGCCCACGCCGGAGCGCTGTTTTTGCATGCCTTGTTGACCGCGCGCTCGACAAGGTCTGCGAGGTCATCGGTGCGCGCCAGCTCGTCTCTATCCACCTCGCCGATACGCGATACCGCCTGGCTTGCCTGCTCATGCCATTGCTCGTCGTCCAGCTCTTCGCCGAGAAAGACAGCGACGACCTCTGCCAGCAAGTCCAGCGCCTCCCCGTGCTGAACTTTCAAGCGGCTGAGCAGCGCCAGGCACTCTGAGCGCTGCTGCATGTACACGTCGTCGATACACGGCAAAGCCGTGGGCTCGAGACGCGCCCGCGCCCTGTCCAGCAACGGCCCGAGTTCGTCGAGCGTGACCGGCTTGCCCCAGACGTAGCCATCGCTCCGCACCTTGATTTCGCCGGAACCGAGCAACGAAACGAACGCCCTGTGCTCGTCGCCCCAGGTACAGCTGCAAGCCGTCGTGAGCATGGTCCACGGCAGCCCGCGCACTCGCACCATGTCGTCGATGGCCACGGCAGCATCGACCTCTCGCGTATCGCCCTCGTCGATACGCGGCTCCGGCGCCATGGCATCGTTTGGCCGAATGGCGTCGAATGCATCCGGTAGCGCGCGCAGGAAGTCCGCCACCTTCTGCTGATCGTCTGGCGCCAGCTTCTCAATACCCCGGACAGCCCGCGCCCGACCATCGCTCCGGCCAGCGAGCCACTCCGCACCCACGTCATACAGGTCGGCCAGCTTGCGCAGCTCATAGGGCGTGGGCCGGACTCGACCAGCCTCGAGGGCGACGATCCAGCCCACGCCACTCACGTCCAGCTGTCGGGTAGCCTGCGCGCACGTCAGCCCTGCGCGCTCGCGGGCGATCTGGTACCGGTTGGGCTTTGCGGGTTTTGGCGACATCGCGGCGACTTGCGCGCGGGCCAACGCGAGCACAGCGGTAAGTGCGGTGATATCGTTGTCCGATAGGTCGCGCTCGTCGGGGTCGGCGATCATCAGCTCGACGCGGGCAAGCACGTCCTCGATCGATTCGGTGGTCATGATGCCCCCGTTGTCGCGGCGGCATGGAATCGGCGCGGAAACCATCCGCACGACGTGTGCGATGCTTGCTTGCCGAACATCATCACGCACCGGCGAACATGGGCACAGTCGCCGCATGTCGTACCGGTCGGCAGGTCCATGCACGTATCGGGTGTGCATGAGTCGTCCGCGCAGCATCCGCCGCGCTTCTTCGCTGTCTCTTGTTTGTCCATGAGTCTATCCTTGGTTGTGGTCAGTATCGTTCGATCTTGAGATCCTCGTGTACGTACGATGTGCTGTCTTCTTCGCCGTCAAGCCAGAATGCCCACCCGCACTTGCCCGGCGCGGACTGGTCGTCACCGTCCTCGACTAAATCGAAGCTGCGCTCGGGCTGGCCCTCTGCGCGCAAGAGCTGTCGGATGGCCTGCTCGGCCGCCTGTCGGCTGGGTCGCCGTGTCATTGTCGCCATGCTTCATCCTTGGGTAAAAAGGTCGAGCTGCCCAGTCGCCGCCTGCGCCGCTTGGTCATATCGCTCGGCGCCTTGCTCAATCGTATACCAGCCGGGCTCGTCGGGCCTGTCGGGCCAGCTATGACACGACACGATCGTGATGGCTCCGCCGTGCACGCGGTAGCTGCGCCCGGGCTCAAGGCGGCGCGCAGCCATCGTACGCCAACTCGGCCAGGGCCTGGTGCATCTCGCCATACACCCAGCACTCCAACTCAGCACCGAGCTCGACGCATTCGAGGCAAGTCCTGAAGGTCTCGAATCCGCCATCTACCCAGAGGCCCGA
>Ga0210365_10358077_pt1 | contig 35664 bp, 28 predicted proteins | sample S637metaT_FD_159655 | JGI IMG/M metagenome (GOLD analysis project Ga0210365, IMG submission 159655) | Metatranscriptome of estuarine sediment microbial communities from the Columbia River estuary, Washington, United States - S.637... | ecosystem: Environmental > Aquatic > Marine > Intertidal...
ACCCGCCCGTACCATTCTGCTCTCAAGAGCCGAGTAGAGTATCTTGTGCGCAGACCTTTTCGATATGTCTGGTCTTCTGGGTCGAGGAAGGTTGGGGTGAGTTGAAGTGGAACGTAGGGAGCGAAAACGAACCCTGCGTCGAGGTAGCTCTGACCTCTGAGACCCATGAGAATATAATTGGTTCGGAAGAATGGGTCTTGGTACATCATCCATTTGTTGGACAATGGGCCGAGACGAAGGATTCCGAAGTGACTGGTAATGGGGCCATAGCTTGGTGGAACCATGGTTCCATCATATGGACCGCTTGGGCTTGCAGGGTCACTGACGAACGGCGCTCTGTAATCCATGTGAGTTTGGAGCTGGATAATTTTCGCAGAGACTTCGGGGCTTGTGACTGCCCAGTTTGCGGGGGCGCGACGAGACTCTTTGTGAATCTGGAAGCTCACGTTCGACATTTGGGTCATGACCGAACGAATATGATCGACTTCACTGAGACCTGCTGGAACTGTGAAGTCAAATGACCGGGTGATTCCAGCACTTGCTTGGAATAATTCTTCGAGAATTCCCCGGTCCAATTCAAGGCCGATTTCTTGGCTGATACCGCTAACCAATTCAGTCTCGGCGTCCACTCCATGGAAAGCCCGAAGGTCATCGGCGGCCTCGGAAGACCAGCGAGCCTTGAGTTTTCGTGTGGTGGCCCGAATCTCTTGGAGGTCGATATCGATAAAGACATCGGGGACCAAGCGATTGGCTTCGGAGTCATATGAATATGATGCCCGGATAATGTTGCCAGCAGTTGTGGCCACTGGGAACGTAAAAGCTCCGACCTGACCATTGGCATAGTTGATTGTTCCGGCACCACCGCCCGTGAACGTTCCTGATCCGTCGTCAATTTTTTCTTGAACCACGGTATCGGTTGCGACGGTGTATTCTTGGATAACCAGACGGATACCAAGAGCAGCGTCGAGAGGTCTTACAGGGCTGTAAGCAAGGATAACGGAACCGGGAGTACCACCGGACCATTCACCACCTGAAACAACGTCTGCAAGTTTCTCCCATTGCACCAACTCCGCTGAATAATTTTCATCGAAGTTTTGGAGCAGATTGGTTCCTGCTGCTGTCGACCCTTTGGACTTGCCGTGCTTGTACTCGAAGTAGAAGACGGCTCCCACCGGGGCAGTCATGGGCTGAATCGAAACGATTTCGTTTGCGATCAGGTTAGGAAAGACTCTTCTGAGAACGGGGAAGATATATTTGGTGTACTCGCCTGCATTGACAGCGAGGGTGTCCTCCGAGAGTTGACGACGCATATCGCCAAACTGATTCTCGAAGAGCATTGCCATGCACTTCTGGGTGTGCTCATTTTGAACACCTTTGAGATACTTTCCCCATTTGTTTTTCAGTTGTACGGTGTAGGACTCATCTCTGATGCTCCTGGCACCGGTCTCAGTGAGCTGATTTCTGGCTTCCATCACTTCCTCCTCTGTTCGGCCCCAGGAGGCCCTAGTTTCCGAAACCCCTTGTCCCGGCGAACTCATCAAACTGCTCTTCAGTCAACCCTAATTCAGCAAGTGGGTCATTGGAATTTTCATTGACTCCATTGCCTTTGTTGAATTCAGGCTCTCCGTGAGTATCTTCGTAAACGTCCCGCTCCTTACCCTGTGCAACACGGCTCCTGATCCGCTGTGCCTGATCTTCATCGATTCTTGGGGGTTCGGGATGACGCTTATCATAACTCGCAATGACTCTCTCCACATCATCGATAGACGTGGCTTCTTCACAAAGTCCTCGCAGGTCATCAGCGCCTGGGTGTCCGTTGATACGTTGCTCCACATGAAGCGCAAGCTGCATTTCTTCTGCAACTCTCAGGGCTTTTTTGGTGCGCTCGTCCGCCTTCGCCTTCTCAGCCTCAGCCTCTTCGGCCTTCTCCTCGGCGACTCTGAGTCGAGCCTCGAACTCTTCGACCTTGGCTTCAATCTCAGCGTCTCGCTCTTCAGCCTTCTCCTGCTCCTGCACCTGTGCCTTGACTAACTCTTCTTTGACAGCCTCGACCTTTTCCTCAATTTCGTCGATTGACTCATATTGAGAAACATCACCAACGAGGGTGATAATAGCATCGCGACCATCTTCCTCGGCCACAAGACGCTCAAGGTGGAGTTGATAAGCTGCCTCAGTAGCAACCGATATCATCTCCTCCATCGCTTTGTTTGCAGCCTGGACTTCCAGCTCTCTTTCGGCCAAGTCCCCTTTGAGCTTTGCAATCTCTTCGTCCTTGGCATCAATGGCCATACGTTGGTCCATTGGTGCCCCAAAGGGAGCGATGATTCTTGCAACCTGCTCCAAGGTTACTTTTGCTTGGGCAACTTCGGGGTCCGATAGGGCCTCTGAGGTGGCCTTTTCACGAGCCGAATCCTCAACCTGCTCCATCGTTCGTCGAAGCTCACCAGAGAACTGCTCTCGCAGTCGCCTTTCGGTGCGCTCCTCCGCCTCACTTACCGCCTCGGAGAGAGAGCGCCCGTGGGCTTCGCCAGCTTCTGTCAATGCGGCTTTTTTGGCCTCACTTGACAGCGCCTCCACGAGCCCTGGGTAGTCCCTCTTGAGGTCTTCCAGGGTCAAATTCATGCCGTCCTCCGGTATTTTTTGCGTCTCCTCGTGAAAAACCTCGGGATACGCTGTCTTCATTGCTGGGTCTGCCACAAAATCAAATGTGTGCAGACGAAAATCTTCTTGAACCTCATGAACCCCTCTGGAATTCACTTTGGTTGTCCCAAAACCCCGGCTGGATACACCAATTTTTCCATTGGCATCCAGTATGGCTTTGGCAATACGACCATTAGGGGTGTCAATCAGCTCTGCCGCCCCTTGGACTTCACCTCCCTCCAGATGCAAGTTTGTCAAAATGTGACTAACCCTCTGGAGTTTTGTTCTTCCATCAGCAGGATGGTCTAGCTCACCGAACACCATTCGGCCTTCCAAGGCTTCACCTAGTCGACCAATTTCTCTCTCCCAAAGGTGCCGCCCATACAGCCTTTTGTTTTCGGTTGGTTGGTCGGACCTGGCAAATTGCCCTCTGACAACATATTTGCCAGGTTGGTCCTTGGACTCCTCCAGAGTGAATTCCAGAGGCATGGAGTCAATGAGTATTTCTGCCATTACCAGATCCTCGATTTCGTCGTCTTTGCCCTAAGCCCAGTCCTGTTCAAAAGAGGTTGGAACTTCTTGGGCCTTTTCCTTTTCGGAACTATCTTACGCTCACCAGGCTTTTCAAAGCCAATGATATTTCTTCGTGTCTCCACTCCAAGAAGCTCTCTTCGCCCACTCCGATAGGCTGTCCGACGCTTTCGCGGAGCCTCGAACAGCCACTCTAGTGGTACCCAGCTCATGAAGCCTTCGCGCCGCCGAACATATGCCCAAAGCCAGGCATGAGAGCAGCCGTTGCCGCCTTGAGGTCTTTGTCATCCCTTGCGTATTTTTCCAGTTCAGCCTTTGCAATCTTCTGCTTTCGCTCCGGATCAAAGTTTACATCCCCAGGCTCTGCATCATCAGGGTGTACAAACCAAGGCTTCCTCTTGCCTTTGTACATCCAGGCAGGAGCCTTGAGACCTGTGATTTGCGAGAGGTAGAAAATCACCCGCAAAACATCGGTCATTGTATCGATTCTCTTGATGTGACGCCCTCTGCCATCAATAGCTTTATGCTTTGAAATGACAGCTTTGGCCGCATTCATGGCATTCGTTATGTTTTTATCCTGCATGGCCATGTTGATGGCCTTGAGGTACTTGCCAGCAACGCTGGTATCTGGAGCAACAGTTTTTCCAGCGGGAACTCCACCCCCGCCGCGATGCACAACAAGCGGTCTTTCGCCGCCGCTGCCCTGTCTCCGAAGTTTTCTCCGTGGCGCGACCATGGGCTCATCATCTGGCTCAATGGGGTCAGGTGTGAAACCCATGCTCGATGGACTGGGAACACTGAAAAATCCCATCTTTGCGGGACTTGGAGGGACATACTCAACCAACTCGTCCCACTCACCCACTCCCTCAAGAACCATCGAAATACCAATAGCCTCACTGAGAGAGGGAGATCCGCACTCTTCATACTCTGTGAGTGCCTTTATTACCGATTTGAGAACAGTCTGAATATGCTCTTCCTGCTCATCAGAAGGCTCTCCATCTTCATTTTCTTCGACCGCATCTGAAAGGTCTACTGCCTTATCAGAAAGCTGGAAAAGGATTTCACCTGTGTCCTCTCCCATCGCATGAAATATTTCACCAAGGTACAAAGCTGTCTTTGCTGCATTGAGAAGAGCCTCTACAGCAGGAGAAATCTCAATATCCTCGTCTTCGGTGATATCGTCATGGTCTTCTGTGATTGGAGCGGTGGACTGTCCCAGTTCTTCATATATGGTGGCAATCTCATCACTCCAGGATTTCTGGACGACTCGACGATCCATTTTGTGGAGCTTTTCGAGCCCCTTAGCTCCGAATTTTCTGAGTTTTTTAACGTTCGTTCTTTTGATTTTTCGTTTGAATTTCTGGCGATAAATCTTGGCATCTAACTTTCGAGCACCACGAGATTTAAGATATTCCCTGTGTCGAAGCCTTTTGGCTATACGAGCTGCTGCACCCTTGGCCTTTTTGACTACTCCCAGAGCCGCTTCATCCAGCTCGTCTTCTATCTCCCAATCCTCGCCCAGCTCCCAACCTTCGTCGATGAGATATTGGATGTCAGCATCCAAATGCTCATAACTCATCACTCTTTTACTTTGAGCTGGTTTGAGCCAAACAGGAGAGCCATCAGGTTTTCCACCTGGCATGGTTGCCAAGAAATAATAATCAGAACCTGACTTCAGAAGAGCAGCACCGCCGCCCTTTTTTATCATCCGAATAAAGGATTTCGGGAAGGGACCATCGGCGTCACCCTTGGAAGGGTAATTTTTGACAACTTGGTAGCTGTCACTACCTATTTTTAGGGATTTTGCCTCTTCAAGGTCTTCAAGGTCTTCTTTGAACCCAGATTTGCTCAAAAGTTTTCGATATTGAGCATTTTTGTTTTGACTCCAAGGCAATTCATTACCTTCAGTGTCAACAGCTATATACCCCTCTCCGTATGTAGCCCCTTTGGGATGAGGTGACATAATCACTTTCCCAATGACCTTGCCATCATAGCGAACTTCAGATACCGGGTAGGCTTTTTCTTTTCCCTTGATAAACGGGAATTTTTTCTTTCCAATAACCTTTGAACTATACCCTGACTCACCAAGATATGATTCATCTTCAAGGTCTTCTCCCTCTTCAAGACCTTCTTTTTTTGCCAGAAGAGTCGAGTTGTATTGGGCCATAGACCTGGGAGACGAATCACCCTCTTGAAGACCGCTCAAATTAAAAAGAGCAGCCCCCTCTTCGAGCATCGCCGTATTTCGGTCAATTTCACTCAAAACCCTATCAGGATCGAGCCCCATCTCTGCCAATTCTTCTTCTATGGGGCGAACAGCTACGTTGTGTGGGTGTCTAAAGGCGCTCATATTGACCTCCTACGCCGCCGGGGCGTCGAATCGGCGAGCCAATTTCTCAGCAAATACCGCCGCCAATGCCATCTCATACATATGGGACGCCACACCGTCATGGATGCGAGCCAAACTCTGGAGGTCTCCATCTTCAGATACCGCCATGGCATCTTCCACGATCCCTCGCATTCGGCACAAATCGATGTCAAACGCCTCAACAAATTCCACATAATCCGCCACTGACAAAGCAGGGTCGTCGCTCCCTACTCGAAGGACGTGAGCTTCGGTTATCTCTCTCGCAAGAGCCAATCCGTTACACATAGAAGATAGATTTTCCTTCAAAGTCACCAGCGAACTGGCAACAATACGTCGCAATCGTTCTTCATTGTCTGAGGTATGCTCTTGGATATTCTCAAATCGTGGTTGTGGGGTGGGTTTGTTTGCTTCTGCACCAACAAAAGCCTTCATTGATTTCTCATTGGTGCGAACAGCTTTGAACCAATCTCGTTCAAGAATGTCTGTTTTGAGAAGGTCGTCCTCTACCGATTCAGCCGTCAACCTGACCCCACCCTGCACCAGACCATAAAGCTCATCCATCATGCTGATGGCACCGCCTCGGTCTCCTGACAGAATGGCATCAACAGCCAATTGGGCCATCTCCCTCGCTTCACGAGTCATCTCCCTTGCCTCGCGAACAGGAACACTTATGGCATCGACCTGCTCAAGCTGGGACTCCCCGGTATCCTCTGAAATACCAAGGGAGGCGCGGAAGAAATCGCCCTCCGAATTAGCGACGATGATATGGGTGGGAAATGTCCAAGATTGGAGCTGAACCCCTTCACCGCCTCCGAATAATTCGGAATAACGTTCGACCATCTCATCAGCTCTTCGTATAGCTACTTCATAAGACCCTTCGATGAGCTTAGAGAGGAAATCACCGTCAACCAATTTTCTTGTCATGTCGCCTGTTGGTTTATGGGTTGCCCTAAGCAGCTAACCTACGACCATCATTGAAGCGATGTCAAGCTGCTGTTCCCATCACCAAAGGCATCCTATCACATGGGAGGAGAAGCAGCAGACCGGAAGGCCCCGCGAATGTCCATCATGAGGCCCCCTAGCTCCTTCAAGCGTCGGGTAGTATCTCGGCTTTCTCTGAGAACTTTTGAAAGCTTATCATTGGCCTTTCTTTCGGCCTGTTTTGAGCCGTCGAAACCTCTGCGCCAGTCCTGTTTTGAAACCGATGTCATGAGCTTTGACAAGCGTACATCAAGGTCTCCCTTGAGAATGGCATCACGTTGATCCTCGGGACTCATTCCCTCCATTCTCATTTTTTCTATATCAGCTTCCCTTTTGCCCTTGTCCATATCTTCCTGGCTCTTCTCTTTCATCACAGCCGCCGCTTCATCCTCGCTGAACTTGTAGAGATGCATCAAAACCCACCTGGTTCCCACGTCCTCTTTCATCCGAGACGCAAGATCCGCTGTGGCACTCATTACCTCCACCCGCGCCAATTCCAGAATTTGACTCGGAACATTCATCCTGATGTCATAATCCGCCTTGGCATTCATCCCCTTGGCTATCAAATGGATTCGACTGGCTTGACGATAACCACTCCTGATTACCCGCTGAATTCTCATTATCGTTCGAGCAAACCTAATGTCCTCGCTCGATAAGGCGTTTCTGGTGCTCTCCCCACCATACCCCATGTATGTCTTGGGAATTTTGATGGAACTGACCAGCTTGTCCCTGTGGTATTCCAGGGTATCCGTTTCTGAGTAGTCTGGGCCACTGATAACATCGATCTCTGTTGTTCTTTTACCCCCGCGCACGGGCACGAAGAAATCCTCATCCATCGAGTTGCGAACAAAGACGCCTGACCCATAAATTGTCTTTTTATTTCCATCTCTTGCGAGTAATGCAAAATTATGATGCTTGCTCACTGTCATACAGTATTGATCTTGATTCTTTACCTTCCTAACCGAAACAACCTTATGATTATTGGGCTCAACCAAAACATTTTCTTTGAATGCTATAAAATTTTCAAAACCAAGGAATCGATACATCTTGAGCAACATATGGCGATGAACTTTTTTTACATTTCTATTTCGCTTTCCACCATGCTCTCTGAGAGTCTCAACCAAATGCTCATTCACACCCCTAACAATATCTTCTGCACCAGCTTTCGGGTTCTCTCGGATCAAAGCCTTGACTCCAGAAATGAACTCTTCTGGAAAAACAAGCTTCATCCTCTTTTTTGCTTTTCGAGCCCTTTCCGGATCAGCCCACATCTCAGCTTTCAATTGACTCCTAACAATATTGTCTTCTTTGTGTTTTTCTGAATTGTTATATTCAATAATATGCTTCTTGGTGTTGTGTAGCCGATTCAGAATTGACGTTCTTTTTCTCTTCTCATCACTCTTGTTGTAAGCCGTTATGGATTTGGAATGAACATCAAAATGCCTTTTTGCATGCTCAAAATTACTCAATACTTCTAAATTAACAGGCTCATTATTTCGCTTGTTTTCATCCTTATGATGAGTCACCCACTGACCATTAATACCCTCAGCCAATGTTCGAGCCATCACACGATGAGAAAACTCTTTTCTTTTTACAACAGGATTATAGACAAGCTCGTATCCATCAAGCGACTTACTAGCACTAATGCTCCTGTAAAGAGGCATCACACTGTCGCCAGGCTTCAAATCTTCAGCATTGGCATAAGTTGTATCCCGGCGCATCACAGGATGATCAGGGGCCATTTCAGCCCAATTGCCGTCATCAAAAGTCACCCTTACTGTTTCTGCATTCTCCCTCGTTTTACCAACCCACTCAACTTCACCAGGAGTAACGCCCCCCGTCTCATGGTCTATCGAATAAACCCAATGTTTTTTTCCTTTGTCATACTCTTTCGCCATTTGCTCGATAGTGATATCCCTGCCATCCAATAATGGAATCGGTGTGCTTGCGGCCACAGGAAGCGGATTAAAACGCATGTCCAACTTGCCGTCCGGTTTTACAAACTTTTGGCGAGTGAAGGAGTTCTTGACCTTGTTGACAAAAGCCAGCCCCCGCTCGGCATCAAGCTCACCCACATCGATATAAAAGGCATATCGAGCAGGAGCCCTCTCCAGCTTGTAGATCAAGAGAGCATCTTCCAAAAGAGCCAATCTCTTCCAAATCCACCTGGCCGGATCGATGACTGCGCCTCCATAAACCGACCTAAGATGCTTGCCCCTGAGCCTCCAATGAACCAGCTCCCAGTCCTCAAAGACCGTCAGCTCTCCAGGGTTGCGCCCCATTGCGGCTGGGACCTTCGCCCCCTCCTTGCCACTTCGATACGCCTGCTGCGCACTGGCCAAAGCATAGAAATCTTCCAAAGAGAGATTGAACTCACCCCTGATGTCCTGAATGAAACCAATGAGCTGCCCCCTGGGTCCTTCGACCCTCCTGACCGTCGGCGGAGGGAGATAACTGAGCCCCACGAGCCCTTGATCAGTGACTAGAGCCTCCCCATAGACGTTCCCGTATTTGCAGAGGGTTCGCACCACGCCCCAGATGTCGTCCTCAATCAGAAGCTGCTTATGGAGCATATGATTCAGCTCATCAGCAATCTTCTTGTCTTCGGAGGTCGCCCAGATGGCCTGTTCACGGTCGAGGTCTGGGCTGGTCGCATCATCGGCGTAGATATCGAGCCCACAATTATGAACAAAAACCGACCCTCCATTTGAAGTCCCAACCGCAAAATTACGATATCCAGGAACCTCCAAATCAAATACCTCTTCATCACCTACATACTCAACAGAAACAACACGATGATTTAAATATTCACTATCACCAAGCTTTGGACCATTGAGGTTTGAACCAAGAATTTCCTGGTCCAATCCATACTGAGCCATTCTTCTGGCCAAAGTGTTCCAAGATACCTTCAATTTCCGAGCTGCCTCACTCACAGATAAAGACGCACGAAGAGAAGCCTCAACAACATCCGGAGCCAAAGGAATTCCACTCTTCTTATAACGTCCTTTTTTGCTACTCAACTCTTTGGTCAACCATGATGAACCTTTCTCATCATGAAATCGCTTTTGCCCATCCAAAATTCTTTTGCGACTCTCAATATCTTGCCACTGACCCTTAACAGCTTTCGATATCTTACTCCTACGAACTTCCTCGTATTCTCCACGCTGGTGATGATTGATATGTCCTTTTCTCGTCATTATTTCGAGGTTGCTTGGCCTTGGGTTCGCCTTGTTCTCATCCCTATGATGGACGCACTCTCCACGCTCTAACAACCTTCCTCGCATCGCCTGAGCCACAAGACGATGAGTATCTGTGTATAAACACCCACCACTTTGTGTTTTTTGCAATGGCTCATAAATAGAATGATACCCACTCTTTCTTATTTTGAAGGTACAAGGCATCAACCTGTCATTTGGCTTTAAATCCTCAACGGGCTTGTACTCACCATTTCGCATCATAAATAAATGGTCACCTGTTGCCTTGATAGACCATTTTTTCGTGCGCCTGAAATCCTGATAAGTCACCTTATATACAGGTTTTACGCCTTTTGGTATGGGTCCTTTCGCCTTCGCAACAACCACTTTTCCTGATTTGTGATCAAAAGCATAGACAAGCAATTCCTTATACTTGCCCTCTTCATAGTCCTTCGCCAATTCCCCTATGGTTTTACTATTTACCTTGACAATGCTCATGTCATCTTCTATATTAGCTCTACCCGCAGAGTCAACATAAAATACCGACATATCAGCAGAAATACAGGATACTTCGGGATATTCATCCATCTCTTCATAGTCAGCGAAGCGTTGCTGGAGGTCTTGGTCGATCCTGAGATAATTGGCCAGCGCATCATAGCCGAATTGATTTACCAAATTATAAGGAAGCCCCGCCATCGAAACCGCCGGGGTACCACCACGTTGAAGCTCTGCCGCTTGCCTTTGAGGGGTTCTTGCGAAAAACGACCGCAGGGCATTACCCACGTTGGCCGTGAAACCCTCCCAAAGCCGTCTACTTCCTACTTCTGCCATTATCCCCTCGTGAAGGGCATCGGCATATTTTTCGCCGAAACCTTTTGACCAACCATACCTTGTCGACCCCCTCTCTGACCAGACGAGGGAGGAACCATTACTTTACCACCTGTCACCCAGGAATCGTCTCTCACTTCGGTCATTGAATTCCTGCCAGAGGTCAATGGTGCCATTGGAAGCCCTGGTTGACGAGTCATCAGACTGTGAACTCCACCCGCCAAGCTATCTGCTAGATCTTTTTCTCCCCTAGCCGGATGGTCAATCATGAATTTTGGAATAACACCCTTGGTTTTTTGCACCCTCTGAAGGGCTCGAAGCTGTCGCTGAATCGTTACATTGTCCTGAAGTCTCAGCCGATTCTCGTAAAGAGCGATTTTTAGAGATTCATAAGGAACCGTTGTTTTATCCACTGACAACACATCAGACTCAATTCCTCTGGTTTTGAATTGCTGCCTAGTGTCAGCACTTTGAAAACTGTCCATCGAAGCGTAGCTAATCTGAAACCCATGTGACAAAAACTCATAGATAATGCCCCGGATATCCCCCAGAAAAATCTCATCCCCTGGAGGAGGAATGATTTTCAGCATAAAGTCCGTTTCAATGACAGGAGCGACCTCTTCGTAAGACTCCCCACCAGCATCACGCCTGGTGACTTCCGTATGTCCTGCAATGTGAAGGATCGTGAGGCCAGCACAGTCACCCGATAACGAAGGGTCAATATGAGCATATCGAACCGCCCCTGGATGTCGAATGGGTCGCCAAGCTTCCTCAGTGAAGCCACCAGGAATAGCCCTCTTATATGGAATTGCTACCCTCTCCCACCAAAACTCTAAGGGATCACCACTCATCCACTCTTCTACATCAACAGGGCTCTTCAATGTCTCATCAATAGCCTCTGCGATTTTTTCCCTGCGATGGATAAATAAACTAACACTCTCGGTCGCAATTCCCGCAATATCCCTGAGAGCACCCTCTAAATCAGCATCGAAATCAGGGAAATATTCCTCTGGTACATCAATGATCCGAAGCTGTGACTGTTTATACCACTCAATATCTTCTGGGGATGGCTTTATCTTTGAACGAACGGTTTCATTACCAACAGCAATCTGAAAAGTTTTTCCACTAAAATTATCAACGGGCTTCACGCTCCAAGTGCTGTAATCCCTCAAGAAAACATCAGGAGATTGTCCTGATCGGGCTTCTTCTATTTTCTGCTCAATGAAGGTTACAGGCTTCTCTTTGGAGCTGACCAAGAACATCAACCCTGGAAGTTTTCCAGCCTTCATGAATCGAGATTTCATCCTTCGAATAATGGCCTTGGTCAAAACCTCGCTCTTATCGACCTCTACCAGCCGCCCTGTTTTGTCGAGTTGACGCCTGCCACCCATGAATGAATTATGAACAACCACACCTTCTGCAATAAAATTGCCATGTGGTGAAGACATTATGTCAAAAGTTTCACAGCTTCCCGAACTTGTAATTGAGACAACCCTGGCCAAATATCCCTTTCGTCCCAAACTTTGAAGGTCCACCCCTTTATCCTGCAAAAGATGCGACAAGCCTCGAATTTCGCCTTGTTCTTCCCGCTGTAACAAAACCCCTTGGGCTTTACCTCTATAATCTCCACCGACCCGTCTATCTTCTCTATTCTGAAATCTGGGATTGTCGAATACATCACACCGTCGAATTCGAATGGTATTCTCAATGGCTCGTACTCGAAGCTCAAAATTGTCTTGTCGTTGTCGAATATCCCTATAACATGCTTCTCCCACAGCGACCTGTAAGCACATTTTCCTGCCTTTTTCGTGCTGACATATCCCATAGGAGGCCATTCCTTCGAGGACATGATCTCGCTGAGTTTCTGCCTTGTTTTCCTTGAATGTTTGAAATTCCTTGTTTTGTTTCTTTCGGAAAGGTTTCGTTTGAAATCTTCTGTGTGCCTGAAAGAACGCTTTACCTTGTCCATCTTCGTCCTGTATTCTGGGTCTTTCCACCGTTCCTTCAATCTCTCTGACTGTTTCTCCCTCTCTTCTTCTGTCCACCCCTTCCGCTCTTTTGGCGGACGCATTCTCGCCCTTTCCCTGTCCACATGCTCCTTCAATTTCTCGTCTGGCACACCATTGACATCTATCCCTTGCTTTATAGCTTTCGTTCTGATGTTCGACAGCTTTATCTTTTGCTTTGTTTCCTCGGACCTCTTCCTTTTTTTCACACCTGTCTTCGTCTTTGACATTTTCTCTCTGGACTCTTTGGTGTGCTTTTTTCCAAAAAACGGATTTTTCCTGCCCCGATGATTTCTCGACATCAACAATCACCACCTCGTCACCAATCCTGAGATCCGCGACCCTAACGTACCCCTGCCCTTTCACCAGAAATGGATGCTTTGATGTGGCCCTGATAACTGTGCCGTTATCCAATTCAACACTATAAACAAAAGTATCTGTCGCTCTTTTTATCGTACCAATCGAAGGCACAACATCCCCAGTGCGCTCTATATATGCCATAATAGGAGTAATAGTCCCATCATGTTTATATAAATCATAAATTTCCTTATACCCTTGGGAGGTTAGGATTCTTGTATCACCAGACAGGCACATCTCGTCCAGAAAACCACTAAAAACGTTCGTCCCGATTGCCGCGCTGGATGTTGACCCCGCTACCACAATTATTTTTTTGGTAGGAAAACGAATTTCATACATTGTTTGAGCGATTTTATAGGGGCACTTCTCTTTGAAGTATGGGCTAAGTTGAAGCTTTGACCCCAACTCAGCAAGGGGAACTCTTCTGGCCGCCTCCCTTGTAGCTGAAAGAATAGCAACAGCCAGCGCCGTTCCTTTGGCTAATCCATACACTCTCTGGGGTTCTGCCAGGCATGAAATTTGATATAAAATGTAAGCAAGTCCACATGTTGCGAAGAAACTATTGTGAACAACGATTCCATTGATAACTGCATTTTGAGTCTCAGGCACACTCAGGTCATAAACATCATGGATTCCAATGTCCGTGACCGATTCCACCCGCTCCCAAACAATGTCGTCCACCATGTCCGCAAATTTTCGATACCTGCCTTTGTACCCTGTGGCCTCACACAATCGCTTGAAACGCTGGGCACCCATACATGAGCCATCAGCCATGGCAGCAAGCTTTCTCCATTGCTTGTTGTTATGCGGCCCTGTCTCCTTGCGAATCTCCTTCAATTCCCTGTTGGTAATAGGCACCACATCCCAGTTTGAATTAGGCTTTTCAACCGCCCTGGCCTGAAATATCAAACGAGAACATGCCCCCTCCTTGCCAGGGATAAATCCCACATGTTCCATAAATAAGAGCTGATTGGGAACATCAGCTATCTGAAGACGCCAAGCATCAAACTCCCCATCTTGATTCTTTTTCCTCCGATAGCTCTTTCTCGCTGCAACACCAAATCGCCTGAGAAGATACTGAATGTCATCAATCAATCCCTCAGACGCCAGCGTGATTTCAATCTTTCTCGGAGAACCCGTGTAAACATTCCCATCAGTAAAAAGCCACCTGAGAAACAAAGAAAGCTGTTCATCACACAGCCCAAAATACTCACCAGGCACACGCTTCTTTTTTGACAAACATCGAATCCCAAGTTTCTCGGTCCAATCTTGAAGCCCACTCAAAAAAACAGAAGGTTTCCTTTTGTCTTTTCTCCAAGCACTAAATCCCTGAATAGAATGCGCTCGTTTAACAATCTCATCCCGTAATACAACATTACCCTTGGTATAACTTGTAATAGTCCGCTCGGTCATGCCACCGTCAGCTATCAACGCCGCCGCAACAATCACCTCATCATCAGTCACTTTCAAAGGACTCAATGGAGCAGGAACCCGCCTTGCCACCGCAACAAAATCACCCTTGCTAAGCTCCCCTATTGGCTTATACCCATTTGGGCACAACACAGGATGATCAAGACTCACCTCCAGCCAATGCCCAGAAACAAGAGTCATTTTTGAGCATCTCTTTTGACCAGACTTCCAAACCTTGCTTGACCGCCTATGAGAGACTTTATTTCTACCATCTAAAGAAGGGACCAAAGGAGTCAAACCAACAGCTTGACTTATCTTGAATCTTCTGCCAGATTCACCATCTACAAAATAGGAGTTTTCGGTTCCACATTTCCCCCATCCGAGCGAACCAGTCAAAATTGCTTCAGAATATCCTCCCTCAAACAGTTCAACAAAATCATCCTGAAGCTTGGGCCACATATTCGAGCCCACAGCCCCTAGATAATACTCATCAAGCAAAAAGGTTCGTGGAGAAACAGGCTCCTCAACATATTCAATATTGATGAACTCATCGAGCACATCATTTTGACCCTGCTCCAGCTTGTCGAGGTAATGAATAAATGCGGCTTGTTCGTCGGGGCTCATTGCCTCCAACGAATCAACCATGTCTTTGACGATTTCTTCCTCAGTCCGGACGGACCTCGGCCTTCCACCAATAATCTCGATAGCCATCAGCTACCACCGACTGGCTCGGCCTCCGCGTCAATAACAGCAGGTATGGACGCTGCTTGTGTCAAACGCTTGAACATGGAAAGGACTTTGTGACGACTTTCGGGGTCGGCCATAACAGCAGAAACCCTCTGGCCTAACCTTGAATCCGCGCCGCCCTCGATTTCCAGACTCACCCTCATTCGATTCATGACTGGACCGAACTGCTCCTGAAGCTTGGCATGGCTCATCAATAAACTTTCGGCCCGCCCGAACTCTTTTGGCATCTCTTCGTAGGGCTCGCCCGCTTCACTCTCTAGGTGCATCAATCTATCGAGCCGATCACGCTGGGCGAGATAAAGGCTTTCAGCTTCCAATAAAAGGTCAATACCCTTGGAGGCTTTTCGGTATTGCTGCGAAGCTATTCTCCCAGGAGGTCTGGGCTCTTCAAGATTCTCGGAGGAACACGTCGCTGGCCATCCCTCTGGATCAACTGGCGGCAACATATTTTTGCGCCTCTCCCTCAGATGCTCAGCAATTGTACGCTCCGCAAAATCTGTCAGTAGCTCAAAAGTCCCTTGGATATACCTCGCCACATCAACCGCAGGAACTTCATCACGAAGCATCTCATCTACTTCGTCGATTATAGGCAGTTCTGCGATGCGATGAGCGGTAGCCAAGCCGCGCTTTTTATGAATGGGTGTTACGTCTCCCATATTATTATCATTGTGGACAATAGCAGCTTATAGGTCAAGATCGTTTGCTAGGAGTGAAGGTCAATTTCACTTTATTGGAGTCAAAGGGTGGGTATGCTTTTTGTTCTTCCAGGTCTTCAGGATATCCATCAATGTCCTAAATAAAGCAGTCCGTCAAAATCCTCAAAGAATGTAAGTAAATCAACGTCATCATTCTCACCAAGCAATTCATACTCAATAGACTCAACGAGAGACGCCGCATCATCCTGGTCTTCGCCCAATACCCCTCGGGTGGCTCGAAGACGATCACGCTCGATAGCCTCACGAAGCTCTGGGCAATCGATAGGAAGCGCACTGTGAGCAACTTGGAATTTTGGCACTGGAGGCATGCTCTTCATTGGACGCTTTCGCATAGACGACCTGAAAGCCTTGCTATATTGGCCAAGGGCCTCATCCCTGACAGAATTCAATCGGGCCAAGAGCCCCTTATATGGACCCCAAACCTTCGACCCAAAGGCATCTCGAAAATCAATGAAGTCTTGATACAAGGCTCCAATCTCTTCCCGAACAGTCTCGTCTTTGGGCTGCTTGTATTTCAGGATTCTATCAATTTGGCGGAGCATGAAAGCCCCGTCATCAGCCAATGAATGAATGCCAGAAGAAAGGTTTTTTAGCTGGGCTCGAATCTCTTTCTTAAGCTGAACCTGGGAAAGCTTGCCCCAGTCCATCTTGCCCCGCTTCAGAGGCTTCCCTTTTCCGCTGTGCCTGCGAGTAGTAATCCCCATGGCCTTCGTCAAATCAACAAAGCCCTGGGTCGAGTTCTTGAAGGTTGCATAAACACCATTGATATCCCTGGACCACCTGGCGACCTCTCCCTGGATAACAACCTTGGACCAGTCCGATTGTTCGGCCTTTTCGAGAATCTTATTGGCCGACTCCATGAATTTATCGATATCTTTGTGCATCATCTGGCGAAGACGAATTTGAACATCCTGGAGAGGGCTCCGCCAATCTGCTATTTCTTCAGTAATATCAGGCTGACAAGCCGGTGTCTTCACCAATGAAGGCCCAACATATCTCTCTCTGGTAGCTCTGAATTCCTCTGAAAACTGTCTCGCGGTCTTCATCTGTTCTGACCTCCGCTAAAGGCCAGGCTATCATGTTCCTGCAAGGCCTTCCAGAGTTGTTGCAATTGCCGATAGTTCAGCTCTCAGCTTGATCGTCTCCTCTTCCCCAAGGGTCTGAACCACCATCGCCCCCTCGTCCACCTCTACCACTTCGGTTGGATTGCCCTGCCCATCCCTGGAGACAACCACATTCGGAGGGCTCTTCAGCTTGCGCTCCCAACCCGCTAAAATCTTCCTTGCCGCCCCTAACGTCTCCGCCGCCATTTCACGTCTAATGTGCATTACTTCACCCCTTCGTCTTCACCTTCAGTGTTTAAATACTCCCGCCCGTAAATGACCTTCTCATCCTTCGGGTCGAGAGCAATAACCATCAAGCCAGTGTTGCGCTCAAATGCCGCCAACCACTCGCCAATCATCACGGTTTTTTTGTCATGTGTGAAAGATAAGAAATGCTGGGCTATCAGACTCAAAGAGTACCCATCATTACGAGTATTCGCTAACCCCTTGGCGACCTCCACCGCCTCCAAAATGGAATCTTTGGTGTCCTTCGGAATCCTCATTGAAAAAGTCGTCCACTCTTTGTCAGCCTCTTTCACCTCTTTCACCTGGTCCTCTGTTGGAGGAGCCACGCCCAATGACTCGCCTTCAAGCTCCTCACCACCAGCTATGGCACCCTTTCCATTGGATTTTCCACTGCCAGAAGAGATAAAAGGAAATTCAACAGGTTCGGGGTCATCTGGGGTCATCCCTGGAGGTGGGTTCATCTTGAGAGCAGAATCATCTCGACGATCTTTCTTTTTTCCAGCCGCTTTGAGCCCTGCCCTGGCATGCTGCCCCAGCTCCTTCTCGCTTATTGACCTGGCCAGCTCGAACCACTTGTCAGCATTCTGTGGGTCTACAACCCTTACCAAATGGTACGCTTTTGTCCATCCGATAGACTTCGCCTCTTCTATCAGGCGAGCATCACCCTTCTGTTCAACGTTGAACCACCAATGAATGGCCGAAAGCATATGAGCTTTGCGAACAGTAAATCCCAGCTCTGACTCGACGTAATCCTTGAAATGATCATGAGCGCCGAGGCTTTTCGCTGTATAGAGCCGCTCATTGCTCACCCTCCAGAGCAAATGGGCCATCTCGAAGTAAGTGTCCTCATAGACCTGTTTCAATCGTATGAGCTTCAGATGGACCTTGTTGGCCTCGGTCTCATCTGTCGTTAGGACCTCAACACCACGCTTGGCCCCTGACAGGGAAACAAGGTTCACACCCTTCTTTATCTTCTCTTCTTTTTCTTCCTTCTCTTCCTCGTCTCGATAACCACCACGTCGCTTGGCAACCTTCATCACTCCATCACCTTCCCCTTCGTATTTTCAAACAGCCACCTGGCGGTAACATAGGCATCGGCCTCATGGTCTGTTTCAAAGATAATCTTGTTGAGCGCTAACGCCTCAAGGACCTTCTCCTTCTGGTTCTTGCCGCTGCCTCCATACCCCAGGACCGTCTTTCTAGCAGAATTGGCTGTCACTATTTCAGGGAAAATATGACAAGCAAGCCAAATCTGGGTCAGAACCACATAAAACAAACCCCCGCGCTGAAGAACTTGACTTTTACCACCAAAAGACGCCCCTCCCCCCTCGATGGCAATATGCTTGATACGAAAATTGCGAATGATACCAATGATTTCATTGGCAAGCCGGAGAATGCGATCTACACGGTCCCTCTCTGTCACCTTTTTTTTCTTGGTGCTCGTAAGAGGGCAACGAAACGTTGTAGACCGAAGAATGTGGCCCCGGTCTGTCAAAATCACCAGCCCTGTGTTCACTAACTCAAGGTCTAGTCCTAAAACTCTTCCAGGAGTCCTCCAGTTCTCGGCATTGACAAGCGCCAAACCGAGTACGTCCGCCATCTGGGCAGGCAGGGATGCTGGATTCGGGGTTTTTTGCCGCTTCTCTAAAGACACTGACCTTCTCCTTCTCCTTCAACATCATTTCCGGATCAAACACTATTTGATGCTCGACAAACGCATCAGCCAAATGCTTCGATGTGCGATCCACATACACCAATCGACCATACTTCATCCCTGCGAGCCCCAGATACCAGTTGAGCTGTTTCACGTTGCCTTCGTCAGGGGCTTCTTTTATCCATCCCATCCCATCAGTTGATGACTTTGTTTTCAAATCCCATAATTCACCGCCGTATGGACCCCAATCAATGACCCCATCACTCAGCCCTGCAACCTTCAATTCCAGGTCATAAACGAGAGGTTCAATATATCGAAAGGCACTGCGCCACGTTGGCTTGTGACCGCAAGCAGGACACACCTTTGGACACAACACTGAACTCCGAGGAGTCACTTTGTCAGTGTAACTCTCCCCATGGGAGAGAATCTCTGTTTTATCATCAGGGTCATACCCCTCGACATGAAGACAAGAGGGGCATTCCCACCCACCTTTGATGATGCGAGCAGGACCCATCCACATCTCCTGAAACAAGGTATGATGAGCTGTGCCCCCATCCATCCACCAGCGATTATCAGGGCCTATCTCGTCAAGAAGAGGCACTCCCACCCGCTGGGCTATAACCCATGCCCGTGGACACCAACCTGCAAGAATCGATGGAGAGAGCCACATGTCAGCGTCAACATGAACCTCCCTGGTCTGGACAATGGCCTCCATTATTCGGGGCTGAAGCCATAAATCACGAGGCATCTTCAAGCCTTTTTCTTCTTGGATTTTTTGAGCTATTTTGAGCTGTCCTCTTCTTACTAAATTTCCGAGACCCACTCTTCCTCCAACCCTGCTGCATCGAGCAAACGCTTGAACACACTACGAGGAACAGCTATCCAATCGGCCTCTGCAACAATCTGTCCTGGCTTGGCCAATTTGCTCATCACTCCAGGTTCAAACTGAATCGCCAAAGCAGGCTCCTTATCGAGCCCCGCTTCATCAGTGATTTTATTGAGCCATGCAACTTGCACCCTGAGAGACTGGTCCGTGGTGCGCTTGCACTCTATCAGGAATTCCATCAATCGGGTAGCCACCCCCCTAACATCACCCTTGAATCCCTGCTTGGAACCACTGCCAGGTTGAACACGCCCCTCCAAGACCTGAGCCGTGTCTTTTTCGTGCTTTTTTGGCTTGCGATCCCTAGCGGATTTGCCGCTTATCTCATCTCTCATGAATCGGGGAAGAGCCATCATGCACCAGGGACGAATCGAGCACAGAGGGCTTGGCGTATCGCAAAATTTATCTCTGGGTTGTTTTGGATTCCCTCAAGGATTTCTTTTTGAGTAGAGAATTTCAAGCCCGCCATTCTGTATTCTTTTTTTGTTTTGTTTTTCTTGTTTTCCGTTTCTGTTATCAAGAATTTCATGGCTAGTTTATTGATATACTCACTCTCTTGAACCGTGCCATCCGGGAGCTGCTCATAAAAACCCTTCCGCCCCTTGGTTCCACAACTTCGATTTTTCGTGATCTCAAAATTGAACTTCTCGCTCACCATCGTGGAGATAACCTCTTTTTGGCCTCCATACTGTTCGGCAATAAAATCACCCTTGGAACCCCGGAACCTTACCTCGATATGCGCCCCGAAATCCTGACCCATTCCACCGGGCTTTACACTTGGGTCTCCGAACATGACCCCGATTTTCATCCTTGTCTGGTTGATCCAAATCTGGGTCAATCTCCGACCCGCCCTATGAACCCCCGACGCGCTAGAAATAAATTTCCTAACCCCTTTGTTGATAATTCTAGCCTGGAGCCCTTGTTGCCAGTCATGAGCACTAGCCTCCACCTCATCCTTTGGAACGAAATGAGCAAGGGAATCAAGAATCAACAAATCAACACAACCGCTTGAAGCAAAAACATGAGCGATATCAATAGCATCCTCGCCTACCTCCGGCCTAACAAGCATCAATCGGCGAGGGTCCCCAAAATTGGCAAAATATCTCTTCTCAAATGCGTCCTCTGCATCTACAAAAACCACAATAGGCTCTTCATATGAGTTTTTTTTGAATTTTTCTTTTTCTCTTGTTACCCGGTCAGCGTATTCCTTTGCTTTCTCACCAGGCTTTTTGGGAGAACGAGCCCAATCATGGTCCATACAGCCCTGGGTGTAACAATCACACTCCCCCGTGGCCGACCAACGAGCATCAGGATCAGCCGCTAGCTCTTTTTCAGTAGGAGGGACCGCCTCAATATTTTTCGCTGGCCTCCAACAATTGCGGCACAACGTTTGGAAAATCCCGGCAATCCTATGCGCCGTGGAAGTCTTCCCACCACTCTTGTCACCCCAGAACGAATGCGCCCGGCCAATGACAACACCGAACCCACTTTCAAGGGAGCCCCCCAACCCCAGATCCAAGGCAAAAGAACCCGATGAAACGCGCATGTCTCTTGTTGCGATTCTTTCCCCACTGCCCAACACATTCGGTCCATACTTCTTGAGCAGCGCCGTCTTTGCGACAGCCAGACCGCTTTTTTCCATGTCTAATAACCCGGCTTCCTTTTTGATGCCCTGCTTTGATCTGCTGCCTTTGGTTCCTTGGAACCGCCGTCACGGACTTCCATGACCTCGGTTTCACACCTCTGCTCGACCCACCTCTTCGCGAACTCGTCAGCCGCGTCAATGTCTTCGACATAGCAAGGCAGTTCCAGGGTCACGTCAAACCTGGCCGATTCAAAGTTACCAAGGTTCATCGTAAGCCCATAACCACGCCTCACACGGGCCACAGGGCCTTTGAAGTCGTGGGTGAAAACCACCTCTTCCTTTGCATCTGTTTTGTAATCCTCACCCTTATGAGAAAAACGCCCATCAATAAAGGCGATTGCTACTTCTTCAGCCATATCTCCTCCACTCCATTCATTCTAGGCACTAATAAAGGATTGTCAACTTATTGAGCCGCTGATTCGATCTGATTTTGATACAAGCTATCTCTGACCTCGATATCCCTCAGATAACTCTCGTTGCGTCTGGAATTCGTCTGGGCCAGGGCACTCTCGAATTCCGTGCAATTGACAGGCACCCCCGCCTTGACCCACTCGGCCTCAATTTTTCCGTACATGTGGGGATCAACAGGATAGAGTCTTCTCTTCGTTCCAATCATCTCCCGAACAGCATCCATCATGGCTTGTGTGTAGAACCTAAATTTCCTGGACCCCTGAATATATGGAGTCTTGGGCAATATTTCGCTCTTTTCCCACTCATTAATGGATTGAACAGACCTACTGATAAACATCGCAAAGAAGCCGATGGAGTAGAGAACAATCTCTCCACCGTCGCCTGTTCTATACCTTTTTGGGACTTGATGCCTCGGGACCTTTACCCTCGGAGTCGACCGTTGACGCTCTCTGTGTTCAGCCGATTGACCCAACACTTTTTCTTTGTAATCAGGGTCCTTTTCATAAGCAGACTTCCTCTTGCTAGAAATCCGCTCCTTATTCGCCTGATACCATTCGCTGTAATAATCTTTTCTTGGACTTGGTGACTTTGCCATTTTGTGTCTCCTGGTAACAAACTAACACTTAGTTTGGCATTGTCAATGATTACCCAGCCACCACAGTCCCCAGAGTCGCGTAATAATCCCTCCTATACCGCTCTCTTTTCGAGGCCAAAGGAATCCCTAAATCAACGATATCGCAAACAATTGGCGCAGGCTTGCCCCGGCATGTCCCAGCTCTCCAGGGGCAATAATGCTCACACTTCTCTTTTTTGGGTAAACAGATTCTTCTAATACGACCAAGAGACTGCTGCACGTCACTAATGGGACTTACCAAGAACTCGGAATCAATAGCAGGAATATCAGTGCCTTCTGAGCACATTTGGTAAGTTGCCAGGACTACCCGCGCACGCTCGGCCTCCACAAGCTCGGCCTGGGTCCTTTTCTTCTTCTTCTCAACCTTCTCCTGACAAATCTTGAACTCCTTGGCGATATCATAAAGCTGGGAGTCTTCCAGGTCCTCAAGAGTCACATGGACCCATTCCAAATCTTCGTCAGCGTCCGTTATAATTCCAGCAATTGCAGCATAATCACCCAATTTCATGATCAAATGATGGCTCTTGCTCATGTTCTCTTTGTTTGTCGAGATTAGAGGCTTGATATCTCCCATGTCATGAAGAGGTTTCCACTTCCTGGCCATGCTTCGATAAATGGTCTCAATAGCCCTCTGCCGCCCTCCGTCCTTCATGGGCCAAGACCTTGGAGCGAGCTTCGGACGGACCTCGCCCGTGAACCATTCGCCCACATAGAACCCCGTGGTCAGCTCTTCTCCGGATTCTTCCCTCCATGCCTCCCGCAAAGAAGCCTCCAACGTTCTCAGATGGTCGAGCCTTTCCGAGAGAACAAAAAGCTTCCTCTGGGCCGGAGCCTTCAGAGCCTTGACCATTTCAGTAACAGCAGCCTTGTTTCTTTTTTTTAATCTGACCAGAACATTGATCACAATAGGAGCCTTGATTGAATCCCTTTTCACCACAGGAGGGAGAGACGTGTTTTCTATCTTGATCATTCTGACATTGGGCTTCGGAGTCTCGGTCTTTGCCTTGTAGACAATTTCCCCAATATGCCACCAGAAAACTTTGTCCGCCCCGTCCATCCTCCTCGGGGTAGCAGTGAGCCCCAACCGGAAGGCAGCCGGGAACTTGGGGGGAATAAGGGAAAATGTGGGAGCCCCCGTGCGATGAACTTCATCAGTAATAACAATCCCCGGCCAATCATAAAGCTCTTTTGGGTATCTTTCCCCGTTATCCAAAGCAAGACTTTGGACCATGGCAACAACCAAATGCTTCCCCTCGAAATCGCACTTTTTCTCCCGAACAATCCCCACCTTGATACCTGGAAAAAACGCCTCGGCTCTGCTTATCCATTGGGTCTGGAGAAATTCTTTGTGAACGACGATCAACGTGGTTCGTTGAAGCTGATTGACGAGCCCAAGGGCTGTCGCCGTTTTTCCGGCCCCTGTGTCAGCCTGGAAAATCCCACCCAGGAGCAGACCAATCCGACGGTCACTAACTTCTTCCTCTACTATCTGCCTGTATCGATCACAGAACAGGTCGATAACCTCCCCCTGCTCGGCATAAGGCCCCTCATGGGTCAGAAGGCATTCAGGCCGCTCGTCCCACTCATGCCCAAATGAAATATCCCAATCGTACTCATAGGGCTGATTCGCTGTTTTGAACCAGAAAGACCTGGGTACCCCAAACTCGAAGGAGGTCTCTTGGTAGCACCTCACAGGCTCAGGTCTGATGTCATCATATCCACTGGCCTTGCGGGGAGTGATTGTCAGGGTTTTTCTAAAATATGAAATAAGCTCAGGGTCCATCTCGCTCTTTGCGAGCCAAACCATTCCAGATACACGAGGGCGCATAGATTCTCCTGTCAAAAACCCTATGCACCCCCCTCGAATGACCTGGGGGGATAAATCATTGTCAGGGGTGCATGAAGGAAAATTCAAAAGGGAGACAAGGACAAGAGCGTTTCGTTCAATAGGGGGCTTCTTCATCATTTTTTGATGAGCCACCATCACCATTCTCATCTGGCCTTGCAGCACCAAACATTGCATCCAACTCTTCATTGGAGCGAACTTCTAAAATCTCCCCATATTCATAGGGTTCCCAAGGCGCTCTCTCCCACAGCTTATCAAGAGTGACATATTTTTCGGGATCACTGATTGCCTCGTTGACCTCTTTAGCCCACTCCTTCAATTGAGTCTTTCCGTAGGCTATGATTTCTTTCGGAGGGATTTTTTCAACCAACGTGAACTCATCGCCCACGCTTTCCGTTTTTCCCCCGCTTCGATAGATGTCAAAAATACATCCTGCCAGGCCGCCATTTTGCTTTTTGATCCGCTCTAATTTTTTCAGAACACCAGGCTTGTCTTTCCCTCCCAATTTGGCAACGAATAGCTCTCGCCCAAAGCAAAAACTCCTGCCCTGTTTGCTTTCCCAGGGAGTCATATTGATAACTGTGAGCATCCCAATAAAACTGGGCTTGCGATCAGGATATCGCTTGCAAACGGCGCACTCACCATCCATTCGATTACGCACCTTACATGGTTCGTAATTCCGCCAACTTCCATTGTGTTTGAAATTGTGTTCCCAGAATGTCGTGGGATTGTCATCGAGGAAGATGACTCTTTTATCAGTATCCGGTGGCATCCAAAAACGACGTGGCCCCTTGGGACCGTCATCGAAATCATAGGCATTGTTTGATGACTCAAATCCAGTGTTAAACCAACCCATAATATATCTCCTTACCTGCTCACCAGAGCAGCATTCATTCTTACGTGCAGCACCGCTGCACTCCATACAATCTAACCCATGGTGAGGGACGTGTCAACACTCTCCCCTCAAGGTTTTCCGAGAAGCCTCGTCCTTTCATGAGGTAACATTTTCGCAGGGTCTGATCCCTCTGGACATGGCCTAGAGAAAACAGGCACTCGCCCAGCGATCATCTTCTTGATCAGGACTCCCATCTCCCGCCCCGCATTATCTCCATCATGGACGACAAGAATGATTCTCATGGGTCTGTTTGGAATGCTCGCGTAATGCACCAGGCGTTCCACCTGGCTCCCCCCAACTTTAGTTCCCAAAGTCGCTACAACCGGACGGTAACCAGCCTGCCACAAAGCCAAGGCATCCATGTGCCCCTCTGTTACATAAAGCCTGACCCCGCTGTCATTAGGGAGCATGTGCTCTCCATAAAGAAAAACATTGCGCTTGAACCCTTTTGAATGGAGATATTTCGGGGGAGGTTTTTTCCCGCAAGCCCCGCAAATGCTCTTCCCGGTAGAGAGCTTTATCCACTTGCCCCCGCACCAGCACCTCTCAGCATAAAGACGACCGCTAATCGCAATAAGGCGACCGTGATGGTCTCTCATGGGAAACAGGATTCGACGCATCTTGGTATCCACCCCCATTTCCCACTCTTGCCACGTGTCTTCGTAAATCCCTCTCAGCTCGGCATAGGGATGAATCTTCTCGGTCAAAAAAGGCTCGTACTCGGACCATGGAATCTCAGGCACATCGTCACTTTTGGCAATTGAGTATTTGTCATGCCAAGGAGCATCATGGGCTTGCCTCTTTCGACGAAATATCTCATGAGCCCCGCCATCCTCCTTGAGCTTAGCAAGCCTGATGATTTTCTCGCTGACAAAAGGATTTTTGGAATCTGTGCCCTCCAAAGGCTTGACCGGAACAGGACCGTCAATAGCCTCGATAACACTCATCATGTTGATCCCAGTCTTGTGCCATAGAAGACACACCAAATCCCTCAAGGCTCCTTGTTGATGGCAAGACTGGCAAGAATAAATAGGGTCGCCATATCGACCACTAGGAAAGACCACCATCGAAGGGCTGTTGTCCCTCCCCCTCGGGTGGGTCCATGAAGCCAACAGGCACGAACAGCGTACTCTGTCACTACCCAGGCTCAGGTTTTGGGCACCAATGGTGGCCAATATCGATTGAAGTTTTTGAGGGGTCACTCCTGACAACTTACAATCTAAGAATAAATTGTCAACCACTCATAAGAAGGTCGGGGTGGAGCACGCCCCTTTCTGTGTCCCACCAAGGATTGAAGTTTTCTACCAGGCAAAGAACCTTGTCAGGATCGAGCACTCGCATATAGAGGGGATGAGCAAATTCTGGCGGCTGAAACATGAGCCCCAACCGTGTCCCAAAACGCCGGTTGAACATGACCACCGAGCCAAGCTTCAACCCCTCATCCTGGAGCCCCCTGAGTTTCGGACAAATTATCGCCCCCTCAGAACACCGGATTGTACAGTCTTTGCACAAAGACTCCTGGCGATTGTTCATCATCCGGCCCGGCCCCATTGCACAAACAATCCCATATCGTTCATTCAAATGCTTGTATCTTGCGAACTTGAACGCCTCGTCAGGCAACCAAACCCCTCCCTGACTCTGATTAGGCATCCCAAGGTCTGCCACAAAAATAAAATCGTGCATGGGCCTCACTGGGAAGCCCTCCATCTTCTTCATCTTCTTCACCACCTTCTCCATCTTCTTCACCACCTTCTCCTTCGGATTGAACTTCGGCAATTGCCATGGAGGTGATGGCATTGGAGGTGGACAAGGATAGTTCTTTTCATCAAATAAATCCCTGGCCAACTCGCGGGTTAGCTCGACAACATTATCATCCCCTGGGTTCCAATAAGTCATAACGCGCTCGGGCTCTCGCCCACGAGCACCGCATCATTTGCAGCTTCTCGGGCGTCCATCAGATTATCAGCTTCTTCCTCGCTCAAATCCTTCGGGGTCCCACGCCTACGCGCACGCGCATATGCCAACTGTTGGGCCTGCCTCTGTTGCTTGACCTGCGCCATCTTCTCCCTGGCAACCATCATTTCATCCATCGTCATTGCCCCGCTGTTTTTTTTAGCTCGCAACAAACGATAGAGCGAAATAATACCAATCAGCTCATCTGCTACCAGAGAAGTGATACTAATCAACCCCCCAAAAACAAGAGCCATGGGCCAGGCCCACTGCTCAACAAGAAATCCCCACAAAAAACCGACCCAGACCCCGCAGCACATCGAGCAACTCAAAAGGTTCCCCACTATACGAAAAGGGCTATATTCCTTCTGAAACCCAAGGAACCACTCCCGCAAAGGCTCAAAAATCCTCCCCGCAGAAATCACCAGGGTTACACCAATCAGCCCAATTACCTCCCACCATTGAATGCTCATCATCCACCTTCATCCACCTTCCTTATACCCACCTTCGTCGTCTTATTAAGTGAAATTCAATTTCACTCGCAGGGCTTCCATGTTTTGCTGGTTTTTTTGATTAGTAAACTAGATCGTGGCCCTTGTCGTCAAATTCATCATCATCATCAACATCACTGACAACAGAGGTTCCTATTTCATCGAAATTCATCTCGTCCATGTCCCATCGAGAGACCACAGCAGACCACACAGCCTGCCTCCTGGCCTTCAGAGGGACGAACAGCATCTGCTTGTCCAACTTCATGTCATCATCTTGGTAAAGAGCAAAGAGATTATGGCAATTATGGACAACCAATCCATGGCAAAGGAACCGATGGTCATTATGTTCAACAGTCAGGTCCCACATTTCGCTCATCCCAACATCACGCACCGCCCTGATTTGCTCCAAAGCAAAATTATGATGTTCCGGAGCCTCAACCATTGAGACATAACGCCCGCTCGATGGCGGAGCGTCCAAGAGCTGACTGGTTTTCCTCACCGACAAGAGACCAATTGTTTCCATCCAATGCCTGGTCCCCCTGCGACCAAGCCACACCTTTGTCACCCCGTCATAACAACGTATTTTCGGAGAAAACCCAGCCATCCTCAGTAATTCTCCAACGCCCATGCCCAAGGGTCGAGAAGCCGTTGTCAAAAACATCTGCCCCGCACTCGTGATATGGCCATCAGCGCACAGCAAGCCCCGAACAAATGCCAACCGACAAGCATGGGGGGCAGACCAAAGACGCTCAGGAACGATTTTTTCTTTGGAAAGGTGAGACGGAACACCAAGCCACCTCAAATACCGGACCAACCCAACAGAACATGCCTCCACAACATCACACGTTTTTGCCCCAGGCGTCCCCTTGATCTTATGCGCAGCATCAATGCCAAAAAGTGCGCTAAAGGACCGGACCAACCATCTGGCAACATCAGCGTCCCTGGGGTCCACCCCTATCGGCACCCTGTTCTCTTGCCGAACACTCCCATTGCCAATGATGTAACCCAATAACTCAGCCAGCTCTTCGCTCCACAAATCTGGGTATTTGACATCACCCTCATTGGAATGCTGTCTTCGTGAATCAAACCCAGCCAAAGCCTGACTGCCACCATGGAAGTCCCTTTGAATAAATACCCAGTCCCCAGGCATTAACTTCTCAGAACGAACCCACTGGGGAACCATCCCGCCAGCAAGAGCCCACACCTTGTGCTCTGGACTCATACGAACAGCAAAGCCACTGTCCAATTCAACCGAAAGAGTGTTTTTCTGCCCTGAAGGCCAAGACTTCGCCGGGGCCACCGTGTCACCAATGGCAATTTCACCACCACCTGAAAGACTCTCAATAGGAACAGCTCCAGATGGCGTGTAGACCAGCGAACCTTCAGGCACACAATCTTGATAAAGTGTATCTGAGAAAGCCAAAGCATCTTCGAGGCCACCGGTTCCGAGACCTTTTTTCAAAGTCTCCTTGGCGCTCTTTTTCACCTTGGCTGTACGGGCAAGCTGGCTTATGGCACAGAAGGGTTTTTGCTTTTTCCGGGAAGTCGAACGCATCCAATCCACTGTTGAAACCATACGCTCCTGGCGATCACCCCTGGACCCTGGACCTTTTCTTATTCCGCCCTGGGCCACCTTCAACATATAGGCTGAATCAATCCCCACCAAATCCGCTTCAGTGGCATCAATAGCCTCTTCAATAAAATCAGGCTCCAGTTTGTCTTCGTCATCTAATATGAAAAGATTCTTTGCCTCATCAGCTTTTTCTATGTCTTCGATGGTTTTGAAGAATTGAGGTTCGGCATACATTCCCAGGGTGGCAGAAACAACATCGCCGTAATTGAATCCACCGTGCTTGACGACAAACCGCTCGGCCATCTCGACCCGGTTCATCTCCGGACTGACAAGGAGCACCTTTTTCCCCTGTTCAAACGCCGCATTCAGGCAAATAAGTACCATCGTCCATGTATTGTGAACAATAAGATCGTTCGCAACAAAACATGACGTTGGTTGAACAGTTAAATCATAAATTTTCTGCTCCCCAACCTCTTCAATGGCAACAATTTGATCCCAAAAAATGTTTGAATCCCACCACCATTTAAATTCATCTTCCACTCCAAAAACATTGCAAAAACCACGAAAAGCAGTCATTTTTATAGAATTTCGAGGTCCAAACAAATCCCTCGTACAAAAACCAGAACGCCCTAATTTTTCCGCAACTTTTTCATGCAACCCACCTTTCCACCTTCCAGCTCCACCTTTTGAAATCTCCTTTATTCGCTGAACCTCTTCATCTGACACCCTTGGATAGCCAATATTGGGACCACGAGCCATAGATGCACCAGCCTCAACACGCTCGGCTTTTTCACCCCACAAAGAAAAAGAATTAGAAAAATTCTTCACACACTCAGAATGAACCCTGAGACGCCAAGAATCATACTCTCTCTCTGATATCTTAGCCTTTTTATACGAAGTAGTGGATTGAACACCAAAACGAAGCAATAATGACTGGATTTGATAAATCATTTCTTTAGATGCAAGCGTTATTTCAGGCTCGCCCCGCTTTGAAACATATCCATCACACATCCAAAAAATTGACAAAAATTTAGCCAATTGATTTTCTGGCAACGAAAAAATCTGTTCTGGAATTATCTTGTGTCGAGAAAGCTTTTTATCAATACCGAGAGAAACAAGGAATTGTCTAACAGCATTCCCTTTTGGAGAACCAATACGCCTCACAAAATCATAATCACAACCACCACGAGGCACAACATCAACACCAAATGCCTGTGCAACCTTCTGCGCCAAAACAATAATTGCCTCATCTTCTGTGCTAAAACCAACATGATTCCCAGTGCATGACCCTTGTGAAAGCAAAATAGCTAATGCAACAACATCACATTCCTTCATAGACTTTGGCTTTTCAGGATGAGGCATTTTTGACGGAGAAGCTATTGTCATCCCTCTTCTTATCTCATCAGCACGCTTCCACCCTTCAGCGGTCAAGAATGGATGTTCTGGGGTCGCAACAATTGAACGTCCTGTCCTTGTCGTTACTCGCAAACAATTTTTGTACCCCGTGTCAACCTTAGCCGTTATACCCTGAACATGGACACCCTCGCCTTTTGACCAAGAAGTAACACGATCAATCGAATCATCCTCGTAAACACTCCCGATTCTTCTTGGAACACCACTTACAGGATCAGTGATTACCGTGTCCTCATGAACACATTTTCCAACCGAGGGTCGAGCAACAAACATTGTGAGAGTTCCGGGCCACATCCCCATGGTCATCTTTGTCATGGTCTCCCAGGGAAATTGAACTCCGGTCTCTCCGCGTTTTGTTCTCTCGTAAACCCCCCGAACTTCCGGGGCAACTTCTGCAAGTGTGTGAACTCGTCCTTTTTGAATGGACAAGCCACGGAGGTGGTCGGAGAGCTTGTGGACCTCTTCGGCTGCCTTGTCCTTGTCACCCTGTTCCAGATGCTCAAGACCCGCAGCATAACCGAATTCCAGCGCCCTGAATCTATGGCGATCAAGGAGCTGGTCCACCACCCAATCGATAGCAGTCCCTTCCTCGACCCTTTCAATGTTGACCCCTGTTTGTTCTCTAACGACAGAGGGGGGTGGGAGCTGACCATGTTCTTGATAATAATCTTGGACGAAAGACCAGGCTCTTTTTCCAGGCTTCAAAAGAAGCTCATCTTGGAGTAGTTCCCTTGCTTTTTTATACCCAGTCTCGTTTTTTGTGGCTAATCCAATTGCGGCTGCATCAAGATCCACGGCGAAAACTCCCCCCTACACCCCCCTTGAGGGTTACAGGTTGGTCATGACCTGTTTTATCCAGTGAGTCGGGCCTGCATATCCTGCTGAACCCGATCACGCCAATTGTGTGCTCTCAACAGAACAGGATACATGGCCTCTCGCATCACCTCCACCATAGAAGCAATGTATCTCGTTTGCAGAGAGGCCCCTCTGGGATTATCCACAGGGGGTGTGGTAGGTAGATTCGTTGTGATTAGTGTGACTCGCTTCTGCGCGGACCGCTCCCTGATAAGGTTTTCAAAAAGCCTCTCAGCAAAACCTGTCTCCCCTGTGTGCTCTTTCCCCAGATCATCTAGAACAAGGAAATCCACCTCCCTCGCTCTTTCCATCAAAGTCTTTTCATCAGAAAACATGGTTCCATCGAGAACGCTAGCTCTCAGGGTCTCAGCTTGAACAAACAGAGCAGATGCACCACGACGCCGAGCTTCCATCATGACAATGACAGCGGCTGAAGTTTTGCCATGACCGTTTGGCCCCCAAAGGAGAAGGCCCTCTCCACGATCAAGCATCTCATCAATGTTGCGAAGGTAAGAGCGCAAAGTATCCCTTCCCTCGCACTCGGGGATTGCGTTGAAATCAGACTGCCAGAACCGACGAGGAACCCTCATCAGCTCCATATGAGCCCTTGTCAACTTTATTCGTAGTCCTACGACTCTCATCGCTCTGCCCATGTCCAGATTACCAACCACTTCCCTTGTCCTCATAGGGAGTCAAGTCTTCCTTGATATCTCCCCATCCCTGAGAAGGGCTAGCATCGGCACCTTCCTCTGAGTATTCCCCAGAAGCAATCCTCGTTTCTCGCAACTCCGGGACCTTTGCCAAGCCTTTTATTTCAGCGATCAATGTGTCTCTCATGACCCACAAAAGCTTGAACCCTGGCATCCCTTTGCGCGACATTTTCCTCCTGTCCCACGTACCAAGAAAATGATCGATGATTTCCACAGCCTTATCAAACCCCTGCTCGTCAATCAGCTTCTTCGCAAGCGCGAACTCAGCACCACCCCACTCCACCGTGACCCCAGGAAACCGACGAGCGACCATAACTGACCACTCTTTTCCCAACCATTTCGCAGGACTCTTCTCTATCCTCTTTTTTACCTTACGAGCCCTCGCTTTTGCCCCTTTGTCGCGTTGAGCGATTGCCAAGTTAGAAAGAGTGAGAGTCTTTGAGCCCATTGTTTTATTCTATAACATGAAAAGTGATTGTCAAGGCAGATCAAAGACATCCTTAACCCGAGAGGTATCAATAACATCCATTGTCCCCCCTGAATACAAGATATCAGCATGATAATAAACATCTCTCCACTTATGACCAAACCTCGATTGAGCCCTGGACGCCAAGGCAATGGCCTCGACTTCGCTCATCATTTTTAGTACGGAATTGGCTTTGTAAACAGTGACCACCACTGCTATCGCTCCATTATGAAGTCTAACATATTGGCCAACCTTGGGCCGTGGGTAGGTATCGATCAAGGAAGTCATGGACTAAAGACGGTCAACCATCATCCGGCTTGTAAAACTCACACCCATCGCGAATTTTTCGGCATCAGCAGGGTGAAGTCTGCCTCTTTCATCTAGTGCAGGCATGGGCTGGTTATGCTTCACAGCCTGTTCCTGTGCAGCTCGCCCCGCTTCCACAAGCTCGTGACGGTTCTCGTGACCCCATACAGTTTTTCCTGCATAGAGCAAACAATAAGCACAAACAGCAATTTCGCTACCATCTAAAAATTTCGCAGTCCATGTCGCCTTTCGCCCCTTGCACTCCCGGCAAAGACAGCTTTCCTGACAAACACGAACATCTTCATTGTTGAAATACAACATAATCAAATGACGCTATAGTGACCAGTTGCCAATAAGTCTAGTTATTTCTTTTACTTTGACCCAGCCATGTGGCTCAATTCTCTAAAAACATGAAAACCAGGGTCATATTTTTGTCTCGTTTTGTGAAAATGGCCAATGACACCTTTGAACGCTCTGCGCTCCTCTTTTGTTAGCGCTCTGAAGGCTATGTCTCCATTGACTTCTCTTGGAAAATCCAATGGAATCCCCAGCTCAGAACACAAAACCCTTGTAAGCGCTGCAATGCTGTCAATCTGGCAGGGAAAGAACCTGGCACACATGAGCTTTACGCCGTGGATTCGCTCCTCATCCAGGATTCGATCTTTACCCCTATTTGGGACCTTCTGTCCCTTGGTCCGAAAACCGTAGTTCGCAACCTCAATGCTGATTGAACGCCGCCCCATTTGGCCACCAGTATCTCTTGGGTCATATTTCACAGGGTCGATAAATTGATAAATAACACCCTCTCTATCGATGCAAAAACTCACTCCAAGGTTTCGATTGATCAGGGTATGGTAGGTTGTCTCAGCACTGTTCTCACCGCCTGTCCAGTGCCAAATAATCAGGTCAGGATGAAGCTCCCGTTCCCGCGTGTTCTTCTTGCCCACGAACGTCATCTCGTGGTGGTCCTTCCAGGTCAGCACTGGGGCTTTCACTGGAACGCTCTTCCCGTTGAGTATGATTTTGCTCGTCTTCATCCTCCAAGTCTACACCGAGAGCTTTTTCATGTCTCTCTTTGATGCCAAGCAGCCTCGCTTTAGCTCTTTTTGACAAATGCTTGGTAGGAACAACCGGCTTCCAAAGTTTTTGACCTCTCGACTCAAATTGCTCATATTCATACCCCAACGAAAGGCAAATAGGTTCCGGGTCCACTCGGCACCCCCGAGCGCCTGGCCTACACCAAAAAGCATTGAGAGTCTCTGTCTCAGGTATTCTTGCCAAACCTCTTTCACATGCAATCCGGTCATCACAAGATGCGCTCTTGGACTCACACCGGCCTCCCCACGTCAGTGGGTAGCCCTTGAGCCATTTCGCCCTGTGGCCGGGTCTGGCAGGAGGAAGCTCTCCCTTGATGAGGTAGCGACCATCAGAGACGATTTGACTACACCTCTGTTGGTACATTGCATCCCATTGATCCAAGGTTCCATGAAAGCCTTCTGGTGGGTCTTCACAATCAATAGTTAGATTCCTTATCCAGATAGCTCGTTTGTTTCGAGCCTTGATGAATCCAAGGGCATGTCTTTGGTGTCTTCTCAGGGCTGACAAGTAGGTTTCTCCCTCGCCCTCGATGCACTCAGTTATCCGAGAGACCCTCTTTCTATCGCATGATCGGCTTCTGTTGTTTTTGACGACCTGCCAAATTCCCACACAGTCTTGGGTGTGCCCCCCTGATTCGGCCATGCACACGCGGAGAAAGGCCGTCAACGTTGCTTCTTCGCTTTCCTCTTCTGGGATATTCCAAAGCCTTCCCCTTGTCGCGGCTGGGCTCTCCCATTGAAACCTTCGGATTCTGCGCTTTTTTGGCGGGGGGGGCTTCGTTAGTTCCCCCATAAGCTGGCGTTGTTTCTTCCATTGTTTTTCGCGCTCATCACGTTCCCGATCAGCCTTCGCAAGAAGAACCTCTCGCTCCTTCTGCCTTTTCTCTCGCAACTCTGCCCTGGCTAGGCTCCTTTGAGCGAACAAATCCTCTATACTGGCCTGTGCCTCTTCCTCACATGTCGGAAAAGGAACAACGATTAATATAGCCAACAGCACCACAATCGTTACCAAAAACAGTCCCCTAGCCTTCGCCGACATACTCTTCCACCATGCCACCATCTGTGGTCTCCTTTTTGCTGCCAAGACGCATCATTTCATGTTTTCAATGAATGATAATACCCTGGGCTGGTGTGATGGTCAGTCACGGGGCGGCACCCTAGCACAATGATGGATTTAAAAAAAGCGAGCCCCCTGGCACCACCCAGGAGGCTCTAAGACGGAGTGACCACCAGAAGGGGCCACAATTGCCACGAGGGACATCGCTTTCGTGACAACACCCGGGGCTGTCGGAGCTGACCCGAAAAGCCCGCTAAAATCACCTGCTTTAGCTATGGCCTGTGACCGCGACCGTTGCTTACAGGCTGCCACATTTCAGCAGACTTTTCGTCCCAGCTCCTTATTGACAATCTAGGAATTTGCACAAGATTGTCAATAAAAAGAGTCAAGGAAAGGGCTTATGCCCTGAATCATGCCCCCAGACAAGCACAAAAAAAGTTGAGGGCTTTACCACTTTTCTGGAGGTCCTTGCATACCGCTCACCCTCGGCCTCCCCAATCGGCAATGGCTACCGCCTATGAGCAATCCCCCTCACAGGTAGGGCCTCCAGTCACACCGAAGAACGCGCCCCCTTTTCCGAAACAAAAAGCACCAAGGTCGTGTCATTTTGCCCCGTACTAAGGGGGTGGACAGCTTTACCTGTTTCCATCC
>Ga0210365_10521811_pt1 | contig 35558 bp, 20 predicted proteins | sample S637metaT_FD_159655 | JGI IMG/M metagenome (GOLD analysis project Ga0210365, IMG submission 159655) | Metatranscriptome of estuarine sediment microbial communities from the Columbia River estuary, Washington, United States - S.637... | ecosystem: Environmental > Aquatic > Marine > Intertidal...
AGTGAACACTGCTCGAAGCTTCGAGGGTCTCGCCATCTTCGGGCATGAGTACCGCGAATGCGGCCTGTTCAATTTCCTGGGTGGAGCGGTAGTTGCGATGCAAGGTGGCCGTACGGCCTCGGAACTGCAGCCGAGGGTCTGCAGAGGCCCATGAGTAGCTCCGTGAGTAGATCGACTGTTTGCTGTCTGCAACGAGGAAGAGGCCCTCTGGCGAAGAGCAGATCTCAGCCAGGAGGGCCAACGAAGTCGGGCTCAAGTCTTGGGCTTCATCCACAAACACATAGTCCCATCGTTGCTCCCATGGCCCGCTGCGAACGAGCTCCAAGGCCTCGTTGCGGATATGGGGGAATCGTTCCCCGGCGGTCTTCTGCCCAAGGACCTGCCATAGCTCCCACACTGCCGCACGCAGGCGGCGCGGAAACGCTATCCCACGTCCGGGCCGTGGCGTATCCAAGTAGTCGTCCAAGGACTGCAATCGGCGGCCGGTGATGATCCAATCGAATTCCTCGAGCAAGTACTGGTCTGAGAGTCGCGCGAGGGCCCGGGCACGCAGGCGGGCTTCGAAGGCGGAATCCGCGTTCGGCACGTGGTTCTTGCGGAGCTCCTGCAGTCGCCGGAGCACAAGGCGGTCCGATTCGAACTGCCCGAGGGGACGGTGAGCCGCAGCAATCTCCCGCGCGATCTGGTCGCAGGTCGCGACGCGCACGCGGGAAAGCTGCTCGGGTGTCAGCAGTTGCTCGAGGAGTTGTTGGCTCACCGCGATGAGCGCACGCGTATAGGTGGTGAACAGAACGCGCTCCTGGGTAGTGGCACCCGGGCGCTCCAACACCTCCTTGATGCGGTAGAGGGCGATAGTGCTCTTTCCCGTGCCTGCCCCTCCGGTCACCATGGTGGGGCCGTTTAGGGCCCAGCGCGTGAGCTTGCGTTGGTCGTCGTCGAGGCTGAGCAAGAAGCCCAGCAGGTCGCCGTCCTTGTAGCGCACGAGGTGGTCGGTTGACGGCACGAGCAGGTCTGGCTGCTCGACCACGCTGCTGAGGCTGGGGGGAAAGACGGCCTCGATGACGCGCGACAGGATGTCTGACGGCAGGGCTGCTTCGAGAAGCTCCTCTTCGGTCCGGCACTGCCTCAGAATGGGATGGGCGGATGCCGGCACTTGATGGTCAGCGAGCCATTTGCGGGAGAGCTTGAACGGCAGGGGTCGCGACGGGCCCTTGGCATCGAAGGCGAAGGTTGCTTGGGGTGGCTCGAGCAACGCGTCCAGGTCGGCCTCACCATCGGGCGGCGCATCGGCGGTGTCGTTTGCCCCGGGCACTTCGCGGTAAGTGTCTTCTTGGCGGCGGCGCACACCGAGGAGCGACACCCAATCATCGCCGAACCTGTAGAACACGCGGTGGTCAGCAACCCGGAGTCGATAGATACCTTCTGCCGCGTGGAGCTTCTTCTTCACCTTGCCATCTGGCAAGGGATCGGTGACCAGTTGATTGATCTTCTCCCAGAGCAGCGAGGCGCGGTCGCTTGGGAAAGCGAGGATCTCGCGCATGCAGGTAGGCTTGATGGTGATCTGGCGTTTGCTCATTGCATCCCCGTCTCCCGGACGACTATTCCGAGCCTTTCACGCAGCACGTCGAGGCATGCGGTGAGGCGCTCTGTTGGCAATACCCAGCGGCTGCAGCCACGCGCTGGGGTAGCGGCAATGGCCAGCACCGACAGGTAGCGATACTCGGCAACAGGAAGCCAGTGCGCCAACGTGACGACTGCCTGCACGCCATCTCGAGCAACGTCGGCGGTCGCTGGAACAGCCAGCGCCCGGGCGACCGCATGCACGGTTCTGGCCCCCTCATCGCCGCGAAGGGCAACGAACGCTGCCGTCCGTGGGCTGCCAAGCCGTGTCCAGACGTACCGCCAGTATCCCCAACGGTCTCGCGCGCGCCACAGCCGGGCCTGCAGCGCGGTCGACTCTTTCTGCCAGCGGAGATTGCCATCAAGGGCAACGAAGCCAGCCCAAGCAAGCGGCTGGTCATGGTCCAGACTGCCGGCAGGCTCAGGCGCGGCGTCGAGCCGCCTGTCCAGGCTCTCGATCCATCTGCCGTCTGCCGGGGGTAGCCGGTCAAGGCACGCCCACGCAGCCGGAGTAAGCACGACCCCCCGCGCTGCGCTCACGGCGGCCTGCAGCGGCTTGTCGTCCTGCAGTCGAAGAGTCCGCGTCACACCGCTGCGAGCCCACTCGCCAGGGGGGAGAAACTCGCCGAGGCGGGTTGTGGCGAGGCTGCACACGATCCTGTAGGTGCCGCTGCCGCAGGCGATGGCGCGCAGTGGCGTGGCGTGGAGTACGCCGCGGTCGGCCAGAACGATGTCACCGGCTCGCGCGAGCTCGTCGCAGACATCGGCCACGCGGGCCGGATCAAGCGCCAGCGCGGGCGCAGCGAAGCTGCAGACGCGCCGAATGGTGTGTACGCGTGAGCATGCGCCGCGGGAGGAGACCTCGCTGCGCACGAGCTCCGCAGTGATCTCGACGCTGTCTTCGGGGTCGGCGTCTAGAGCGGCGGCGAAGATGCTGCGGGCTTGTTCGGCCGGCAGAAGGTTGAGTGTCGTCATACGCCCTCCGCGACGGCACGCACGAAGCCGAGGAACTCGGGGGCATCCCGAACGACGCGGTCGAGCTCCCATAGCCCGGGTGGGAGCCGCGAGCCCCGGCGGTGCGTGGCCCAACGCAGCCCGTCTGACAGAATGACGTCCCGCATGTTGTCGTGCGCGCAGAGCGCGTCGAGGCACGCGAGCACCTCGCTCGATGGCTCAGCATCAAACCGTTCCAGGAGTACCAGGAGTCGCACCGGCTGCCGGTGGATGGCGGTGGCAACCCGCTCTGTGTGCAATAGGCGGCACACGGCGGCGTGCCCCAAGGGGCTCCTGTCGGTTGGCCCGTCACCAGCGGCAATGGGCTCGACGGCATAGCCAAGTGCGGCGCAAACGGGAGCAAACCAGATGGGGACGAGGTCGACGTAGGCGCCTGACAAGCGGGCGACGGCCGAGCTGCGCGTCGTGACGAGCTCCTCGAGTCGAGCGCGGATCGCCTCCGGGTTGGGCCGGCGTTCGTGCCTCACGATGGCGGCGCCGAGCTCAGCAAGGTCGAAGACGAGGTCGCCGAGGGGTCGGCGCGTGCGGTGCTCGAGGGCAGCGCCAACCAACGGAGCGGTCTCGAGGCTGCCATCGCAGCCCGCGTACGTGGTCAAGAGCACGTCTTCCGTGACCTCGCGCCAAAGTATACGTACAGGCCATCCGGGTGGTGCCTCAATACCGCCCCACCGGGCGGCCTCGCCGCCATCCGCCTCGGTGCCGTGCCACTCGCCCAGGTCTCGTGGTGCGAGGTCCGCGACACTCCCGGGCGCAGGCGTGACGGTCTCGCCCATGACGTCCAGTTGCCACGCTGCCGCCGGCGGCAGCGGCGCTGCGTCAACGACTTCGAAGCAGAGCCGCTCAGGGGCAATCGCGGTGCGGTCAAAGAGAAGCACCGCCGCATACCGTCCAGGCGCAAGGCCGTCTAGCCGGAGCAGGTGTCGCTGCCCGGCGGGAAGCGGCATATTCTCTGACCCTCGGGGGCCATGCAGGAACAGCTGTGAGGCCCCATCAGCGTCGGTCGCGGGGCCATCCAACGCCAGCACCGGCGACTGGGAGGCGACAAAGCAAGGGTATGGGATGTCTGCGGGGGTTGTGCGCCACGCGACTGGCGCGACCAGCACCCAGTCGAGTCGCGCCGCCTCATCCCCGATGTCGAAGCCGAGCTCTCGACAGCAAAGATGGGTCTCCGTACCGACCCTCTCCGTGAGGTCCAGCTCCCAGATGTGCCAGCCACCCCCCGCGGTGCTCACGCGAGGCTCGGTTGTGAGTTGCCCGAGCAGGGCGGTTGGGATGAGGACGCGGTAGCAGCGGCCCGTTGCCAGCGCCGAGCTACGAACCAACCGACCCACCCCGGCGCCATCAACGCGAAAAGCGAGCGCCGCACCAGCTTCCAGGCTGGGCATCGAGAGCCCCGAGAAGTCCACGTCGGGGTCGTCTTCGAAACCGTCGGCCGCCCAATGCCACGGCCCCGAGGCAGGGGGCACCGACACTCGCACGGCCCGCAAGCGTACGTTCGACGCCAGCACACACGCTTGCCACTGGTGGCCGCGTACACGAAGCTGCTTCACGAACGACCACAGCCCGGCAAGCGGCCCAACTTCGAGCTGCAGACCCCCGGCCTCCGCGTCCATGCACACGAGGGCCGCGCGCCACTCATTGCGGGCGACCTCTGGCTCTGCCGCATCCTGCGGCTGCAGCGGCTCGAAGAACCGGCTCACATGCCCGGCGAGGCGTTCGGTGATTGCCGCGCGGGCCTCTGGGGTTTCGAGGTCGCGCCTTCCGGGCCGTCGGACGGGCCTCGGTCGCCGAAGGAAATCGTCGGGGCCAAGCGCGCACAGGACCTTGGCGACGACCGCGACGGCCCTTGCCCGGCTCCCGCTGAGCACGAGCTTGGGGAAGCGCTGCTCGTCGAGATGAAGCGCGGTCAGCTCCACTCGGTTCACAGTGCCGTCGCTGTCCCGCGCGGTGGGCGAGTACCTCCGCACGGCATGGTCGGCGTCGTGTGAGCTGAGGATGGGGCCGCGAATCAGTGCGTTGAGGGGGCTCGTAGGGCAGCCGTGGCAGAACTCGAAGACCGCGTACCGCCCGGCAGCGTGGGCATTCTTGCCTGTGTCCATGGCATCGTCTTCGAGCTGCGCGACGAACATGCGGGGATTCATGGCCGGCGGAGAGAACAGCCGCACCCAACCAACAGGCGCGACAACCTCATGCTGCGGCCGGCCACCCCACTCGGCCACAGGCGGCGCGGCGGCAGCGCTTCCCAGCCTGTGCAGAGGCAAGTGCGTGATATACTTGCTGCCTTCGGGCGCATCGCTCTCAAGTCGGGGGTCATGCGTAAGCCCGCTAGCGGCCAGACGCACCGAACCATTATCGAGCACAAGCCGGGGGTCTCCCGGGCACAGCACGCAGCGGCTGCCGATCAGCCCATCCAGCTGCGCCAAGCCCTCCTCGAACCCCAGCTGCCGATAGGGTTCGCTGCGCAACCGTGCGAACAGGGCATCGTTGGCCAGGAAGGCCGAGGACGCTATCCATCGGCCCCACGGCGTTGGTCTGAATCGAGAATCCTCTCGAAGTCGCGCGTCCTCGCCCATGGCCCAATGGGTCTCGCGCAGAAGCTCCTCCTCGTCGAAGCTCAAACGCGAAGCCTCAGCCCGCTGCGCCAGCGGGTCAAACGAACGGCGCACTGCCTGCCACGGCACGTTGGCTGCAGCGTCTGTACTCACGCTGCACCCCCTACGTGCAACGCGGTTCCGCCGCCTGCCGCCCGGTGCGGCTCTTCCCGTAGAATTGCCTCGAGCTCGTCGGCCAGGGCGGTGCGCTCAGCATCAAGCTGCAGGTTTCGGTGCAGGTGCACATGCCGCACCGCGATTCGTTCTCGGCGCTGCCCGCCAGCATCGAGCACGTCGAAATCGCGTGGCTCGAGGCCGGCGGTGAAGGGATAGAGCAGCACGCTTCGGTCGCAGCCATACCGGCGCGCGTAGGCATAGAGCTGGTAGAGGTCGCTTTCTTTGACACCGCCCCTGCCACGTGCACTCGGTCGCAGCAGCTTCCATTTCGTGTCCATGACCAGTTGCTGGTTTCCCGGCCCCCGCACGAGCACGTCAGGCTCCAGTCGCAGCACGCCTACGCCGTCGCTTTCCATGAGATGGCGCTTGTGGCGCCCCGCATGTGGCACGACGACTGTGTCGTCGAGGCGAGGCGCCACGTAGCGTTGCAAGAACGCCACAACGAAACGTTCGAACACCTTGTTCATATCGAACAGCAGCGAGAACGTGCGGGTGCCGCCCGCTTGCACCGTCGGCGTGCGTCCGCACAGCAGCAAGCGGCTGAAGCGCAAGACGTCCTCGAAGCGCTCATTCTGCCGATTGAGTTGCACGCGGCCAAAGTCGGCGTCCTGGATTGCCGCATCCGTGACGCCGTCGAGCAGCAGCAGGCACTGCCGCAGCACGTCCTGCGTGCCCGGCGTCCGCGTCACTTCGAGCAAGAACCGACACGACGCCCGAAAGATGCGGTTCATCAGGGTATCATCCGAGTACTCGTCATACCGGCAGAAGAAACGCTCCCTGTGCCCCGCGTTGTGAACAGCCTGGCGGGCCACCAGGAGCTTGCCCTTGAAGCTGCGCAGGTTGTCCTCGAGTTGCTGGTAGGCTCGCTCGGGACCACGGAGTAGCTCGCGCTGCAACCGGCTGGCAAAGATCGCCGCGAGGGTCTCCGACAGTGGCGCCTTTCTGACGGCGAGGCGGGCCACGTCCCTGCTTCTGACGGGCACGTCGCCGCCCACCGACAACATGTAGAGCAGGTTGCGGCGTGCTTCGTAGCGTGCGTCCTCTGCCTCCTGGCCGGGCCGCGCCTCGGCCAGCGTATCGATCTTTGGCAGGATTTCGACCTGAGCACCTGGGACCTGGACAACGCCAACCCACTGGGTCGTGCGGGCAAAGCCGTCGGACCAGTCGAAGACCCTTTCCTTGGCGTCGCGGGTTGCGCGGTCGAAGGCTCGCAAGCGGTCGTAGAGATGCGCGTCGAGATACGCGTGGTCGGCTTGTTCCTGCCATGCCCCATAGCCGCGCTCGATGCGCGCGTGCTCGCTGACCACGAGTCGTCTCACCCAACGGCCTCCGCTGGCTGCGAAGCACCTTCTGGAGCACCTTCTGGAGCAACTTCTGGAGCAACTGCTGGAGCGCCCAGAAGCGCGGAGAGGCGAGCGGCGAAATTTTCTCCGTCGAGGGAGAGGACGCCAAGGAAGGTACGGCAGAGGTCTGCCTGGGGCAGAGCACCCTGTTGGAATGCGCCGCGCACCTGGTAGTCGACGCGATCCTCGTAATCGTCGTGGTCGAAGCCAAGGGTCCGCACCTCCGGGAAAGTGCGTGCCGTGACGATTGGATGTGCATAGGTCTTACCGTCATCGGCGAGCAGATGACCGTCCCGCTGCTTGTGATTGCGTTTTGGCTCGCCAGCTTCGTTGTAGGGGCAGCCCAACACGATGCAGATCTTGTCCCAGGCGCCGTAGAAGTACTCCTGCAGCATAGGCACGACACGGTCGAGAAAGACCCGGCGCAAGGATTCCATGTCGCTGATGTCGAGGAAGTAGGAGTGGCCGAGTTGGTGATCTCGGTCGTATAGAAACCGGATGCGGTCGTTCAAGGCGTCGAAGACGTCCGCGACGAGCTCGACAAACGCCTTGTCAGGCACGCGCTGCCCGAGGACGCTGCGGATCACGCCCGCGTCAGGCATCAACTCCTCAAACGTGAAGCGCCGGCGGAGAGCGACGTCCATGAGTGCGATGGACCGGTCGGCAGTGTTCATCGTGCCGAGTACGTGAAGATTGGGCGGCACGGCAAAGCGGTGCTGTGGCGTATAGGAAAGGGGCAACTTGAGCTCACTCCTGGCAGCAAGGCGCTTGTCGGGCTCCAATAGCGTGATGAGCTCGCCCAATATCTTGCTCATGTTGCCGCGGTTGATCTCGTCGATGATCAACACATACTGTGGCGAGAGGGCCGAGAACGAAAACGTGGTGGTGGGCCCGGGCTTGTCGAGGGCCTGCTGAGCGCGCGCAGTCTTGTCGACCAACAGCGCCTTTCGGACGCCGGCTGAGCGACTCAAGGCGACGATCTGCGTGTAGACGATCCACAACGCCGTGTAGTGATTGCCGCCTGTGCCGCCTTTCTCCTTGGCGAACAACTGGGTGGTCTTTTCATATGTGATCTTCTCGGGTTCCGGTCCGAGTGCGGCGCGGTTGTCCCAGTAGATGCGAGCGTTCTCTTTGGATGCGACCTGAAATCGCTCAGTGACCGCCGCGACATTGCCGTCCTCGTCGAGCTCGCAGGCGTGGGCAAGAATGCTGCCTCTCGTGCTCAACGACAGTTGATAGGCTTTGCCACTTGCGCTTGTCGCAGTCCGGGAGCCCTCTGTTTCGATGTCGCGGACCAGCCGCTCCCACAGCTCGTCGAACTCTGCGACTGGGGCGTCCAGCCGCAGCCCCTCTGCCGCGGCACGCAGGGCCATTCGCTTGAAGGCGCCGTCGTGGATCTCGTATCGGACTTGGGCATCGGCGGCCTGGTCGAGTACCGGGCGGATACCCTCCACAAACTCCTCATAGCCATAGGCCTGATGGAACGTGACAAACTCGACCTGCCCGCGGGCTTGCTGTTCGCGGAACACGGCCAGCAAGCCCTTGTCGCTCAGCCCGGCGATTTTCTCCGGCCCGAGAATGAGCTCGAGAGCCCGCCGCACCGTGCTGTAGGTCTTGCCCGTGCCCGGAGGGCCGTAGAGGATGATATTGCGCGGGTCCGGCGGCGGGGGCGGCGGCTCCAGCTTCTTCGGCTTTAGCTCGGCGGTGGGACCCTGGCTGAGGATCGCATCGAAGTCGTCCTTTGACAGCTCAAGCAGGGTCCTGCGCCAGCCGTGCTGCTCCACTTGCCTGGGAGTTGTCTCTTCCCAGTTGACCTTGATTTTGTGGGGGAAGTCCTCACCGTCAACAAGATGAGAGCCCGCCTCGAAGTAGTACCCGCCAACCACTGTGCCCACACCTACGACCGTGTGAGTGCCCTGGTTCGCAACGATACGATCCCCGGGGCGGATCTGTCTGAAAGCCCAGACCTGCGACATGCCCCTCGTGTAGCTATGGTCCGCGGCACACTTGGCCGCTCTCTTGTCAAATTCCGTCTTGCTGACGTTGGCCAGATCGCCGAGCTCGGGCCAGCCGATGGAGGCGATGCCACGTTCCGCCCATTCCGGCCATCCCACGGCGTTCTTCCCCGGCGCCAGCTTCCAATATCTGGGCCCGGTGGGCGCTGCTACATCGCTGGGCTCCGGAGCGGGCAAGTGGCTCCAGAGCTCTTCGCGCTCGGCCGCGTCCAGAGCCCGGACTTCGGAGGTTGGGTTGACCAGCAGGCTGGACGCAAAGGCAACCGGCACCTGGTCCCAGGAGAATTGGCCTGGCTCGACGTTTGTCAGCGTGCCGAGAGCCCGCACTTCCGCCTCGACCAGCAGCGCAATCTGGTCGCCTTCCGACATGTCGGCAGCCGTCAGGAGGTTGTCGAGGAATGAGTCGACATCCTCGGGCTCCACCCTGGTCTTCGCGCAGAGGCTTTCAATCGCCGCAGGGTCCTGTACCGTCCAGGCAAGGGGCACCGCCCACGCTTGCGGGGCACGGTTACGATCCGCGTTGTATGCTTCCCACAGCGGCCGTGCGATTTCGAAGACGTCGCCCTGCTCGCGGTGCCGCTCGAGCAGCGTCTCGTACATCACGTGGTAGGGCGTGCTGCCGAGCCGCGCTCGTGGGTCAATCGAGCGGTAGTGGAAGAAGAGCATCTCCTTCTTGAACACGGGGAAGAGGACGGGGTCATCTCGGTTTTGGTAGAGGAATGCGACCTTCCATTTCAGTACGGGCGTGAGGTCGATCTCATCGATGCGCGCGAGGTTGCCTCCTTCGACAGCATCAAGCACATCGACAAGGCGGCTCCGGATTGTCGCAAAGGCCTCCTGCTCGGTTGCGCCGAACTTGATCAGCCAAGCGTACTTGTCGCCCCACACGCGACCGCCGCTCGACTCCTTCGCCTTCACGTTGGCCTGATAGTAGACGCCGAACTTGAAGGCGGAGCCGCCCCAGATGCTTCCTAGGTCTTCGAGGCGGGACTCCAGCCAGTAGATGAAGGCGTCGTCCTTCTCTGGGTTTGTGTACTCCTCGAGCGTCATTTGGCGTACCCGAGAGGGAGGCCAGGCCGCGAGGAATTCGGACCAGAGCTGGTGGTTGTCTGGAGCGGTCATTTCTTGCCTTCCCCTGACTTGGCGGCGAAGGCCCCAGGCCAACCGCCGTGCGCATCAATGACCTTGTCGATGTCCTGCCTCAACTTGATGGTTTCGGTGATAGCAGCAACGATCTTCTGGTAATTATGTATCTCCGCTGCCGCAAGCGGCCGTCCCTTGCGATCCTTCAACCATTTCTCGCAGACACGATAGCAACCCACTTCGAAGCTCCATGCCTCCTCAGTAACTCCCGAGAAGCCGCATGTCTTCTTCCTATCCACCCATACTGAGTTCGCCGACCACGATATCTTCTCGACGACTCGCGATAGGTTCCCAACAATCCTGGGCAAGGCTCGTTGGGGCATTTCCTCTTCGAGCAAGTGAAGTGCAATCAGTCGCCTGCCGTGTGCAGCTAGTCCATCATACAGGCTACGACTCGAGACTCTCGGCAGGCGCGGGAAGTCCATCTTTAGAAATTCAGCGTATCTTGAGCGGTAGGTTGCGCTATGCAGAATAGCATAGATGTATGCCAGTATGTCTTCAGACAGCAGGCTTCCGCTTCCTGCGGTACCGAGGCCAGTCTGGAGTTCGCGAAGGTATCCGTCGCCAATATTCGGCCTCCGCCCCGAGCGAAGAGCCGAGGCGCCTGCCGCCGGATAGAGATGAAGCGGAAAGTTGTAGTTCTGTTCCTTCGTCTTGTTGGAGACAAAACAACTTTCCGCCACAAACCGGGAAATGCCCACATGCTGCCAAGGCAGAAAGCTGATTTGTCGCGGCACCAGTAAGCACAAGTTGTCCTTCCTAGCTACATGATCGAGAAGCTCCCTGCGCGGGTAGTCCATGGTCGCCTGACTGAAGTAACACCATCGAACGTCGAAAGGTCGATAGTGGCATTCGATAACGCCTTCTTTCCAGGACTTGTCAGCCGAGATGGATTTCCTGGCGTCGGAGACACTCCAATCGCGGTTGTCTTTGAGTTGATATCGCTTCTTCAACTCTGCAATGCTAATGCGACCGTCTCTCAGGGCTTCACAGCGCTCGACTATCGCCGACTTCTCGAGGGCTATGGCGAAGTGGTCTCTATGGGTTTGGAATCCGAGCACGTTTACCGGCATTATCTCTTTGATGGAGACGAACTCTCCGTACTCCGCCCGGATATCTCCATCCTGACAAACAAACACATAGAATGGTCTTGCCGCCGTAATCGACTGCCAGCGAGTGCTGTTGGCAGTAGAGCCGGCAAGGATTGAATACTTGTGCGCTCGGGAACCGAATAGGTCCGCCTTGGTCAGCGCGTGTGCATTGCGAGGAAGCGCGCTAGCAATCAGAATCGCGACACCCTGCTGGATGTCAAAGACGTTCTGATCAGGAGCTCCATCGGGACATGTCTCCTTCTTCTTGGTGTTTCCGTGAAGATCTAGCACCCGAATCTTCGTGAACGTTTGAAGTAGGCTCTGGCGCATTCCGCGGAATGTCGGGTTATCAACATAGCCGTGGTTGGTGATGTAGCCAAAGACCCCGCATTCTGACTGGCGAAGGACCTCTTGGCCAAATCGAATGAACTTAACGTAGTCATCCTGCAGCCATTTCGGATTGCGCTCTCCAAGCGGCGCACCATCGACGAAATAGTACTCACCGACCAACCGGTTGACCCAGTCGTTGTTGTTTGCGGACACTCCGGCATATGGGGGATTTCCAACCACAACAGTGAATCGCTGGCTCTCCTTGATTACGCTAACGGATGCTGCTTCATGGGCCAGCGCGGCGAAGATCGAGGACAGCTTCTGTCGGCCACTTTTCGAGGACTGTTCAAGGGTGTTGGTTAGGTAGACATTGATCCGACTGCCGCCTGTGCCGCTCCTCGCCGCGTACCCCGTCTCTTGAAGCTTGAACGCCAGCTTGAGGTGTGCCACAGCGTAGGAGGACATCATCAACTCGTACCCAAACAACCTCGGCAGGAGATGTTTCGATACGTATACGTTCCACTGTTTGAGCACTGCCGGGTCCTGCCAACAGTCCTTCTTCAAGTCCCGGCACCACCGATCCTTCATTGTGCGCTCGATGACGTCGATGCACTCGAAGAGGAAGGTCCCGGTGCCGGTGGCCGGATCGAGAATGCAGACGAACGGGCAGCTCGCCTTGACGCCGGCAGGGACCTTGATGCTCTTGATTCGCTTGGCGACGTCCCCCCATGTGTCGGTGGAGGCAAGGCCGTCCTCGAGTCCGAACTCCTTCTGCAGCACCTCGTGAACACTGCGCACGATGTACGACACGACAGGCCGAGGAGTGAAGAAGACGCCCCGCTTGTTCTTCAGATCCTTGTCATAGGCGGCAAGGAAAGGTTCGTAGAAGTGGACGACGGGGTCGGTAGCCATGTCAGAGCCCTTGGCACCAAGGCCAAAGACGTACGTGACATCGATGCGGTCCAGGAGATCGGCAATGTCGTCAACCAACCAGAGCAACCGTCCCCTCTGGTCGTCGAGCTTCACCGACAGAACTGACTCGAACAGAGCGTTGAGGAAGGGACTCGCAGCAGGTAGGTGCTTGAGCGCGGTCTGGCGGGTGAGCCGCTCACCCTTCGCCATCAGCTCGTCGTTGCTCGTCCAACGCGCCGTGAGCAAACCGTAAGTGATGGTCTGGGCAAAAGCGTCGGCGAACTCCTCCTCGGTTTGGTCATGAACGAGCGCCTCCTTGAAGGCGTTGTAGAGGTTGCGCAGCGGTCCTTTCTCGAGCTCGTCCTCGAGCTGCTTGACCGCAAGGCGGCGCAGGTAGCGCGCCCGATAGGCCAGTTCCTGAGCCAGTTCGGTCGGGTTCCTCACCTTGGCCTTGCTGACAACAAAGAAGCGTGACAGCAGGTTCACGACGTCAGCGGCGTCTTTGTAGCCCTGCCCCTTACGGAGCTTACCTGTGAGCTGCTCCTGCCCTTGCCACAGCTCCAGGCACGCCTGATCTTCGTCTGGGTAGACGACGAGAACGTTGTGGAAGCGGTTGTTCTTCTCCAGGTGCTTTCGAAGGCGTGAAGCGTCCGACCTACTGTTGAGGGGATAAACAATGTACCCCAGCAGGCGACTCCTTGCATCACGGAGTGTGACGCCGCCGAATAGGTTCTTACCACCAAAGCCGCCCTCACGGTTTTCGGAGTCGATGCCGATACTGTGGTCCGCCGGCAACTTGAAGGCTAGCAGCACGCGCGCCGACTTCGCGTGCTTGCGCAGACCGAAGCTCTTGGCAATTGCGTCGAGCAGGTCAAGCACGCTCGTCTCTATGTCGTGTTCTTTCGGGGCTCGACGCATGCAGACCGCGAGCAGTTTGTCGGCTAGTTTGCGTTCCTCGCTGGTAGTGAATGCCTCTTGCCAATCGTGGGCAGCGAGCTTCTTGAATTGACGATCGTACAGTAGCCGGAGGTGCTCACGGGCAAGCACCGGGTCCCAAAAGCGTGTCTGCTCCGCAACATGAAAAGTCTCGAGGCTTCCGGTAGACTTGTTTTTCGTACCAAAGCAGACTAGGCGTACGGGGTCCTGCTCGGAATCTCGGCTATCCACTATCGAGATGAGGCACAGGGTTTCGTCCATGCGGCCCATGCGGACGTTGGCGGTAACGCCCTCGCCCCCGTGCTGGAAACCCGCGAGCGCTTCGCTCACAAGCCGGGCAAGCGCATCCTCGACGATGCCGAGATGTGCCATCTTGCGGGACCGAAAGGCCGGAATGCTCAGGAGCTGCCCATCCGTGAGGTCGGTCTCGAAGAGCAGCGTATGGTACTTCCGGGATGTCGTCTGAGGCCAATAGGCGACGCGGTCAGGAAGATGCCGCGCCACGGCGTCGGTGCTCCGAATGACGTTGTCTCGTTGGAGCATCTCGGGGTAGCCAAAACCAGACGCCTCGAGAAGCCGCCGAGCGAAGCTTGCTGCCGGCTGGGACGGCGGTCCTGGTGCTTCGCCGTCGTCAAACCCCTCGAAACCGTCAGGCAGATCGGATGGGCCCGACGTCTTGGCGGGCTTGTCCCCAGGCGTACCTTGCCCGTTGAGGATGAAGTCGACGAATTCTTTCTGACTCAACATGCCTCGCTTCGCCATCGTCGTTGCCTCGCCTACCGCTGGGGGGTACTGAGCGCGGAGCTGCGGCAGCTCCTGCACCATGGTTGTGGGATTCCGTAGGGTTCACCGCGTGCATTGCGTATTTCGCGAAAGCCAAACAACCGTTCGACAGCCGCCTCGCCGTCCGCCGACGCCTTGCAGCGAGGGCAGCATTTGTGCATGCCGGGGGCGTGCCCACAGGTTGCACACGCTCGCGCTATTCCCCGCCGCGGGCCTGTTGGCTCTGGCTGCGCCAAGGAATGGGATACGGGCGGTTGTGGCGCGAAAGCGTTCAGTTGCAGGACGAATACCGTCGGAATGCGTATGCGGTCGCGGTCCACGCCAAACTTGGGGGCCGCGATGGCGCTTGCTCCCTGAAGTAGGAGCCGACCAACGCCCTTATTGGTCTTCGACCATTCCGCGACGCCGCTGCCGCTTGCGAGCCACTCAAGGGCGGCGAGCAGATGCGCGGCGCTCAGCGGAATGGCCGAGTCGCTGTGCCACTCGATATATCTGCGTGGCGCTGCCGGGGGCCAGGTCTTCCCGTCTAGGACGAGCCACCCGTCGAAGAGCGATCCGCCGGGTTTGTCCTCTGCCCAGAACCAATGCGGTATCCCTTCGACCACTGCAGGCTCGAGGTAGCGCGTGAATCGTTCGAGCTCGCCGCCTTGGTAGCCAATGAGCGCGCGGGCCACCAGGGGCGATCCGTCATCAGCCCCCTCGGCGCGAAACCAACCACTTAGGTTGTCGGCCCATTGGGTCTGCAGCCCCAGCTCGGCGAAGAGGCGACTCAAGCGGTCGTGGTGGCTCGCGAGCTGCTCGATGGCGCGGTCTCGTTGAAGTGAGTTGAGGCTCGTGATGCCGTGATACCTGTAGTTCTCCATCCAGTCGGCCTCGGCCCCGGTGCCGTGCTCGAGTCCGAGGGTGAAGTCGATGGCCATCGTCTTCACTGCAATCCGCTCCCGCAGCTGCAACTCGGCTTCGAGCTCGTCGGGAAGAAGCATGTTGACGGTTTCCGGGGCCTCGTCAGGATGGGCGTGCCAGTAGTAGCTAGGAGCGGTCTTGCCGAGCTTCGCAGCGAGTGCAGCCAAGTCGGGGAAGTCTTTCTGCTGTTCGATTCTGGCGTTCAGCCGGCGGTCGACGCGGCCAGAACGCTGGATCATGCGCACTGGGTTCCAGTGGACGTCGAAGTTGACGAGAAGCGCGGCATCCTGAAGGTTGACCCCCTCGGCCAGTACGTCGCTCGACAGCAGCACATCAATCGGCCGGCTCATGGCGCTGGCCCAGGCGGTCTCCCAGCTGTCGCCGAGCAGCGCGCGCTCGGCGTTTGTCACGTTGTCACCGGTTGGCTGCCATGGGCCTATCCGGTAGAACGGCGCAAACGCATTGACGATGTCGTCACGGTCCTCGGTGCTGCCCGTAATGGCCGTGGTCGCGTCGCACAGTGCGACGAGCTCTTCCCGCTTCAGGTGCGGAATTCCAAGCCCATGGATTGCCATTTGCCAATCCTGGCGCTCAAAGGTGCGTATTGCCGTCAATACCGAGCGGATGTAGGCGATAGTGTCGCTGAACTGTGAGAAGACGATCGCCTTCTGGTCAGTCCTGCGCGCTACGATTAGGCGACCAACGAGACGTCGGAGCTTCGCGTCCGTCACGACCCGGAGCCCCCATTGCGGTGAGATTGGCCAGTCAACGGCTTCGCCGCCCGCGATGAAGCGACGAGGCCATTTTGCCGCGTCGAATTGGCCGAAGACGATATCGGCAAGGTCCGGAGTCACCGCGAGGAGCGTGCCGAAGTCAGCGAGAATGGCGTCGCGCAGTGGCCACAACCGGTCGACCTGTACGCGCCGCTCTGCTGTTTCCTCAGGCCCGTCGAAGAGGTCGAGCTGCGGAAACGGATCGTCGGTATCTGCGGCAGGTCGGTCAGCGGCGTGCGCCTTGCTCAGGCTCTTGACGAAGTCGCTGCGCGCGTCGGTAGGCATTTCCCCTGTTGCAAGGGCCCGGATCTTCCTCAACGCTGCTTGTGCCTGGCCCGCGAGGACTTCGTCGATTTGCGCCTTCAGGGCCCTGTCCTTGGCTGCGTCATCCGCGCTCCTGCACAGAGCGCGGAGCCGCTGCAGCCGATGGGCATGCAATGCAGTAAGTCGCAGCAGGGTTATCAGGAATGGGACAGGGGAGCTCTCGAGTCGTTTGAGCACGAGGACTCTCTGGAGCCCGACGACCGACGACGTTTCGTCAGGGCTTCTGAATCCTTCGGCGACGTCGTACCACATGTACACTCTGAGACTGAGAGGCCGAACCGAGGTACGTCGCTTGTCTGGCCCGCTGTCGAACAGCGGCAGAAACCGCGCAAGCACATCTTCGATGCCATCGTACTCGTCGGAGTAGCAGAGCTTTTCCGGGGGTGGAGCATCTGGGCGGAACAGAAGCTCGACGTTTGACTGCTGATGACGTTCAACCTCTTTGCACAGAGCCCGGGAACGCTGCACCACGACACGGTCCAAGAGATCTTCAGCGATCCGGACCTGATGCCCGGCTTGCTCCGTGGGGCGGCCATCATGGGCCGCCTCGCGCAGGCGGGTCTGCAGATCCTTGAGGCGCTTGTCTTGCTCCTTGATGTAGTCCCCAATGCGTTGGACGTTCGGGCCGAAGTCGAGGTCCTCACGGAACTCGATGGTATCCGAGAACCTCTCATCGGGATGACCATGGATGAGAAGCCCCGCGACGTCGCTGCTGCCGGACGCTCCACGAGCTCGTTTGCAGCGTTCGCGGACGGCGTTGATCGCTTGTCTCCGATACCCGTCGTCAGTCTTGGCGTTGCTCAGAAACAGGGGTTTGCAGAACAGCAATGAGGCCTCCTGGCGAAGGTCCTCGAGGCTGTTGTTCACGGGAGTGGCGGTTAGCAGGGCGACGCGTCTGCGCGTATGCAGGCGAGGCTGGACCCGCAGCAGGTCGCGGAGCACCTTGGTTCGACGCGCGGCGAGGGATCGGAAGTTGTGCGCCTCGTCGACGATCACGAGGTCGGATAGCAGGAGATGCTCGAAGTCGCTCTGCCGGCCACGCGCGGCCTCGAGGACCGCGCTCGTCTTGGACACACGGGAGAGCTTCGTGTGAGAGAGCACGCGGACGGCGGCTAACGGGACGCCAAAGGCTGCAAGCGTTGGAAGCGCTTCGCGACGCCAAGTGCTCACGACGGAATTGGGCGCAAGAATGGTGACTCGGAAAGGGTCTGCAACGAGTCGCTCGGGCGTCTCTGCCCACTGGTCGCGCCAGGTATTGGCGTAGTGGACGATGAGCGTGGTGGCCACATAGGTCTTTCCAAGGCCCACGCCGTCGCAGAGCATCGCTCCACCATACTGCTCCAGCATGGCGGCCATTCGCTCCGCCGCCTGTCGTTGGTAGGCTGCTGCCTGGTAGCGCTCCGCGGCCGGATGCAAGTGACGTTTCTCGCCCAGCATCTCGCCGGCCATGAGCCAAAGGCCAAGCTGTGCCTTTTCCGTTGGTGTGCAATCGTCCAGAGCCGTGATCTGTCTGACCACAGGACGCCGCAGGTGCCGCGCGACGTAGGCGTGTGCCTCACGGTCCCAGTGGCGATGGGGTTGCTCCCCAGCGGCCGTCGTGCGCGTGTCCCAATGGCCCCATTTGTCGCCCGGGCGGACGTGACCGCAGGCCAAGTGCGCCAGGGCATGGAGCAGGAAGGACTGGAGGAGCTCACGCGGCTGCCGGAGGTCCACAGCAACGACGACGTCATCGCGTTGTGGCACAAGCGCCATGACCAGACCTTCTTCGGCCGGGACCATGAACTTAGCTTGTCGGGCCGCTGAAATGTCGGTGAGGCGCCATGGTTGGCTGGTCTGTACGACCTGCCGCAGGTGGCGGTCGAGCTCGGCAACGTGCCGCGGTGCATTGTTGGCCAGAGCGTCGAACCCGGCCCACCATTCGACTGGGGCGGGCGTGGGAGATCGATTGAGCGCTGCAGGGTCGATTTCCGTGGCGAGCAAGCGGGTGGCCGAGGGGACGGGTGTCTGAACGTGCAAGGTAGGGGGCCGAATGCCGGAGCCGGCGTCCCGGCCCTCTTCCGAGCAGTCGTCGACTTCCCACGCAAGTCGCGAGGCGTCTTCGCCGCCCATTTGAAGACTTGCCTCAAGCAGGCCTTTGCCTCGCGCCGCAAGTCCGACGAGAGCACGCACGGCAGCACGCGCGAAGCTGCCACCACAGACAGGCAGCGCGAGGACGGGACAAAGCCCGGGGTGCTGGTGGTTCGCTTGCAGCCACAGGAGGCCTGTCGGTGAGGCGGCCCGGACGAGGCGCGTCTTCACCGTAACCTCCGGGCCGCTGCTGGCGACGAGCACGTCTTGGGACACTTGGTTCTCGCGCACGTGGAAGCGCAGCGAGGAGGGTCGGTCGCCATTGGCGAGGCGCTGGATGAGCTCGCAGAGATCCAGATCGTCACGGATGCGGCCCGACGAGTCAGCCGCCGCACAAGACTCCGAGGCACCGTGGAGAAGACTCGCCAGGGACGACGCGTAATCTCGGACCGCTTCACGACTGTCGAAGGTCAGACGCAGCACAGCGTCGAGCGGCTGTGCTGAACGCTCGTCGTCGGCAGCGGTCGGCCCGTCGTGGGCCGGCGGCGTTGGCAGGACCCCGGACGCTACCACCCTCCTGCCTCCTCGGCGCCCCGTGGGCCGCTTTCCAGGTCGGAGCGTATGCCGGGTCGCCTGTCAGCCGCCAACGACGGCTCACGCGGGCGCCTGGGGCGCAGAGCTCGACACCACGGGCGTCTCGTAGCACCGGCCTCCGGCGTGCAGGCTTCGGCGGCCTCCCTGCCGAACAGGGACGGTGGCCCCGCCACGCGCCGATGAGCTGCGCAGCTCCTTCTACTGCCGCTGGCTGCTTTGCCCGCCGGCATCCCCCCTCCGCGCCGGTGCACCGAATCGAGACTATCGAAGAAACCCCTGATTGGGTCCCAAGTAGGGTAGCACCGCCCCGATGCACTCGCCAAAAGAACAAGGTCCGCCGCCGGCCGACAAGAAAGGCATTTGCTGCCGCGGCGTTACGGGTCTCGGGCAGGGAGCTCGCGACAGGGAAGGCTGTGCCGCCAATGGGTTGTCTTGCCAGGTCGGGTCTGCGCAGGTAGGATTTTGTCGCAATCGCCCCCCCGACCAACTCCGCGGGGTCCCGGCTCGATCGGGAAGGGCAACGGCCAGCCGCTGCACTGCAGCACAGGAGGAAGCCATGGCCGCAGCTGACAACCGGGAACGAGCTTCCGAACCTTCCGAGGAGGTTTGGGTCTATTTCGAGCTTGGTGCCGTCGATGACGATGTGGCGGTGGACGACGATCCAGTCCGTGCCGAGCAACAGGCAGCCCGAGAGATATGGGATTTGCTCAGCGACTACGTTGAGAGCACGAAGCTGCGCGACGAGGGACACGACGCGTTCTCAGCCTTGATATGCAACGTGTTGGTAAGTCGTACTCGGCTTCGAGACCTTCAGCAGCGCATCGTTGCTTTGCGCGGAGGCGGTGACGATGTGGTCTATCTTGAGGGGGGGTACCAGGCGAGCCAATTTCAAATCGTTGAGGTCCCTGGCATCTCGATGCCCGTCCCGTTCGACGACTGGGACGATTACCTCGAGGCGGCAGTCGAGAAGGCACCGGGACGACAGAAGCGCCGCCAACGGGCCAAGGCATCGAGCATCCTCGTGAGCCCACCAGGAGCGCCCCCGCCAGGCGAGCCACAGAAGCAGTCAAGGAAACGGCCTGCTGGCGACGAATCAGCGGCGAGGTAGGTTGGCCGCCTACCCACCAGACCCCTCAGAGACGCCTCGAACGTCGACTCATTGATTGGCGCTGCAGTGCGACATTCCCCCACGTGGCCGTCCGCGGGCACCCGTGCCCGTGAAGTGAGAATCTGAGAGAAGCCACCCAGGGTGGCTTCTGAGATACGGGCTCGCGTAGCTGCTGTCGAGCCGCAGTACCTCTGCCCATCCGGTGCGGCCGACGGCCTTGCAGACCGTGCGTGTGGGGGGCGGCGGCTGTGCCCCACGAATATGGCGCTTCACGTGCCTGTGGAAGAACGAAAGGGTCTCCCTCGTCCGACCAGCAAGCGCCGATGGGGCGATATCTATAGCGAGGAAGTTCGCAGGGCGCACCCGGAAAGGGATATCCGGCGAAGATGTGTTTACGGAAAGCGAGCCCCGTCAGACTGGCTTCTGACTCCGGCGCGCCACAGCGCGTACTGTCGCAGGGCTAGAGCCGAACAGCGGCGCCGGGGGGAGCGCCACAACCTGAGTGATCCGTAAGAACACGTGCCCACGGCCTAGCTCGCCGCAGGACCCCATTGCCTCCACGACTCCGGCGCTGGTGAGAAAGCGACGGACATGTCCCGCTTGATGTCTGGAAGCCCTTGGCGGGCAAACGCCTCCAGGTCGGTCGGCATCCGATTGGAATAGTCATACATCTCCTGCCAGAGACCATGGGCCATGGTATCCGCAAAGTCCTCCGGCCCGCGGAGCTGCGCCGCACGCGCGATAGCGTGGAGACTGTCGTGCGTTGTGCCTTTGCCGCGCCCGCGTACCACACCGATCGCCTTCGCGAGTGCAAACATGTGCATGGACAGTGGGTCGCGCTGAAGGGCCTCCGCGCGGACCACCCTGACGCTTCCGAAAAGTCCCACCAGCTCATCTACGACGTTCCAAGGGTGTTGCAGCAACGGTGGCGTCATGGCCTCTGGACTGCAGCGAAGCTCGATGCGAGTGCAGCCGATGTCCGGTTGGATGTGGGCTGGCATGTACGCATGCAAGTCTCCCTCCTCCACGTACCGCCGATGCCTCTCTGCAATCTTGTCGTACACGACGGTCTCGATTGGTCGTGCTCCGTAGTGCAACCCGCATTGCACAGCAGGGCCGTTCCAGTATGCGGTAACGGTACGTGCACCTCTTCCCCCTGGTCGGGGCTCAGGGAAAACAAATGTCGAGGTGTAGTCCACGTTGAGGTCCAGTGCCAAATGCAAGGAAGTTGTCGTGACGCGATCAGAAGTTACCCAGGGTGCAAAGAAATTCTGGACGATCGGAATCCACGCACCAGCGAGGTGCGCGAATCCTTTGACTTCGAGCCGGATGTCACCGCGTTTGAGTCGAAGGCGCATGCAGTCGGAACAATCGGGCGGGACGTTCTTGTGCTCGCGATGTATCCCGCATCGCGAGCTGTATGGCATCATGCTGAGTATGGCAGCGAGATGGTTGCCATGCTGCGGGAGTCGAATGTCGATATTGACACCGTAGGGCAGGTGCTTCTTGGGTGCCGCGCACAGATCCATCTTTGCACGAGAGATAACCACCGGCACCCATTGGCTGCCGTTCCACAGCTGGCAGCTCATTGAGCGCGGGCGGCCATGGTTGTTGAAAGAGCTGACGCTCAATCCCTTACTCTCGAGGTACACCCAAAGATCCTGTACTGGCTCCACCCATCCCTTCACAACAAAACCGTCCAAGGCGCAATGACCAGTCAGCGTCGTGTCGTCTCCTCCGGTGCCTAAAGCAAGGTGATGCTGAGCGCATGATGCATCGTTGCCATTGATACCCGGTATGATCCTACCGGGTGATACAAGGGCAAGCGCGTTTCGGATATCCGCCGCATCGATGCCGCGACGGCCCGCGAGCACATTACGCAGATGCGGGCACGTGCAATTCGCCGCACTCGCGCATGCCTTCATATCGACGCTGCTGGCTTCATAGAGCGCTTCCAGCCACCGAGCGTGATGCGGCGCGAGTCGTTTCTTTGGAGTGGGACCAGGACGATTGCGTTTTCGATATCCCATACTCTACCCCCATATGGTGAGATTCAGGTTGCTCCCAAGTGGTGTGCCTGGTTTGCAGTGGCGTTCACGAATCGGCGTACGGCTCCTGAGCGACAGCTACTTCCGATCTTGACGACGTCGCTGTTTGTCCTGCTGGGGCTGCCTCGGCACACGGACCAGGCGCTGACGTTTGACGAGGCGACACCGGACTTGCCGCAGGACTTGAGAACGCCCCAAGCAAGGCGCCAGAGCCGGTCTCGTGGCCGTGTCTGGGCTCGGCGATATCGGCGCCTTGGCGATATCGCGTACGCCCTGCGCAGGCGGTCATGAGCCGCTCCTGCCACGAACCGGCTTGGTGTGCCGGAGTGCACCGGGGGGCTGTGCGTGAGTTCTGATCGCCGCTGCTGCGTATCGAGACACCTCTTCACGCGAAACGCGTACGGCTCGCCCAAAGCAAGTAGCTGTGAGCTCACCGTCCCAGATCAGTCTGCGAACGAAGTTTTCACTGACGCTCCAGCGCTCAGCCACCTGAGAAACGGTGAGATAGGCGGGGTTCTTCTCGTTCGACATGGACTAGCACCTCCAATGTTGAAAGTGCCTGGACCATGCGGCAATGGGTCTTAGACGATAAGAGCAATAGAAAAAACTCTACTTCACCTGTTCTCGGAACCACCTAGTCACGCGGTCGCCGACAGCCCGCTTCGCAACCGCCTCGCTAACGCGATACCGCTTGGCGACGTAGAGGTGCACAGCGGGGGAGAACCCCCGACCCGAAGCGCTGACGACTTCCGTCTCAAGAAACAGCTTCACAACAGCATCCGGGAGCCGGTACTTCCTGGCGAGCGACCCCACGTATTCCCGATCGTTCGCACAGGCCACGCGGTGGTGCTTGCTCTCCCTTGCGGCAGGTTCGGTGCAGTACAGCTGATAGAGCGCGTCCGTTGCCACGTCAGCCGTTGCCACGCATAGTTCCTTGGAAGGCGCAGCGCGGCCTTTGCCTTTTCCCACACTGCATGAAAGAGCGCGTCCCAGACCATTGAGAAACGCGATGGCCTGGTCTTTTCTCTTTCTGAGTCGCGTTGCGAAGTCCCCATAGAGTGCATCGTTTGCCCTGCTCGCATCGCGAACAGCGCTGCGTGCGTCGAGAATACGCGCAAGAACAGCGTCCTGGGCGAGATGGCGCGGGTCGCGCCTGATTAGTTCAAACAGCGCTTCGTCATCGCGCTCCATTGCGAATCGCTGTGCGAGCTCAGTGTTCGTGTTTTGCCATTGCTCGCGCGTCTCTCCGAATTCGCTAACCCAGAGTTCGTCGTCTGCCGTGTCTCCGAAGAGCGTGTTCGTCCATTCATCGACGAAGCCCACCGTGAAAGCGTTGAGCGGCATGTTGACCTGGCTTCCCAGAGTCATTGCATGTCGCGGCGGCGGTGTCTTGGTGCCGTCTTCATCGCTATCGCTTGCCATTTTGTGCTCCCTGACCCGACTCGATCTCATCCATCCTGTCGACGAGCGACCTCAGTCGCTTGTCTCCACGCTTGAGGTACCTCATGAGGGCCTGGACGGACTTGTGGCCGGAAAACTGCTGCAGCTCGTCGAGCGTTGCGCCAGCGCGGGCCAGTCGGGTAATCGCCGTGCCTCGCAAGTCGTGAAACCACAGACCTTCTATTCCCACCTTGGCCGTCAGTGCGGTGAAGCGCTCTGAAAGCGCATCGGCGCTCAGCCCCACGAGCCGGCCATCTACGCGAGCCGGCGCTGCCTTCAGCTCCTCGTAGGCTTGCTCGCTCAGGGGCACAGTGCGGCCCTCGTCGTTCTTTGCCTTGTTCGAGGGGACGTGGATCTCACGGCGATATAGGTTGATCTGGGCCCGTGTGGCGCTGCAGACCTCGCCTTCTCGGAGCCCAGTCTCGCGGGCGAGTACGATGGCGAGCCGCATGGGCGGATCAGCCGCCGCGAGCAGCCGATCGAGCTCGTCCTTCTCGCACTCCCGCTCGCGTTTGTTGCGCTCGGCCAGGAACTTCACGCCCTGCATTGGGTCCCGATGGTGGTAGTCGCGTCGAACGTGGCGCAGTGCGGCCCGAAGCAATGCCAAGTGCCGATTGACGGTTGCGGGCGCCATCGGTGTGCCTCGCCTTGTAATACGCTTTGCCAGCTCATCCCGAAACGCCTCGCAGTCCTCCTGAGTCAGGGTGATGACGAGCCGGCTCGGGCCGAAGAAATCGAGGATCGCTCGGAATCGCTGCTGGTCCTTGTTGAACGACCGCTTGTGCTGGGCCCGGGCAAACCACCGGTCGCGCAGTCCCTCCATGGTCAGCTCGTTCTTCTTCTTGTCCGGGAAGTGGCGGCCTTCGTAGATCTCGGTCTGCAGCTTGGCGATGAAGGCCTCGGCTTGGCGCTTGATGGGGGTGCCGGTCGTAGCCCGGTAGCGCTTGCCGTTGATGTTGTAGGTGACGTGCCAGTTCCGCGAGTTGGTCGGCTTGTAAAGCTCCATGCACTGTGCCCTCGGACCGCTTGGTGTGACCCGGCGTGTGGCACATTTTGGTCACAGTCGGCAAGCCCTGGGCACAGCCAGCCGCAGCGACGACACGTCGCGCAAAACCGATTAGGTTGATTTTGTTTGATTTTTCATGGTGCCGAGGGCGGGACTCGAACCCGCACGAGGAATACCCCAAGGGATTTTAAGTCCCTGCGCGGGTCGATTGCCGGGGTGCGTCGGGGTGTCTCGGGGTCACAATAGGTTAATCGATTCAGCGGCTTAGCGTTCTATCGCCAGGGCGCCCCGTGCCCCTGAATGACCTGCTGTGACCTGATTCTGGTCACAGTTTGGGCACAGTTGAGAGAGGGGCCAGACGGCTGCGCCCGAGAGAAAAATGCTAGTGCAGGGCCGGGTCGGCTCCTCCGAGGATCGCCCGCACGGCTCTCTGCGGTATTGGTTCGGCCAGCTTCACGGGCGGCATGCCCGCCAATTGGCGCTCTGGAACAAAGACCCCGTGAGCATAGGTCATTCAAACCCGGGCATCAGGCGAGACGCGTGCAATCCAAATTGCGGAAAAGATAATTGGTTACGGGTGATTAACCGTCGCAATTGCACGATGATTGCACGGTAATTGCACGGTAATTGCACCCTCCGCCTATCATTGTGCGTCCTCTGGTGCGTTTTCTCCAGGCCCAGCCAGCCACCGGGCCGACTTGGTATGCCCCACGACATGGTTGCACACGCCAGGCAGAGGGGTGCATGCCCGACTTCCGCGGCTAGTGCAGACTTGGGTCGGCTCCTCCAAGGATCGCTCGCACGGCCCTCTCCGGGATCGACTCTGCGAGCTTCACGTGCGGCATGCCCGCGAGCTGCCGCTCCAAAGCGAAGAGCTCGCTCTCACGAACCATGCCGCCGCAATCGACCAGACCAACGGCGACATGAAAACAAATGTCGTTCAGCGAGCCCAACACGCGTCGGTCATTGGTGGGTGCGAAGGCGACGGGCTCCGTGCTCGCAACCTCAGCGGTTACTGCGTCGTCGGGCACTCCAAGCCCGCCGAGCAGGTTCGCGAGGCGCATCCGAAACTGCCGCACGACCTCTGCCGCGTCCAGCGCCGGTACCACCAGCGCCAGGCGCGTAGGGGCGTTCGTGCACACGACCACCGGCAGCGGCTCGTGGATCATGTTGGCGAACCAGTCGCCAAGTCTGCCGTCCGACTCGGGCGCGGTCTTGTCGAGCCGGACGCCCAGGCGCTGCGCTAGCCTTTTGGTGAGGCGGAGAGTGAGCATGGTCAGTGCCGCGTGGGCGGCGTCTCGTCCAACGCCTCCTCTGGGTTGACGGGCACGGGCTCCATCATGCCCTCAGCCCACTGTGTATCCTGCCAGCCGGAGATAGACATCTCGTCCTTGCGGCAGGCCATACAGAAGGCAAAGATCCGCTGGTCGGCTTCCTTGACGACCCACATAAGGCCCGGACATGCCTTGCGCCCAGGCTTCTTCGTGCAGGGCACCAGCGTCTCACGCATGTGTCCGACTTCGACCGGGCCGCCGTACTCGATCAACTGCACCACGCGCAGGGCATTGCGTCGTAGTTGCGGTGGCTCGATCGGCAAATCACCATTCTCATCCAGCCAGTGATTGATATCAACGACGAGCATTAAGGTTCCCCTTCCACGGTATGATCAGGACCGGCCGGCCCAGAAGTCTGTGTCCCAAGCCCCCTTGTGGGCCCCCATGGCGGTTGTCGGGAGGGGGCACTTGCCCTTGAGCTCGAGGACTTTCTTCTTCCAGCGGTGTCCGGGACTCGTCTGGTCGAGGAAGAATGCCAACAGAACGAGGGTGTTGTATAGCCTACGAGGAGCGCTCTCGTTCAGCGGGAGGTGCGCGGCCGGCCCTCCGCGGGGCAGCTTCGGCGTAAACGTGAACCGCCTGTTCCATGTTCGGCTGTGGTGCGCGCACAGGTTCCGTACGTGGGTCAAATGATGCGCAAAGGACACGAGCACGCGCTCGTCAACACACAGCTCGCGGGCGATAGCTTGGCGGTCGCTGCGGCGTTTCAGGTCGCCGTACCACCTGGACAGCGTGCCGAGACTCATCACCTCGCAGACGGCCCACACTGGCGGCAGTGGCTCGTCGTATTTCTCCCGGAAATGTGCAACGTAATCCTCCCGGCTGCGCTGAACGTTCGCCGTGAGCTCCCGGAAGTTGTCAGGATATCTATCGGGGCGAAACAGCCCTCGATTGAGGTGTGCGTGAGGGCCGTGTGCGTGGGCGAGGTGATACGCCCACCTGGTACGCAGCGCGACTTCGAACCGCTCGGTTGCGTCCATGATCAGCACGCGGAGGGCGCGATCGAATACGTACAGCGCCAGCACGCTCTCGAAGTCAGTACCTGCCCTCAGCGTGTGTGCAGTATGGTCGACCTCAAACGGCATCAGATATGCGCGCAGTCGATAGTAATTCAGGTTGCGCAGATAGTGCTCAGCCCTTGCTCGGTCCGCAACGACGAGGCCCCTCGAGAGCAACAGGTCCAGCTGCTCCGCGTACGTCTTGGCGGGCTTCGTGAACTTCATTGGAGGGGAAGAGTAACCCCCCGGGGTGCGCATCGTTGAGAGGCGTGGGGGGTGTTGTTACTTGTACAGTACATCTGGCTTTCCTGACCGTCAATGGCGCCTGCAATCTCCCTGGCAACAATCTGTTTTCCTTACCTTTTTGTCGCTGAGCTGCACCCGCTGCGGTCTCGACCGTCGAGGGTGCCGGCTTCGGCAGGTGACTCATACCCCAACGGCGCGACCGGTGCTAACCCCAAGCCCAACGGTGGGCGCCCCTTCGTCGGCACGAGGCGTTGGCCCGATCCCGCAACACGCTATTCCGGTGCAACTGACGCAGGCGACGCTTTTCGGGGCGCCGTGGAGATGGATCTTCGTCCTGGTGCGCGCATGCCAGTAACCACGACCTGAGTCAGGCACCCTCCCGTTGATGCCGCTGAGAATGGATCTCAACTGGCCCGGTGCTAACAAGGCTTCTTCACATGATGCGCTTCCACGGCCGTTTCCATGGAGTCACACACGTCCGCAGGTAATTAGAAAGGAAATTGTCGGTCTGCACCACGTATTCAGTTACGTCGATTTTCGCGGCCTTGAGCTTCCCGATGCGGACATAGGGCCCTGCGTGACCGCGGTGCGCCACGTCGCCCCGGAGGGCTACAAAGTCCTCAATGACGGAACTTCCTCTCGCCCAAGCTGCACCAATGTCAGGCACTCCGAGCGCCTTCTGGAAGAGTGGCTTCAACTTGTGGTGCTTCGGCGTGTTGAGCTTTGCCGTGAGCTGCTTCACGAGATCGAGGTAGACCGCTCCCCACTGGGCACCCTTGAGTTGGGCTGGAGTCCACGAGTTCTTGTGGCTGTTGGCGTGGTCTTGAGCTGCCTTCTTCGGTTCAGATGGCAGCTGGGCCCAGCCGGCAAGACGCCGTGACAGGTAGGCCGCGCCCTCCTCGACAACGGTTTCCACATATCTCTCCCAGGACGCGCACAACAGCAGAAGCCCCCCGCGAGTGTAGTGCCCGAGACCTCGGCGGCCCGGGTTGGGTTGATTTTCTTTCTGGTGTGCGGCGAGCAGTCGTCGGACGTCCCGAAGATTCTTCTCGTACTCGGCGTACGCGTCTGACGGCATGACTTCTCCTTCCCTGGAGACGAGCAAATGTTCCACTGCAATCGCTATGCGCGAGCCAGCTGCCTGGCTGTCACACGCGGTACAGTTCAGTCCAAGGCAAGAGCTCGATCTCGCCGCCCGACGGCCGTCTCCGAGCACCGACGATGCGAAACCGGTCGCCGACATCCGCAGCCGGCAGGCCGTGGCCCACGGTCGCATCGAAAACGACGGTGAATTCCTCGCCGCTGGGTCGCGTTCCAACGAACCCGCTGCCGGCAGGCTCAGACGCGACCACCATCTCGATGTCGATCGCCCCTCCGGGAGCTGTGTCTTCCTTCCGCCAGGCGTGCTCACAGCACTGCCACCCCTCGTCGCAGCGAGCTCGTACGGGGCACCAGCGACAGGTTTCGCCCGGCTTTGCCGGCGCCGGCAGCGCCGCAAGCACATCGGCTGCCCAGCCAATTTCCTCTGCTACCGCGCGCTCGGTGGACAGCAGGTCGGCTTCCGTTGGCTGCAGCTCCCACTCAGAATCCAGGTACTGTGCTGCTACGTGCGAGGGCCGACAGCCCGTCACTCGCCACCACAGCAACGCGTAGAGCAAGAGCTGTTCCTCATGCGATGCCTTCCTCGCGCCCGTCTTGTAGTCGATGACGGCTACCGACCCATCCTTGCGCAGGACAACCATGTCGAGCACGCCGGCCACGGGTATCGTCGGATGCTCCAGGCGAAGCTCGGATAGGATACCGCGAGCCTGCAATTGCTTGCTCGGGTCGTCGCCGGGCAACTCTGCCCCCGCGGGCGATGGCGGCGCGAGCTGTTGCCTCGGCAGGTCTGTTCCCGCTCGGTAGCTTGCCCGCAGAAGGCGTACTGCTCGGTTCGCGAGCTCACGTGGTTCGGCTCGCACGGCGCTCCAAGGCCCCGCCCGCGGGTGCTCGGTCAGCTTTCGGTTCCATTCTTCTACTTGGGCATCAAAGCACTCCCAGAAGCCGCATGACTCCACTGCCGCCCGGAATTCGCTGGACCCGATGGGAGGGCGGCCACGTTTTCCCAACTGACCGGCCAATAAATCCAGTGCGTGATGGACGATCTGCCCCTCAATTGCCGCGGGATGCGGTCTTTCCGGAAACGTCGAGTGCTCTCCCCATCTTGAGTGAACGAGCTGCCATCTGCGGGGACAGGTGCGCACAGCTTGCAGGCTGGAGAAGCTATAGCGCGTGGGTGGCGAGGCCCACTCGGTGGGCTCCCGCAGCTCGTAGAACGAAGGGGCCTTCACTCCGCCCATCCTTCCGGTATGCGCAGTCTCGCGACGGCTGCCGGCAAATCATGCATCAGCGTGAACGAATCAAGCTCAACCAGCTCCACGAAGGCAGACTGTGCTGTTTGCGCTACCTCGGACCGGCTTCTTGTCGGGTCTACGAGCGGATGGTGAACGTCCAGCCAAATGTCTCGCCCCCCTGCCGCTATCTGCAGTGGGATCTCGACGTCGTCAACGACTTTGCCTCGCGTTCGTTCGACGCCGCGCAACGACAGGAATTCCTCCAAGCCGCGGAGAATCATTGGCTGCTCTGCGACTGGGACGACCGGCGTAATTCCGTGGCGCACGTGCCGCACAAGCGCCAACGCCAGATGTCTGTCAAGGGACGTGTGGATGTAGTTGTTGCCGTAGTGCCGAATGCACTGATAGCAGGACTGACTGCACGTGCAGTCCATCAGCATCCGCTCGACGGATTCCAGTACGACCTCCAGCGCCTCACCGACAGCACGGGCGTATCCTGCTCCTCCCGGCAGGAGGTCGTAGAGGTACATCTGCGCCTCGTCGGTATGGCCCCCGAGGACCGGCGCCCACCAGCCCGACAGCTCGCCTTCGTCGATCTGGAGCTCTCTCGAAGCCGCCAGTGCGATGGCCTCAACCAGCGAGCTGAGTGCCATGCGCGCCGCTCGACTCAGCAGGCCCTGCGTTGACGTCTTGCCCAGGCTCACCGGAGCATTCACCTTCAGGCGAAGCAGCAGCGTGTCGGTCGGGAATCGATGGCCGAGATAGAACGGGCCATCCGCTTCCCCCTCACAGAACACTCCCTGTAGCAGCGGGTGCTTGTGCTTGATGGAGAATCCGCCACGCATCATTTTTGGATGTGTGTATCCGGGCCCAAACTCCGGTTCAGCTCGTCCACACTCGGGGCAGACACGAAAACCGCGGTCGTCGATCCCCTTGTTCACCACCGCCAGGTGGCGCGGCCCCGTCCATGTTCGCAGGCGTCCTTCGTACAGCTCGCGGTGCCACGTATCCGGCGGGTCCTGCAACTCCAACTGGGCGCGGTCGGTCATCCCGGCGAATACGATCGGTCCGCCGGCGTCGACCTTGCGTTTCTCGTTGATGTCCGGTGCGAAGCCAGCCGGCGTAATGAACGATGTATGAACAACCTTGTCGCTCCCACAACAGGGACACACTGCCAGAGCCAGCGCCTTGTCGTCGAGACTCACAAATGTGCACGCCTGACACGCGGTGTAGGGCTGTCGCTTGGCCAAGGTGGGCCGTGGACTAGGGTCATACGGCGAGAAAAGAGCTGCTGACTCAAAGCGCCATTTGTCTATGGTGAGCGTTCTGGTCGGGGCGTATTCGGAGAGCGCCAGTTGCAGGTCGCGTTGCGGCTCATACTCGAAGACACGCCGTCCCTTTGGATCGCCCTTCTGCGTTTCCTTTGCCACCCAGAAGCTGACGACGTCGGTCGGAAAGGCATAGCGTGGCAAGACAGCTTGCCCGATGAGTGTTTCGAGAAGACTCTCCTCCAGCCGCCGCTCCAGGGCGTCGCGAGCAACGCCACTAAGATTCTCTCGGTCTGCGTACTCTGCGACCGGGAGCACCTCTCGCAGCCGCCGACAGAGTGTCGAAACCGCATTCTCAATCGTCGGTGTGACACCGTCGATGGCCATCCCGAGACCATGACTGTACGACGGAACCCAGCCCTGAATCTCGGCGCGCAATTCTACGTCGCGCATTCGCAGCCACTCTTCCATGCGCCGCAGCGAGCACGCGTAGTCTTCCGACAAGAACTCCTCAACTTTGCCGAGAGATTCGAATAGATCGTACGCCTTCGATGCCGTATCGGTGGGAACCACTGCGTGAAAGAAACGCTGCACGAGATACGCCGTTACGTGGCGTTCGAGCACTTGCTGGTTCTCAATGTAGACAGCCGGCGGCCGAACGAGGCCGGAGATGATGGCCTCAGGATGATTGAAGAAGTGCGCATCGTGGGAAGTGCCGTGGGCGTAGGTGACCACAGAAGCGATAGATCGTCCGCGCCGACCGGCACGCCCAGCGCGCTGTTGGTAGTTGGCAACGTGCGGCGGCACATTGCGCAGGGCAACACCGGACAAAGAGCCGATGTCGATACCGACCTCCATCGTGGTCGTGCAGCTCAGTACGTCGATGGGTGGCTTGCCATCAAGACCGATATCCTGAAAGCGAAGCTCGTACTCCTCCACCTTTCTGAACGCACTATCGCTTGGAAGCCCAGTCAGCTGAGCGGAATGCTCCGCTGAGGACAAGCCAAACGGTTCGAGATGGTGCTCATTGAACGCTCGCAAGACCTGGTCGCGGTAGAACCCGGTGCGTGCGCTCAGGTATTCGTCCTCGGCCTCAACAACGCGTCCCAGGCACCCAGGGCACAGGTCAGCCAGCGCTTCGGGATGAATTCGCCCACAGTCAACGCATCTGAGCCAGGCGCCGCTTAGCCTCAAATTCAGTGTCAGGCCCAAGGGGCGCAGATAGTAGACATCACCCTCAAAATCCAGGAGATCCGAATCCCGAACGACCCTCTCGAACCACTGCCTGACATGAGCCGCCGCGGCCACGTCGTCCTGCAAGACGTTGACCAGATACTCCTCGAAGCGGTTTGGCAACACGTGCCGCGGGTTCTGCGCTGCGATGCCGACGGGGGCGCCTTCTCGCTCCCCAAGCTCGCGGAGCTCGGCTCCATCGGGCTTGAAACTCTTCCTCTCCAAGTGAAGCCTAACCCACGCACGAAAGAGCGCTTTGGCGGCGTCGGTATCGAGGCCAACACCGGGAAAATCGTCGAAGACGTAGTCGAAATCCGGGTCCTCCTCGACCGTGCCCAGTCCCAGGGCGGTCAACGAGTAGTAACGGTCCGTCAGCTCACCGTAGAGCGCCTGTGCAAAGGAACGCGTGGGTCGCAGACCTCCTCGGTTGTTGAGGCGTATGGCGTCGTCGAGGCTCTTGCCTTTCGTGCGACGCAGGTGATTGTGGAACTCGACCTCGTCGCTGGATGGAAATAGATTGTAGCCGCGGTTGGCGCACATCCAGACGATGGCCGGGTAGAGCCACTGCATGCCCCTGCGGCCATCCAATGCGCGGAGCTCCTGTGTGGCGAGCGCCGCGACCTGCCGAAACAAGTCGCGGGCGTGACTGTGCTCGAGGGCCGGCGCGAGACGCGCTGCTTTCTGGCGACCGTCGCTGAAGACCAGGACCTTGCGTCCGTGATTGGGTAACCGCGGATCGAGCTTCTGCGGCGGTTGTTCAGCAAACTGCGTCTCAATGAGTGCCGTGAAGGGTTGTTCGCCACGCGTGCGGAAGTCGCCGATCCGTGCATGCGCTCTGCCGGTAGGTTGACACATTGCGCATCGGTCGAATTTCGGTTTAGGCAGGCTCTCGGCATCCAGAAAGATGTGCATGCTGCGAACTTCGGCGTCGTCAAAGGCGCCGTCAGCGTCAATGTAGCCGGTCCCCAGGTGGACGCGGATCTCTGCCGTTCGTTCTGGATAGCGTGGCTTCGTTGGTAGCAGCTGCAGCCTTTGCAGGTCTCCTTCGGTCTCTCCCCAAAGGAAGGTCAGCTTGGCTCCGGCGTTTTGCTCCGCATACGCCACGACGTACGCCGCACCACAGCTACGGCAGGACGCGACTTCGAACACGCGCGAGTTGCAGGAATCGCAGCGCACACGCGCTGATGTGAACAGCTTGCCCAAGACCGCGCGTTCGCCAGGGGCGGCTTGTCTGCCGACACACGCAGGGTTGATACAAGCGTGCAAGCCGTGCATGCCACGAAACATGGCATGCACGCGAGTCGGTATGAGCCCGGGGGCATCTGGTTGCTTGCGTGCGAGGGTGCCCAGCGCAAGCAGTGCTTCGAGGGCTCGCGCTGCGCGAGGGTGGCGCCCGAAGACCGTCGTTGCCAGCTCGTCCAAGGGCCGCGCCGATCCGGCAGCGCACTGCACCAGTTGGTTGACATAGGGTCGACCTGTGAGCGTGCCGTGCAAAGTGCCCAGTATCTCCGCCTCATCTTCTGATGCGCAAGTTGCGCCGTAGTAAGCGAAGACAGGCGAAAGTGCCTTTCGCAGGGCCTCGCCCGTCAGCGCATGATTGACCGCGTCGATATCGGTCGCTGCAAGCATCTCCGTCTCTTCCGCTGAGGCGACGCTTGCCGGTTGCGGGACTTCGCGCGTACCCGTGACAGCATCGAAGTCAGAGGGCTCCTTGCCCGTGAGATCCGCAGCGAAGCACACGACGTTCTTCAACGCCTCTGGTTCGGTGCCGAGCGAGGCGCTGGTGGCGACGACGCGCAGCTTGTGGGGTTGGTCGTGGATGCCGAGCCGGGCTCTTAGCCTGCGGAGCAGGAAGGCGACCTCAGCACCTTTGGCCCCGCGGTACATGTGCGCTTCGTCGAGGACCAGCAGCAGCTGGCTGCCGTCGTGTTGAAGCCACTGGCGCGTCTCATCGAAGATGGGTCGCTCGAAGGGACGCATAAGCATGTATTCGAGCATAGAGTAGTTCGTTACCAAGATATCAGGCGAGCGGCCCGGAACGGTTCCCGTACCATGGACCATTTCGTGTCTCGTGAGGAGCTCACGGTCGCCAGGGGCTGTATGAAGACGGCGTTTCCAATTATGTTTTGTGTATTCCTTGCCAGCGTCCTTGCCAGACTTGTAGGCGGCCTTCGTCGCTTCGTGGGCCGCATAGAAGGCCTCGAGATCCTTGGCTGGATAGCGCCCCAGGCGACGGAGGCGCGCTGCGAGCTCAGGGTCCAACTGCAGATAGTACTTGAGCAAGGGCTCAACGCGCTCCGTATCACGATTTGCCTTGCGTGGTCTCGGATAGGGCGTCCGGCCGGTGTACATGCCAAAGCAAGGAAAGCGTTCACAACCCACTCGGCGGAACGCGTCCGCAACGGTTGCGTCCCCGAAGAGCAACCTCAAGCGCGCGAGCTGGTCGTTTACGAGGGCGTTCATTGGGTACAGGACCAGGGCTCTCACCGCCGGCCGCGCAAAAGCGTCCGGGCGCGAGATAGCCTCGTCGTAGAGCATGCCTAGCATGGGGACCAAGAAGCACTCGGTCTTGCCAGACCCTGTGCCCGTTGCAACGACCACGTCCTGGCCAGAGGTCATGAATGAGCGAAACGCGCGTTCTTGGTGCTCATACATGGCAGGGTAGAGCACCGTACGTTCTTCGCGCACGGAGCTGCCGGCGCCGGGCGTCTTGCTGAGCCGGTCGAACAGCTGCGCAACGTGCGATGGAAGGCCGAGGTCTTCAAACGAACAAGCGGAGACCTTGTAGCGCGGCGTGGTTTCAACGAAGGGTTTCTGCGCAAGGAGATGGCCTTGTGCCTCAGTCTGCAGCAGAATCCGGCGCGACTGCACGAGCAAAGGGTCGCTCAGCGGGTACGCACTTTCGATATAGCCGCGAAGAGCGTCGCCTAGCCGTCGGGCGAGCCGCGTTGGTGTGAAGCGATCGTCGGTCGTCGGCTGTCTTTCCAGCAACGCGGGTTGCGCTTTCGGCTGGGGGTATCGCACCGTTGGCTTGGCGCGGGGACGCTCGACGGGACTCAACGGTGTCGATTGCCTGTCCGCCCAGCTGGCCAAGGCGGCATCGACCGCGCTTGACATGCCTGTGAGTCGGTCGCCGATGGACTCTGGGCTTTCGTACTCCAGAAGGACGTCAAGGAACCTGGGCGCGATATCGTTGACGCCTGTGAAATCGATCGTGGTTTGGGCGGATAGCTTGCGTCTCAGGAGCTCTGCGTCGGTTGTGTCGCTCAAGGAACCCTCGTCGCTGGCGAATTTGCCGATCTTGAACACGCTCATGTCGCTGTCTCCACGTGCCAGTGGGAGTGGTCGAGGTTCGTCAGTGCCGGGTGTTGGCAGTTCGGCGGGACGAGCAACATGAGGCCCCTCATCGCCCGCGTCAGGGCGACATAGAGAAGGCGGCGCTCGTGTCGCATTCGTTCCCCGAAGAGGTCGCCATCTTCGAAGTCGGCTTCAACCGGGTATGTCCCCTCGTGAAAACCGCCCGTGACGACGATGGGGAATTCCAAGCCCTTTGCGGAATGGAGGGTCAGGACCTTCACGGTCTCGGCTTTCAGGTCAATATCGCGGCCCGTGGAAAAGACCGCGGGGAGTCCCTCGGCGGCAAGGCTTGTGGCGAGAGCCCTACCGATGTCGGCGGTTGGTACAAGCACGGCAGCCGCACTGTGTCCAAGCTGCAGGTGGCGGGCCATCTGGCGCACGAATCGGATGATCCACATCACTTCGCTTGCCGGCGAAGCGTTGCGGACGAGCACGGGAAGCGGCCCTGAGTGAACACTGCTCGAAGCTTCGAGGGTCTCGCCATCTTCGGGCATGAGTACCGCGAATGCGGCCTGTTCAATTTCCTGGGTGGAGCGGTAGTTGCGATGCAAGGTGGCCGTACGGCCTCGGA
>Ga0210365_10929276_pt1 | contig 34695 bp, 53 predicted proteins | sample S637metaT_FD_159655 | JGI IMG/M metagenome (GOLD analysis project Ga0210365, IMG submission 159655) | Metatranscriptome of estuarine sediment microbial communities from the Columbia River estuary, Washington, United States - S.637... | ecosystem: Environmental > Aquatic > Marine > Intertidal...
CCCCCAGGCTGCGCATAAAACGTGTAGCGCCTCTACGCTTCCATACGCATATCAATGGCTTACGTAGGACCCAGCGAGCCAGGCGTATTAACTCTCACAGAATATTCGCGGTCTCGCGGTATTTCCTACGCTAGCCTTCGCCGTGCAGTAGACGATGGGCGGCTATCTCTTCAAGCAATTCGAACGAGTAACAGCGGCCGGCTTGTCGGCATTGTTGCGGATCTGGCCGACGCAGAGCTAGCCGGCAACACTGACCCAGGCCGGCGCGAAGTCGGCCTACGTGAACGTGTCGAGCTTGAAGAAACCCCAGCCGATCAGCCCAAGACTTACGCCGAACACAGAGCGGCGCGCGAGCGCTACAACGCCGAGCTAACCCGCCTTGAGCTGCTGGAGAAGCTCGGCATGGTCACGGCGACAGAGGACGTTATGGCTGCCGCTGATAGGACGGCTCGAGCTGTCAAGGAATCCTTGCTAGTTATTCCAGATCGCGTCTGTTCGCTAGTAGCCGCAGAAACCGATCCAGGGCGCGTCCACGCTATCCTAATGAACGAAATCCGCCAAGCTCTACATGCTCTTAGCCGACCTGCCACCGAGTCTTCCTGAAGGACTAGCCGATGCCTACTCCATCTATGCGGACGCCTTCGCCAAGGCTATCGAGCCGGATAGGGAACTTACGGTGTCGCAATGGGCGGATGAGCGGCGCGTCATCTCGAATAAAGGTGCTGCGGAGTCTGGGCGCTACCGTACCTCTCGCGTCCCTTATATGCGGGAGATCATGGACACGCTCTCGCCGAGTCACCCTGCTACAGAGGTGGTGTTATGTAAAGGTACGCAGATGGGAGCCTCAGAGGCGGGATTTAACTGGCTGGGCGCGATCATCGACTTGTGGCCCGCGCCTACCCTGCTAGTAAACCCTACCATGGCCATGGGCAAGCTAACCAGCAAGCAGCGTATACAGCCCATGATCGACGAGACGCCATGCTTATCTGCCAAGGTGGCTGACGCCCGCAGCCGGGATAGCGGCAATACAACGATGCTTAAGGAGTTCCCAGGCGGCGTGCTCCGGATCGTAGGGGCAAACAGCGGCCCAGGCCTTCGTAGTATGCCTGTTCGTTTCCTGATGATGGATGAGGTGGACGCCTACCCAGACGACGTACAGGGCGAGGGCGATCCCTGCAAGCTGGCCGAGAAGCGGACGGAGACGTTCGCGCGCCGCAAGATCTACAGGCTTTCGACACCGATCAATAAGGGCGGCAGGATTGAGCGCTATTACGAAGCATCGGATCAGCGCCGCTATCACGTCCCCTGCCCGCATTGCGATCATACGCAGTGGCTGCAGTGGGATCGCGTCAGGTGGAAGCAGCGGGAAGTCAGAGAGCTTGCCTGTATCGGCTGCGGGGCAATCCATGAGATCGAGACCGATGCAAGCCAGCCTTGCCCGATGTGCCATGCAGGGCCTGAGCAGCAGCGCCTAACTACTCGAGAGACAGACTACGTAGAGCGGGCATGGTACGAATGCGAGGCGTGCCAGCAGGACATAGACGAATGGCACAAGACGACTATGCTAGAGCGGGGTCACTGGGTGAGCCACAGGCCAGGCCCCGGCCGCCAGCCAGGCTTTCACCTCTCTGCGCTCTATAGCCCGCTCGGATGGTTTAGCTGGCGGCAGGCCGTCGAGCAGTATCTGGAGGCCAAGCAAGACACCAGCGGCGAGCTAGAAAAGACGTGGACTAATACGGTTCTAGGGATTGGCTGGGAGCAGCCCGGAACGACAATTGAGCCGGCTCTGCTCCGTGGGCGTATTGACGACTACAGGCTTGGCACTGTGCCGGACGGCCCACTGATCCTTACCGCGTCAGTGGACACCCAGGACACCCGTTTAGAGTATCTGGTCAAAGGCTGGGGGCCAGGCGAGGAATCATGGGTTATAGACTTTGGCGCGATCTTTGGCGATCCGGCCGAGCCGTATGTATGGGCCGAGGTCGAGGCGCTGCTGAGTAAAGTTTATAAACGTGCAGATGGTACCGAGTTCAGAATCTCTGCAACCGCCATCGATTCAGGCGGGCACTTTACCCAGGCAGTCTATCTATTCGCTCGGAAGTGGCAGCGCCGCCATGTGCTGGCCGTCAAGGGAGCCAGCACGCCTGGCCGCCCGATCCTTGGTCGCCCTAGTTTTGTGGATATTACCCACCAGGGCAAGAAGCTGACGAACGGCGCAAAGCTCTGGATTATCGGGACCGATACAGCCAAGGCCGCCATTTACAACCGGCTACGGCTGGATAAGCCTGGCCCTGGCTTCCTCCACTTTCCGGACGGGTTGCCGGATACCTACTACGAGCAGCTGACAGCCGAAAAGATGGTGCAGCGCTTCGTTCGAGGATTTACCCGCTATGAGTGGGTGAAGAATCCAAAGACCAGAAACGAAGCTCTAGACTTAGAGGTTTATGCTTTGGCAGCTGCTTATTATGCCGGAATATCCCGTGTAAATTGGGACAAATTGGCGCATAATTCGCGGAAATTAGAGGAAAATAGAGCGAAAAGCGATGAAATAAAGGATGATCTAAAAGAGGTTCAGGAGCAGAAAACGCAGGAGCCGAGGCCGAGATTGCCCGTCCCAAAGCGGGCCAATTGGGTGACAGACATTTATGGCGACTAATGTGCCGACGAAAGAGCCGGCAGAACTACGTGCCGGGACTAACTGGAAATGGCGGCGCGAGGACTTGACGGCAGACTATCCTGCGAGTTCTTGGGTGCTGACCTACTTCTTTAAGCGGCTAGCTGCCAATGGCAATTATCTATCAGTTGTGGCTTCTGCTGATGGTGATGTATTCGAGGTCAATGTTGTAGCAGCGAATACGCAAGCCTATGTGGCCGGTGAGTATAGCTGGTCAGCTTTAGTTGCCTTCGGATCTGACACCTATGAAGTTGGCAGAGGAACGATCCGCATTCTGCCAAGGTACGATACCGCCAACGCCTACGATGATCGCTCGCACGCGCGAAAAGCATTAGATGCTATCGAGGCAGTGCTAGAGGGTAGAGCAAGTCTAGACCAGGAGTCGTACTCTATCCAGGGTCGTAGCCTCGTACGAACGCCCATAGCTCAGTTGCTGAAGTTTCGCGATGTCTACAGGCAAGAGGTAAGGCGAGAAGAGATCGCTGCGCAGTTGGCCTCTGGAATCAATGCAGGTAAACGGGTATTGATACGCGGATGAGCTGGCTAGATTTTTTTCGATCCAAGAAGGCGAAACCTTCGGCCAAACGTACTGCGTTCAGCGCAGCTAACCTCAACCGCCTCACTGTAGATTGGACGACAGATCTAGGAACCGTAAACAGGTGGCTGCGGTGGGAGTTGCGTACGCTGCGTCTGCGTTCGCGGGCGCTGGTGCGGTCAGACAGCTACGCGAACAAGTATATCAACGCCTGCGTAGACAACATTGCCGGCCCATATCCTTTCATCCTTGAAGGCAAGATTAAATTCGACACAACTGGCTTGCCGAACGATGCCGCAAACGATCAAATAGAGGACGGATGGGAAGAATGGAGCAAGCCAGGTAATTGTGATGTGACAGGCAAGCTGAGCTTGCCAGAGATTCATCGCTCGATTATTCGCGGGCTGGCTCGTGATGGCGAAGTGCTTATCCGCAAGTACATCGGACCACAATATGGGCCGTATGGAATTCAGCTTCAGCTTCTAGACATCGAAAGGCTTGATGAGCAGAAGAATGATCTGCTGACTGATGGCGCGATCAAGATGGGTGTCGAAGTGGATATGTTTTCGCGCCCACGCGCCTATCATATTCTGCGCGACAATCCAGGAGAACTAGGCGAATGGTCGCGCGGCAGTATGCGTGATTATGAGCGCGTGCCAGCTAATCAGGTTACGCACTTATTTATCGCGGATTGGCCGGAGCAGGTGCGCGGCGTCCCTTGGCTGAATGCGTCCATGACGCGGCTGTACCAGTTAGGCAAATTCGAGGAAGCAGCATTGATTGCTGCTCGAGTAGGCGCGAGCCAGATGGGCGTCATCTATTCAGAGAGCGGAGACGCGCCGCCGATTGGCCAGGAGATATTGACAAGCGAGGGGCAGGCCGCAAGTGATGGCACCCCGCTATTGCACGCGGAACCGGGCGCGTTCCCAGTGCTTGGTCCGGGGTATCGCCTAGAAAGCTGGAACCCTCGTTACCCAGATGCGCAGGTTGAGCCATTCATCCGCGCATGCCTGCGCGGTGCGTCTGCAGGCGTGCGGATGGCCTACCATTCTTTTGCGAACGATTCTGGCTCGGTCAATTACTCAACTGCGCGTGTAGCCTTGTTAGAAGAGCGCGATATGTGGTCTTCTATCCAGCGCTGGTATGTAGAGCATTTCTGTGACCAGTTGTTTCTTTCTTGGCTCGGCGCCGCGTCTCTATCACAAGCATTGCCTGGTATCGATAGGCCGCGCAATCGCAAAGTTAAGTTTATCGCTCGCACATGGGACTGGATCGACCCGCAGAAAGAAATGGATGCGAAGGTAACGGCCCTTGATGCGCAGCTAACGTCGCGGACTCGCATTGCCGCTCAATCTGGCCAGGACTTCGAGGACATCGTAGAGGAGTTGGCACAGGAGCAAGCATTGATGGCTGCGAAAGGCTTGGAGCCTTCGAATCAACAGCCCGCGCCAAATGCACAAGAAGTAATGCAACCACAAGAAGATGCGACAGATACAGAGGAAGCAGTAGATGAATCTAACAGTTAGCGAGCGTCAAAGACGTTTCTCAGCGTTACCGATTAAGCAACAACTGCGCGAGATTAGCGGATCGAAGCAGGAGCGGCTGTTCACTGTAGAGCGAGCTACTGCAGACGACGAAGAGCGCACTGTATGGATGAGCATTGCCAGTGACAGAGCGTACGAACGTTATTGGGGCATTGAAGTTTTAGATCTGTCAACGAAGGCCATTAGGGTCGAGCGTCTAACCAACGGTGCGCCGATCCTCGTTAATCACGACGCAACTGACCAAGTAGGTGTAATCGACGCCTATAAGATCGAAGAGAAAAAGCTGAAGGTATTGGCTAGATTTTCACGCTCAGCGCGTGGCGAGGAAATCTGGCGCGACATCATGGACGGAATCAGGCGCAATACGTCTGTTGGGTACATCATTCATAAGGCAGTGTTGGCGGAGAAAGGCAAGGAGCTAAATACTTATCGAGTCACAGACTGGGAACCATTGGAAGGTTCAACGGTATCTGTGCCAGCTGATCCGTCGGTTGGACCGGGCCGGTCTTTCGAGATTCCCCAAAATGGAGCGGTGAAAGTGGAAGACGAAATGCAAGATAAAGAGCAGTCACAAAGCACTCCGGCGGAGCGCGTTGCGGAGAAAGTTTCTCGCAATGATTCTTCCGCTCGGTCCGATGAGCGCAAGCGCATCGCTGAGCGTACCAGCAGAATCCTCGAGATCGGCGCGCGGTGGAAAGAATACGGCGGCGAGGAAGTGGCTCGCACTGCTATTGCTGAACCAGATATGACTGTAGAGGCTTTTGAGTCTCTCATGCTCAAGCGTATCGGCGAACAGCAAGTTATTACTCGCACCGGAGAGGTAACGCCTCAAGACCGCAAATACGCTGGCCAGGATCAGGGCGCAGGGTCATATGGCATGAGTCCCCGCGAAATCGTTTACTCCGGTACGCTGCGCGCATTCAAGGGCGTTGGTAAGGCGTTCGGCCGCGACGATATGGAAATCGCCTACCGTGCAGGCATGTGGGCGCGTGCGATTCTCGCAGATGATCCCAGAGCGCAGCGGTGGTGCCGGGATTCTGGAGTCGCGCTGGCAAAAGGTTTGCCGGATCAGTTCGGAATAAATGAATCGCGCGTGATGACCGAAGGCACGTTCACCTCGGCCGGCTGGCTTGTGCCCACTGAGATGGAAGCGGGCATCATCAGCAATCGCGAGCAGTATGGGATTGCACGCCGCGTTTGTAATGTGGTTCCGATGTCTACAGCGACGCATACGATGCCGCGCGTCACTAGCGACATTACCGCCTATTTCGTGGGCGAGAATAGCACCGGTACTGAATCCGATAGCTCAGGCGATCAAGTGAATCTGACGTTAAAGGATTTGATGGCTTACACGCGGATCGGTAAATCGTCTGCGATGGATGCGGTAGTCTCTCTCGCAGAGTATGTAGCCAGAGAGCAGGGACGCGCGTTTGCTATTAAAGAGGATTCCTGCTTGATCTCAGGCGATGGCACGTCCACCTACGGCGGCATTCAAGGCATTAAGACGTTGCTAGATACTGCGGCCTATGCGGGCGGTAAATATGCTGCGGCATCTGGTCACGATACATTCGCGGAGGTCGATATTGCGGATATCACTGGCCTGATCGGTATTCTCCCAGTCTATGCAAGGCCGGGCGCGAGATTTGTTTGCTCCGGTGTATTCGATGCGGTGGTGTTCGGTAGGCTGAAGCTAACGGCTGGCGGTAACACGATCCAAACTAGCCAGGGCGCGATTGTAGAAGGCGACTATGCCGGGTTCCCGATCTCTGTGGCGCATCCGATGCCATCGGCTCCTGCAGGTCCATATAACGGCTCGAGCGTCTGTATCTTCGGCAATCTGCAGCTTGGTGTTGCGCTAGGTAGCGGTAGCGGAATGATGATGACCGTCGATCCATACACGGATGCGCACAAGAATTTAACGCGCATCATTACCGTGGAACGTATCGACATCAATTGCCATGGCTGCAATAAATCGACCACGGTGGCCGGGCCTATCGTTGCGCTGCACGGCACGACTTGATAATCATCGATGCAATAGAGGGCCGATGTTAATCGGTCCTCTCTGATATAGGAGCAAAAATGTATCCTCCAATGAAACAACAATTCCTGGCGACCAGTTCCCCGACTTCTGCGCAGTCGCACACCGCAGTCATCGATACGCTAGGCTATGACCGTCTCGTGCTCGGAATTACGTTCGGCACGGTAGCGAACACGAATCCGGAGATCACCATCAAGCTAGGCGAAGGTGACACCACATCGGCGTTTACTGACGTTGATGCATTTACTTCCGGAACCGGCTTCACTGCACCTAATGCGCCGACTAACACGAGTGTGGCGAATACGTTGCAGATGAATGTAGATACGCGCCACCGGAAGCGCTACTTGCTTTTGACTGTGACGCCATTTACTACGAAGTCAGTAACGAGTTATGTAGCGTACGGCCAGCCTACCTCTGGCCCTCCTGCTGCTAGTGCTGATAATCTTCTCGCGCGCGTGTCTGGTTAATTTGACAAGGATTAGGGCGGCTTCGGCCGCCCATCCATATGGGGAAAAGAGAATTCGAAGACGCAACGCCATTTCTCCTAGACTCTAGGAGTAATGATCTGCGCCTAAATTTAGGCGCGGGCAGCGCTCCTATAGATGGCTACGAAAATGGTTTCGATCGGAAAAATGGGAAGTCTGCGTTCCCGCTAGATCTTGCAGACAACACATGCTCGGAAATTCGGGCTAGCCATTTATTCGAGCACTTCTCGCACAGGCAAGGCTTAGATGTACTGCGCGAATGGGTGCGATGTCTTAAGCCTGGTGGCCTCCTAAAACTGGCGGTTCCAGATTTTGAGTTTATCGCGGCTGGATATCTGAATGGAATAGAGGACAACTGGCAGGGGTATCTCTGCGGCGGTCACATAGACGTTAACGACATTCACCTTGCGCAGTATGATGAGCCAGCACTATCGCAATTGATGCGTGATGCTGGTCTAGTAGGAATCCATAAATGGAAAGGTAACGATGGCGATTGCTCCTCCCTGCCTGTCAGCTTGAATCTTGCTGGATGGAAACCTTTATTGAATTGGCCAAGTGTTCACGCTGTCATGTCGGTTCCGCGGCTTGGTTTCATGGATAACTTCTTCTGTGTCACTGAGCTTGTCGCGAAGTTGCGGTGTCCGGTGCGCAAATTCACTGGAGCATATTGGGGGCAATGCATTACACGCAGCATCGAAGAAGCGATCCAACAGGATGCAGAGTACATTCTGACTATTGATTACGACAGCGTGTTCCACGTTGATACAGTTTTATCGCTGCTCGCTACAGCAATTGCGTATCCACAAGTTGACGCATTAGTACCAATTCAGATGTCGAGGCGCGGCAAGACTCCGCTCATGACTGTTATCGGAGAAAATGGAGAAGTGCTTTCTGGAGCAGATCGAAGCGTATTAGAGCAGACCATATTGCCGATCAAGACAGGACACTTTGGACTGACGTTGCTAAGGACAGAGAAGTTTGCACGCATGTCTCGCCCTTGGTTTGTCGGTGTTCCTGATAATGATGGAAGGTGGGGCGATGGACGTATTGATGACGACATCCATTTTTGGAATGTCTGGCGAGACGCAGGTAATACGGTTTATGCCGCACCTAGATGTGTTATCGGTCATACTGAGGTGCAAGTGATCTGGCCAGATGTCAACCTGCAACCGATGTTCCAGCACGTTTCAGATTTTTGGGCCGGCGGTGAACCGAGGAATACTTGGCGATGATTAAACGATTACGCCCAGTGAAGGAATTTAGAGTGCTCAAAGCATATGGGCCATTCCTGAAAGACGATGTTATACAGCCGACTGGGATTTACCGTGATCGTCTGCTAGCTCTTGGTCTCATTGAAGAGATCAAGGAAAACAAAATTACAACGCGAGGCGGGAAAATCAAGGTTAAGCTCGACGAATCTTTGAGCGATAGCTGAATGTTCGCGGAGAATCTAGACGTATTCCTACGCACTGACGACTTCGGTGTAGATGCAGTCTTCGACGCAGATAGCGATGTCAAGGTGATCTTTGATCGAGAATACGTTGATGTTCTGGATATTGCTTCACGCTATCCTGTAGCGCTGGGCAAGGAATCCGACTTTTCTGCAGCATTAGGCAAGACGTTAGAAGTTGATTCAGTGACGTATACGATCGTAAACGTAGAGCCTGATGGAACTGGAATGATTATGCTTAGGTTGCGGGCGCCCTGATGGCTAACCACGTAAGACAACAATTGCGCGACGCTGTGGCAACGGCATTGACTGGTCTCACTACGACCGGCAGCAGAGTCTTTAAGAGCGCAGTCTATCCAGTCCAGCAGAATCAATGCCCGGCACTGCGCATATACGTTACGAGTGAATCGGTGGAACTGCTGACGATACACGCACCGTCAATGCAAGACAGAAGCGTAACGGTCAATGTCGAGGCGTGCGTAGCAGATGCCGCAACCGCTGACGATCTTATTGATACGGTCAGCAAAGAGGTAGAGATAGCGATAGATGGCGGAATCACTATTGGCAGCCAGCTTATCGAGATCGACTATACAGGAATCGAAATAGAGTGGGATTCTGGCGACATGCCAATAGGCGTCGGTAGAATGACATTCACCGCAGCCGTCCGGACGCTAAGCAACGCTCCAGACGTGGCAATTTAAGGAGAGCATCAATGGCAAGTCCTGTCGTATGGTCTGGCGTGTCGTTCACTATCGAGTCTGTGCGTGGTTCAGCATTACCTATTAGTACGCCATTTATCAGTAAAGCTAGTCCGGGAGTGGTTACTAGCACATCACATACGCTGACGAACGGCAAGTATGTGCTGATTCTTGGCTCTGGTATGACGCAAGTTGATAACCGAGTGTTTCGTGTGCAAAACATAGCTACGAATACCTTCGAGCTTGAAGGTGAAGACACTACGCTATACGACACGGCGAGCGGTGGAAATGCTTACGAAATCACGCTCGGCACAACTATCTCTACAGTTACGGACGTATCGCCGAGCGGCGGCGAAATTAACTACGCGGACACCACGACTATTCATCAGACAGTACAGACTCAGGCGGCGACTACTATTAGCCCTGTAGCGTTCGCCATGACCAATCTCTACGATCCGAGCGATGCTGGCCTCAAAGCCTTCAAGACGTTTCTGCTCTCGCGCTCGAAGAAGTGCTTTATGTTCGCATGGCCAGAAGGTCGCAGGATGCTGGGTTATGGGCAGCCTTCGACCATCATTTCGCCTGGCGGTTCAGCGCAAAACCTGGTTACTACACCGTCTGCGATTACCGCTGACAACATTCCGACAAGCTACTCCACCTAATGAACAAACTGCTAGAGCTGCGCAGGAAAGGCCGCGAACAATGGTACGACGTAGGCAGCTATAAGGTTTTGCTGCGTCGTCCCACTGGCGGCGAGATCATCCAACACCCATATGGCGAGGAACTAATCCGCATTGCCTTCGTGGGCTGGAACTTGACAGAGCTGGATTTAGTACCTGGCGGCACCGATAAGCCTGCGGAGTTCGATATTGATCTTGCTTTAGATTGGCTTATGGATGAGCCAGAGATCTATGGGAAGGTTCTGGATGCAGTCATCGGAATGATTAACGCATACAACAGCAGACTGAAGGAGGCGGGAAAAAACTAGCACTTGCCATTGAGGCGGCTCAATGGACAGGCTTTGGCAAGCCGCCATCAGTACCATACAGCGCAGACACCGACACAGTTATCCAGGCGTGGAATATCATGGGCGGCGAGATCAAGTGGGAAGCCTTGGAGCTTTTGGCGGATATCATCGGCGTGCAGCGCGTCGATGTCTGGCTTGATGGGCTGATCGAGCTGCAGCGTCAGATGCGGGCGAAGAACAAATGAGAATCACGGCGGACGTTGACGTTAGGGGCGCGATAGCAGAGGTTAGGCGGGTTCGTGGCGAGTTCCCGGATAAGGCTATTGCGCAGGCCTTGAACCGCACAGCGACGACCGTGAGAGCTAGAGCAGCGCGCGAAATCTCCAAGCGCATGGGGCCTCCTTTCGCAATCAATAAGGTGCGCAGGTTCATCCATATCGAAAAAGCCAGGAAGACATCTTTAATTGTTACGATCCGTGGACGTGGCAGGGCTGAAATAAACCTGGCCTGGTATCAATCGAGACAGACGTCAACAGGTATGGCTGTTAGGGTGGGCGGTAGGACGTTGACTATAGAACACGCCTTCTTCCCTCGTGCCGGTGGTAAATTCTTGCGAGGCGCGAACGCTGGAGAACTGTTCACGAAAAAAATATTCATTCGCGGCACCACAAACAAGAAGACACTCTACACTAAAGCAGTGTATAGGCCAGGCGGTAAGCGGTTTCCCATCCAGAGCTTGACAGCGCCAGGCATTCCTACCGTCTTTCAAGAAAGGGTAGTCGATCAGATCTTGCGCGGTGTGGTAGCAGAGCGGTTCCCAATTGAACTTGATAAGGCGGCAGTCAACGCCCTGCGGAGGCTGCAATAATGGCCGACGCGAAGGTAAGAGTACGCGCAGTCGATGAGACGCAGGCGGCGTTTAAGTCTGTCGAAAGGGGTCTTCTTGGTCTGCGCACTTCAGCAGCATCGATTACTAGAGCGCTTGGAGGTGTAACAGCAGCATTTACAAGTCTAGGAGCAATTGTCGGCGTAGGTGTATTTTCGCGCATGGCGAAAGATGCCATCGATACGGCGGACAATTTGGGAAAGCTATCCCAGAAAGTAGGGGTAAGCGTTGAGTCTCTATCCGCCTTGCAATATGCTGCGCAGCTCAGCGGTGTGGAAAGCGAGCAGTTACAGCAGGCATTAACCAGGCTCAATGTCACGCTAGGTGAAGCACAGCGCGGTAGCGCTGAGACTGCATCAGCCTTTGCTGCTTTAAATCTCGATCCAAGACAATTTCGCGATACGGAAAGCGCACTGCTTGCAATTGCAGACGCATTCGCGCAGAGCGAGGATTCAGCAGGAAAGACGGCCGTAGCGGTCAAGCTGTTCGGGCGAGCTGGAGCCGAGCTTATACCGTTCTTAAATCAAGGCAAAGCTGGCTTCGAGGAGTTAAGGAAGGAAGCAGAACGGCTTGGCTTAATTATCGATACAAAGACAGCCCAAGCCGCTGAGAAATTCAATGATGATATAACGCGGCTCACATCGGCACTTACAGGCTTGGTGCGCGTACTGACTGCTGATATCGTTGGTCCGCTCAGTAACTTTACGCAAAAGCTTATCTCTGGACGTGAAGCTTTCGGCGGTTGGACTGCCTTTCTAACTCAATGGCCGACGCTGACATCTAATGCAGCAGATGGATTAAGGGAGGCAAACAAACAACTAAAGGTGCTGGAAGAAAGCAGAGGGACGGTTGCTTTTAAGCTCCTTGGTGATGGCGAAGTAAGGATCAAAGCCCTACAGAAAGAGATTAAATACTACGAGGATTTACTTAAGGTACAGAGAGACATTGCCTTAAGTGGCAGGCAAGATGTCCGTGATCCCATAGATAGACGTCTAGAACAACAGCGGCAGGTTCAGCCGAAACGGAAGATTGAATTCCAGGACGAGAAAGCCGCTAAAGCTGCGGCCGATGCCATCAAGAAAGCAAACGATGCTGCGCTCAAAGAGCAACAACGGCAACAGGAACTGAGGGGGCGCAATGCTGAGGAGTATTCTCAATACCTTCTAGATATTGAGTTAAAGCGCATTGATGAGACGACAAAAGCAGAAGCACAGGCAGCTGAAGATCTGCAGAAATTAAGGGCACAAAGCGCGGAAGAGTATTCTCAATATTTGCTCGATATCGAGCTAAAGCGAATCGCAGACACAACAGCAGCAGAAAAGAAGGCTATTGAAGATCGCGACAAGGAAGCCAAGGACAGCCTAGAGAAGCAAAAGGATCTAGTGAGAGATCTCGGCTTGGCGTTTACAAGCGCGTTCGAGGACGCGGTCGTTAACTTCAAGTCTCTGCAGGACGTGCTAGACGGTATCGTGAAAGACATCACGCGAATCGCGGTGCGCAAAGGCTTTACTGAACCTATCCTTGGAGCAATTGGGGGATCAATCGGAGAAAGTGGCGGCTTTGACTTCAAGAAACTGCTTGGCAGTTTAGGCGGCTTCCTCGGCTTCCAGCATGGCGGAGTGGTACGTGGCTTGCAGCCGTTCGCAGCCGGCGGTATCGTGAACACGCCTACGCCTGCGCTTATTGGTGAAGGCAGAACAGCCGAGGCGATTGTGCCGCTACCAGACGGGAAATCTATCCCAGCAAAAATTACAGGCATGCAGCCAGCGCAGGTGTCAGTGAACGTCTATGGCGTAACGGATACGCGTGACTTCCTGCGGGCTAGCGATCAAATCGCCTTCGCGACACAGCGGGCATTAAGTAAGGCGGCACAACGCAGATGAGCTTCATAGAGACGCCACGCTTTCCTGATTACATCTCATACGGAGCGCGCATCGGTCCAGAGTATCGGACCGAGATTGTCACGCTCGCGAGCGGGTATGAATATAGGAATGTTTCCTGGTCGCAAGGCCGGTCCAACTGCACTATTGAAATGCCTCTCGAGGATACGGCAAAGCGTGATGAATTGATAAAATGGCTGCGGGCAATGAAGGGCAGAGGTCACGGGTTCCGGCTCAAGGACTGGACTGACTACCAGGTCACTCGCACGACTGGCAGGCTAGGGACTTCGACCAACGGGACCGGCTATCCTACCTATCAGCTCGTGAAGCATTATCCTATAGGCGGGCTCGCGGAGAACCGCAATATACGCAAGCCAGTTGTAGGCACGGTCAAGATATACCGCGATAGCGTGCTCCAGACTGCAGGAGCTGGCGCAGGTAATTATGCGTTGGATACCACTACAGGCGTGGTTACATGGGTCGCTAATGCGACCTCGACAGTTGCCAATATCACGCCAGGCACAACAACGTCCGTTGTGCTGAATGCAAGCATAGGGGTTGCAATCGGTGGCGAGCTATACCTTGCCAACCTGACAGGAACGATTGCGGCAACGCTCAACAACAAGGCCCACCAGGTCCAGAGCGGAACGCCGCCGACTTACGTACTCAGCACGAATACAACTGGCCTCACGTGGGGCGGCGGTGGCAGCGGATACCGCTATCCTCAAGAGACAGAGGTGCTTGACTGGGAAGGTGACTTCGACTTGCCTATGCGGTTTGCGCAGGATTACACCGCGCTCACGATCCAGGGGCCGACTGTATACCGCATCGATGAGATTCAATTGATCGAAACGCGCGAATGAAGACTATCAGCGCAAATCTGAATACGCATCTACAGGGAGAAACGACTACCGTTGCGACATGCTGGTATGTGACACGGAGAGACGGGCAAAGCTTTGGGTTCACGTCGCACGATCAAGATCTGGTAATAGATGGCGTTACCTATCTATCTACAGAAGGCTATACGCCAACCTCGCTCAACACTACATCAAACCTAGATGTTGATGAGGGCAACGTACTGGGTTATCTAGGCGGTTCGGTAGTTACGGCAGAGGACTTGCGCGCGGGTGTATGGGATTATTCAGACGTTGAGATCTTCCTGGTGAACTATGCCAGCCTGGGCGATGGCAAGCTCTACTTGCGCAAGGGCTCGCTGGGAGAATGCCGCTGGGGTCGTACTCGCTTCGAGACAGAGTTGCGCGGCTTAGGCCAGAAGCTCACGCAGCGCATAGGTAGAGTTATCACGCCACTGTGCGATGCTGATCTAGGCGACTTGCGCTGCGGCATTAATCTGGCTGTGTTCACGGATGGCACGCGCACCGGAAGCATTACAGGGCGCACGAACAATGCTCTATTCGCAGACGCGACGATCAGCCAGCCCGTAGGATGGTTTGACGGTGGGCTCCTAGAGTGGACATCAGGCCTCAACGATGGCTACGGGATGGAGGTAAAGAGCAATACATCTGGCGGCGTGATTACATTGCAGCAGCCAATGCCGCGCACTGTGGCAATTGGCGATACCTACACCATGACTGCAGGCTGTGATAAATCGGCGGGCACATGCCAAGGAAAATTCGCGAACATCATCAACTTCCGGGGCTTTCCGTTCGTTCCTGGGATGGACAAACTAATACGCGGAAAATGATAGACGCCGCGCGCAGATATTGCGGAACGCCATTCCGACATCAGGCAAGGCTTCCCGGTGTAGGCCTGGATTGTGTAGGGCTGATTGTTTGCGCAGCTGAAGAGGCGGGAATAAGCATAGCAGCTCCAATCGACTACGCAGCTATTCCTGATCCAGTCTTGCTGCTCGAGTCTCTGATAGATCGCTGTGACAGGATAGACAGATCAGAGTTACAGCTAGGTGACATAGTTTGCTTTCGGATCTATTGCAGCAAACCAAGACATCTGGCTATCGTTAGCAATGTCGATCCGCTGATGATCGTCCACGCCTATGCACGCGCAGAAAAGGTAGCAGAACACTTCCTTGATGATCGCTGGGAAGCGCTGATGCACTCGTGCTGGAGGTTGCGCAGTGAGTGATGTCGGCCAATCGGTACTAGGGGTAGTCGGTGCCGGAGTCGGCGCGATCTTCGGTTTACCGCTCCAGGGCTGGGTTGTTGGTTCGACCATTGGCGGCTTGCTGTTCCCTCCAGAGCAGCAGACACAACGTTTTGATGGGCCTCGCCTTAGTGACCTGAAGGTACAGATCTCGACATATGGGCGAGTCTTACCTATTGCCTATGGTACTGTCCGCATTGCTGGGAACGTTATCTGGTCATCTGACCTCATTCAAGTCACAACTGTCACGAGCCAAGAGGTCGGAGAGGGGAAAGCAAGCCAGGAGGTGCAGACAACAAATTATTCATACTTTATAAATATGGCTGTGTCTTTATGCGAGGGAGAAATTAATGCCGTACAGAGGATCTGGGCGAATAATCAGCTTATCTATGATTTATCGGCGTCCGCTAACTATGAGACGTATGTAGCTAGCAAAGGTGCCGCACGCAGCGTGCGCGTCTATAAAGGTACGGAGACGCAACTACCAGACTCATTGATAACTGCTGCACATGGCGCGGCCAATACTCCTGCGTTTCGCGGAACGTCCTATGTTGTTTTCGAGCGGCTCGCTCTCGCAAAATTCGGCAATCGCCCACCCAATCTAGAATTTGAGGTGCTTCGTAATGCATCGCTCGGCACCAGCATCGGATACATAGATGCGCAGAGCACACTCGGCCAGAAATGTGCAGGCAGCATCGCTAGAAATAGCGGCAACATCATTGCCGTATATCAGGACTTGGCAAATAACTATCACCTTGCGTACCTAAACCCATACACAGGCGCACCGATCCAAGAACTACCAGTGACGCCTTACATGGGATCTAATAAACCGTTCAGTTTCTTCGCTCCTGCAGCAAATAAGTTCGGGGATATTGTCTATTGGGATGATGGGCAAAATCTCTGGATCTTGCCATCTGGAGGAGTTCCTAGCGGTCCGTTCGGCATCGCCCAATGGACCAACATAGTTCAAGACGGCAACGGATATTTCTATACATCGATGCTGTGGGGCTCGTCTGACTATAGGCTGTTACGCATCGCGCCTGGAGCTACAGCGCCGACTACGCTGTTGATGCTCACTACGAGCCAATCGGCGACATGCCTGTTTAAAGGATCAGGCGTCAATCTATATATGGGCACCGTATCAGGTGGCACCTATCGCATTTATGAGATCGATGTAAACGGCGGCGGTATCACGCGCACATATGTGCCTAGCTTTCCTCCATCTTCGCTAGCAGTAGCCGGTGATGGATCTACGTGGTACACCCGAGATAATTCTCTGTATAGGGTCAATCCTGCTTGGAGTTCCGAAGTAAACATCATTACCGGCAGCCCTCACACAGGCTCAACACAGGTAAGGATTGCGAGAGACTGGGCAACAGGCGATATTATCTTCGCTGACCTTGGTGTATTCCGGCGCTATGCTGCGGACGGTACGCTGATCCATTCGCTTTCTGGTATTGATTCATTCCTAGCGGTATCGGATTCAGTATATACGGATCGCCTCTACGTGATGAACAACGTACAGCCTTTTGGCTTTCCGGCAGTCAACAGGCTAATCGGAGCGGAACGGCTGAACGACATCACAGAGGGATCGCAGACAGTCGCATCAGTAGTCACTGATATATGCGGCAAGGTTGGCCTCGATGCCAGCATGATTGACGTTACTGCGCTGACGCAACCCATTAAAGGCTTTGTCGTTGCAACGCGCATGCCTGCTAGATCTGCTCTATCTCCTCTGGCGAGTGCTTACTTCTTCGATGCGGTCGAGAGCGATACCAAGTTAAAGTTTGTGCTGCGCTCAGGTGCGTCTGCAATGACGATTCCAGAATCTGACATGGGCGCAGAGCTGGGCGAGCCGTCAGAGAATCCCTCAACTCTAGAGGAATCGAGAACCCAAGAACCAGAGCTACCGCGAGAGATCAGTATAAACTTTTCGGACAAGACATCCGACTACCAGCAGAATGCCCAATACGCTCGACGCATCACACCAACGAGCGAGAACGATATATCGATGGACTTGCCGCTAGTCCTGGATGTCGATCAAGCTCGGCAGATGGCAGAGACGCTATTACACGAAAGCTGGGCGAATCGGTCGCAGAAGCGATTTAGTGTGAGCCGCAAATATGCCAAGCTGGAACCGACGGATATCGTAACCATAGATCTAGACTCTGGCGACACGATCACAGCTCGCATCGTGAAGGAAGAGCGCGATGTGAACCGTATTGTCTTCGATGCGGTCGAGCATTACCAAGGTGTCTATACGCAGGCCGTCGGCGGCGTCGAAGCGCCAGCCTCGACGGCTACCGTAGGCGTACCAGTGCAGAGCGAACTCTTCTTGATCGATAACGCACTGCTTGATGATCTAACTGATAGCTATGGCTTCTACGCTGCTGCAGGCGGTCCGACATCTAGCTGGCCAGGGGCTAAGCTGTTCAAGTCTGCCGATCTATCGACGTATGGTGATACAGGGCTCGGATGGCTTAACGGCGGCAGCCGGGTTGGCTTTGCGGCCACGAGCTTGGCTAGCTTTGGTGGCGGCAATGTATTCGACGATGTTCACAGCGTCGAGGTGCAGCTACTTGACGGCGCATTAAGCTCTACCACGGAACAGAATGTTCTGGCAGGAAACAATTGGGCCGTCTTAGGCTCTGAGGTAATCGGCTTCCAGACAGCCACGCTCATCGGGACCAATAAGTACCGCCTGCAAAAGATCCTGCGTGCTCGCAGATCGACGGAGTGGGCGATGGGGCTGCACTTTGCAGGCGAGGGCTTTGCTGTTCTTGATACTGCATCCATTATATCGGTTGATCAGACTAGCGCAGATCTAGGCATTACCCGAGGCTACAAGGCCGTGACCTTCGGCGCGTCGCTGGATGCTGCAGTGCCTAAGACCATAGCCATGACTTCGGCACGGATCAAGCCAGCCTCGCCAAGCCAATTGGGGGGCGGGCGGAATACAGCAGGGGATGTAATCATCAAATGGAACCGCAGAGCGAGGCTTAACTTCGCCTGGGTCGATGGCATGGATGTCCCACTAGAGGAGCCCACAGAGGCTTACGAGATAGAGACATATGCTGGCAGTACCGTGTCCATTACAGCGGTAACACGGGCCGCTGATGCAGTCTTTACGACGTCTGGAGCCCATGGCCTGGCAGTCGGCAACCGTATCTTGATTACTGGCGCTGGCGGTATGGGACAAATTAACAATCGCACCTATACGGTAACGGCACTGCCCAGCGCTGCGCCTACAACTACGTTTCAGGTTGGCCTGAACACTGTTGCTTATACGGCTTATACATCCGGAGGCGTATTCAGAAAACACCCAACCGGGCGAGGTCCGTTGACTGCCAGCACGCCGACCGTAACCTATACTGGCACGCAGCAGACTACAGATTATTTAGGCCTCCAGAATCCTGTTTTCGTTGCGGTTTTCCAGATTTCATCTAGAATAGGCAGGGGGTTCGAGGCCGTGGGATCGATCTAAATGGCAAATTCGACTACCAATCTAAACACGATCAGCGCGTCTGATTCCGGCAAGGAAACGCTGGTCAACCAGCTTCTCGACGCGGCTTCTCCTGCCACGGCGTTCGGCCGCCGTCCGCAAAGTTCAGGCCTTACATGGCATTTCTACGGCGCGACCATCCTAGTCAATGGCACGCCTACGCAAGTCGCGAATAACAGTATCGCGTTGACTGGCGGGACGGTAACTAACTTCGTCGAGCGAGATCTTGCCGGCACGGTAACAACGAACACGGCGGGGTTTACTTTTGGCCGTATTCCGCTGTATCAGATCACAGTTGTGTCAGGGGCTGTTACAGCCTGGACTGATTTTCGCTCGACCGAAATTCCACCAGCCGTTGACGGGCGCGCTACCGTTACGGTCACAACTGGTGATGTAAATCTTAGCCATGCTCAAGCGCGCTGCAGAATTATCGAGGTGAGCGGCGCGAAGAATGCCGCGCGCAATCTCATCGTGCCGACGCAGCCAGGGTTCTGGATCATAGCGAACTATGGCACGAGCAGCGGCGGGCCATTCACGCTAACCGTCAAGACGCTGGCTGGGACTGGCATTGCGTTTAACGATGCATCAGGTGGTATCGCGAAGGTGGCAATGGTGGCGTGCGATAACACGAACGTTATCCGCGTAACTGCAGAGTCTGTTGGGTCACCGTAAAATGGCTAACTGGGTATGGACGAAAAACGGGCTGATGCTACGCGAGCTGCTCGAGCTTCGCGAGGTGTTCACGGACAGCGAAGACTCATGCTCGCATTGTATCGAATGGTGGCACGGTGACGAATTAGTAAAGCGTTCCGTTGCCGTACACATGAAGAAGGGACTACAGCTTAAAGGAGCGGTTAACGATGGCTAATACAGCCGGAATCTGCACGAGTTTTCTTGCCGAGCTAGGAGCAGGAACGCATAACATGACTGGCGGCGGCGACACGCTGAATATGGCGCTTTTCCTCGCCAGTGCCTCGAGGTCATACACCGATACGGTATACAACACTACTGGTGAGCTTGCCGCTAGCGGCAACTACACGCAAGGCGGGAAAGTAGTCACCAATAACTCCTGGGGCACGACAACCAAAACAGCATACTGGACGCCTGCCGCTAACATCACTTGGACTGCTCTCACCGCGTCAGGTGCATTTGATTGCGCAGTGCTCTACAACGTCACAGATGCCAATAAGGAAATCGCTGTATTTACCTTTGCCTCGCAGTCTCCGGTGGCGGCTGACTTTACGCTGACGATGCCAACTAATGATGCGACGACTGGGTTGCTACGTCTGACGGGGCCGTAATGAAATGGCACTTGTATTGCGCTATGTCACGAAGACGCAGTTAGGCAATGCGTTTCGCGAGCTATATAGGGCGAGCCGTGGAAGGGAAACTTTCCGGCTCGCTACCTGGCTAGTTAATCGCATTAATGATGGAACCTTCACGCAGACCGAGGTGCGCAACTTCTTTGGCCTGACGCCTCAGCAGGCGTCTGCACTCTATGCGCAGTGGCAGGACTGGAAGGCCAAGTACGACGAAATGAACGGCGCGGTAGGTGAATAATGGCAACAGTAACGGTAGCAGAGATAGCGGAAAATGTTGTGCAATTCAACGGGCGCAAACACGTTAGATTCCGCTATGTGCTCGACGATGCTACGGAACACTTCCGTTATGGTCAATATGCTGCAGGCGATGATCTGCAGGCTATCCTAGCCGCGAAATCTAGCGAGGTATTGCAGGAGCTTGCTAGCGAAGAAGCGACGCAGCTGCTAGGCCTAAACGGGACATGACATGGCGCTCTACTACGTAGACTCTAATGCTGTCGGCAGTGGCACTGGGCTGAGCTGGGCTAATGCTGCGGCCAATATCGGTGCGCTCATCACGGCTCAATCGCTGGTGAATGGCGATATCGTCTATCTCGCGCATAACCATGACGGCCAATATTCGGCGAATACAACCCTAATTCTCAACGATAACCTGGCCGTCGGCAACATCGTCTATTACCTATCGGTAACGAGCGGAACGACGACTCTACAAGCCGGCGCGAAAGAGCGGGTCATCACAAACAATTCGCTAACGCTGCAGAATTCGGCTTATGTCTATGGCGTCGAGTTCAATGTAGGTACTGGAACCAGTGCTACGGCTGCGGTCATCAACATCAACTCCAATGCCGGGCACACGCAATCATACGATACTTGCATTTTCTATTGCCTGAGCACTTATACCGTATCGGCTCGCATAGGAATTGGCCCAAGCGGTGCGACAAACCAGCAGCTAGTCAGGTTCCGAAGCTGCGTCTTCAAGTCGGCGGGCGCTGGCGCAACTATCCAGTCCTCCCGCTGTGATTTCGCTGGCTGCTCTTTCGACGCTACCTATTCAGCGACTGGCTTCTTGTTTACTAGCTCGCAGAAATGCTCGGTTTTCATGTCTGGCTGCGACTGGACGAATACAACTAACTTATTCAACGTATCGGCAACGAGTCCGCACGACGTCTTCATCATCAATAGCAAGGTGCCGTCCAGCCTGGTAACTGGTACTCACCAAGGGCTAGGCGCAATGATTGTCGAGGCGCACTCGTGCAGCTCTAGCACGACCGCAGGAGCGGTCGAAATCTACAACTACTACAGGCAGACTGGCTCTGATGTGGTAGTACATGACACAGCATACTACCTGACTTCCGGTGGCTCAACGACACAAGATGGCGATGGCACATCGATCCCATACAGTTTGAAGTTGACGCCTACTACTACGGCTACCAGATACTTTCCGGCCTATAGCGGATGGATCACGCAATTTAATTCTTCCACCGGCGCTGGAAAGACTGTATCAATTCAGGTGGCTTACGATTCTGCTTCAACAAAAACGAATTCTGGTCTATGGCTAGAAGTTGAGTTTCTGGGCGAAGACGCAGTAGCCAACACGACGCAGTCATGGTCGAAGGTGAGCGCGCCGACCATCGGAGCCACCGATACGCGAGATCCGACTAATGCTGGCTCGGCATTGACTGATACTGGAGACGCCTGGACAGGTACGTTTTCGAGCGGCCAAAAGAATCACACGCTGTCCGTGACTTGCGATATAGACCACCAAGGCTATATCCGCGCGCGCATAGGTGCTAGCTATAACGCTGCGGTTCCGTCCATCTACATCGACAGAAAGCTTACCGTAGCATAAGCCATGGCGGTGCAGCATCTCATACCAGGCGCGGGGCTAGTCAACGAGACAGTCACCGCGCAGCATTTAGTCCCTGGTCACGGGCTAGTTAATGAGACTGTTGCTGCCGGCGGGCTATCGGTAAATCTCACTGGGTTAGCCGCAACCGGCGCAGTCGGAACGCTAGCTATAAGCCAGTCCATTGTACTGACTGGCCTTGCTGCGACTGGTGCAGTCGGCAGCCTTACACCGACAAGCGGCATAGCCGTTACGCTCAGCGGGCAGGCTGGCACGGGAGCGGTAGGCAGCCTACAGCCATTACTTGCTGTCAACCTGACTGGCCTAGAGGCTGCCGGTGCAGTAGGCATTCTGAGCCCGCAGCTAGCCGGTGCGGTGGAGCTAACCGGTCTCGAGGCAGATGGAGCGGTCGGCCTACTGAGTCCAGCACTAGCAATAAGCCTTACAGGCCTTGCTGTAACGGGCGCGGTCGGCTCGCTCACACCGCAGACAGGCGCAGGCGTTTTACTGACTGGCCTAGCTGCCAGCGGAGATGTAGGCAGCTTAGGGACGACGTATGAGCTAGCGCTGACAGGCCTCGAGGCAACCGGCGCGCTCGGCACGATCACGCCAGCCATCACAGCAGAAGCTAGCCTTACCGGCCTGGAAGCGACCGGCGCGATAGGTACGCTGTCGCTAGAGATAGCGGTCGATCTGACGGGCCTAGAGGTGAGCGCAGCCAGCGGCACGCTAGGCATTAGCACGCCAAGTGCGGTAGCGCTGACCGGGCTGCAAACTCTAGCAGCATTCGGTCAGATGTCTGTTACCGGTATCCCTGAGCCTTGGCAAGTCAGCCTTGCCGAGTCGCTATATGCTCGCTGCGCAATATCCGAGAGGCCACTACATTGAACACGTACGACATCGGCGACAAGATCAGGATAACAGGCACCTGGACGGATACGCTAGACGCGGCGGTTGATCCGAGCACTATCGTCTTCAGTTTCAAGACGCCAGGCGCAGTGGTGGATAGCTATACCTTCGGCATAGATCCTGAAGTAGTTAGAGTAGACACAGGCGTTTACTACGTAGACCTAGCAGTTGATGAGGCTGGCAAGTGGTCCTATAGATTTGCTGGCACCGGTAGCGGAGCTGCAGCCGCCGAGAATACGCTGAGCGTCCGTCAGAGCGAAATCTTGTGAGAGAGGCGACCATGCAATGCCAACAGACACTTACATCATCAGCCAGAAACTTGTCAATGCGCTCATCATCTCTATCTTCGGGAGTTTACTAGGCATAGCTGGCTATATGGTCATATGGGCACAGACAGATTCAGCATTTAAGGCTGACCTGATGGCTAGGATCGTGTTCATCGAGCGAGATGTAGGCTCAGTCAAGGCGAAAGTCGATGGCGGAATTCTTCCTCTAGCGCACGAGCGAATCGAGAACATAAGCGGCAGGCTTCGGGAAGTGGAGAAGAAAGTTAACCTGTTGGAACACGATAGGAGGAAGTATGGCGACACAGACTAGCAGGTATCAGATGTCCATGAACATCGAATTATTGGAGCAAGGAAAAGAAGCAGAGGGGCCGATGTGGAAACTGTCTAACAGTTATTACGGCCTCGATTATGAAGGCGTAATCAATCTGCAAAAACTCATCGGTGGCGTAGCGGATCAGATTACGAATATCGGAGTCAGTGCAGCAGAAAGCCTAAAGGGCGGCACTGGCAGCGGCAAGAAGTAGTCCGTCCTAGCATCCGTTAGGGCGTAACCAGTAGGAGGCCATATGGCAGATGATACCGGCGAAATCGGACGGGAAGCAGCAGAGAGCGTAGGGTTCGCAAACATCAAGACGGTTGGCGAGGGTCCCGCGTTCTATCAGAACATGGCATACGCGAATGCCATCAGCCACCAGCAAGGCATGAACACTATCTTTTCCGCCATTGTTGGCAAGGTCGCAGAGGCTATTATTAGCGTATCGCCTAGTGAGGGCGGTGCTGATGTCGCAGCGCTCCAACAGCTGATGAAAGGCGCGCAGACGACGCCACCGGTTACCGCGCCGTAATTGGGCGAGCTAGAATACGCGGCAGGGTGGACGCTGTGGACGCTGCTAATGTGGTGGCTCAGCGGCAGCGCTACCCTGCTCGCTATTCTCATGCTTATAGCGATCTGGATGGATAACAGGCCAATATCGCAAGCTCGCATACTAATAGACTGGCGGCGGATGATTACCAAGCCGCGCTTGTTGTTCGCGTTGTGGAAGATGCGGCACTTGATGAAAGGACACTGAAATGCTTGCAGGTTATAGGACGATCATCGCAGCTGCAGTTGCTCTTATCGCAGAGGTCCTGCAGCTGCTGGGTGTAGATATCGCAGGCGATCAAACTGCCATCGTTAACGGTGTGCTAGTTATCGGCGGCGCGGTCGGCGCTATCGTGTTTCGATTCAAGGCAACGCAGACTGTGGGCGGTAAGCCGCTTAAGTAACTTGTCACTCATATACGCCTAGATATCCAGGAACCGTCAACACATCGACGCCATACAGCAGATTAGTCTGCGTGGCATTCGCATAGCCGCCGAGCGCGTCAAGGTACTCAAGGCGCTTAGGCAGCACGCCTGCAGTCTGATAGAACGAAACGCCTTGCTGTGTCGTGGATACGCGCAGCAAGTATTGCTTGCCCACCTCTAGGTGAACGCGATCACTTAGGACGGCAGTATGCCAGCCAGTCGCGCTGCCGATGGGCACGCTAGCAGAAGCCAGCACGGTCCCGCTAGCGAAGTCCAACACCTGTACGCTTACACTACCAGCCGAGCCCGTGCTGCTGCCTGGCGGCACGCATACATAGCCAATTTTTACTGCTTGGCTTGTACACATTTTGTAATAGATTTCTTGCGCAACAGTGAAGCTGCTCGTATCGACTGGCGCTGTCGTAGTAGATCCGCCAGCCATACCAGCAAGATACACGCGCACGCCCGTTGCCCATGCTGGCGTGCGGCTCAAGAAGCTGACGCTATACGCCACTCCTGGCTGCATTGTAGCCTTGGTGCTCGGCGTGTCTTGGTGGATGGATTGCCACGCTCCGAAAGCAGGCAGCGCGATAAACCAGGCAAGAACGATTAGCTTTTTCATGTTACTTTCTCCTTTGCTGTTTCAAGCTAGCGAGGATTCGGGCGGAGGAATTTCGGCTCTGCTTGGCCATTCTTGCATCGGCCATTCTCAAGCTCGGCCTGTTTGAGACAACTGCGCATACCAGCATCGCTGATCATGTGCTCCCAACACCATGCTTGATTCTCTTCTTCATATGCGTCGCAAAGCTTATCGCGCTCAGGAGTGCCTGGCTTCGGTATCGGCTTCGGCTTAAATTCATCGTCATCAGGAATACATACCGCAGCCAGCGGCGCTAACTTGCCGAGCGGCAAAGCTCCAGGGATGGGAATCATCGGAACGATAGCCTGCACGACGTTGAGCAGCTGGCTGCTCGGTAGCGTGGTGAGCTTCTGTTGGATCAAGGCCGCACCAGCTAGAGGCCACAGCCGATAGATGATCGGCAGCGCCACTGTAGCCTGGTTGCTCGCACCCTTGGCGGCGATCATTGGGTAAGGCCTGGCACTAACCACATCCCGAGAACCGATAGGCCGTAGCGTCGTTACAGGCTGACCAGAAGGCCCGCCTAGCGCGGTCTTGACCTTTACGCGGATCGGCAGATTGCTTTCATTGCCGTATTCATACGTCCAGGTCGTCCCGTCTGGCGTCACGATCTTGCGCGGCTGCGTCGGGCTGGCCCATTCGTAGCTCGTGGTCAGGCTCTGGCCTACGCTCGAGACTTGCGTATACGTCTTGACCTGCGTGGTCTCTGCGTAATAGGCGAAACGCTCCTGCGTGCCATCCTGGCGCGTCATCTCAGCCACGCGGCCCAGCGTATCGTAGCTCTCTACTGTTACCCGTTCGCCTTCAGGGTCCTGCAGTTCTCGCAGCCTGCCCTGCGGATCGCGCGTCGGCGTATAGCCATAGCTGCGCCATAGCGCATCGTTCGCGACGATCTCATTATTTCGGCAGGTCGCACCGTCCGATGTCCAACCGTCCGGGCAGCCATAGGCCGGAAACACCGGATTGTTCTGTGCCACGATGGCGGGGCCGGCGGCAGGACCGATGCGGTACACGTTGCAAAGCCAATGACCAGGCGCATCCTGCGTGCAGACGGAATACTTGGGGTACGCCGTACCGTTAAACGTGCTGGTCTTCTCGCCGCAGCGGCCCGCTTCCTCGACGCTAGCGAACGGACCGGATAGCGGGCAGTATTGCATGATGTAGCCGCGGATGGTGCTGGCCTGCGGAGAGTACAGCGGCGTAGCAGGCGTGGGCGTGCAGGCCTCCTGCGCCCAGGAGAGCGCAGGGGCTAGCAGTAAAAACAAGAGCATTTTCCTAAGCATTATCATATCCCCATCGTTGTAAGATAGCCAATTGCCGCCTTGGCTTCTGCAATTTCGGCCTTGGCTTCTTCCAGGCGTTCCGGATGCTCGGCTTCGCATTCGGCTTGCGAGTCGTACTGGCACTCGCCAGTCTCGCCCCACTTCCATTTCCCGTTTTCACATTGTTGGCATGGCATTTAAACCTCCTTCGTTGTAATACGTGGCCACTATTTAGCCCGTTTCGCGAGTTGCTTTGATAGATCGTACGCGGCTCGGTAGAGATAGAACAGCGCCCTGGCGTCCTCTAGCTGGTCGTAATGGCGGTGCTCGAGGTCCGCGTATTCTTTCGAGAAGCGTACGACGTGAAAGCCCTTAACCTCTATGCCTCTGCATTCCTGCAACAGCATCGAATATGCTGCGACTTGCATCAACACCTCTGGGTAAATCCCGCCGCTAGTCTTCCAGTCCAGCAGGACGACGTTTCCTGTCTTGCTCTCAATACCTAATGCATCGAACGTGCCACCGATTTGTAAATGTTCTGAAACTAGCGGCACCTCTACTGCAATGAAGCGCTCTATCCAGCGATCACGCCACTTCAGCCAAGCCTCTACGCCTGAGCGGATCTTAGGATCTTCCGGCAGCCGCAGCGGATCGTCGCATATGTCGTGCTCGATCCAGTCATGGACGGATGCACCTATACTGCCCGCTTCTTTAACCTGCTCGTGTAGCTGCTTGCCCTCGAGGCCTTGCTGATAAGCCCACTGGATCAGCCCGCCGGAATCCTTGTATCTGCTGCAGATCGTCGTGACGCTTGGAACGATCTTGCCGTCTTTGTTTTTGTAGCGGGCAGGTCGCCCGCCTCCGCGTTCAATCTTTAAAGTTGGCATTTCACCCTTACCGAGACAAGCCCAACAAATAACATTTCTAGTTCCATGACACTTCGCACATGCTCCATTGTGTTTAGTATCTGAGCAGCCTTGGCAGACGACTGATCCTAAGCCATTACAGTAAGAGCATGAAGTTAAATTCACCATTGGATGTCATCTTGCATGTTAAGAATTGCTTCATCGGCAGCATCGCCATCTGGCGTCACAGTTTCATTCGCCATATTCCTTAAGCCAATCCGAATAAGAGACCACCCAACATCATTTGCAGCATCGTAGGCCTCCACGAAAGACTGGATCTCCTTCGCGGACGTTATCAAAAATCCGGCTCGCCAATGGTCATGTCTTCAGCGGCGGCCCTTACTGCAGCGCTCCACTGTTTGAGGTCTTCCGGAGACTTTACAAGCCCGCTCTGGATCGCATGCGCCCACACGTTAGACACGCTAGGCCACCACCATGGCGCGGCGTCCGTTTGCTGCTGTGAGGCAACGGCGCGCGGCTGCTCGACGATGGTAAAGCTCTCGATGGTCGGAATCTGCTTGCCTTGGCGCGTCGTGAAGGAGCCGACGACAGCGTCGATAGATTTGCCTGTTGTCTGCTCGATGCCAGGCGCGTTGGTCGAATACCTCTCGCCATTCGTGGCGCTGACGCTATAGTTGCGCCCGCCAGGCTTAGGCGGCGCGATGCTTTGTACTGTCAGTATCATTTTGACATTTCCTTTGCACGTAGTTGGCTTTTCAGTTCCTGAAATTCTTTTTCGTAATATGAGATAACCTCAGACGCTCCGACAGCAAAATTGGCAATGTAAAACAGAGCGCTGCTTATGTCTTTGTTCTGAGTATGTTGGTATCCCAGCTCTTTGACCACATCGACGCAGCGATCGAAATAACCTGACGATGTCTTTTCGCTCATCGATTCGCCCCCCACATCGTCGAGACCGGCACGAAGGCGCGACGGCTGCCTAGCCGCTTGTCAAGCTCTGCCCGCTTCCAGGCCCATTCGATACGCTTCTTGCGGGACCATGCCGGAAAGAGGCGGTGTGCCTGGTGTAGGCAGGCAATCACGTGTTTTATATCGTCGTTCATTTTGCGCTCCATGTCAGGCAGCCATAAAATCTTTCATTATTACCTCAGCATCGCCATCTGGCGTCAACTCAACACAGTTTCATTCGCCATATTCCTTAACCCAATCCAAATAAGAGACCACCCATTCAATATCGTTTTGCTTTTTCTCCGCAAACATGCCTCTGTGGTGCCGCAAATACCAGGCTTTGAATTCTTCTAGACGATCCTTTTCTCGTAAAAATCGTTTTCCCTCCTTGTTGATATCAACAATCCAATCGTTTATCTTTGATTTTATTAGATAGCGCATAAAGCGCTCATCCAAAAGTGGATTCATTCGTAAGTCTCCAGTCACTCGACGTGCACGTATTCAGCGAACAGTCGCAGCGCCTCTTCGTAGCTATCGCACTGAAACAACCGGCCCACCATTTCGTTCGCGAGGTCTGCATGCCCATGCACCTTGAGTGCTTTGCTGACGGTGCCGCTGAGAAAAAAGACGTTGCCATTTATTCCCACGAGTTCCACAACTACATCGGTTTTCGGTTCCATCGCTTCCTCCCTTTTGATTAAACAATCCGGCCAACCAGCCGCGCATCCTCGGCGTATTCGCTGAGCGTCTTGCTTGTATTCCAATTCATTCGTAAGTCTCCAGCCACTCGCAGTAAGCCTCGTCCCAGCCAGCCGCTTCGCGGCGGTCGTCATCGCCAAATGTAGTCCAGTAGTACCTGTAGAAATTAGCTAGCTGGGCGGTCTGCTCGTCTAGCCATTCCTCGATGGTCATCGTCTCGGCGAACGGGCCGTCAAGCTTACCTTCGCCGCCGTCGTACATCAGCTCATCACGCTCAACGCTGCTTGCCATGCTAGATCCTTATGTTCCACGTGAAACAATCCATAGACGCAGCATAAGCCTCTATCATAGGCATGTCAAGCTCTATTTTTATAGGTCTTGACAATCGCAACGTCTATGTCTATCATTACGCCATGAAGACTGATGAAATAGTCCAGCGTATCGCCAGCCTAGAGCAACCTCAGCTCCGATATATCGCTGCTGCTACAGGCATATCGCATGCCACGCTTTGCGCGATGAAGTACGGGCGCACGACTAACCCGACTGGCAAGACGTGTGATACGCTGCGCGAATACTTCGAGGCGCACGACTTTAAAGACTGAAGGAGTCTCCTCCCACCTGGCACGCCCCCCCCTTTGGGTGCCAGGCTTCGCCATCAGGCTTCGGCCTGGTGGCTTTTTTTTCGCCAGGCCCTTGACGGCTCGCTCGAGCTGCGCGAAGATAGAGCTGCACTGACTGGCAGGCGGTGTGGCAAAGCGAAATAACGAAAGGCCCCAGTGTGTCAAGTAGGGCTGCAACGCAACGCGTGCGCTTTCGTTATTTCGAGCACGCTTGCCGCGCTGCCAGCGCCAGCCCTACTTAGCATGACTGGGGCTTTTTTATGCAATATCTTCAAATCATCAAGAACACGCAGCCGCTAGCGAGCGATCCTAGCGGCTTTTTTGCGGGATAAAAATATATCATGGCAATGAATCAAATTACTTGGGCGCTAACTGATCACCTATGTAGAGGATGCGGTGGACGGGTGCTAAAAAGTGTTAGCGGTGCTGGTGCAACTCCTGGAGGGAATCCCATTTGGAAATGTGCCGATTGCGGAAAATCTAACTGTGGGATTGGGCCAGAAATATTGTGTTGGTGCGGTTCTAGCCACAAGTTGAACCACAATATGACGGCATACATTTGCAAGCCGTTTGCTCTGCTCGAAAGTAGGCCAGAACTACTTGCAGCATTTCTGGCGTGCGGATGTGATCCGAAACGTGGTGGCGAAGTAGGGATTATGTTAGAGCGTGATTTTAGGTAATGGCTGAGAAGGTCGTCATCGGCTTTAGGTAATACGTCAGGGCGCGTTAGCTAACACCCGTGCTCCGGGGGTACCCAGGACAGGAGCGGCGCCTTGCAGCCACCGGCCAGCGCCAGCGGAACTCGGTGTAGGTATCCGCGAGAACAGGGATGCAGCGACGAAGCGACTAGGCCGCGTAAGGTCCCCTGGAAATCGAATACACCTGGGAAAGCAAAGCAGCCTGAGGAAGATCTAGCTGCTGGTGGGTGTTATTGTCTTTAGGTTTTGCTGGAGATATTGCGGCCCAGAAAATAGAGCTTGACAAGCGCAGGATAGACGTATAGCTTGATATGCTGCTGCTGCCATTTATATTCCTATAGGTCAATCATGAAATCAATTTTCGAATGGGAGGTTCACCCGGCCGCTGCTGTATTTCCAATGCTGCCGGATGATGAGCTAGACGAGTTGGCAGAGGACATTAAAGCCAATGGCCTTGTGCATCCGCTCGTGGTGAAAGACGGCGTGTTGATCGATGGACGCAACCGCCGGGAGGCATGCAAGCGGGCTGGTGTAGAGCCTGCGACTGTAGAGCTAGATGGGCAAGATGCAGTGGCCTACATCGCAAGCTCGAACATCAACCGCCGTCATATGACCAAAGGGCAGCGGGCGATGGCTTTGGCAATGCTGTATCCGGAACCACAGGAACACGGGCGCGGGAGAAAATGTTTAATTTTTAAACATTTTAACCGAGCGGCAATCAGTTGGTCCCGCACCGTCATACGCCACTTACCAGACGCGGCCGCCCTGGTCCTCTCTGGTGGCTTGGCGCTTGACAAGGCGTACCAGCGAGCCTGCGAGGTTCGCGACTCGATGCTGAGCGATAGTCAGAAGCTCGAGAGGCTGCAAAAGGCGGCGCCGCACATTGCAGAGAAGGTAAAGGAAGGGGAGCTAGACGTTACAGCGGCATTGATTGCGCACGAGGAGGAACAGAAAAAGCAAAAGATGGATCGCCTCGGGCTGTGGGCGGTGTATAGGAATCTGGAAATGACGTTACCTCTGTTGAAGAACCCTAGAGATCAGGTCAATATGTGGGTGGCGTGGAAACAAGAATCTGGAGTTGATCTACGGGTTTTGGCGCGGGAATATGTTCAAGCCTTTGAGGCGTTCATAAAGGAACTGGAAAATGCCGAAGAAAGAATTACCGAAATATGATAGACCAGCACGGTTAATGCAAGTGATAGACAGCCAACTGAAGATGGCGTCTGGCATTGGTCTGTCAGATATTGAGCGCGACGTGCAGGCAGAAATAGCCAAATCAAAAGATCCTGTCAGTGATACGTTGATTGCGGATTTGTATAAAGACAAACTAACCAGCGTAGATTTAAGCGCTGAAAACGTTCTAATTGGCCTTTCCGTTCATCTTGCGAAAACACACAAAACAAAGCACGCAAAATCCCCTCCAGGGAAGGGCCGTGAGTTAGACATTATGGGACTTACGCCTGATTACTTGGAAAACCTTATCATTCCATTGCAGGAAAAGGACGGTGTTGACTCTGGTTATGCGATTGCAGGAAATCAGGCTAATGCCACACATTGGTTTCAGTATTTGTCAATGAGACAGAAAAACGCAACAGATGCAGTCCAGGCTGCAGATAGGGCGCGACAGGTATATGAACTAGCGCTTGAGCCTGGTGGGCTTATACCAGAATTAAAAAGACGTAACGTTCCAGGATGGGTAGATACTGGAAAAGGCGGAAGTGATGGTATTGACCCCGAAACGAGCCATTAAGGCGAAGTGTAAGGACTGCATACATGCCGCATAAGATCCCAGCAAAGGCCCTGCTGCGAGCGTTAAAGCGCGTGTGTGTAGCGATCTGCATAGATCGCCTGCAACAGCAGCAGGGCAAGCAACAGCAGCCGCAGAAGCGAGGGCGGGGGAGACCGAGGAAGCTAAGATGAGAATATACCTATCTGGGCAGGATGATCCGTGGGAGATCCCACAGGATCTAGTCGAGAAGCTGAATGAGGCTTACTATGATGTGGCGGAGCACGTTAAGAGGCTCGAGTTGTGGACATTAGTCAATCCGCAGAGACGGCCCAAAGCCGGGAAGGGGGCCAAGCGTTTTTTGGTCAACTGTCTGAACAGTAGAGCGAAGCTAAAGCCAATGATTGAGTCGTCGGTATCAGTCTCGTTTACTACAGGCTGGGAGACCAAGAGGACGCCGGAGAGCATAGAGCAAGGCAGGCAGGCCGTCGATCGGCTTAAACAGATGGTGAGGAGGTGAGATACGTAGAGAACCCAGACAGGCCTAAGACGCCTCGATGCTGCGGGCAGGATATGCGTTTTCGCACTGCCAACACCACGCGCGAAGGCGACAAGTTGTGGCACTACCGCTGCAATGATTGCCTAGGAGCAAAAACGATTCAGTCTGGCACCGGTAGGCCGCCACTAGCAAAGACGTATGAAGGCAGGCCACCTCGAGGGCCTGGTAAGCCAAAGGCGGAAAGCGAGGCGGCAGTAATCAGTTATGTGCAGCGGATCGATGTGCCGAGCCTCGATGATATTGGCGAGCTGTTGGCTAGGAGGTGGTCAAATGCGTGGAGCCCCGAAGAAGCCGGACGCGCTAGAAGCTATCCAGAGGCGCGCGATGGAAGCGCGGCAAAGAGCGGAGCAAAGGCGCGAACACCTGGCTGGATGTCATCCCCATCTGTACGCGCAGGTGTGCGAGGTATTAGCAGCCTTGGGTGGATCTCATGTGGCTAGGCTGAAATGCGAGCATATCGACTATGTGAGGGACAATGAAAAGGAGCAGCTATGGCAGACAGAGGGAGTCAAGGCGAGTTCGGGGTTATGGCAGCTCAACAGCGACGCAATGACGTTGAAATCGAAACGGCGGTCATAGGCGTCGTGCTGATGACATTCGCGGTAGGCCTGATTTATGCGGTTGTATCCTTCTGGTGGATAGTCCTATGATTACGAGCGAAGAAATCGACTACAGCGGAATCATTATCCGCATTCAGTTGGAAATAAGGCGCATACAGGACTTGGCGCGTCAAAGAGAGTTCGGCGCAGCTATTGATCGTGCCCAACATATCACCCAGCTAGCCTGGGATCTGAAGCTCGCTGTAGCCCACGAGGCCTTGAAGCAAGAGGAAGCAGCTCGCAATGCCAGCAAAGCAGACACTCCAGCGTTACGGGCTTTCAGCGGCAGAGTTTGACGCAATGCTAGAGGCCCAGAGCGGCCTCTGCGCTATCTGCGAGCGGGTGCCATCAACGGGCCGGTGGGTAATCGACCACGAACACGTAAAGGGCTGGAAGGGTTGGAAGCCGGAACGCCGTAAGCAGTACGTTCGCGGCGTCCTATGCTGGTGGTGCAATCATGCTTATTTAGCTCGCGGCATGACTGCGAAGAAGGCTAGGCGTATCGCCGCCTATCTCGAGGCGTACGATAGCCGGGCGGCTTGATGAGGCGAGGGTAGCCCTGCGGCCGCCCATATCGCACGGCCTGCGGGTCGTCTTGGTCGAGGTCAGGAGCTAGCATATGGGTCTGCTTCTAGCTGATCGACCATTTCTTTAATATGAGACAGAAACGGATCAATCACGGGACCAAACTGATTCGAGACTAAATCCGACCAGTATGAGCGCAGCGCTTGGCCCATGATTATCCTCTCCATCGTTGAAAGCTCCAATATACATGTGGCGTTTTTATCGTGATAGATGTCCATGCTATGCCCTCATCGTTTGCAGCATCGCCCGCGCGTCCTCAAGGATGCGATGCACCTGGCTTTCCGAGAGCCCGCACGCTTTGCCTAGTTCCAGCATGTCGGCGACCCACTTCTGTTCAATAATGTCTTGCATGGCTAGCTCCGTTTAGTTGGCACGCTTACCACATGCAGCAAGCGTGCCAGGTATCATGTTAGGCAATAGTAGGTTGGCCGCGCTTAACACGAGCAGCATTGATTGCATCTAATGTCAGGATATGGCAAATGGTGTATGCACTAGCGACATCATCCCACACCCGGACTGTGCCTTTTTTGTCAATTGCTATCTCCTGCATTGTTGCTGGCTCAGCGCTGAAAGCTTTGATTTTCATTTGCAAGTAGATCATTTTCATTCTCCTGATTTGTGTATTTGCCCTGCACGCTTACTATATGCACTTCCCGTGCCAGCCTGATATACGCCTATAATCCTACATCCTAGCGCTAGAAGTGACGCAGAGCGTCACATTGTGACGGCGCTGGGCGTCACATCCTAAAGGACGATATGGACATAACCTTCAGTCTGATGCGGATACACAACACAGGGATGGCGCAAGTACACCTAGATGCACCAGGCTATGCCCGTAATTTCTGGCTGCGGCCCGGTGAGGTTGTGACTGTTATCGTGCCGGAAACAGAACCGCTTGAGCTAGAGCAGGCCGAGGGCGTCTATGCGATAGCCGACGAGCTGCTGGCCCGATGCGCTAAGCCTAAGCTCGATTGACATGGCTAGCCGACTGTGCTATATGCGTGGCATGTTGAGAAAATTTGAGCGGGTCCTTCCTGTGGATAACTCAAGCGCCCCCCAGGC
>Ga0210365_10172339_pt1 | contig 29789 bp, 29 predicted proteins | sample S637metaT_FD_159655 | JGI IMG/M metagenome (GOLD analysis project Ga0210365, IMG submission 159655) | Metatranscriptome of estuarine sediment microbial communities from the Columbia River estuary, Washington, United States - S.637... | ecosystem: Environmental > Aquatic > Marine > Intertidal...
ACCAAATTGGTTGCGGTATTGCTTGATTTTCATTTTGTTCAACTTGGCAAGGTTGTTCTCTTCACGCTTAACTCGTTCTTCCCAAACAGTAGCATCCCAGCGCTCTAAATCCCGCTCTGCTCGCGTTTTCAATCGCACCGAATAATTTTCATCATACAAACGCGCTGCAATCATCGTATCATACCAAGGACCCGCGATTTGCCAGCCTTCTTTTCTGACCATATGGGTATCAAACTTTAAATGGTGCGCGATTTTTAGTTTTTTGGGATCGGCCAACAACCTTTGTACCGTATGCCAAATGTTTTCTAAAGCCAATTGGGGCTCACCCGTTTTATGCCTAACGGGTACATAAAAATACCTTGGCCCTTGAGAATCCCAACCGCCAAAAGCAAGCCCACAAATCTCAGCATGTTTGAACCAGTCCAAGCCTGATGTTTCAGTATCAAACACCAACACTGGAGATTGATCCAAAAAGTTAACCATCTGTTCAAACGCTTCTGGTTGCATGATCAACTTTTTGTCTGGTGAGCCCGTATCGTAAGAGCGAAAAGGGCTATACGGCACAACCGGCATTTATCCCCCTTACAACCGCGATCGTAAAAACTCCTCAAACGTCATAACAATGGCCCCTGGTTCGTCATATTTGAACGGTACGATTTTGACCCAAGCTTTATCCTGTGGAGACCAAAGATGCATTTGCATCAAACGCACAGTAGGTGTTTCTACCAAAGCAGGGCCCGCCCAATCAACCCTGGTCAACTCACCCGTTCCAAAATTGTACACACAATTTACGGGAGCTTCTCCCCTCGTTGTTTGAACGGCGGGGGGACTTTGTGAAAGCGCTTGCCCTTGCGGATAATCAGCTTCTCTTTCACTTCCCCCATCGTTTCGTCTGCTAGATTCTCTATCGTCTGAAGATGTTCCTCGATCTTCGGATTCGGATTCGGGTTCTGGTTCTGATTCAAATTCGGGTTCTCCGAACAATCCGTCAAAGTCGCCTTCTTCGCCTTCTTCGCCTTCTTCGCCTTCTTCGAAGTCTTCTTCGTCGATGTAATCTTCCTCTTCTTCTTCAACGTCCGCTTGTCCTTGATCCCCAGACACTCGTTGATCGCGCCCGAGAAGAATCTCACTGCAGTCCAATTGCTCACCCGGCGCGACCCCTCCAACACCTTCCCATTGGTCTTCCTCTTCTGTTTCTTCACCGGGCTGGTGCCCGCTATTTCCGTTACCAGAGTGCTGAGCGTTGGATACCGTTGCCCCCGGTACAGATAATAAAACTGCCCCACCTTGATCGTGTGTACCGTTCCAGACTTCCGCGGCCATTCCTTTTTCAAGACATTCCCCGGACGAAGCAACGCTATCTTCGGATTCCGCGAACGCTCCCGAAACCATCGGTCGTGGTCGCGATTCTCGCCCCATTTCCATTTGCACCCGTCTGCCTGTTCCGAAACACTTTGCGCACGGCGCACTGTGTTCGTCTCGGCCAAGACCGCCGCAGACTTCGCAGTCTTGGCCACCGGAGGGTTTACCGGTACCTCCGTTTGGGCCTTTTTTGGCCGCCCCCTTTTTTTCTTTGGTGCATCGACCACCGGTTGAGTTACCGCCTTTTTTGGCCGACCCCTCTTTTTCTTTGGCTCTTCCACAACTGGCTTAGTAATCTTTTTCGGCCTACCTGGTTTTTTCTTTGGCTTTTCGACCGCCACTTTTGCAGGCCTGCCCCGCTTTTTCTTTGGCTCTGCAACTTCAACCTTTTTCGGACGACCGGGTTTTTTCTTTGGCTCAACCGTTGCCTTTGCTGGTCGGCCCCTTTTCTTTTTCGGCTCTTCAACCACCGCTTTGGCTTCTGCCTTGGGAGGTCTGCCCCGTTTTCTTTTCGGTGGGATTTCCACCTGACCTATTTTTCCCCGCTTTGGCGGTGGACGTTTCCGCCTGGGTGGGGTGGCTTTTTCGGACACCATCAGTTTTTCTCCTTCCTCTTCTTCTGCAACAATAGGCACTAAGCCGACCGACTTTTGATAATCAAAAGCGATCGCCAATGCATCCACATGTACATCAGTGATCTTTGCAATCTGGCCTAGTGTGGCATCAACCCCCAACTCTTGAACCACCTTCGGCAATTGCACCGTTGCAAATTTAGCCAAACAATCTTTCTGCACTCGACAATCAACACAAGGCGATCCCTCGATCCCTTCCCAAACCAACCCGTAGCATGGAGGTAAAGACTCCGACATTTTTTGCCTCCCCGGAAAATAAAAACGACAAAATCACAAGGTTTTCACCCTGTCAATAATTTTGTATTCAAAACGCTGAAAACAGACTCCAATTTTTTTGAGCCAATAAACACAGTCCTTCTGTAAAACTTTTCAAAAACTTCTGGAATTTATAATCGAGCCAACCGGGACAAAAACGAGGAATTCTGCGATTGAGATCGATACAACGCATTGTCCCCCACCGAGTGTGCCCCCGGATCCCCCTGAGGCACGAACACAAGCCGCACATCAAACAAAGCGCTCAGCTTATTTGCAGCTAACAGCATTTCCCTTCGAGTTCCCTCAGGCTCTTTTTCTGTCGGTCCATCCCACATTAGATCGACTGCCTTGACTCCTGCATAATAGAGCTTCAAAATCTGCACGATTGAGATCTTCTTGCCAAACGTGCACACCGCGTCCGGCCCCACATGAATTGCGTCAATTGGCCCTTCGGTAATTACCACCCTTTCATATTGCCGGGCAATATCCAGGTTGAACAGTACCTCTGAAGCCCCTGCCATGTTCGGGACTGGGCCGGGATTGAGCGCTTTGATAAATCGCTTGTGATCAGAATCCCACATAGCGCGGGCTTGCCAATATACCAATTGATTCTGTTCGTAGACTGGGAAAATGATCCGGTTGGCATACTTGCCTTGCGCACACCAAAACAAACCAAATTGCATTACATCCTGGTAGGTGATTCCCCTCGAAGCCAAGTAGGGCAATTGCAAGTAGGTGCTCGGTTCGATCGTCTGCCAACCTTCTGGAGGCAAAATAGGCACTGCAGGTTTGACTGCAGTTCGCACCGATTCGAGGTACTCGATTTCGTAATCGTCATCCTCTGGTTCCCCAAAGTCTACAGGCGCAAACGACCGACCCAACACCATCTTGACCGCCTGCTCTTTGGTACAGCCTTCTAACAGCTGAATCAAGGCCAGGGTACCGCCAGCCCCTTTGACCGCTATCCGACGACCATCAAACCCCGTCTTGTACTCCTCGCAATACCAACAATGCCAAGATTTGCGCTCGACGTTCACCCGCAATTTGTCTCGCCCGCAAAGAGGGCAAGTCATCCTCCATTCACCCCCTTTTCTTCCCGGTTGGGCGCCAAAGCGCTGAATGAACTTCTCGAGGTCAAAACGTTCGATTGCATTTCTGATCATATCGGAACCCTTTGTTGACGGGGAACATAAATACTTTGGGTTTGAGCCATTGGCTCGACAATCGGCTGGGGAAGGATTTCAGTGCCACAAGCCGCCAATGAAGCCATGGTCATCTTGTCAAAATCTGCATGGATTGTGACCAAAAGGTGGGCTTTGTTTGCGCGGTATTCCTCGCAATACAACCGGGCTTGCTTGCGTTCTTCTTCTTCTCGACTTTGGTTAATCGTGCCCAAGAAATCTGCAACTTTCACCTTGTTCCAACTCCAGCTATAATCCGCCACCTTCATCACTGTTTCGGCCACATCATCATCATCCTCTTTGCTTGGCCGCGTCCCTTGGGTCGCCGTCCACACTGCATAACCACGGTTGGCCAACGTTTTCAAATCCTGGAAAGCAGCCGATTGGTGCTGCTCTTCTGTCCTATGGTATGTCTCCCTCGAGCGCAACAAATCCCCATAGTCCACAATCACCAAAGATGGCTTCCAATTCCGGGCCCGATGCAATTCTTGCATTTCCCGAGCAATCGTATCGGCTGTGTAATTCCATTCCCTGGTAAACCCACGCACAACCAACCGATCGGCGAACATCCGGTAATCAAATTGCACCCGCTCTAAAGTCTCTTTGGGGAGATTTCCCGCCATAACATCATAGAATGATTCTTGAGCAAAGAACGTATCGTATCGCGTTTCAATTAATGGCCTTGAGCCTTCGTACACCAAATGCAGTACGTTTGCTTCTGTCCGTCGAATAGCTTGCGCCCCAAGGTTCAAAAGCAACGTACTCTTTCCCCGTTTTGCACGCGCACCCCAAACCCCAAGCTCACCGATGCTCAAACCGCCATGGAGCACTTGATCGACTTCCGGGAACCCGGTGGAAAACGAATCCAACAATGGATCGGAGGCTAGACGGTCGGCTTGTCGCTGGGCAAACTCTTCAAAGAAGAACGATCGATCCGCGTCGTAAAATTCCAGGTTGTAAACCCGATCCATGGCTTGCATCATCACGTCATAAGCTTTATCGGTCTCCCCCTGGTTGTAAAACTCTCGAGAAGTCCGATAGGCTTCGGTGAAAATGTTCCGACGAACAAAATCTACCGTTTGATCGCGCAACCATTCCTCAGCCCTCAGATCCGCCTGGGCGATGATTTCAATGGCGTGCACAAAGTATTCTCGGGCCTCCGGTGCCAATTGACGCACAAGCTCTTTGACAACCTTCAACGGCGGGATGGCTTCATATTTCTGCTGATAGGCCAACATCTGCGCATACACCCAAGACAAAACCTCGTTTTCGAAAAACGATGGTTCCAAATGCGGCATGACCGTGGTTGCAAACGCTGCGTTCTCCGCCAGCATGCGGAGCAACGACCGTTGAAACTCTACGCCAAAGGGAAAGACTGGCGTCGTGACCGGTGCACGCTCAACGGGCATACCCACGCCCCTGGCATGCCTCCTGTGTACGCGCACGCAAGCCGACAATATCAAAGCCTGCATGTGCTTCGAGTAGCGCTCTGCACTGCTGAGACGCCACACAGCGAATGCAAATGGTTGACCTGGGGTGGTAGCCAAAAGTCTCTTGCTGCATGCGAGCCATGCAAAGCGCAAGTTGGCCACGCACCACATAATAATTTTTGGCTTGTTCGGAAGCTGCGCTCAGGTCGCGGTTGGGATCAAAACGAGTTTGGGTGGGGGTTTGCGATGCACGATAGCGCTTATAAAACGCATAGTCGCGGAATTTGCGAAACTTCTTGATATGCCTTTCGGACATCAAAAAACATTCCTGCAACTTCGGCGCAAAAATCCAACGCCGCGTTGCGAACAATGAATAAAGCCAATGTCTGGGATTGATTTGCCGAGTCTTGCACCAATCGATCATCTTGTCAAACAATTTTAAATGTTTTTCCGCAGAAAGAGGAATCCCCTTATGGTAACGTTGTTTTTGCTGATAATGAGCGGTATATTGACGGTAGAAACAAAAGTCCTCAAACAGTTGCCGACTGTCCATTTGTGTGCTGCCCCCTGTATAGTCTACCTGCAGTTAGTGTTTAACCCCTACTACAACGGCGGATTCTCCAGCTTCCAAGTTGGATCTTTCGCCGTCAATAATCCAATGCAGTACCGTATTACACGATCCAGTTCTGCGGTTTCAAGAGTTTCATCCTTCATTTTTGCAACTTCGATCAATTTGCCCAACATTGGGTCTCTTTGCCGTTCTACCTCGCCTGATGGAACGGCCCTTCTGTATTGGCGATAGCACGCTATCACCCGCATGAAGTCTTCCACACCTTCCGGGAAGGGCAAAGCATTCACCAGATCACGACCGTTGAAAATCAGCCACCGTCGACCCGATTCTTCCAGCCAACGCAGAAGGTGTTCTTTGTCTTGAATGGATATTCGATTAATGCGCTCTACCTGTTCACGTTTGGTCAACACGGTTGCTCTCCTTAAACAAAAAACCCCGGTGCCAGGGGTCGGCTTGCACCGGAGTTTAGGGGGCAACTAAGCGTTACCAACGTGCATTAGTAGACTGACCCAACCTATAGCAAAGCCTGCAAACCCTGACAACACTTTTTTTACACAATCGACAAACGACGTGATTTTACACGCCTTTTTCTCGCTTCGCGAGCCATTGGGGGAATACTGCAGGACTGGGCAAAACTTCAACCTGAAAGGTCGGCTCTTTGTAGTACGTTTGCAACCTTTCCAGGCTATGTTTTTCGAGCTTCTTGTTATGCCGATCTGCGAAATCTACCAACACAGCTTGACGCTTCCCCTCTGCTGCAGTGCAAATCCGATACATGGCTTGAGTCAAACTTACCTCAGCTTGTTGCCCTCTTGCAAGAACTAATGCATCAGCCACCGGTAAATCTACCCCTTCGCCAAGAATCGTTGTACCGATAAGGATTTGCACTTGCCCTCGTTCATTGAACGAATCAATCACATCCCCTTGCCTTCCCCGATGGAGATCAGTAGAAATGAATTCCACCCGGTTCAATTTCTTCCCGAGCTTGACTGGAGGAAGCAAGGCTTCAATCGTGTCTTTGATTAGGTACCCTTGTTTTTTAGTGCAAACCAAAACCAACACCCGGTAACCCTTATGGGCCAACACATAGGCAGCATGGGCACAAAGCTGATTGCGATAAGCATGCTCCATGATCCCAAACTTCCCATGGCCCCCGTTGAAGGTTTCCCACCGGGGGATACTGTGATCCAAACGAAGCTTTTTGCCTAATACAGGTAAAAAGGCCACATGAACCGGCACCAAATGACCTAGATCAAGTAATTCAGAAGAAGTCATCTTATATACCGTGTTAGCCAATAGAGCATGCATGGCAAGCTCATCCGACCCAGATCGAAAAAACGTGCCTGTCATACCGTACCGATGAAAAATGTGGCCACAACAACGCATGATCTTCTTGTACGATACCGATGCCCCATGATGCCATTCATCAACAATCAAACACTCCCTGGAGGCATAGAACGGGCGCTTGAGCCGCACAGCGGTCGCCGCAGTGCAAACCACTATGTTCTTGCCCAAGGCTATATCACGTCCCGCTGTGCCTTCCAGGTGATACGCGTAGCCTGGACCAAAGAATGAATTGATCGCCTCGACCGTTTGCCGAACAATCCGATCGGTGGGCGCAAGCCAGATCGTCGGCTGGGTGAGCCGACGGACGATCGCGATGGCTGTCCTTGTCTTGCCCGATCGTGGAGGCATATCCAACACACCAAACCCGACTTGCACTGCACGATCCACCGCTTCTTGCTGATAATCACGCAAAGGAATCTCCACGTCCAAAGCGGGAATATCCGAAGGCTCAGGACGAATGCGTTGATCATCAAACCCATATTCCACCCGGAACTTATCAGCCAATCGAACAGCCCGAGCAAGCAAACCTGAAGGGAACCATGGAGCCATAAATTTAGGTTTGCGGACCAACCGACACCAACCATCCCAACCCACCTGAGGCAAAGAAGGCTCCACAATATCCCCATCATTTACATAGCGCTCCATACTCTTTATCGGATACCGCAATTCAGCGTTGAGCACATCCACAAAAAACGGTTCAGCGTTGAGCACATTCGTTCGATCGTTGTGTATCTCAAAAATCATGGCTCACCAAACTCGAGTTTCAATCGATTCCACATACCCGTCCAACCCTTCTTTTTCCACGAACCATTCAGGCAAAATTACAAAAGAGTAGTCCGCATCGTGATCTTTGATGATCGACTGGGGAATCCAGATCTCATCCCCTTGATCCCCACCAAATCGCAACAAAATAGCTGCCTCTGATTCGTGCACAAATTCGCATCGAAGTTCATAGAAAAGCATGGAACGACCCCTTTCAAATTGGATGCATTCCCACAAATCAAAAATCGAGGCCGAGCGCAAGGGTTTTTTCGCGGCACGGCGCGAGCCGGCCCGCGGCGCGTTACGGGTTTCAGTCTGGGAGCTGATCTGCTGGTTTGCTGATTTATTTTTGACTCGAATTTTTCGCACAAATTAATTTTTATTTAATTGATTTCGACTGGGGTGAATTTAGCTTGATTGAATTTTTAATAGATCTCTCACCAAAAACGATCTGTTTGCATGTTATCTGCTGATCTTTTTTGTTTGTTTTTCGATTGATCTACTTCATGTGGTATAGCCCGATTTTCGGGTCCTTCGGACCACTCAAATCGGGAAAGACATACGTTCACTTCGCGCGGCTGGGAACCGCCGCGCTCCGTTCACTAGTCTTGCTTTTTTAAACCCTAAACCAAAGTCAAAACCGAAAACCAAAACCAAAACCAAAACCTTTCAACTTACCAGCTGATATTTCCTTCCCAGTCGGTTTTACTCCTGTCAAAGATCCCCCGCGCGCCGCGGTTTCGAGCCCCCGGAGCGGTTTTTGCTCCGGGGAAGCGAGAAAGCGCTGCGCCCCAACGGAGGATGCCCGAAGGGCTCCGACGTTGGGCAAACCCAACATAAACGCAAAAACCTTTAGACAAACAACAGGAAGTACAAGATACCCAGTAGCCAGGACAAACCTATCAGCAGAGCGCTGGAATGGGGCAAAAGGACCCGCGAAGCGGGAAAGGGGGTATCATACTGAAACCCCATGTCAAGAAAAAAATTTTGGTGCGATTTCATCCCGTCTGGTAGCGGACTTCCGCGACTGTTGTTCGTTTTCACACCCCCGAATCTTGTACAGAATCGAGCCTTCCAGGCGATCGAATTTGCCCATTGTTTTGCTCTCAAAAAATAGCAAATAAATGCGATCAAAAAAGATCATTTTTCCACAATCGCATATTTTGTCCCGACAAAAATCAAAATGGTCAACGTTGCCGTCGTGACTGCAACAAAAAAAGGATGCTCATACCAATTGATTTGTGACTGGGTGAGTTCGGTTCTTAGTTTGCTTGTGGTGTGCTCAAATCTTTTTCGATCGTCGGCTCGCAATTTTCGTTCGAATTCTAAATCAAGCTGAATCAATTTCAGCTTGGCTTCAAGCTCGAGGTCGAACGTCGTTTGGCATCGTTCTAATTTTTGCCCCAGGCGAATTGCAAACCGTGGGGTCAACAATTGCCCTGAAAAAGACGCCCTTTCCCCCATCTTGATTGGTTCTGAACACAATTGGGGGTTATCGTTCAGGCATATTTTCTGTGCTTGGGCTGGGGAATTACTATTGAGCAACACGAACCAAAAAACGAGCCAGGGCAACCGGATCATTTTCAAGCTCCTTTGCTTGCTTCATTTGTTTTTCGTCGAGCAAAACAATTTCAGTTCTGAATTTTTCGCGAACTTTCTTTTTGGCTTTTTCCAAGCCATAGCGCTTTTTCATCTCACGGGCATAGGCGCCCGCCTCAATGGCATCAATTTCATTTTGAATGCGAGCCAAAGGGTTCTTTCGCTCTTTGAAAAAGACCCATAAAAGAAAAATGCCGAGAATGAATAGCGGAATATACCAATAGTCTTTGAGCCAATAGAGCACAGCCACCGCAGCCTCCCTTTGAAAGCGGCAGGAGGTTTGCTATGTCCGGACCCTCCTGCCCGACCTCGCCGGTTCGAGGCCTCTTTTCATTTCGTCCATTTTTTGTTCAGTGCGTTGACCGCTTTAGTACCAAAGACGTAGGAGGCAAGAATCAGAAAGACTTCGATCATCCCTTCGGGCAGTGCGCTGATTTGTTCTCCGTCCACCACTGCCCTTTTCCAGATCCACATCATCTGCAGGAGAACAAGCAAGATAGCCACCCTGCCCAGGCTAACGACCATCTGGCCTGCTTTGTCCTCCATGAACAGACCACCGATGTACTTAAAGCACCAAGTCTTAAGTCCTTCCCAGAATCGGCTTAGCCACGCCTTCATGCTTTACCTCCTTTTCCAGCAATTCGCTGGCTTCTTTGTCGTAAAACGCTCCCACCTGTTTGGCTTTGTCTTCGCCTTTGATAATCCAACTTTTGACGTCTTGCACATATTGATGCATGACCGCTTGCAATTGAATTGCTTTGACTCTCATTTGCTCAAGTTGCTGTGAACGTCCTTGGATTTCTTTTTCTAGCGTTTGCCCTTCAGCCTGGATCTCTCGGATTTTATCCAACAAATAAATCACAAATTCATTGGTCGGCTTCTTTTTGCCTTCGAGCATGCTTTGAATTTCTTGCATCCATTCTTGGTCAGTTTTCATTTTCATTGTCGCGCTCTCTTTCTTGTTGGGGTTTGCAATAAGTTCAACCGAGCTTGCGCCCATTTTCTTTTTGAATTCCTCAAGTGCCATTTCGATCATAGCAAGGTCACTTCCGAGCTGAGCCAATAGGGAACGATAATATCGGTAGGTGTGCCGCCATAATCATCCCCAATTTTCAAACGTATAAAACCGGTATTGTCCACGCCCGTAGTTGTTTTGATTTTGGAGTCATCTGGACTCGAAATTTGAGTCCGCAAAAAACTAGTAATATCGGGAAAAACAATGTTTGTGCCTGCAATTTGGCCTGCCACACAATTGGTGTTATCAGCAACATCCATTAAGAAAAACAACAGATCTTTTTGTGAAGTGTAACTACTGTTTGTTGTTGCTAGCACAAAACTGGAATCAAATTTCATGGAAAAATAATAATTAGCCACAGAATCATACAAAATTCTAAATTCTGGAAAATTAGTGCTAGTACCGTCCAAGTAATATTGATTCGCGTGCATTCGAAAAAACGAAAATGCTGAAGTACCCACAGAATGTTCCCGGTGATTGTCGGGTCGTAAATCTAAATTGAATGTCATTTTATCCGGGGTTGTGGCTGTTCGTGAAATAGAAAAAACATCAACTGGACTTCCCCAAGCATTAGACACTGCTTGTAAAGTAAATGTTTCATGAGCTTCAATTTGCCATTTTCGATCATTGTCTATGACGCCTACGCCCATTTGCAATAAAACAGTAGACCCACTACTGTCATCATGAATGCGCAAAGATTGCTCAAAAAAACCTTGAGCAAAACGCCTGTTTGCAGCCCCGATATCATAGGATCCATCAATCGATGGATAAAAATCAGATTCAAGCCCTTGCGTCACGGCTGTACCAAGGTTGATTCGGCTGAGATAACCTCTGTACCAATAATAGCTAGCTGAACCTAATGTGTAACTCGAAGAAGACACAACCGGTTCTAAAGTTGAACAACCCGCACTTGCACCCGTTGAAACCGTGATCTTCGTCGAATGCATATCAGCCCAACGCTCGGTTGCCCTCCCCAGATCAAAATTGTTGTCACTGACTGGATAAGTCTCCCTCAATTGATGATGGGCCGCAATCGATTGAACCGCCCACGAAGTTTCCCCAGAATCATAATGAGTCATCCAAAGATCGGTTGTAACTGTTCCCGCATCATTGACGGCAATCGTAGTCAATTCTTGATTGGTAATGTTCCAGCCTAGCCTTTGCTGGCCATCATGATGTAGAGTCAAGCTGAATCCATTGTCCGATCGCATGTTGATTTTTTCGAAGTTGTCAGCCCCCGACCCCAAGCGTTCGAATTCAACTGCCCCCGCAGTGAGGGCTTGAATCGTACCATCATCATCGGCTACCCTAAACCGTAAATACCCATCGTCTTGCACTTCCCAGACCCAATTTGCTTTGTCGGCTGGAGCATCTTCGTTGTAGATGAACAATCGCGCATTGTTCACCCCTGAATCGGTCACCCAAAAAGGAATTTGAGTTTTGAAGCCCAAAGTATTGATATCAAAAATCGAGGTTGCCCCAAGATTGAAATTCAAATTGCCTGCAGTTCGATCGAAGGTGAATTTATCATTGGTGTCAAATTGCAAGATCGAATCGGTACCGCTCAACTGCCAAAACATGTTGGTGTCGCCTACCGCCAAGCGATCTTCGGTGGGGTCCGCATTGAACCCAACGTTCATTCCACCGATCCCTTGTTCGTACCAACGGCGCAAACCCCTGCCCTTTACGTCCTCGATGCATTGACGTAACGCTGACAACGCGGTTTGCAGATTGTCACAACCATAGGTTGCTCGATCTGCATTTCGATCGTTGGCAATCCCCCCACCTTGGGATGACCAACCCGATTCATACGAATCATCGACCTTGCCCTCAAAATAGAAATTGCGTTCGTCGGTGATGGCCATCGTGGCTTGATCAACTTCACCAATTTTCATCCATTCAAGGCCTGGGGAAGTTGCTTCAATGCGCACGTTCCATTTGGCCAAAAACCGAGTGTTGATCGATTGCGAATACTCGGAGCCTGACCCGGCAGAATTCCAAAAGATACGCCCTTCACTTTGCCCAGGCACAAATTCAAAGCGCACGTAGATCCCATAGGTACCAGGCGCATAGCTGTTCAAATCTACTGTCTTTGACGTATCCCCTTCAGAGGTCAATGTGCCATAGTAAATAACACCCCCGTCACGCCTTGCAAAAATGGCTTTGCCTTTGGTGACCGTTAGATTTTTGGCTGACGGGTTGGACATTCCAAAACCACTGATTACCCATTTTTGTGTCTTGTTGGGGTCGGTCATAAACTGTTCAAAAATCTGTCTTGATTGTGCATCGCTTTCAGCAATAAATTGAAAATCGGTAATGTCAACGCGTTCGTTGGATTCTACTCGCAGAACATCAGTTCCCATTTTTGACTCCCTTAGACACCTACGGCTAGTTCGGGGATAACGCCCGCAACAGTGATAATGTCAAAAAATTCTTCAAAAGTTGAACTTAGATAAAATGGCCAATATTCAAAAACGACTGGAGGGCCGGCACTAATTAGGACGTTCGCCGTTTGCGTATCGGGCAACAATTGCCCACTAAATACATCACTAATGAGCATGCTCATAATCAAATCTTGTGCCCACAGTGTTTGACGTAACGTTAGGTCATTCCCACCCGAAAGAGTGCCTGCATCGCTCAGTTCCCAGTCAAGATTGCTTTCCGTTACAAAGTTGGGTTGCAACTTCCAATCCACATCAGCCTCAACTGTGAACGCGGTTGCTACCTCACAGATATTTGTGTAACCTACAATGCCTGGGGTGTCGTAGGTTGCAAAGTCTGTCCCTGTCCCCGCTTCGACTAGATTGGTGATCACATACGTTCCATCATTACCCGCAGCCGAATTAGAAATCACAATATCTTTCCCTAGATCATCCGGGTAGGTGAACGCGTTTTCCAAATCAACGGTAATTCGCCCGCTTGCTGCAAGGGTTGCAGAAGCTTCATACTGCTTACCAGTGAGAGCAACGACGCTTGCAGAAATGTAGCCTGAGATAAACCAAATGCCGTTATTGTTACCCCCTTGCGGGTTGCTCACAGCACTACCTGTGATCACGATCTGTTTATTAACGTCCCCTGGTACAAAAGCACTTGCTGTCACATCCGACAACAACGTGGGTGAGCCCGTGCTTACACTTCCTGTGGCGCTTTGGTACGCCCAATACTCTGTTGCAGTTTGTAAGCTAATCCCCAGCTGTTTCGTGCGCACGCGCATACCCGCGCTCGAGGTTGCCCGGATTCCAAATTCAATTCGGTGATTGGAAGTTGAATTCGTCCAAGTGCTATAGGGTTCCTCATGGATCAAAACGTTATCCACCCAAAATTCAACCGTGCCCTGCCCTGACTTTTTGAGCGTGATTTCATACCAAAGATTTACGTTACCCGTGAAAGTTGTTCCAATAAAACCCGCGCCTGCATAGTCGTAAAGGCCTAAATTGAATTGCCCAGGCGCACCCGCGGTAATGCCAATTGCTATTTCTTTGGAACCATCTTGAATGGCCAAGGAACATTGTTCACGAACGGCGCCCAAAGTTGCTGTTGATGGCACTTTCAGAATATAGGATAAACTGCATTCTGTGGCTGGGGTAACGCGTGCTCCTTGGGTGTCTAGCATCCGATAGTATGTTGCAGACCCATCGCTTGATGTGATTTGAGTGTAAAGCCCATTGGCTGTAACTGCAATCCCTTCGATCAAAGTCCCCACATAGGTAAAAGCGCTACCAGGAGATACAGCGCCCGGGTAATAGTCATAGGTAACAGCGCTTGGAATCGACGATCGCAAATCAAAAAGTTCACTCAGATCATGTAGTCGCACACTCCCTACTGAAAGCACTGTGGCAGGCCGCGCTTCTAGCTCTCTGATTCCCGATCCAGTGTCTGCGATCGTATTGTAATTGATTGTGTTCAAATATGTTTTGCCTTGCGCTATGTCATCTCCCGCTGTTGAGATTGAAATAAACACTGTGTTAGGGTATTGCAAAAGATCTTCAATGATCGTGTAGCTTCCCCCCGATCCTACCAAAGCATCAAGCGCCAATTCGATCCCGAAAATAGTTCCTTTTGGGCCATAAGCGATCGCTTTGATTACTTCTCGAAAGCGATCGTCGTCTTTGAAAATGGGCAAGCGTTCAACACCAAGATTTCCCCCCAAGGCTGTTAGGTATTCGCCTTCTGCGTAGTCTACCAAAATCGATCGACGCAATAAATCTAGCGCTGACCAAACTTTTGACAGATCCACAATTTCCGCTTCTTCAGTGTGATCTTTTGCTGTGCCTAAAACCACAGCCCCATTTTTGACGTGAGAAATTCCAGTGAAACTAGTCAGTGTTTTTCCTGTATAGGTATAGACGCAACCATCAATCCCAATCAACCCTGAACTTTCCCAGTCAAGCGTTGAATAGGCATTGATGGTTACTGCCCCTGCACTGGAAGCACTAGAAGTGCGCGTAATGCGATACCCACCGATCGCATTATCAGCGTCACCAATGGCCTTTGTTACGCCTTCGATCATTCCAACAGATGCAAAAGTACCCATAGCAAACCTCAAGGGGCAGTGATTGGTTCTTCAATCAATTTCCGCGGACCCGTTTTGTAAAACAAAGGCAAAATTTTTCGTAAGTTGAAAACCTTTGCAGCAAATTGCCTATGCGTTGAATCGAGCACACCGCTAAGAACATGGTTCTCAGCAGTATCAATATCGATCACAAAAACACTCAACGTTGTTTCGACTGGAACGATGGGCGAATAACAAACAAGCTCTGCTTCATTGTCTGCAATCACTGTGGCGCCTTGGCCTGCAATCCCCGAATAGCAAATTGGATCGCTTGTGTCCTCAGCTGTACCAATATGCACCCGGTAGTTGTGCCCAAATTCAAACGTACCAGAAATAGTGAGTTTGTAACCGCCGTCCTCAGGCAAATAAGATCGATCTACACTCGTCAAACTAAATGCCATGATATCCCCTAATTGATGTTGATGTCCCCATCAGAAGTTCTGGCAATTTGATCATCCAAAATTATCACATCGGTTGCAGGGCTAGTGATGATCACATTGTTGACGCCAGTCACGTCCATGATTGTCTGATACAAAGCACTAACCAACACATCGCCTGAAATGCCCAAAGTGTTGACGTAATTTTTGATCGCTTCTTTTACTTCGTTTTGGACTGTCACTTGATCATAACTGTCGTTGACCGTCAACGTGACATTGATCGGAGTGATTGTTTGCACAGCTGGAGTACGCACATAAACCAAAACCCCTCCAGCCCGCACGCCTGGGAAATTGGTTCGGTCGTTTGGATCTCCATCAATAATTTTTTGAGCATAAGCAATCAAACCCGTATAAGGGCTGTAATCAGCCGTCAATTGTTCTCCGGCAGTCAAGCCCGGTGCTTTGAAGTTGATTTGCCCTGAAGCTGAATTCACCCAATAGTCATTGGCTACAGCATACGAAAAACCACCAATCAAAACCCCACGAACGTCGCTTGTGACCGTGATCCCCAAAGATTCTTTGATCGGTTTTTCATCTAAATTTAGTTGGGTCTCCCCTCCTACTGCTGTATCGCCTGGGGCAAGTCCAGCGGTTACAATTTCACCAGTGACTGTTGTTGTCGATTCTGCGCTACCGCTCCCATCATCGATGTAGACGGTCACAATACCGCGATTAACCATATCTTCGATGGCTTTGACAAAAAGGACCGTTGCCCCAGTCGTGGGGTCTTGTTCTCCTAATACAGCACTTTCAAGCGCTGTGATTGTTGAACGCGCTAAACTTGCCACGTAGGCTTTGATCCTGGCTCGAAAAGAATCATCGCTTTCTTCGTCACTGCCAAATTGAAAAGCAGCAAGGTTGGTCACTTCGTCAACGCCTGCAAGCTTGCTGACAAACTTGATGATCGTGTTGGTTGCAACGTTTCCATCTTCCCCCGGTTCTTCAGCTACCGCGGCAATCAATCCTGAATCGCGTCCTATCCCATTTCCCGGGATTTGCTCTGGACTGGTAGGGGTGATTTGCCCAGCTACTGTTGTCACAAAAATTTTGCCATCGGAAGTTTTTGCCTTGGTCCCTACTGGTATCGATACAGTGCCCACCGGACGAGCACGGGAAAAAACCAAATTGCCCGAAGCCGCTACCGCTGCACCTCGAACCAATACTGCAGGTTGAATCTCTTTGGCTCGTTCGTCCAAATCTTCGCCTGTTGCTGTATCCAGATTGAACAATTGCAAAAGCAAAGTCATTTGATAATATTGTTCATCATCTTGCCGGGCCGCAGCCGCCAAAAGATGCTTCATAACTGAGGTATCGGAAATATCGCTTAGCCCTGTTCTGCTCACCACACTGGCAAGCATTTGAGCCAATATCTGTTCATAGCGTTTTGTCTGAAATGTGGGCATTTCGTATCTCCCCTAAACCTGGACTGAAACAGTACGTGCCTGGGCAAAACCTCGAATTTGGACAGTCGCATCCACCTGCAACGCATCCTCTTGCCCAGCCGATTGGGCAAAAAGCAATTTTTCGACTTGGGCAATTCGTGGATCGCGGGCAAGAGTTTCTAGGATATGGAATCGAGCTGTTTCCAAATCAACAGCCGCAAATCTGGTACCAACAATCCGGCGTAGACCTACTGTTTTATACAGCGTATCGGTCCCGTATTCAGTAACCAAGCGCAAAATGATCATCTGTTTTAGGTTGTCTACTCCCGAAACTGTCTTTACGTCAACCGAGCCCTGGTTGACATCAATGGCAAGATCGTAAAGAGCACGCGAAGACCCTGCAATACCACTGACCGTTTCAAGTTTGAGATCTGTTCCGAGGAATTTTTTCTCTGTATCCTCTTCAAACTTCACACCTTGAACAGGTAAAATTGGCAGATCCAAAGTTGATTTTTGGTTGGTAGGGACCAAGATCTTTGATCCCAGGCCTAGGGTATTTGGAAACACAGGATCATCAACTGGGGCCGCCGTCCCTGACAATGGTAGGTTTGCTTGGGAATCAATGAACGGAGGTTTGAGCCCGTTCAGAACCGCAATCTGCTGCCATTGTCGTGCATCCCCTAAATGGCGGGCTGCAAGGTTGGCCAAAGTGTCACCCTGATTAATTTCAACTTCGCGTGCATTTTTGTATTGCGCAACCGTTGAACCTAAGGTAAGGTCCCCGTCCCCTGATAATGCATCGCCTGGGGTGAGCTGAGTACCCAAAGCCCGAACTTGGTTGAACGTAGTAGGCGCCGAAGAAGCAAGTGCCTCTTCCTTTCGTTCAGCAGACCAACGCCGCCTACTCTCCTGCTGTTCACGCAGTTTTCGAATTTGAGTAGTAGTCGGCGTTTCCCAACTTTCAGGGTACTGGCCCACCAGAACCAGCCCATCGGCCACCAAACGCATTTTGTTAATCACATAATCAGGCACAGTAGCTGCCTCTTCAGCCAATCGCTCGGCTGCAGCGTCAACTGCATCAACTGTATCTTCCCAAAAGGTGTATGGAAGTTCGATCAATTCGGTGAGGCCATCAACAAAATTCTCAACAGCAGTAGCAATTTCGGTCACCGATTCAATAATTGTCACAATATCGTTGACAAAGGATTTGATTTCTCCTACAAGGGCTGTGAGGTCATTGATCGCCCCCACAAAGAGATCCACCGCTTTTTTCAACGTTCGTAGACCATCTTTCAACCATTCAAAGATGGACTTGTCTTCTGAAAAGTTGATATCCGGGCCAATGTCCCCCGCATCCAAAACCAGTAGTTCGATGTTGTAGTTGTAAAGGAAGCGACTGGAAGCGTCGCGCTCGAGCATGAATCTTTGCGGTGCAACAAGCCAATGTTCCCGGTCCCTTGGATTGTGAAAAAGCAAAGATGTTGCTTTGGCCGTTGCTGGATCGCGTTTGAGATCGCCATACAAACGGAAGATTGAATCATTCAAATACTGAAAATGCCTTTGCCCAGACAAAGCGCCTGATACAAGGATCGGTAGCTCTCGAGCATGAGATTTTTTCTCAGGTGGCAAATTTGCTGGAACCGGTGGGCCCACGTTGTTAAGTTCCCGCGGCTTAAACCCTGTGTGACCTCTCAGTCGAATTGTGCGTTGAACGATGCCATTTTCCTCAACGTAGAGCCCTCCACCTTGGGTGTAAGAAGGTTCCAGCGAAAAAGGTTCATCGACTGAATAGTTGCTTGGAGGAATTACCAGCGGATAAATGAACCGACTTTGAAATCCTGTAAAAGATACCACTGCAGGGAATCGCAATTCGAAATAATAAAGCACACGGCGCAAAAAATCTGCATCATCGTTGCGAAATTGCCGTGCGCGTTCTTTAAGAAAGTTTAAAGCGCTGACTGCCATGAATTCCCCTTTCTTTGACCATTCATCAGTTATCGGGGATCGTCAATTTCTGAGAATTGATGTTTGCATCCCAACTCGGTGCGGGTGTTACCGGTACACCACTAGAACCAGGACCAGTCTGAACACCACTATGCACATGAGCATCAAAAATCGATTTCATCGACGCCCAAAGGGTCGCCAAATGATTTGCAATTGCTACAGCCGCCGCACCATCCCCTAATGTCGCTGTGGCATCTCCGTCTTTATCTTGAATCAACAACGACGCGCCTTGTTCAATCGAAATGTTCAGCTGGTCTTTGCTGATTGTGGTTTTCATCAATTCAGTTTTGGCTGGAGGGTCCTCAGGGGTTGGTTTGGTCATGTCGTAAAGCACGACCTCGAACGAAGCTTCACTCGGCAAATGATGTTGCTGGGTTCCCGTGGTTCCGCTTGTTGGGGGATCTGGTTCCTTCCCAGCCGCATCGATCGCGCCATTGTTGGCGTAGGTTGAATCGACTAAAAAATTACCCGCGTCAGTGACCCCATAATGGATCCCATGGTGTCGGAAAAAATCTGGATCCCCATCGGTAGCCTTCAAGCGCATCCGTTGGCCGATCGCTTCGTCTTCTCGCCCTACATCCATATTAGGGTGAGGTAACGCTCGAAGGATGATCGGTTGACTTAGATTGTCATGCATGAACCCCACGAGCACATGATCTGCATCTGTGTTGGCTGGGATAGTTCCATTGTCGAGGTTTAGTTCTCCCCCTGTAATGTCAATGTTCGCCGCCCGTGGTCGCCAAATCCGACCACGATGCAAACCCGCAATATCCTGGGTGACCAATACGTTTTTCAGCCCGTACCAACGTTGGCCGGCTATCGAAGGATAAACCAACACATCACAATAGATCGCGGCTGGATTGCTCAGATTTCGCCCGTCAACCGGTGCTTGGGGGTGATTGTCCGAATCAACTTCATAAGTCGTCACAACGATCCCGCGCAACAACAATCCCCCAGCCGCCCGATGCCTTCCACGGGGCCTTGGAATGGTTGGAATTCCAGCTTGTGAACGCATATCTACTCCTATGCTAATTGGATCCCTTGGTCTGCTTGGTCAATGGTTGGTTTTCTGTACACGGTAAAACGTTCAACTTTGTCTTTCAATTTTTCGAGATAACTTGCATCGGTTCCAATCCAACCACGAGTAACAGCCAAATTTGTACGCAATCCCCTACCAAATTGCCAAGCATGGTTGACCTGTTCAACGTAGTAATTCTCGTTGAATTCTACCGATTGCCCTGGGATTGTAATTCGCGTACCGATATGGATATCAGGCCGACCAATGCCAAGATTCAAAGTCCCCGAAAGCAAATAAGGATTGAGCGCATACCAATCACGAAGGATCAACCGCTGATATTCAGATAGGACCCCATAATCCAATTCATCAGGAGCCATAGAAGATTGCACATCCATTCTCCGCATGCCATGCCTTCGGATATCTTGTAACTCAATCAAGGGCGCAATAATAGATAACGAATCTTTTCCAGTTTGCTCCTGATGGAGCAACGATGCTATGAAATATGCATTGAAGCGCTCAGCTCCACCTTTGCTAATATCGGATTGAAAGATCTGTTGAACAGGTAATTCAAACACAGGAACTTCTTTCCAGTAGTCAATAAATCGTTCATTTGGTACTGCTGGAAAATCATCACCTATAACTGGAAAAGGACGATCGCGAATCACTACAGTCATAACAGCTTCACCCAATGCAATCGGATCACCCGCTTGAAGCTTTTGTGAAATTGAAGGATATTGTGGATCCTTCGGTAGCAAATCAGCGTAGAATTCAACAAACATTGGGTCTGAATTCTCAAACGCCAATTGCCAAAGTGTTCCATTTGGGTTGATAAAATTTGGGTTGAATTGTCGCCTGGGTGGCTCATTGGAATATTTCTTGTCGGCAAACACCACCGATCGCAAAAATGAATCTTCGGTAATTGCAGGCATGCCTTTCGGTGGATCCCAATTAATGCCCGCTTCGGTCCCCAGTTCTTCCATGAACTTTTTCAAGAACAATTGCACTACTTCTGCAGGATTGCCTAAAATTGTGGTTAATGCGCCCATCACTTGGTTAGCAATACCTTCAGTCACAATTTCATTGTCGGCATAAGGAGAAAACCAAATCGGTGTCTGCTCCCACGTCTTGGCAAAATCCCGCCCTGAAATTGTGTAGATTTCGGTTGTGGCTCCGGTTCCCCCAACTGCTCGACCTCGATTGATTTGATCCACCAAACCGCGCATAACATGAAATGGCTTATCGTGCTTGTAGAACACAATATCCACCCAGTCATCATCCACGATCCATTCAAAAATGCGTTTGGCTTCAGAAGAAGGCTTCAATTGCAACATAAATTGGCCTGAAGGCTGATTAATGTCTTTGTTGGTTTGCACACCTAGTAAACAATGGCTTGGATCGTTGGGCTTCCTTCCATTAAACTTGTGCGCACCCCCATCGGTGTACAGCACAATGGGATCATCCCCATGCTGATAGATCGTTACCTCAGCCCATGTGGTTTCACTACCTTGAAAACCGGGTTGTGGGCCTTGCACAGTCGTGGTCATTTAATTTTGCCCCATGGTCATATTGAACAGCTTATCGATCATAGAACCTTCCCCACCTGTCAATTTATCGATTTTCTGAGTTAGGTTCACAAAACTCTTTGTAAGCTCTGTTATCGGCCCACCTGCTAAATTTGAGAATGCACTGGTAGTGTTAGCTGCACTTTGCTCCATTTGCATAACTGCTGTAGCGAGCTTATTTCCTACCTGTATCTGTTTATCTAATACAGCTGCTTGTTGTCGTAAATTTGGACCCCCTCTTGTTACAACTTGCGCAGCTTTCCCCATCATTTCTTTTATGGTTGCTCCTGGTCCTTCAATCCTTGCTTCAGTCGGAGGAAGCATCGCAGCCGCAGCCCCGATATCTTCGCCCATCAACCGTTTGCCAAGAATTTCTGTTTCCCGTGCTCCAAGCTGGATCCCTTGCGCTCCTAATATACGCCTGAGGAAAAGACGACCACCGGCGCCACCCCCGCCCATCTCCATCACACGCCGCATAACGTCGCCCATCGGCCCGCCAGTCTCAATCCCCATCACCCCACGTTCGCCCAGCTGTTGAGATAATTCCTCCATCTGAATAAACGTCTGTTCTAACTCTTTGGCTCCACCAGTTCCAGTGTACCCACCGAAGGCCTGCATGAGCATCAAGTCGAAGCCACCTCGAGGACCCCTAGCGCCCATGCCCTGCACGACCTGTTGAAATCCTCTGGCAACGTTTTGAGCCCGCGTTGCAGCCAACCCACCGCGGCTTAATTCGCCCGCCATGTCTTTCAAGGAGTCCTTTGACATTGGTATGCCAGTCATCTGAAACTGTTGAATTCCTTGCGCGACAATCTGCAAGTATTGGGTGACCTCTGGCCCCCGTAGTCCAAGGGAGTCAACAGCGTCTGATAAAGCTTCCCGGAGAGATTCCCCACCGCGACCTATACCGCCTACCAAACCGCCTCGACGGGCACCCATTTGAAAAGCTCCCGCGGTTTGCGCGTCAACCCCGAACAACGTTCGTGCTGCCATCGCTGCCCCAAGAAATTGTCGCTGACCTCGACCTCCTTGGAAAACATCCCCACCGGCTTGCATAAGCTGTACAGTCTCTTGTAAAGCTTCTTGGCGACCAAGCCCGCGCAAGCGCATAGCCATCGCTTCAGGGGTTTCTGCTCTTGCCGCTCGTCTCAATTCTCTTTGGCGATTTTGCTCTGCTATTTGTGCTCGTTCTCGAGCCCACTTTCCTTGATCAAGTACGTCCAACCGTTTCCGCTCAGCAGTTCGTTGTTCAGGGGTTCGATTCATCCCAAAGTTCCGCCCAGGCCTTCCTCCTTCTATGCCAAAAATGTCGCGGATAGCTCCCCCAATTTGTCTCCCCAGAATTTTACCTGTAAAACCTTCAACAAGCGTTTCACCTAGAAGTCCTAATTCTGTTGTAGGCTGAGGACTTCCAGCTTGAATTGCAAGTTCTGCTGGAAGTCCTGTTTCTAATCTCCGCGCCCGTTGCTCCATGCCTGGGTAGACTTGCCCGGTTCCAGGATCGAAATACTCAAACCCAGGGGTTGCTTGTCCTCGTGCTTGCGCTCGGGCTCGAGCTTGTCTTGCCCTAATTCGCTGTACCCGACGACTAGGGGCCGGCTGAACAAAAGGGAAGGCCTCCACCCGTTGACGTTGATAAGCTAAAGCTTGCTGGGTGAATCCCGCTGCAGCACCCAATTGACCCGCTGCAGCGCCCCCAATGATCGGAATGCTGGCCATGGCTTGTTGCATGCCTGCCACGCCCGCAAACGGCGCTCCTGCTGCCCCACGAACCATTCCCCCGGCTGCCATGCCCGCAGCCTGCCTCCACATGCCTGGACCGCGTTGCAGGAACAAGGGAGCCATTCCAGGGGCCGCACCTTGCATAAAGCCTTGCATCCCCGCCCAACGGCTTTGTTGGGCTTCCCTCGCTTGCTGTTGTCTAATTTGGGATTGAGCACGATTCAACCGCTGTGCAGCATCGGCAGTACCAGAATAGGCCTGCTTTTGCAAATTTATGATCCTGTTCAAATTTCGCGATTGCTCTTGTACAGCTTTCAAATCGGTCTGCATCTTGCGATATCGACCACTACTCTTGTCATCTACTTTAGACATGGTTTTTGCAAGTTCAAGCTCTTGCTTGACCAAGGATCCAAGTTGCTTCTCCAGCCCTTTGACCTCAGCTTGCATGGTCACGAATTGCGCAGCTTGTTTTTTGAGATCAGCCAATGCTGCTTTGTTCAACCCCAACGTTTGGCGCAAAGCCTTTTCAAAGCCTTTGGTCTCCGCGGTCAACACCAAACTACTGCGCATCTCAGGCATAGTAATCCCCTAGCGTTTCCTCAAAATCTGGTTCTTTTCCTTCAGCCAATTCACGTTCCCATTTATCAATCAATGGGTCGCTGACAACTTCAGGAAGATCGAGAGCACGATTGATTGCATTTAGTTGCTTGTATGCTCGCTCTTGATCAACCTGATTTCCTTCCTCTTCCAACGACGCCAAAATTTCTTGACGTTGGGCAAACATGTCTTCGAAAAATTCCAAATACAATTCAGCCGAACTTTGGTTTTCAAAAAGTGCGTGACTTGCTGGTAGTTTGTATTTATTGGTCCACCAGCGTTTCAATTGCACCATCCCATTTTTAACGTTATTCTGCGCTTTGCGCTTGACCAGATCCATATCCGAGAAACGTATTCTCGTGCTGCAAGACCTCCTTATAAAGTTCCTGCACAATGCGCACGTCTTCTAAATTTTGGAGATCTTTTGCCCAGTCTGGTTTTTCGATCAAAGAATACGTCAAATGAGAAAGCATCAAATTGATCTCTGAAGTCATAGTGTCCAACGATTCGGCTGGAAGACCGTTGGCTAGACGTGCTCGCATAACACCCACCATTTGATGCTCACGAAGGTTCAAAATCTTATTGGTGAACGTCCCGCGCCAATGCTTCCCCCTACCATCTTCCCAGTCCAGTTGGAAGGTGTATTGCTTTTCTTGGCGTGGATCGTGAATCTTTTCTGGCTTTTGGGCTTGCTCTATCGTGGGCATTGATTCAGAAATGGCTTTTTGCAGTCTTGGCGCATCAGTTACCGTGTCGTCCAATTGTTCTGCAAGGTGGTCCGGGTATTTCAGATCCATGGTTTGCTCCCTTTTTATTGATTTAATCTGAGCATCGCATCGGCTGGAAGGGAGGGCAAGTTCTGAAAAAACGGAAGCCCCACGGCGGGGGGGAACCGTGAGACTTCCAGCCCAGGTGATCAAGTCTGGGCTTTTTCTAATTAGATTTCTGATTCGTCGCGCACGCGCACGCAAACGAATTCTGCGTCTTCCCCTACAATTCCTCGGGCGTCAACAGTGAAGTTGTGCGAAGCGATTTTGACTTGTTCAACCGTGGCAACCGGACGCCCGGTTTTTGTGTCCTCAATCACTGCAGTCAACTCACCTGTGTTGAGAATGTTTTCCAAGTGTTCCTCGACATTCCCGCCGTTGGCAGGGAACCACCCTTGGGTCTTAGACGTGGTGCCCACAATACGAAACATGCCCGCGGTCATACGCGCACGGTAGGCGATGGGAACAAATTCTTCCACCTCCACGTTATCGAGGATTTCCACAGGATCATATTGGATTTCCTCATTGATGGTCACGTTTCGAGCATAACCAACTTTGATTCCGTTGATTGAAAATCGCGCTCTTGCACCAGTCAGCAGTCTTCCTTTTTCGGCCATGGCTCACCCCCTTTCTATGCCGTGATTGTGCTAACGACCAGATGGGTCGTGATTGGAATGAAATTGATTGGAATGATCGGGGCAACTTCCACACTGACCTCAAGAACGTCCGCAGAAAGTGTAATTTCCAACGAACGAGTGGCCGTGAGAATGGTTGCGTCCTTCAACAAACCCAACGTATTGGTCGCCACCCCTTTAGCTGCATTCACAGTGCCCGCAAAGCCTCTTTGCCCAACAAAAAACTCCATGTTGGTTCGGAAGGTAAAAACCGCAAAATTCACAGCCTCATTGACTGATCCTTCAGTAAAAGCCAGGTTATTACTGCTCAAATGCGTTGTGACATTTCGCACAACCCGACGCCCCACACCTTCCACATTTTCCATGAAGCAAGCACCCGCTTGGATCATTTCCTCAGAATCATCCGTTGGATTCCAAGTTGACGACTGGCGAAGTGAAAGAAGGTTGGCATATTTGAAGGTCAGCGATTCGCCCACCGGTGAACCGGCTTGCATTCCCGCAGCAATCGCAGCTTGGAAATAGGGATTGAACTCTGTTCTTACCCCAGCCGTGTTGAAGCGTTCAACCGCTTGGCCAAAGGCCCGAATGTGCCTTGAGTTCAAATCGACGATCGCTGCTTTGTACTCGGCTTTAGTTGGCACGTCGGTTGCGCCCGTGTTCATGATGCCCACAAAACCATCACGTTCTGATCGACCAATGCCACCCATGTACGCGCAGTGCGCATCCACCGCGGCGTGAACCGCAGCATCAGCAGTCAAAGCCACGACTGAATTGACTCGAACACGTTTGAGCAAATCAAGCGCATCTTGCCAATCGGAAAAAGATGCTGTGCCTTCCGCTCCACCCGACAAAAACACCGGTGCTGTGGTGTTCGATGGTGCACCACCAATGGCCCCTGTGGCTTTGGCAAAAGTGACAAACTGGGAATTGTTGGTCACCCAATTGATCATCGCCCACAAATCCGCAAGGAAGCCTGGTTCGGCTGGGGAGAGACAAGAAACCGCACCTCCTGCCCCTGTGGTCACGTCCAAATCATCCGGGTCAAACGAGTTCAACCCAGTGACGATCGTGAAATCGAACCCGTTGGGGGTTGCGCCATAGGATCGGGCGTTGAAATAATCGGCCACCTTTTGGATTGTGCTTTGCACTGAAGCGCTGGTTCTTCCCGCTTCCCCGGAAATGGTGACCGTTCGAGCTACCTCCACATCACCCAGGGCAATAAACTGAATCTCGGAAAAGATTCCCGCACCATTGACCGTAACCGCTCCGGTGAGGGTGATCTTTTCCAGCTGGGTGGCCCCGGTTGCACTGGTACCAACCAGAATCAAATCCTTGGTGGTCGCCCCATCGGCTACCACGTCAATCGTGCCAGCCGCGTACACAGCGTTACAAACTGAAATACCTGATTCGGTATTTGCTCCCGCTGCGATGGTCAAAATGGTTGCCGGATCATCGTCGCTGATTGTCACAACACCCGCTGTGGTTCCAATGATTCGCGCACCGCAAACTTTGGCAAATGATTGGGTACCTGTTTTCGGGGTTGTACCTGTGAGCAAAAGGGTTTCAGATACCGCAGCCGCCGAACCATCCAGCCCGTAAATTACAACTTGCTGGGTGGTGTCTGCTGCGTTAGCAGATACTACAGTAAGCAACGATGCACCCGAGGGCTGCGCAGTGATTTCAGAATCCAGTCCAGCAGAATCCCTGGTCCCTTTGGCAACCACTGCACCACCGGATTCAACCTCACAAGTCATCGTATCCCAGCCACCGGTGGGCTTGGTGTATTTGATCGTGAAGATATTGTCTCCACCAAGATTATCGACGGTTTCGATCGTATCCTCGAAAGTGATGGTCAACAGCTTGCCCTGGGTGGTGCCATTGGCCACGGTTATGTTGATCTGTTCGGTGAATGCTCCATAATCAATGGACGTGATGTCCAGTGCATCTCCATAGGCATTTGATAGGGTAGCGGTTGAAGCCGTTGCAGGATTGACCTTCATCGCCACAACTTCTACCGCCCCACCTAGAATGTTTGGATCACTGGCTGGCGCAAAAAGCATGTCGGCCACTTCCCGCAGATCTCCACTTCGAAAAGTATCCCGCGCTTGCTCGGGTTTGGTGAAGCGGATAAAATCACCCGCTTCTGAAATTTCGCTGACTGGAATGCCGCCTTCTGCAGTACCAATTACCGCAACAATGCCAGTCGCAGAAAGCCCTACCTGTTCGAGCCCGGACGCATCAACTTCAGAATATGCGCCGGGGATCGAGATGATCCTACCGTTGAAAAAAATGGAAGAAGCCAAAATAAACCTCCTTTATTTAGACCGGCTTTTTCATGAAATTCTGTAGTTCGTCATGCCAATCCAAAACAGGCATTGGCCCCAATTTTTGTTTGATTGCATAGTGTTTAAAACCTGCAGTGCGATCCCATTTCAAACCGCACAACTGCAAAAATACTTGCAAAGACACGAAGGGTTTTTCTGCCAATTTTTCTTCTTCTACGGGGGCAGCTTCTTCCTGCTTTGCCTGTTCTTCTTCCACCTCAAATTCTTCCTCAATCTCTTCAAAAACTTCTTCAACATTTTCCTCAGGTAGTTCCTCAGGCATGCCTATCCCTCCGCGTCATAAGTTGTGACTAAAGTTTTTACGCCTCCAACACTACTCGGAGACCCTGTTTTGTCAACGTGTATACCTGCAATCTGGAAGGCCTTTGAAAGCAGCGAATCACGATCGATGTACTGGAATTCTCGCGAGCATTTAAACGCCAATTGACGCACATGCAAATGCTCAGGAAGATACGCCGGATCTGGAGCAAGCTCAGTTCCTGACAAAGTAAAGTTGAACAAAGCACCCACGTTTGCCAGCGTTCGAAAACCTGCCACCATGATTGATTTTGCAATCTCGTAATAGTACGCGGTCAAATCGGGATGTTCGGTATAGATAAAAATATTGTAATTGTGATCCCACACCGAAGAATCAATGTCAGCTCGATACAAAGGATCCGTTTCGTCATCAATTTGCCCAGCCGAATCACCCAAGAAAGTAACACTTTCTCCTTCTCCTCCGAGTACGATCGCGTAGCAAGGAAAGTCGGTATCCTGACGAGCATAACCATTGATTATGGTCGGTGGATCGTTGGCAAACGCTGTTTTGATTGCCGCAACCTCGGTTGCATCCAATGCATAATCACGCTCGAAAATATCGTCCAACAATTTTGAATTAGCCAAAATTGCATCTTTCCCCTGGGTCAACAAATCAAAAAGGTATCGTTGAATCATTTTCCCGCCCTACCTTTCACATACGCCTGGAAGGCTTGTGGAGCCAACCGGGCAGCGAATTCCCCCACCCTGGGCATCAATGCTTGTTTTGGAATCCCTGGATGATGCCAACCGGTTTTAACAGCTTCTGAAATGGTTCGAAATGTAAAATACGTTGCCTGTGTTGCCCTTTCATATGTCTTTTTTTGGCGAATCATCCCCGCGTAAATATCGGTCTTGTGAATATTAATTCCTGTGGGCATGCGTTTGGGAGGCATGATCGGCGCAAGGCCTGCAGGCAAACGTTCCCCAGCTTCCAATTGAATTGCTTGATCGTAAATATCGCGACCTAGTGCTTTGGAGTCTTTTACCGCTTGATGGCCTTTGTACGCTGACCCCATTTCTTGGCCGATGGTTTTTCCCCTTGGGTTTTTCTCTGTACCCGGTGTTGTATGTCGAAAAGGAATTGCTCGATAGAAATGCCCTGCTTTGGCTCGGCGTTTTCCTGGTTGGCCGAAAGGCGCCTCAGGCACATTTGGACCTAATAACGTCTTTCGCATGTCGTAAGGCTCGACACCTTCTTCCAGATAATGCGCAGCATCCCCAACCAAAACCAAAGCAACTTGATTGGTTTGCACAACCAAAGGCATGATTCCTTCGACATAATCAAAGCGCAAATGGGAATTGATTTCAGAGGCCAAACCGATCCAATGATTTCGTGCAGCCTCCCCAATGTTACGCAGAACTTGCGTCAAATCAGGCGGGCTCAATTGTGCAAGCACGCTTGCCGGAAACAAATCTGATATTTCTTGAATCTTGATCATCCTTACCCCGGGATAAATTCGTATTGCACAATCGCTTGAATCGGTAATCTTCGGGGATCTCCCCTTGGTGTGACTGGGGTGCCTGTTTTGAATTTGATCGGTGTTGTTCTTGCTGTGTGCGGATATTCTGTAACCAACCATGTTGGATGGCAAAGATAATGAATTGACAACCGTGTACCTGCTACAGGCGCTTTTCCTGGTAACCAGGTCACGTTTCCTTGCTGATCCAATTCATAATCTTCGTCGGCCTCATACACAGTCGATACTGATCGAAGGTAATTCACCCCTCGAGTCGGGTAACGTGTTGGCAGTGCATCTGTCCCGTCTGCAATAATCAGCTCTGCATAGGGGATTTCAACGTCCAGCCCAATTAATCGATCGTAATAAGCAAGTTTGTTTTGGTAGCGCACGGTCACTTGCAAAGAACCGGACATCCAGTTACCAAGCTTGTCCCACGGGTTGTAGAGATTTTGAATCGAGGAAATGATCCCTCGAATCACCATCGCATTGTTTTGCTCAATCAGATACCGCTGAATATCGTCAAGGTCCCCGATTTCATCCCAATTGCGCGTGCCTGGGTGGCCGAAATAATACCAACCCGAGCCAGTACACAACGAACAGTTCGGATCGGGTTGCTCTGTTTGATCGCTTACCGGTGTGCACGGGCAACGTGTCGCCCTTGTCCAAGCGAGCAAATAGCCTTTGGTCTCAATGGCAAGATCAAAATCGTTGGGTTTGAAATCAACGCGCTTACCCGCTTCCTTTTCGCCTGCAGGCAAACCCAACACAGGAAACTCAGGCATGGTGATCACAGTGCTCATGAGAAAATTACCTCACTACCACTTGCTACATTCCCCCAGCCAAACCACCGACTGAAT
>Ga0210365_10157027_pt1 | contig 24940 bp, 15 predicted proteins | sample S637metaT_FD_159655 | JGI IMG/M metagenome (GOLD analysis project Ga0210365, IMG submission 159655) | Metatranscriptome of estuarine sediment microbial communities from the Columbia River estuary, Washington, United States - S.637... | ecosystem: Environmental > Aquatic > Marine > Intertidal...
AAACATTTATTTTCTGGTTATTTTCTCTAAAATACGCCATCAAAATAAAAAAATCAATGAATTACTATGCGTTTTGAATACTGGTTTCTTTAAAACCATCATTCCAAAATTCCAACATTTCATTATTCCAGTTCCATACATACGTCCTTTTCACCAGGCCCTTTACAAAGCGGATCTCTGTTTTAGTTCTACCAGGTTAATACCAAAGTTTTCCATTTTGTAAATATAAAGCCCGTCTACTTGCAGATAACCTTCAGCCGTTATGGCTGGAAACGGGTGTTCTTTGACTTCGGTGACCACGGCGTCAACGGTGATCAGCCGATTTTTTGGCAAGATTTGGCCGCGATAGACCCAGTTGTGAGGTTTTCCCGTCAGCAACCCAAAGCGGTGGCTGTCGACCAGATGCGGCCAGCGTTGCCGGGCGATGTACTTGAGGACCTGGATGAAAGATTCAATTCCCAGTGAACCCGGTAACACGGGATCCTGATAAAAGTGGGCGGCAAAGAACCATTCCCGGGGGTCGACCATCTTGGTGGCCCGTATATATCCCAAACCCTTCGGGCCGCCGTCGGGGATATAGGCTTCGATCCGGTCGATCATTCGAATGGCCTTGGCCGGCAGGGTTAATCCGCAGGTCGCTACCCGTTCAGGATCCCGGGGCGATAACGGGGGCCGGTCAGTGAACTCGTGGGTGTGGCGGCGTTGCATCTCTGCCCGGGTGGGTGCATATGCGTGCTGGACGGCATCACGGATGCCTTCCTGGACCGCCAGGGTCTCAAGGGTAAAGAACCCGAAATTGGTGTTGCCGGCATATATTTGTTGATGGCGATGCCATACTTCGAAATCAAAATGCTCGATGATCATGTCGCCGGCCTCCGCAGCCTTGGTCAGCCGCGTTTTGACGGACACTGTTTTCAAATCCGACGAAAGTTCACGAAAAAGGCTTGCCCGACCGCCAAGATTTCTGAAGCGCAGACCCTTTTTACTCTTCAGGGCCGATCCCATGTAGGCAGCCAGCCAACCGCAGGGCTGCAATGCAATTTCCAGGATAATGCTGAGCGGCGCCGCCGGTGCGCCCTCGGCGCGAAAATACCAGGCATCCGGTGAGACATCATATTCGGCTTCGACCCAGCCGTTTGGTTTTACGACCCAGGGTTCGGGTTCAACCTGGGTTATCCTGTCGATAAACATAAACGGTGGTCCGGGCAGCCGGGCGATAAACCTGTCTCGATCAAAGGGTTGATAGCGCTCACCAAATGCTTTGGATGGACTGCCGACTGCGATTTCAAGGATGTGGCTGCGCTCAAAGACAGCCGCACGCTTCTTAGCTGAATCACGCCGGCCGGGTTTCTTTGTCTTCCGATCCCAAAAGTCCTCGATTTCTTCTCTAGTGATACCGCTCATCTGCATGGACATATTTTTAAACCGCACAATCCGGTCTCCGTCGGCATACAGTTGTGCGTTCGCGATAACATAAGGCTGGGGCCGATATCCGAATTCCTTGATCTCGACCTCATAGACAACCCGGCGGGTTTCAGGTGTGACCGGCCCGCGGCACTTCAGGATGCTTTGCACACCGATAACGGGCTCATAAAAAACGCCAATTTTATCCGTAACCCAACCCATACGTTGCATGAAAACTCTCAAGGTGTGGGCGCAGCATTCGTACATCAGCGTTCCCGGCATGACCCTGTCATCCACGAAATGGCAGGTCAAAAACCAATCATCGGCATGGATATCGGCTTCTGCCCGAATCAGTCCCAGGCCGTATTGCCCGCCGACTGGGTCCAGATCGATAACGCGGTCGATCAATTTCAGGCGGCCTCCGGGCAGTCGGAGCGCCTCGGGCAGCGTGATTCCCGCAAAGACCTTGCCGAAACATCCGGCCGGATTGCCGCTGCGAAGCGCTTCCACCGCTGAATCATCATAATTTTCTTTGTTCAGTGTCACCAGTGGTTTCCAGTCGGAAGGCTTTTTCCCGGCAAGGGGTCCGCTGTCATCGCCGGTTAATATGATACCGCCGGAATTTTTAACTTCTGCTTCGGTAAAGAATCCGGCACAGCCGTCGGTCATGGTAATCAGGGGTGTGTCGCCGATAAATCCGTTGAAGCTGAACAGGAATAAATATGTTTCTCCCTGACGGATGAATTTACTGATCTCGATTTCATATCGAATTGTCTCACCCGGCAGGGGCATTTCACGTTGGAATTTAACGGCTGCATCCAGCAGCCGGTATGTTCTTTTGCCTTTGACTGCCAGGTCAATGCCCAGATAGGCACAGAGAAACAGATCGGCCTGACCGGCTTCGACGGATATGCAAACAGGGGTATGTCCGCCGTCCAGATACCATGCGCCCGGCAATACATCATGTTCGGTGACAATACGTCCGGGACCCAGGGATCCCTTTTGGCCTTCAACCGACAGGATGCGGTCCACCAGCATCAGGGGTTCATCCGGTAACCGTACTCTGGCCGGATAAGTGTCCACCACGGCAAACTCGGACCCCAGTACCCTGGCGACGGAACCGGTGGCAAATTCAAGACATTCCTGTCGGGAAAAGGCGGGAATGGAAGGGGGAATGGGGAAGTCGGAAGTTGGAAGTCGGAAGTCGGAATGCGGAATTGACGCTTCGGGCTCCTGGATGACACGTTCGAGGAGTTTGGTTTGCAGGGCAAAGGTCTTGCCATAGTTCCGTGTGATTTCATTGGAGAGATCCAGGAATTTTTGATGGGCTTCGGCGGTGGTTCTAGCGATTTCCTCGGTAGTTTGGATCAAATCCGAAAACCGGGTACCGATGTCGTCTGTGTTCTGGCCGCTGTCATCTGTTTTCTGACTTCTGTCATCTACATTCGGCAGGGCTGGGTAGAGTGTTTGTCCGCCAACGATTACTTTTATCCGGTTTTGTGAAATTCTAGTGGTCGGCGCTATCATCGTCGGAGGATACGATGGGTGGCCGTAAAGTTTTTCAAGATCCACCGGCACCCGCTCAGCGATTAACGCCGCCAGAACCCTGACAATGGTCGTGTAGTCGTCCTCTCCCCGAATACAGGCTGAAAGCGCCAGATGGGGTTTATCCCGCAGGATGCTGTCGATCATGCGGGTGCAAGAGGAATAGGGTCCCATCTCCAGAAATACGCGCACGCCGTCCCGGTAGGCCTGATGCACCGTTGCCGCAAAATCAAAACCGTGCAATGCCTGGTTAAGGATTGAGTCGGCAACCTTTTCTGCCGTTAAATGAAAGGACCGGCCGAGGGCGCAGCTGTAAAAGCGGATGCCTTCCGGCTGACGGGTTGGAAAAATATGCAAATCCCTGTAGTCATCCCTCACCGGACCCAGGGCATCACAATGTACCGTAACGACACCGTCCAGATAAACCGCTTCGCAGCTGAGCTCCTTTATAGCGGCCCGGACATCCTGCCGGCGTCCGCCAATGACGCATTCATCGGGCGTGTTTATGATAAGCAGGCGGGTGGTTGCATATCGGCCGGCAATCCGGCGGACCGAATGCGCCGCACGGTTCACCACCGCCACGCACCAGTCGACTTTTTCACCGGGGGCGAGATTCCATGCCTTGCGGGCTGCATTGCAGGGACCGGCAAGTTCAGTAGAAAACAAATCGGTTTTTCTCATACGCTGCAGCATTTCATCACGTTCCGGCCACACACCCATGGCAAAATATCCCGCCGATTCACCCAAACTGTACCCAATTACGGCCGAGGGCGCGATGCTGAAATGCGCCATCAGTTCGGCGACCACGGATCCGTGTACCACCTGGCCATAGATCATGATCAACGGATCGGAGATGATGTTCTCGTAGGCCGCTTTTTGCCAGCCGGGCTCCCACGAAACCCGCCAGGGGACATAATATTCCGGTAACAGCTGGGTCTTTAATTGCCGGGTTCGTGCATCCATGCCGTGTAATATCTCAGGCCACTGCACCCCGATATTCCGACCCATGCTCAAATAATGGCTGCCCGAACCCGGAAAGACAAAAGCCAGTTCGCCGTAGTGTCCCAGAGGATTCGGGGCGTAGCTGATGCCACTCTTACCCGATATGTTCCGGGGGCTAGCCGAAACAACCGCCTGCCGGGCTTCAGCAATCCGGTCTTTTAATTGGGATAAATCATCTACAACAATCGAAAGGGCGCAGGGGTACGTTGGATTGACACCGTTTGCAAGATACCAGGAGCGGGCGGCCGTTTCGACGGCCTCAGCTCGTAGATTGCGGTCATCACCACTGTGGGCAGTGAGATGCCTTTCAATATGCTGATTGAGTGCGTCCAGTCTGGAAAGCATGGATTTTCTGGTTTTTCCCTCGACGGCAAAGAGCCCCAGACGTTGAAAACCCAGCGGTTTTTTTCTCTCGAGCCGAACCTTTTGCATGACATCATTATTCATTATTTTTTCCGACGCGTCATCAAACCCTGCCAGGATGACATGCATGCAATTGCCGTCGGTTGTCATGGATCCGACCATCGCGTTGCGTACACCGTCCTTGCGATCTCGAAGCCAGAACTGAGGATAGGCAGGGAAGTGGAATTTTTTCTGATGCCAGAGCGAATTTGCAGGCGTCGTGAAGTTCGTCAATGGAGGAATGATTTCATGATAAAGGCTTAATGCGGTTTTGATCACGGAAGCCAAAGCGGCTGCAGCACCGGTGTGGCCGATATTGGCTTTGGTGGATCCAATGGCACAGGGGGAATTTCGATTTCCCATGAATTCATGCAGGGCCAGGGATTCCAGGTTATCTTCTGCAGGATCCCCGCTGCCGTGAGTTTCCATAAAACTAATCGCCGAGGGCGCAATCTCGGCTTCACGGCAACAACGCTTGAGGGAGCGAACATAGGCTTCTTTTGAAGGCAGATTGGTGTCAACGCCGCCGCCGCTTGCCCTGCCGATTCCTTTAATGACGGCATATACTCTGTCACCGTCAGCAATGGCGCGGTCAAGCCGTTTGATGACGACCGCCGCAGCCCCTTCGCCGGGCAAGGTCCCGTCTGCAGAACGATCAAAGGGGCGGATGGCCTGACGTCGTGAATAGGCGCTTAGCCGGTTTGCCAAAATAATGTTGCGGACATCACCGCTTAAATCCACAGCGCCCACCAAAAATGCTTGCACTTCATTTTGTTGCAAAGCGCTTACGCCGATATCAAGTGCTTTTAAACCGGAGGCCTCTTCGCACGACACTGCGAAACTCGGACTGCCGAGGCGAAATTCCCGGGCAATTCGGCTGGCGACCATGCCGCCTAAAGCGCCTAAGGTGCGGCTCGCGGTGAGCGGTGGGTTGCAGGCGTCTTGCAATGATTCCAACCAGGTATGGTTTTCGTTATCTTGGGGATTCCATCCGAATTTTTCTGCCCAACGGTCAATCACATTGGACAGATGCCAGCGTAAATGAAAATTGGCGGCTTCGATATCAAAATCAATGCCGATAACGGCTCCCATGTCCGGCCGTTTTTCTCGCAATGAAACACCGGCATCCTTCATGGCTGCCGCAGCGACTTTCAGCATGAGGAGCTGCTGGGGAAGAATGTCAGGGATTTCTTTGGGTGGGATCTGAAACTCACCGGCGTCAATAGATACATCAGCACAGAATCCTCCGATTAAAAATTGATTCCCGAGTTCCCGCTCAACTGCCTGATCGCATCCTTTCCAACGACGTTCGGGGCGTTTTTTTAGGATGGATTCACCGTTGAAGATCAGTTCCCGGAAATCGCGCAAGGAAGTTAATGAACCGAATGCGACCCCCATTCCAATGATAGCCACCTCTTTTTGATGCTGGAAACTTGATACCGCATACAAGGGCCTGGTTTCTTCTGTGTTCTGTGAGCCGACCTCTGTTTTCTGTCGTCTGTCTTCTGATGCTGCCGGATCCCATTCTTCCAGCAGTAAATGGGCGTTTATGCCGCCAAAACCAAAGGCACTCACCGCAGCTCGTCGCGAGCGATTTTCTTCCCTGCGCTGCCAGGTTTCGGGTTGTGTTTGCACGCGAAACGGACTGTTGAACAAGGGACTCTGCCGGGGGGCGTTATTGAAATTCAATGAAGGTGGTAAAATTTTATGGTGTAATGCCAGCAAGGTCTTTATCATTCCAGCGGCTGCCGCGGCGGTCAACAAATGGCCGATCATGGATTTCACCGAACCGATGGTGCACTGATTTTTTACCCAGCCGAATTCTCCCCATAATTTTTTCAGACTGTGGAGCTCCGTCAGGTCTCCTAGAGACGTTCCGGCGCCATGACACTCGATTAAATCGATATCATGGGGAGACCAACCGCAGGATTCATAGGCGCCGGTCATGGCCCGTAACTGTCCTTCACTGTCCGGGGCAAGCAAGTTGCCCCCCATATCATTCGAAAGACCGGTGCCACGAATTAAGCCGAAAATCGGATCCCGGTCGCGCAAGGCATCCGCCAGACGCTTTAAAACCAGTATGCCGGCACCTTCCCCAACAACAAGTCCATCGGCGCCCTCATCAAAGGGGGCGCAGCGTCCAAGGGGAGACAATGCTTTTAGCTGGCTGAAGCCAACCTGAGTAAACAGGCAACTGGGTCTTGATACGCCGCCTGCCAGCATAGCATCCGAACGATGGGCATGCAATTCGTCACATGCCAATTTGACGGCATACAGGGAAGATGCGCAGGCGGCGTCGAGGGTGTAAGTTCCACCGCCAAGACCAAAAGCTCTAGCCAGAATAGCGCCGGGAAGACTTGTTACCCTGCTGGCCAGATATTGAACGCGGGAGAAAAGTGTAACATTGGCATTAAATTTTTCATGAATCGAATCAGCAAATACTTTTTCTTCAAAGGCGGCGCCCAGAATCTGGGTGGAGATCTCAGAAGTCGCGTCGGTGGGCAATGCAATGGCGGCCAGAATGACACCGGTGCGCCGGCGGTTTAGCGATATTTCCGGAATCATTGTAATGGCTTCTTTGCCAACGTGCAACACAATGTGATAAAGGGGATCGAGTGCAGCTAACAGGTTTGGGTCGATATCAATGCCGGCAGGATCAAACTTAAAATCAGTTATGAGACTGCAGCGCTTTGAATACGCTTTGTCCGGTTGGGGTTTTGGGTGATACATCGTGTCCGGTGCGACGCGCCACCGGTCAGGATGCACCTCACCGCAAGCGTCCACCCCGTTTAGGATGTTCTGCCAGAAAATCTCAATGTTACCGGCTCCGGGAAACAACCCGGCCATCCCGACCACAGCTATTGGTTTTTTTTGACTCATCTTTCAATTCACCGCCTCTGGCGGATCCAGGTTAGGTTCCATTCAATCATAAATCTGTTTATATACCTTAATGGACTTAGCAAGGCAAGCAGCAATAGAAAATTTTTAGCCGGAAAAATTAAATCGGGATAAGCACGCATAAGAAGGGATTTTAGATGCGGACATAATTGATTATCGTTTATTAGGCCGGCTGCAGGGCTGCATCAAGGGCGAGTGTCTAATGATTACTATGATCGAAGTACAAAATTTCGAACTCTTATAGAAGCGACCGCGAAGTATGGACATTAGCAAGATCAATGTACTTGACAAAATTACTACGTTAAAGTAGTTTGCCTAGCGAATATTTTAGTTCAAATAGATCTTCAAAAAGTACGCGCAGGAGTTTTTTAGAAACCAAAAAAATACAAAAACTGACCGAGGAGGACGAAAAAATTGGCTATATTAAAGAAAGATCTACTATCATTGAGAAAAGAGTTTAAGGCCGTTGAGAAGAAGATGGAAATGCTGCTGAAGGCTTTTGAGAAAACCGGCAAAGCGCCACAGGCTGCCGCTAAAAAAGTCGTCACAAGGAAAAGCGTAAAAGCGAAAACCCTTAAAAAGGCGTCGGCGAAGAAGGTGGCTGCCGAAAAACCGACGCTCCAGGCTACCGCAACAGAACAGATACTGGGAATTATCAAACGATTTACAAAAGGGGTTGACGTACCCACACTGAAGAAAAAGAGAGGCTTCGATGACAAGAAAGTTCGCAATATTGTTTTCAGAGCCAGCAAAGAAGGCAAAATCAAAAAATCCGGCAGAGGAATCTATGTCGGTGCCGAATGCTGAGTTTTTTGTCATTATTGTTAAATGTGTGTTTAAGCAAGAACCATCCGCTCCGGATTGGCCTTAATGGACGAACTATGAAAAGAGCTCATCTGTTTATATTTTATTTTTTGTTTTGGACTGCCTTTTATGCAGCCGGACCCGCCAACGCCTCCAATGAAATTACCCGCCTTTGGAATGGAAACATCATTATTGAGGCTCATGACTCAGTCTTGGTTGAAATTTTCAAAGAATTATATGATAAATATTCGATAGAAGTTTCAGGGTTGGAGAGCAGAGAAAGTGATAAGATTACTTTTTACTTCGAAGCCGACACATTGGAAGCCTTGCTGAGGGGGCTGCTGCGGTATCTTGGTGTCAAAAACTTTGCCATTGAATTTGCGGACGCTGCACTGACGCGAATCGTGGTGGTGCCGGATTCGATGAGCGCTATTGCCCCATTGGAAAATGTGCAAACAGATCAATTGAATCAGGTAGCGTCACTCAGCGTTGCTCAAATACAAAGCATCGTTGAGTTCTCTCAGGCGGAATCATTGGATTTGACAGCGGGTGATATCATCATTGAGTATGACGGAGTTCGCATAACCAGCGCCCAGCAGCTTGTCGAAGAGGTTGAAAAAAAAGCTGAAAACAGCCAGGTGGAAATGATCGTCATCCGGGAAAAAAATCCGATGCGGCTGATTCTTGCCGGCGGGCTTATCGGCGTGAGGATTGTGACGAAGAAAATTTCGAAGGAAGAAATAAATTCCATCATCTATTAGTCCGAATTAACCCGTTACGATGAGAGGATTCAGACCGGGCGAAACCATTTATATGACCGTTGCCCTTGAATGGTCTCTTCACATTTTTGGGGCATGATCTTAAGCAGAGACATGAGTATTCGATAAGGCCACGCTCCCGGCAGTGAAAATATGATGTGTCGACCGATGTGTGCATATTTGAGTTCAGAAATGATGACTCGATTTAGATGATGGGCGTATCCTCTTAAAACCGCCGCAGGCTCATGATAGAATTGGATGACAGCTTCAGCTGCCAACTGTGCGCTTTTATGTGCATAGTATATTCCTTCGCCCAACAAGGGGTCTGCCAGACCGCAGGCATCACCGAGCAACAAAACATTTGCGTATCCGGGTGTCGTAAGATAGTTGCCATAGGGTAAGGCATGGCTAGCCGGGGCGGGGATGTGCTCCCTGGAGATTCGAATTGAATTCAGGAATGTTTCATAACCCTTGTTCAGAAATCTACCCGCTTTAGTGTTTAACCCGCAAATGCCTACCACCCGGAAATGTTCTCCCGGAAAACACCAGGCATATCCCCAGGGGATATAGCCGAAGTAAATATGGGGGTAATCGGGAAGCTCGGGTGTTTGCCGGCGCGGCACAAAAACTTCCAAAGCGGTGGCCAAATTTGATTTCCATTCAGCATGGATGAAGTTCTTTGAGGCCAACAACCCTCTCATTTTGCTGACTGCGCCGTCGGCACCGAAAATGAATCTTCCGAAATATTCACTACCCTTGTCAGTTGAAATTTTCCCGCCCGAATCCGAATAATCAAAAGAGACGAATTTTTCACCGGCTCTGAACTCAGCGCCTGTTCGGCAGGCCATTTTTAGCCAAAAAGAGTCATAGGCAGTTCGCCGCACGAAGTGAAAGGGATAATCCAGTCTGCTTTTGAAGGAAGTACCGGTACTGCTGACTACTTTGTATTGAATGCTACTGCAAGTTATTATCTGTTTGGATTTCAGAAAATCGGTGGTTGTCCGGAAAACGCTTTCCAACAGTTTTACGGTTTTCCACGTCAAAAGCCCACCACAAAGTTTGTCTCTGGGGAAGATGCTTTTGTCGAGAATCAACACCCTGAAGCCTTTTGATGCCAGCAGATATGCCGCGGTGGATCCTGCGGGTCCCGCTCCTATCACGATAGCATCGAAGCTGTATTTGTGGTTCATAACCAGATACTTGCGTTATGCTTAATTCCCACATCACCGATTACGGTCGCAGTCGGTGCGATAAATACGTTCAGGCCGGGTTTGGGTTTTATGCCTTGATATTCAATAATCATTTAAATTTTCCAGGATAGCGAAGATTTGTTTAAGGTAATCTATCGGAAATTATCTTATAAAATAAATGAAGTTATTTCAATAGCTGAGTTTACCCTAGCCTTAGCTATCCTTTCACAGACTGTCTATGCAACATTGGGTTTAGATTAAGCTGCTTTACTCTGTCTTTGCGCATGAATTAAAGAGATTGACCTTTTAAGGATGCGCTCACCGAGTTTATTTTATTATTGCTTTAAATAATAATTTATTAATTGCTAAAAAAAATTAAAAAATTAACTAAAAATATAATTAAAAGTTATAAATATTCTTGAAATAAAGAAAAAAATAATATATACATATACGTATGGGTCAAAAAAAGACATTTTCCACCAGGCTTGATGTAAACTGCCTCAAAGCCTTGAAGCATCTTGCTGTTGATGAAGATAAATCCATCGGTGTCCTCTTGGAGGAGGCCATCGATGATCTGATTAGAAAATATAAAAAAGAGAAAAAGAGGTGATAGAACCACCGGCAAGGTTATTTAGACATCATTTCTGTCGATTCAAATCCGGATAAATCGGAACCAAACAGGTAAGAATTTAATGATAGGTTGAATCTGGTGAATTTTGAGAATTTGGGAAGTCTTGCCACCTATAATTACAAAAAGTTCGTAGGGACCAAGGAGAGGTATGAAAATGCCAGCAACCAGCAATAGCTATTATTTAGAGGAAGAACAAAGCTGTGGTTATCACGGCGGGAACGATGGACTTACAGTCGAGTGTATTTGTCCGAAATGCGGCATCTCCCATAGATTGAAACTGCTTTGGAGCGGACGAGGAAAGCCCAAGAAATACTGTCAGCCCTGCAAAAGCTTTGTTTCAACCATAGAATCCATAGACTTTTGCGGTGTTCCGGCAGGTATTCATAAGAATATTGAAAAAGCCGTTTGATGGACTCGTGTCGCCATTGCTCAGCCAAAGATAAAATGGCGACAGTCCGCCAGATGCTTGAATATTTTCAATTCCCCGCTAAAACGGGATTTACGCTTCGCTGCAACCCCGGGGGCGGGATCTCCGCTGCGCTAGGACCGGCTCGGCCGGGTTAGGCTAAAGCTCTATATCGCGGTTTAAAGGACTTTAGCAGGGATGCATCCAATGTCGCTTGATATCCGGTCAGGCGTGCCACAATCTCACCTTTGGAATCAGAAAATATGAAATCCCCCCGCATTTTGTGCTGGGTAACTTCACTCACCTCCAGTACCGCTGTGACACCCTCAGTTGGAAATTGATGACGATACTGACGATATGAGGCCGCGTAACTTGGCAGCGCTAGGGTTTCCTTTTCTTCAAAACACCATATAATAGCCATCTGGAAGGCACAATCCAACACCAGGGGATCGGTGATCCATCGATCCCTCAAGGGGGAAGAAATCCATTCCCTAGGCCCGGGCGCCGATGAAATTTGTGCCACCATTCCGCGGGATGAACAGCTGACAATTTTACGAATTCCGCGAAGCTGGAAGCCGTGAAAAAGAATCTCATCATAGACGTCCAGGATATTTTTTGGATAAGCTCCGGCAATCATCGCCTTGGAGAATTGATACGGAGGAGCCGGAACCAGATGGTCACTTAAAATGGCTTTTGCCCGAGAATGGATTACATCCCGCCCGGTCTCATTGCTGCCTCTCAATTCAACTGCGACTTCATAAAACTCGCCGTTCTTTTTGAGTTTACCGGCAAACAGACGGATATGGTGTTTCACATGCTCCAGGCGAATTCCTTTTAGGACCTGGGTATTATCCAGACCATGCAGGATCAGCCCGGGGTTTTGTTGCAGCGCACCGTGGGCGAACCATTCCATCATCAGTGCCAGGGGTACCACCGGCTTATCGTCAATAATATGAGATTTCAGCACAGGATATTGCGAAATATCGATTTCACGTTCAAAACATAGGGCAAGCTGCTGTTTTTTTATGACCGGTGGGGATTTCACCAGTGCAGGCCCTTTCAATTCGATGCGGTTTTCTATTTCAGCTCCGATGACAACTTCCACTGCAGCATTTTTATCCGTCATCATTTCATGAATTAGGCACTTGGCACCCTCGTCAGGAGGAATCAAATGGATACCCCTGCGTTCAAACTCATGTCCCAAACCCGGTGTCACCATACCGCCGTCCCATGGCCCCCAGTTGATTGCGATAACCCGGCAATCACTTCTTCTGCAGGATTCAGCTTGAGCGATCTTGTTTAAAACCTCATTGGCCATGGCATAATCCACCTGTCCTTTGTTGCCAAATCGCGCGGCGACTGAGGAAAAAACCACCAGATATTTTAAGGGGTCCCTGCGCGTGGCGTTCACCAGATTTTTCAATCCCCTGACTTTGGTATCGAAAACCCGCTCAAATTGATCGGGAGTTTTATCGATGATCAGGCGATCTTCCAATACGCCGGCACCGTGGATAATACCGGCGATGGGACCGTGAGCCAAGCGGACGGCCTCAAGAATTGTACGGACGGCTTCAAAGTTGCGGATATCCACCGAGAAATATTGGACAGTCGCTCCGGTTGATTTTAAAGCCGCCAGGTTTCGGCTGATTTCGCGATTTGCCATGTAGCGTTTATATACTTTTTCTATCTCAGCCGGTGAGGACGTTTTGTCCTTAAATTCGTTTTCTAAAACGGCTTTTTTTATCGTGGCTTCATCTTCCAGGGATGACAGCCACAATGGCTCAGCCACGGGATTCGGCGATCTGCCCAGCAGAACCAGGTTCGGCCTGGCGTATCTTGCAAGTGTCAGCGCTGCGGCCGAAGTAATGCCCCTCGCGCCGCCGCTAATGACGAGTACATCATCGGGATCCAGATTTATCCGACCTGCTGCGGGATAGGGTTTGGGCTCTAATGCTAACGTACACCGGTATTCCGAACCAAGGCCGATTTCCACCGGCCCCGGAGTCAAAATTTCCTTTACAACAGCCGACGCGATTTTGCGATGGTCCGAAAGGTTCGCAGTGATGTCAATGGCATGGCAGCAAACATTTTCCCACTCGATGGCGGCTGTTTTTGCCAGTCCGGCCAGTCCGCCCTGTACGGGATGGATGGTTTTCTGCTGCTTGAAACCAAAGGCCCCGTCCATACGGCTGACGGTCGCAAACAAAGCGTCGCCGCCATTTGCGGCGTCCAAAAGACTTGGTGTCAGATGTTTGGTAAGGACAAACGCATTCTTCAGGTCTTGTTCCATATTGTGAGATCCAGGATCCTGGACAATTATCAGGCCTGCCGCTGCGGAATGCTGATTCTTACGTTCCAGCCCATCCAGCTCAATTATTGTGGAATTTATACCGAGTTTTGCCAGTTCTTCAACGATGTTCCTGGACAAACCGGTATTGTCTTCGGTTACAAACACCGTTTTGTTCCCGGCGATTTTTAAGGGGACAGCAGAAATCTCAGGCGCTTTAATCACATTTACCACATTGCGGGTAATTTTTAACATAGCCGGGTCGGGTAGCGGCTGGTCGGATCTGTCAGATGTTGCGGGGGTGCGGTCGGCAGCCGTTGATGGAATAGTCTCCTGCGTCACACCGGATTGTTCCGGGGGAGCATCAGGTTTTGAGGAGTTGCTAAGATACTCGGATATTTGTCCCAAAGTCTTTAATGTCCCCATGATTTCAGGGGAAACCGTGGGCAGATCAGGCATTTGTTCTTCAAGGGTGGATAAGATTTCCACCCTTTTGATGGAATCAATACCCAATTCCGCCTCTATATCCATGTCCAGACCGAGCATTTCCACCGGATATCCGGTCAGCCGGCTGACGACCTCCAGCATCGCTGTTACGATTTTGTTTTGGGGATTATCTGGGGGGTCTGATATTTTTTCTTCAACTAAATTGTGTTGGTCTTGAATGGCGTCACCGGGCCGGTTTTTTAATATTTGTCTGCCATTGGATCCCACAAAGAATTCGGCAATTTGTCCCAGCGTTTTAAGACTGCCCATCATTTCGGGGGAAACTGAGGGCAGGTCAGGCATTTTTTCTTCAAGAGCAGATAAGATTTCCACCCTTTTGATGGAATCAATACCCAATTCCGCCTCGATATCCATATCCAGGCCAAGCATTTCCGCCGGATATCCGGTCAGCCGGCTGACCACTTCCAGCATGGCTGTTTCAATGATTTTTTGATCCGGTTGAGATGGATCGGATTCTTTATTTTGAGAATCACGGACGGTGGTTTCAGACGCATACCCGTTTGCCGCCCCTTCATGAAGTTTGGGTTGAACAGGTGCGGGGAAGTTTTTTCGGGTATTCAGAGGTGGCTCGGTTTTTGTAGAGGCGACAAAATTATCGATCTTCCCGGCTGTGATTTCATTTTCCTGCTGCTGCGGTTTGCTGGCTGGCTCGGGACGATATTGGGGTATGGAAACCGGCTGGACCGGTTCCATTTTGATGCCAAGCGATCTTTCCATTAGACGCTGGGCATTCTTCATCATTTCCTGCAATGTACGATTGGCCTCGGTTTGGGAATCCAGAAACTTCTGGTGCGCCCGGGCCGTTTCGGACTGAAGACTTTGCATCGATTGCAAGCCCTGGGAAACCACCTTTAAAGCATCCAGGATGAGCTCTGATTGATTGTTGTCGTTTGGGTTCATAATGGTTCTATGGTCTCGGATTGGTTTGGATGATCTTAATTGTTCGGATCGCGAAGGGTCGATGAAAGCCGGCAACTTTTCTTGGCGCTTTGCATCCGGAAAATCGTTTAGATGGTTTGGTTCGTTTGGAACGTTTTGATGGTTTAAATGGTTGCTGGCTTCCGTTTTATACCCGATTTCCTCCGACTTCCGATCTCTGTCGGCTGTTTTTAATCCACTGCTTTCAGTCTTCTGACCTCTGTTTTCTGTCTTCTGCGCTCTATAATTGGTGCCGCTCAACAGCACATTCATACGCGATTTTCGGGCCGAAGATAACGGCCTTTCCCATTCGGTTAATGCCAACGGATAACCAATGGATGCAAGCCGACAAAGCAACCTGGCAAGATCAGCAACGCCGTGTGCTTTTCCGATCGAAGCATCCAGCGCCATGGCCTCAAAATCGCGATTCTGGAGGATGGCTGAAATCAGACCGGTCAGAACCGATTGGGGTCCGATTTCTACAAACGTCCGCACACCGAAATTGAACAGATTTTCAATCTCTTTTACGAAGTCAACCGGACGGACCAAATGGTTGCCCAACAGTGCCCGGGCCTCATCCGCGTCGTTGGGATATTCTTCTCCGGTTGTATTGGAAAATACTTTGACGGCAGTTGGATTTATCGGTACTTTTTTTAATGCATCTAAAAAGGGCAGAGCAGCAGTTTTAACCAGGTCACTGTGGAAAGCAGTCGAAACCGGTAACCGAACGGCGTTGATTTTCTTTTTTCTGCAAATTTTTTCGATATCGATGATCTCAGATGTCGCTCCGGACAAAACTCCCTGGCTGGGACTATTGCGGTTGGCGATTACAATATTTTGAGTTGAATTTTCTATCAGAGCTTCCAGTTCGTCTAGCGGCGCCTGTACAGCCAGCATGGCGCCTTCGGGCGCATTGCGATTTGCCCCGGCCGCTGCCATGAGGCGACCGCGGGTAACCGAAAGCTCCGTCAGGGCGTGTTCATCGATCCACCCGGCGGCGCACAGCGCCGTCAACTCTCCGAAACTGTGTCCGCAGGTGGCATCGGGCATAATTGCGAACTTTTGCAGCGTTTTCAGCATCGCCAGGCTGACGGCACCAATAGCCGGTTGGGCGATATCGGTACTTTTTAAGGTTTGTTCCTGCCTTTGCCGTTCTTCAGCCGTATGCGCTGTCGGCGGATAAATTAGATCGGTCAGCAGCGTCGGGCTTTTAAATTTTTTATTGACATCTTCCAGGACCTTCATGGCATGGGGAAATGTGCAGACAAAATCCCGTCCCATTCCAAGGTACTGGCTTCCCTGCCCAGGAAAGACAAAAGCGAGTTTTCCGGCTTTTTCAGGACCGCCGATGTAGATATTACTTAGATTCAGAGAATCACGCCTGTCTTTTGAATTCAAAGCGTCCAATGCACGATTGAAAAGATCTGATGTATGAAAATTTTGTTCATGAACCATCAAGAGGCGATAAGAATGAGCGGTTGAAAAATTATTGCGGGATTCAGCCGCCCTGATCCTAAACAGATCATCGGATAAACCGTTGACCACATCGTCTCGATACGTTTTGACGCTGCGGATGAGCTCATGTTTTTGCGCAGCGGAAAAGGCAATAATTTCAATGTTTCCGTCCCAGGATATTTCCGTCTTGGCAGGGAGGTATTCTTCAAGCACCAGATGAAAATTGCTGCCGCCGAATCCAAAGGCACTGACCCCCGCCCGTCGAGGATGGCCATTTCCCGAAAACCAGGGACGGGTGGATGAATTCAAGTAAAAATGACTGTTTTCGATGTCCAGATCCGGATCCGGTGTCTCAGCTTTCAAGGTGGGTGGTAATACTTTATGATAAAGGCCAAGCGCCGCTTTGATCAAACCGGCGGCGCCGGCGGATGCTTTGGTATGACCGATCATGGATTTGACGGAACCCAGGGCGCATTTGTTGCCGTTGGCGCCGAATTCTTCAAATATCCGGTTCAGGGCCTTGAACTCCACTTTGTCGCCAACCCGGGTGCCTGTACCGTGGGCCTCGATCAGTCCGACGGTGGCGGGATTGATGCCGGCATTTTTATACGCTGCGCGTAAGGCCTTGATTTGTCCTTCAACACTGGGTGAATAGATGCTTTGAGACTTACCGTCGCTTGAAGAGCCGAGCCCTTTGATTACTGCGTAAATTCTGTTTCCGTCTTTTTGAGCTTCCTTAAGTCTCTTTAGTACCAGGATACCGATACCTTCACCAAGAACGGTGCCGTCGGCATCTTTGGAAAAGGGCCGGGCGTCTCCGGTGGCGGATAGCGTATGGGTCTTAGCAAAGCACATGTGCATAAAAATGTCATTGAGCGTATCCACCCCGCCGGTGACCACCATATCACTACGGCCGGAAATCAATTCCAGGGTGGCAAGATGGATGGCACTAAACGAGCTTGCACAGGCCGCATCGACGACGCAGTTGGTACCCCGTAAATCGAGGCGATTGCTGATTCTGCCGGCTACCACATTGCCGAGAAGACCCGGAAATGAGCTTTCCTGCCAGGGGATGTAGGAATCTGAAATTTTTTGGATGATTTCTTCGGTTTTTGCCGGAGGTATAGCCGAATCTTCCAGGGCTTTACGCCACCTGGGGTAACCGAGTCTCGAACTCAACGGAATGACCAGTTCCTGGGTTCCGGTAACGCCGAGTATGACGGAAGTGCGATCGCGGTCAAAGTGCCGCCCGTTGCCGTATCCGCCATCTTCCAAAGCCATTTTCGCGGCCAGCAATCCCAGGAGCTGAGACGTGTCGGTAGCTTCGAGAGCAGACGGGGGGATGCCGAATTCCGATGGATCGAATGAGACGGGTTCAAGAAATCCGCCGCGCTTACAGTATACATGGTCCGGAGTTTTAGGCTCGGTGTCATAATAATCGGCTGGTGACCAATGGGATTCCGGGACTTCCGTGATGGCATCCCTGCCGCGGTAGAGCAATTTCCAATATTCTTTAAGACCCGTTGATTTTGGGAATAAACATCCCATTCCAATGATGGCCACCGGGATATTGTCAGGCATACTCGGTTTGTCCTTTCACGGCCGGCTTTCTGTCTGGGAAAAACTGGCGGGAGAATTTCAACTTATTATATAATATTAATCTGAGCTATTTACAAGAGGTTGTTTTAAAAATAATTAGTTGATATATTGATGTAACAACTTTATAACTTCTGTCATCGATTATGATAAAATTTTGCACCAACAAAGAGCTGTCCAAAAAATTCAATGTCAACCTCGCCAGATTGAAACGCTGGTCCCGTGAATTTTTGCCGCCCGATCCATTGGGAGGATTACAGTCGGGCTATGCCCGGCAGTACAATCCTGATGAGGCATTTACCGTGGTCCTTGGAGGTCATCTGGTGGGAGATCTAAAATTTTCAATTCCAGAAACAAAACAAATTCTGGTCGATTTGCATCAATGGCTGGTGGATCATGATTTTTATTTTTACTTTTCCAAGACTCCAGAATCAGCGAGAAATCCGACTCCTGCTGTTAATTATTATCAACTTGCCATCAGCAGTCGTGCGATGCGCCGTGACAAGGCTTGCGGTTTGTCATATTGGGCCAGAGGCATCATTTCAGTTGATTCCATCAATCTTCATGGGGACCAGGTACAACGGGAGTATTTGATTGAATCCTCCATCGGACCAAAAGAAAGTGAATCCCTTCAGATGAATGCTGATAGTTATCGTGTTTTAAACATCAGCGGGTTCAGAAAGAGGTTTTTAAATCATCTTCAGGGCTAAGAGGTTCTGGGTTTAAAAATTACAACCGACGGTGAACCTCAAACCCATAACCTTGAACCCCCTATGCTTCATTCAGCAATTCCAGAATCTTTGATAATTCAAGCGGGTAGAATTTCTCTGCCTGGCGGGGCAGGGCAACCCCCTGATGGCGCAGCCAACTAACCCGGGTGGCCACAGCCGCACCGAACATCAGATTCATCGCCACCGTGACGGTTTTACGATTTTCGCGGTTTTCAAGAAATGTGCCTTTTGCCCATTGGTTAAAGGCGCCCATCGACGGGCCGCACCAAATTTGATAGTCGATTTTTCTTGACTGATCACCGCTGCTTGCCCAGGTCGAAGAGCGGCCAAGATAGGAACGAAAGACGAGGGCCATCATGTGTTTGGGATTATTTTCGGCAATCTCTATTTGTTTCGGATCCCGCTGTGCGAAAAAACCCTTTGTTTGTTCCCAAGCTTCCTGAAAACTGCATCGAAAAATATCCCGTTCAAGTATTTCACGCTGGCTGATTGGTATCTCCTCATAGCTGTCGTGGCGGGAATACAGCTCATAGAGTTTGGCGGCGCGCAAAGGGAACATGGTTCCGCGTTTTAACACCTGTACCTTAACTCCGAGCTCGAACATATCGGCTGAAGGTGCCATGGTTACGTCTGCTTGTTCGGCTTCAATCAGCATCCGGCGGACCGTATCCGACGTGCCGGATTCCACGCACGCCTGGTTTATCGATCCTGTAAGCACATAGGCGGCGCCCATGGCAAAGGCGGCCGCAGTTGAATGTGGTGTGGCAATACCGCCGGCCAGTCCTATCCGTACCGGATTCACGTAGTCATATTTTGCCGTGACTTCATCACGCAGCGCCATCATGGTCGGCAAAAGCGTCAGGGCCGGACGATTGTCCGTATGACCCCCGGAATCCGCCTCGGCGGTCAGGTCATCCGCCATTGGAATTAAGGCGGCTAGCGCAGCCTGTTCAGATGATAATAGATTTTTTTCAATCAGAAGTTTTAAATATTTTTCCGGTGGCGGTGAAAGAAATTTTCGGGCCACCTCGACCCGTGACACTTTCGCAACCACCTTGCCGGGACAGATGACCTTGCCCTTGTCATCGCGGTGGATGCCGCTGACCCGATAATAGACCAGAGGAAGTGTCAGATCCAGATAGGCAGAGGCGCTGATCAATTTAATCCCGCGCCTGATGTACAGGTCCACTGTGGCTGCCTCAAGCTCCGGATCCGTCGGGCTGTGAATCAGGTTTATACCAAACGATCGGGACCCCAGGCGTTCTTGGAGCAAGTCGATGGCGGCTTCAATTTCATCCGGCAAAAGCCCGGCCGCGCCAAAAAAACCGATCATTCCAATACGTCCGGTCTCTTCAACCATCTCAACCGAGGTGATTCCATTGGCCATGGCCCCTGCAATGTACGCATAGCGAAGGTTATGCGTTTTTTTGAACTGTGGATCGCCTAAATCCTTCGGGTGCATTGCCGGTGCATAAGCTACGAGCGGCAGCACATCTGATCCCGATGGTTTTTTGTTCCCAATGGTTATGGTGCCTTCAAGGGTTGCGGCCAGTTCACCGTTATGGTTGATCAGAAAAAGGGGATGGGTTACCCGATTAATAGCGTCTAACAGGGCTCGATCGCCAATTGCGGGTCGATTTTGTGCGGGCTGCCACCATCCTAATGGTTGGCGTTCATTTTTAGTGAGGGCATGATTCATAATTTATTTAGCATTCCAAAACTTGGCACAAAATTTAAGTTTTTGCCTATATACACGCTTATTGCTCCGGGTCATCCTCTCGGATGAAAGCGTTTATGTAAATCTTTAAGGTGCTTGCGCGTGACATGGGTATAAATCTGCGTCGTCGCAATATCGACATGGCCGAGCATTACCTGCACAGCTCTTAAGTCGGCACCGCCTTCCAGCAGATGGGTTGCAAACGAATGCCTAAGGCTGTGGGGGGTAATTTTTTTATTCAGATGCGCCAAGGCGCCATAGCGCCGCAGCAGTTTCCAGAAACCCTGGCGGGTGATAGGCTTTGCCGCCCGGGCAACGAAGATATAAGGGCTGACCCGATTCTTTAAGAGAGCTTGTCTCGAATGTGACAGGTAATACTCGATCCTTTTTTGGGCAAGCAATCCAATGGGAACCACCCGCTCTTTGGACCCTTTTCCCAACACTCTTACAAAACCGGATTCTAAATTAACATTCTGCATTTTAAGATTAACCAGTTCAGAGACCCTCAGGCCGGCAGCGTACAAAAGTTCAAGCATGGCAGCATCTCTTGCACCGACGGGCCTCGCGGGGTCCGGTGTGCTCAACAGCTGAGACACTTCCGCCACCGAAAGAACATCCGGAAGTTTAAGGCTTGTTTTCGGAAGATCAACCAGCCCGGCGGGATCATGCTTGAGTACTTTTTCCTGGGCTGCAAAGCGGTAAAACCCCCTTATCGAAACCAGATGCCTGGCTCTGGATCTAGCACTTAAGCCGGCATTCCGAAGTGCGATCATATGCTTTAGGATCAATGCAGTATCGTTTTCGGAAACACCCGGGCGCCGCTGTCCTGCATGAATTCCTGATACCCGACCAAATCTCGACTGTAGGATTCCAAAGTGGTTCTAGAAAGCCCCTTTTCGACCAGGAGATAATTCAGGTATCGATCAATCAAAATATCCATTGGGGGCATTTGGGATGTTTTCATATAAGGAAAACTTTGGGCTATTATTTCTACTTTGTTACATATGTTAGTTGATTTGTGCCGTCCAATACACAATCCTGTGAAACATAAACAAAATATTATGCTCTATCAATGTTGCAAATTAGAACTATACGAAATGTTGGTAAAACGATAGTTAAATCCTTCTGACCTGTCAAGCAATGATAATCTGTGCATGCTAATTTCCCTTTGACATTTGCACCTGTATTCTTATACTACTGCGCCAACGGCTTGCAGCCAATCTGAGGTCCGCCGCAAGCGGAAGAATTTTTCATATGACATTTTTGGTATTCCGTTATCCGGGTAAGAGAGCGATAGATGAATTTTAAGGCGGTCATATTTGATTTGGATGGCACCTTGTTGAATACCCTTGAAGATCTTGCCGATGCAACCAATATGGTTTTACGCGATCAAGGCTACCGGGAACATGATCTGCAAGCCTATAAGTATTTTGTGGGAAACGGCATAGAACCACTTGTCAAACGGGCTCTTCCGGAGTCACAGCGTAATGAAGAAAATCTTCGCCGCTGTGTCGAACTCATGAAATCAGAATATGCCCGGCGTTGGACGAATAAATCCCGTCCTTATCCGGGTATTCCCGAACTGCTGGAAGGATTCATAACCTCCGGATACCAGTTAAATATTCTTTCCAACAAGGCCGATGAAGCCACCCAGCGAATTGTTGCGGAGCTTCTATCCCGTTGGCGTTTTAACACCGTTCTGGGGGCCACGGCCGCCACTCCCAAAAAACCGGATCCTACCGCTGCGCTCAGCATTGCTGAACACTGCGGAATTTCTCCCCGGCAAACACTTTTTTTGGGAGACACATCCATTGATATGCAGACCGCCCGCGCTTGCGGGATGTACGGTATCGGTGTGCTCTGGGGATTCAGACCGGCGGAGGAATTAATCGCCGGCGGCGCCCGCATGCTGATAACCGTACCGCAGGATCTGTTGCCGTGGATTTAAATCTGAATTGGGTTTACAGATTTTTTGATAATTTCAATACGGTTTTATTTATCGTCAAGTGAAAATCCGCTTGAATAAACTCATGGTGTCCTTCATTAAAGGGCATAAATATGAGGGTAAAGTTTTTCGCATCAATCTGGATCTCACGGAGTCGCTCCATAATTGTTCTACGCGGTTTCATAAAATCTGCCAAAGTGAGCTTTAGACTTTCAACGGCTTCTTCGATGGGTAACGTGATGGGATAGATCCTGGCATCAGGCAGCTCGGATATTAGTTTTTCGCGGGGCTGGGAAAGCGTGGTATGGGTTGCCAGGTGCAGAAATATCTTCGGACGAACTTTAAAGGCCGGAATCCAGAATCGAAAGGGAATATCGTTCCAGCCGCTTTGAACAACTTTGGGAAGATTGGCAACCGCGATCAAATCGGCATAAGAATCAAGGTTGATGCCCGAGATATCGGCTTTTATGCACCAGAAGGGCAGATAGATCGTACTGTCTTTTTTGCCCGGAAATTGTGCAAATTTTAAATGTTTCAGTTTTTTTCCCGCCGGGTACCAAGTCGAATGGCAGTTTTTGCAAACCAGCACCAATGCGTCGCGTTCACCCTCCAGATTCCATCCGCAGTTAGGACACAAAGTGGAAACAAAACGGATGTTCCACTGGGGACGATCTCCGCTGAAATCATCGATATCGAAATCTTCCGGCAGCTTGACTGATACCGGTTTGTCGAGGATGGCATCATGTAATTTGTCAGTCAGATAAAACGGTGAATAGATCAGACTGAGGGTTTCTCCGATGTTGGATTGGTGTAAAATCGGCTTGGGCAGGGATTTGGCGAATCGTTCTGGGAAAGTATTCAGAAACTTATCAAATGACTGCCGGGGTTTGAGAAATCTAGCATCCATGTCTGCGGTCGCAAAACGAAGCTTCATTGCCTGACTGCGCACACCGACTGAAATGGGGAAAATGGGGGCGTCAATGGCTTGATGGCTGACATCTACAAACCGGTTCTGTATGCCGGACGGTCCACAGAAAAAGAGCATCCCCTTGAATCGCCAATAGGGGAAATATACAATTTTCTTGTTTTGGCCAGGCGAATGCGGCAGCAGGTAGCGGAAAAAGTCATCTGCCATCAAATACGAATTGACCCGGCAATATTGGCAGGCAAACAGGCGGTCTGTTTCCTCTAAAATAGCAGGTGCCCCGCACTGGGGGCACTGATGTTCGATGAGAAAGTTTATAATTGCCTCCTCACAGCTTTTCTCCGCATTCGTTGCAATAGATGGAATCGGAGATATTTTCATTACCACAATTGGGACATGATTTGGATTTTTTCTTCTCTTCCACCGCCTGCCCGCAGCGGGAGCAGAACTTGGCGCTTGGTGTGAGATTCTTGTTGCAGGCGGCACATTGATTGAACACAAGTTGCTGATGGCCGCACTGGGGACAGAATCTAGCGTCAACGGGGACTGAATGGCGGCAATCCGGGCAGGAAAATGCCTGCGGGCCTTCTTTTTGTTTGGACTGCGGCAGCGCACCGGCAAAATACTGGGCAAACATCGCCGGCATCATCAGTCCCATACCGGCGCCCATTGCCGCGCCGGACCCTCCCTCAGCTTCTGATGCCTTTTCCATGGCCATGGCGCTTTTCATCTGCATGAGCTTGTTCATGTCATCGAAGACGCCCATGCGGCTTCTGTCGTCAATAGCCTGCTGGACCTCGGGGGGCGGTGTGATGGCGTTGATGTAGAGATGGGTCAGATTAATGCCGAAATGGCTGAAATCTTCATGTAAACGTTTGGCAAGACCCTCTGAAAGCTCATCGTATTTGGCGGGTAGGGTTAGGATCGAATCTATGGTTTCTCCCATAAAATCGTTAAATCTGGAAACGATGACCCGGTTTACATATTCTTCAATTTCCGCCGTTGAATACATACCCTGGGTCCCCACCAGACGGTTGATAAACAATACCGGCTGCACCACTTGAAGGTTAAAAACACCAAATGCCCTCAGGCGAATGAGACCCAGCTCGGAATCCTTGAATGCTACCGGATCCCGTGTCCCCCACTTCAGATTGGTGAAAACCTTCAGATTTACGAAGTACACCTCTGCTCGGAGTGGACTTTTCAGAGCCCAGGGTATACTGGCAATCTTCGTCAGCAACGGGATGTTTGCTGTTTTTAGCGTATGGCGACCCGGACCAAATGCTCCGACTGCTTTACCTTGATAATAAAATATGCCGGCCTGGCTTTCCCGGATGGTCAACTGGGCGCCGTATTTGATTTCGCCCGAACCCTGTTCCGGGAGGCGATGGACCAACTCCTGGCCGGACTCATCAAACCATTCCAGATTTTCTAAAAAAAGAATATTATTGGTGCCCATATTAGACTGCTCCTTCTATCCCGATTTGTTTTCCGACCTTTTTTGCCATGAAAACCATTATGTCATAATCCTCTTCAAGCCACAGAATCTAACCTCTGCAGCCCAGTCCCTACCGTGCGATGTCATCCTGCCAATAGCCAGGCTGCACTGAAGACCTAATACCAGTCGTCAACTATCCCAACTAGCCGAAACCACTGGCTTTGCATATACACCGTATATCGGCCCTCTTTTGTTCAACTTAAGCAAACATCGGTTGAACCGTTTAACCCAGATTATTTTTATTTGACAGAAACCTTGCTAAAGACGATAATAGCCGATTAGATATAAGGTGATCCCCTGGCCTGGAGCAGTATTTATAAT